>Ga0114974_10001758_pt1 | contig 16998 bp, 17 predicted proteins | sample S_130206_EF_Meta_FD_87318 | JGI IMG/M metagenome (GOLD analysis project Ga0114974, IMG submission 87318) | Freshwater microbial communities from Lake Simoncouche, Canada to study carbon cycling - S_130206_EF_MetaG | ecosystem: Environmental > Aquatic > Freshwater > Lake | place: Lake... | reverse complement strand
TGTTGAAGTCGCCCACCGCAACGATCATGAATCGTTCCAGGTCCAGCGCCAGGCCGAATCTCGCCTCGTCCCAGGCCAATGAGGCGATCAGCGAATTCATCGCATGCTCGGTCTTGTCCATGTCGCCCTGGCGCACATAGACCTGCAGCAAGTGGTCTTTACCCGCCCGTGAGGTGATGCGTTGCTCGCGGCACACCAGTTGACCGGCCACCAGCGCAAACAGGTAGGCTGGTTTTTTGTGCGGGTCGACCCAAGTGGCGAAGTGGCGGCCTTCATTGCCCGCGCCTTCTACGGCGCCCGAGTCCACCAAGTTGCCGTTGGACAGCAGCACCGGGTATTTGTCTTTGTCTGCCCGCAGCGTAACGGTAAAGCTGGCCATCACATCCGGGCGGTCCAGGTAGTAGGTGATGCGGCGAAAGCCTTCGGCTTCACACTGGGTGAAGAAGGAGTCGTTGCTGACGTACAAGCCCATCAGCTTGGTGTTTTTAACGGGCGCACAGGTCGTGAAAATTTCCAAGTCAAAGCTGCCCTCGGTGGGCAGGTTGTCCAGCACCAGCAGGTTGCCTTCCATCTTGAAAGAAGCGCCTTGCCCGTTGACCAGCACGCGGGCCAGATTGAGCTCTTCACCGACCAGTTTGAGCGCTTGCACGGCCACATCCTGGTTGCGGCGCAGCGTCATTTTGTTGAGCACGCGGGTTTTGGCCGGGTCCAGATCAAAGGTCAGGTTGACGGTGTCAATCCAGTAAGCCGGGGCGGTGTAGTCAGCGCGCAAGACCACGCTTGAAGGGCTGCTGCCCTCAGGAAGTAGCAACATGCAGATTCTCCAGAAATTTTGTAGTCAAACCAGGCATCACACGCCTTGCTTCAAGGACGCTTCAATGAATTGGTCCAGGTCGCCGTCCAGCACTTTTTGGGTTGCTGACGTCTCGTAGTTGGTGCGCAGGTCTTTGATGCGGCTGTTGTCCAGCACGTATGAGCGAATCTGGTGTCCCCAGCCGACATCGGTCTTGGAGTCTTCCAGCTTTTGCTGCTCTTCTTGTTGCTTGCGCATTTCGAAGTCATAGAGCTTGGAGCGCAGGCGCTTCCAGGCCACATCGCGGTTGCCGTGCTGGCTTCGGCCGTCTTGGCACTGCACCACGATGCCGGTAGGCAAGTGGGTCAAACGAACCGCAGAGTCGGTCTTGTTGATGTGCTGACCACCCGCGCCACTGGCCCGGTAGGTGTCGGTGCGGACGTCGCTGGGGTTGATGTTGATCTCGATCGAGTCATCAATTTCGGGGTACACAAACACCGAGGCAAACGAGGTGTGGCGGCCGCCCGACGAGTCAAACGGCGACTTGCGCACCAAGCGGTGTACGCCGGTTTCGGTGCGCAAAAGCCCAAAGGCGTACTCGCCCTCAACCTTGATGGTGGCGCCCTTGATGCCGGCGGTGTCCCCTGCGGTCTCGTCCTCAATGGTGACGGCAAAGCCTTTGCGCTCGGCGTAGCGCAGGTACTGGCGCAGCAACATGCTGGCCCAGTCGCAGGCCTCTGTCCCACCGGCACCAGCTTGGATGTCCACAAAGGCATTCAAGGGGTCGGCCGGGTTGCTGAACATGCGGCGGAACTCGAGGCCTTCCACGGTCTCGGTCAGCTTGGCCGTTTCGCCCTCGATGGTGATCAGGCCAGCCTCGTCGCCGTCTTCCTTGCTCATCTCGAAGAGCTCGAAGTTGTCGGCAATCTCGGCGGTGAGGTTGTCTAGCGTCACCACGACGCCATCCAGCGCCTTTTTCTCGCGGCCCAGTTCTTGGGCACGCTTGGGGTCGTTCCAGACGGTGGGGTCTTCGAGCGAGGCGTTGACCGTTCTCAGGCGTTCAGATTTGGCAGGGTAGTCAAAGATACCCCCGTAATTCGAGGGTGCGCGCGCTCAAATCGGTGAGTTGGGTGCCGATGAGGTTGATGCGTTCTGCTTCCATGGTGCGAGTCCTGACTTAATGCGTTCTAAATAACCCGCTATTTTCTCACGTCAGGCCACCCGGTCTCAATTGCCCTTGCGCCCCAAGCCCAGATTACGCAATAAAGCGCTCAATCAAGGCCGCCAACACCTCGGGTTGGTCGTGGTGCATCATGTGGCCGGCCTCATCAATCAGGGCTATTTCGACCAGCGGCAGCGCTTTGAGGCGCTCGTGGTACTCGGCCGGGGTGTATTTGCACTTCCACCACATGGTCAGGCTGCTGTCTGAGGCCTCCACCGCCAGCGTGGGCATGCTGATGCGCTTGTAAAGCGCCATGACTTCTTCCACCCTGTAAAGCTGAGCGTTGACAATTTTGTGGGCCGCATCGCCCAGAATTTTCCATTGGCCTTGGACATTCTCATTGGCCCAGTGGCGTGCCAGCCAGTTGGCCTTATCCAAGCTGAGGCGGGGGTTAGTCTTCATCAGGCGACGGGCCACGCCGTCGGCAGAGTCGTAGGCGTTCAGGTCGAGCTCGCCTTGGTGGAGTTTTTTCAACTCATCCATCCACTTGGCAAAGCGGGCCGGGGCCTCGTCGGCCTCGGTGGCGGGCATACCAAAGCCTTCGAGGTTGACCAAGCGGCGAATCCGCTCGGGGCGCACCCCGGCGTACTGCATCACCACATTGCCGCCCATGCTGTGGCCGACCAAATTAACCGGAATGCCGGGGGCGTAGTGGTCAAGCAAAAAGTCAAGATCGGCCAGATAGTCGGGGAACCAGAAGTTGTCAGCGCCACCGGAGCCAGTTTTGCCATAGCCGCGCCAGTCGGGCGCGATCACGTAATGGTCGTGGCTCAACGCATCAACCACAAATTGGTAGCTGGCGGCCACGTCCATCCAGCCATGCACCATGACCAGCGGCGTTTTGTCAGGCGAGGGCTCGCCCCAGAGTTGGACGTGGTAAGTTAAATTGCGAATGGGAATAAATTCGCTGCGGGATATTCTTTTGACTTGGTACATTTGACCCATCATACGGAGGCAGCCAGTGAACGTCAGTCAAAAACGAGACAAGTCGGCCCAACAGGTGCCCGACGCCTATAGCCAAATTCACAGCCAATTTGAGTGGTCAGTGCCCGATCATTTCAATATGGCCCAGGTGTGTTGCCAGCGCTGGGCCGCCTCAAAGGGTGCTTCCAAAAAAATAGCTATTCATGCTCTGCTAGCGAACGGTTCAAGCACTTTCCATACTTATTTTGAGCTGCAAGCGCAGGCCAACCGGCTTGCCAATGAATTGCGCCGTTTGGGCGTGCAACGCGGTGACCGGGTGGCGATGGTGATGCCGCAGCGCTTTGAGACCGCTGTGGCCTACATGGCGGTGCTGCAAATGGGCGCGGTGGCGATGCCGCTGTCCATGTTGTTTGGCCCCGAAGCGCTGGCGTTTCGCTTGTCGGACAGCGAAGCGGTGGTGGCGATTTGCGACGAAAGTTCGATCGATAATATTTTGAGCGTGCGCCCCAGTTGCCCCTTGCTGCGCTGCGTATTGGGCGTGGGCGCGGCCCGTGTGCAGGCCGATGTGGACTACGCCGCCGCCTTGGCCAAAGCCTCGCCCCGGTTCAGCCCCGTTGATACCTTGGCCGATGACGCCGCTATTTTGATTTACACCAGCGGCACCACGGGCAACCCCAAAGGCGCCCTCATTCCCCACCGCGCCTTGATTGGCAACCTGACGGGCTTCGTCTGCAGTCAAAACTGGTTTGGTTTTGATGGCGTCAACAACGCGCACTGTGAGGCGGTGTTTTGGTCACCCGCCGACTGGGCCTGGACCGGCGGGCTGATGGATGCCTTGTTGCCCACGCTCTACTTTGGCCGCCCCATCGTGGCCTTTAATGGCCGTTTCAGCCCGCAAGCGGCGCTGGAATTGATGGCGCGTTTTGGCGTCACCCACACGTTTTTATTTCCCACGGCCCTCAAAGCCATGATGAAAGCCTACCCTGGCACCCCAAAAACCAGTGTGCGCCAGCAGTTCAAGCTCAAGTTGCAAGCCATCATGAGCGCCGGCGAGGCCGTGGGCGACGCCGTGTTTGACTACTGCCAAAGCCAACTGGGCGTGACGGTGAACGAGATGTTTGGGCAAACTGAGATCAACTACATCGTGGGCAATTGCGCCACCCGCTGGCCCGCCAAACCCGGCAGCATGGGCAAAGCCTACCCCGGCCACCGGGTGGCCGTGATTGATGAAGCCGGCCAGGAATGCCTAGTGGGCGTGGCGGGCGATGTGGCCTTGAACCGCTTTGACGTGCACGGCCATCCCGACCCTATCTTCTATTTGGGCTATTGGAAAAATGACGCCGCCACGCAAGATAAATTGACCGGCGACTGGTGCCGCACCGGAGACCTCGCCACCCGCGATGCCGCGGGCTATCTCTGGTACCAGGGTCGCGCAGACGACATCTTCAAAGCCGCGGGTTACCGCATCGGCCCGGGAGAAATCGAGAATTGCCTGGTCAAACACCCCGCTGTGGCCAACGCCGCCGTGGTGCCCAAACCCGACAAAGCGCGTGGCGCCGTGGTCAAAGCCTATGTGGTGCTTGCTCCTGATTGTGTAGCTGCTCGTGCTATCTTTACGGGCTCTGACGCTGATTTCGATTTAAAACTTATAGGCGAGCTTCAAGCCCACGTCAAAGATAAATTGGCACCTTACGAGTACCCGAAAGAAATCGAATTTGTGGACGCCTTGCCGATGACCACCACCGGTAAAGTGCAACGCCGCGTGCTCAGATTGCAAGAAGAGGCCCGTGCTAGACTAATTTCACTATGAGAACTGCGCAGCCTGGCCCGACTTTTTATGACACCTTGGAGGTCAGTCCGCGCGCGATTGCGCCCGTCATCAAGGCGGCTTTTCGGTGCTTGGTGCAGCTCAATCACCCCGATAAAAATCTGGGTGACGACTCGGCCGCTGGGCGATTAATCGCCATTGTTCAAGCCTATACCGTGTTGTCAGACTCCGAGCAGCGTCGCAAATACGACCTGAGCAGTGGCGCGCCCAAACCGCTGGTTGAACGACGGGGCGCCGGTCGCCCAGCCAACCCGGTTGCGGGTGATCCCCAAAAACCAAGTTTTCGAACTTTCGCTTTTCGTCCTCTGGACTGAGGCGCAAGGGTCAAGTACTGTGCGCGCTGTCGCCCTGTTATTTACTTATTTCTTAATTAATCTCTTTTTCAGGACATCCGCATGAAGACAGTACAACTTGGTCAGAGCGATTTGCAAGTGACCCCCATTTGCCTGGGCACCATGACTTTTGGCGAGCAGGTGGATGAGGCCACCGCCCACGCTATTTTGGACCGCTCGCTGGAGCGCGGTGTCAACTTCATTGACACGGCCGAGATGTACGCTGTGCCGCCGCGTGCAGAGACCTTCAACGCCACCGAGATTATCATTGGCAACTGGCTTAACAAAACTCCCAGCGCCCGTGACAAGCTGGTGATTGCCACCAAAGTGGCTGGCCCCTCGCGCGGCATGCCCTGGATTCGGGGTGGCAGTGCCGACGTGACAGTCTCAGACATCGTGACTGCCTGCGAAGGCAGCTTGAAGCGCATGAACATTGAGGTGATCGACCTCTACCAAATTCACTGGCCAGTACGCCATGTGCCCGCCTTTGGCAGCATTTATTTTGATCCCAGCAAAGTCACCCCCTGCACCTCGGTGCTGGCCCAACTTGAAGCCCTGCAAACGCTGGTGCAAGCGGGCAAAGTGCGCGAGGTGGGTCTGTCCAACGAAACACCCTATGGCGTGCATGAGTTTGTGCGCTTGGCCGAACAGCACGGCCTGCCGCGCCTGGCCACGCTGCAAAACCCCTATTGCCTGGTGAACCGCACCGTAGAAAACGGGCTGGACGAAACCATGTACCACCTGGGCGTCTCCCTGCTGGCTTACTCGCCTCTGGGCTTTGGCTTGCTCACCGGTAAGTACGACGCCTCAGGGTTTAGCGGTCCGGACGCCCCGGCGCAAGCTCGCATTGCCAAATACGAATCCACCCGTAAGCAGCGCTGGGGTCGTGCTGAAGCGCTGGTGGCCGCACGCCGCTACAACGCCTTGGCCTTGGAGAATGGCATGACGCCCACCCAGCTGGCGCTGTCGTTTTGCTACACCAAATGGCAAGTGGCCAGCACCATCATCGGTGTCACCAGCGTGGCCCAACTCGATGAAAATCTGGATGCCTGGGGTACCACGCTGCCGCCAGAGTTGCTCAAGCAAATCGACGCCATCCGCTGGGAACTGCGCGATCCGGCGCAGTAAGCATTAGTTCTCAGCCCGATGGCCAAACACGTCTCAGAGACCCCTGCCACGCAGTTGCTCAAGGCGAGCAAGGTCGCTTTTACCGAGCACCCTTATGAGTACCTGGAGCACGGTGGTGCCCTGCACAGTGCCGAGGTGCTGGGGTTCGATCCCTTTGCGGTGGTCAAAACCCTCATCATGCAAGACCAGGACGCCAAGCCGCTGGTGGTGCTGATGCATGGCAACCGCAAGGTGTCGACCAAAAATCTGGCACGCCAGATCGGGGCCAAGTCGGTCGCGCCTTGTCTGCCCGAAGTGGCGAACCGCCACAGTGGCTATCTGGTGGGCGGCACCTCGCCCTTTGGCACGCGCCGCGACATGCCTATCTACATCGAGTCGACGATTCTTGAACTGCCCAAGATACTCATCAACGGGGGGCGGCGCGGCTATTTGGTGGGGATTGACCCCCAGATTTGCCTGAGCCTGCTAGGTGCTCAGGCGGTTGAATGCGCCTTGCTTGATTGAGCGTGTTTTAAGGGCGGGCGGCAGGCTGGCAAAATAGCTGCTTCATGCCCCGGCCCCCGGGTGCAGCAGCAGGAGAGTTTTTTGGAATCAATGCAAGCTTATTACCCCTTGGTCGCCGCTTTGGCCGCCTACCTCATCGGTTCCTTGTCGTTTGCCGTGATCGTCAGCCGTGTCATGGGCTTGAACGATCCGCGCACCTTTGGCAGCAAAAACCCGGGCGCTACCAACGTGCTTCGCTCAGGCAGCAAAGGCGCAGCGATCGCTACCTTGTTGCTGGACGCCGCCAAGGGCTGGCTGCCGGTGATGCTGGTGAAGTGGTTGGGTCAGCCCTATGGTTTGGGCGAGGGCACCGTGGCCATGGTTGGGCTGGCCGCGTTTCTGGGGCATCTATACCCCGTGTTCTTCAAGTTTGTGGGCGGTAAAGGAGTCGCCACGGCCTTGGGCGTGCTACTGGGTATGAGCTGGATTTTGGGCTTGGCCACCGCCGCCACCTGGGTCATCATGGCGGTGTTCTTCCGCTTCTCGTCACTGGCCTCGCTGACGGCAGCGGTGTTTGCGCCGGTTTACTACTTGATGGGCGGGGGCGTGGCCTGGTTCATGGACAAAAGCATCATGTTGTCCTTGTCCGTCATGTCGTTGTTTTTGATCTACCGCCACGCCGAGAACATTGGCCGTTTGGCCAAAGGGACCGAAAGCCGGCTGGGCAAGAAGTCAAAGCCTGAAAAGCACAAACACGTTCACCAGCACGACCACGACCACACGCAAAAGCACAAGCACTGAAATTTATGGTTCAGCGGCCCTTGAGTCAACAATGATGAGCTTAAGAAGCTATAAATAAAATAGCACTTGTTAAGCAGTCTTCAGCGCTTAATCCCTGAAGTTGTCAAAGCTCAGTGGCAAATCGGACATTTCTTTCTTGATCAATGCCATGGCGGCCTGCAGGTCGTCGCGCTTGGCGCCGGTGACGCGCACTTTTTCTTCCTGAATCGCGCCTTGCACTTTCAGTTTGCTGTCTTTGAGCAGGCGCTGGATTTTTTTGGCCATTTCGCTCTCAATGCCGCTGCGCACCTTGATGACGCGCTTGACCTTGTCACCGCCAATTTTTTGGATATCGCCGATGTCCAGAAAACGCACGTCCACGTCGCGCTTGGTCAGTTTGTTGCGCAGGATGTCTTCAATCTGGGTGATCTGAAATTCGGCGTCGCCTATTAAAGTCATCTCCTTGTCTTTGAGTTCGATGGCCGCAGGCGTGCCTTTGAAGTCAAAGCGGGTGGTGATTTCTTTGGTGGTGTTTTCTACGGCGTGTTTCACGTCCACCATCTTGGCGTCGCAAACAGTATCAAAAGAGGGCATGGGAGGTACTCACAAAATGGTCGACAATCCCTAGATGTTAGTCGAGAAAAATGTTCCCCTGCAGGCTTTTAATACCTTCCACATCGTGGCCCGGGCGCACGCGCTGGTGCGCATTGCGAGCGAGGAGGATGTCAAAGAAGTGCTCCATTCCCCTGAGTGGGCGGCTGCGCCCAAATTTGTTTTGGGCGGTGGCAGCAACATCGTGCTCACCGGCGATGTGAAACCCTTGGTCTTGAAAGTCGAGGTCATGGGCCGCCGTTTGGTGGCCGAGACGCCGAAGGCTTTTGTTGTGGAGGCGGGCGCAGGCGAGGGCTGGCACAGTTTTGTGGCCTGGACGCTGGCGCAGGGTTACCCGGGGCTGGAAAACATGGCCTTGATCCCCGGCACGGTGGGCGCCTCACCGGTGCAAAACGTGGGTGCTTACGGGGTTGAGTTGCAAGACCGCTTTGAGTCTCTGGACGCCATTGACTTGAAAACCGGTCAGCTTTTTACCCTGAACGCCGCGCAATGCGCCTTTGGCTACCGCGACTCAGTCTTCAAACACGCCACGGGATGGAAAGACCGGGCGCTGATTTTGCGGGTTCGCTTCAGCCTGCCCAAAGTCTGGAAGCCGGTGCTGGGTTACGCCGACATTGAAAAAAAGATGGCCGAGCACGCTTGCACGCAGCCCACCGCGCAGCAACTGTTTGACTGGGTGTGTGAGATTCGCCACGCCAAGTTGCCCGACCCTGACGTCATTGGCAACGCAGGGAGCTTTTTCAAAAACCCCACGGTCACGCCCGAGCAGTGCGAAGACATCATCGCCCGCGACCCCAAAGTCGTGCATTACCGCTTGGCCGACGGCTCGGTCAAGCTCGCCGCAGGCTGGTTGATTGACTCTTGCGGCTGGCGCGGCAAGTCGGTTGGGCAGGCGGGCGTTTATGAGAAGCAGGCGCTGGTGCTGGTGAATCGGGGCGCGGGCAGCCACGGGCACGGCGCCACCGGCGGCGAAGTGATGACGCTGGCCAAATCCATACAAACCAGTGTTTACGAACGTTTTGGCATTCTGCTGGAGCCGGAGCCGGTGGTCGTATAGGCCTCCGGCGACAGATTCTTTTGACCTTGAGCAGGTTTTATTCCTGCGCCAATGAGTAAATTCAAACCATGAAAAAAATATTAGTTTTGGGCGGTACGGGCTTTGTCGGTGCCCATGTGTGCGAAAAATTGGTGCGCGAGGGTTGGCATGTGACTGTACCCACCCGCCGTCGCTCTAACGCCAGCCATTTGCAGCCCTTGCCCACCATGACCGTATTGGAATTGGATGTTCACAACGAAGCGGCCCTCACCGAAGCGGTGGCGGGTCACGATGCGGTGGTGAATTTGGTCGCCATCCTGCATGGCTCACCAGCTGATTTCAATAAAGCCCATCTCGTATTGCCCCAAAAACTGGCAAGGGCCTGTGCCGCAGCAGGCGTCAAGCAAGTAGTGCATGTGAGCGCGCTGGGGGCCAATGCGCTGCAGCCTGAGTCGGCGCCTTCCCTGTACCTGCGCACCAAAGGGCAGGGCGAGGCGGTGCTGATGCAGGCCGCCATGGGCGGCGGTGCCCAAGTGGGTGCTCAAGCCGGGTTTGCGTTAACCATCCTGCGCCCCAGCGTCGTTTTTGGCGCTGACGATAAATTTATCAACCTCTTTGCCAAGCTGCAAAAGTTGTTCCCCGTCATGCCTTTGGCGGGCGCGCATGCCCGTTTTCAGCCGGTGTGGGTAGAGGACGTCGCCCTGGCCGTGGTGCGCAGTTTGTCAAAATTCTCGGGTGCTACAGGGGCGGGGGCACCCCAAGTGATCGAAGTCTGCGGGCCTGACGTTTTTACGCTGAAAGAGCTGGTGCAACTCTCAGCCCGTTTGAGTGGTGTGCGGGAAGGCCGGGGCCGCCCAGTCATTGCCTTGCCTGGCTGGATGGGTTGGATTCAGGCGCTGTTGATGGAGTTGGCACCCGGTGCGCCGCTCATGAGCCGCGACAACCTTGCCTCCATGCAGGTGGACAGCGTGGCCACGGGCAAGTTGCCGGGCCTGGAGGCTCTGGGCATCAAACCCTCACCCATCAAACCCATTGCGCAAGACTACCTGACGCAAAGCCAGCCAGGTGCCGGCTTGCCCGGTATCCGTTTCAAGTCTCATTGAGTCGGTTTAAAGTCGCTTGTCGCGACTTCAAACCGAAGTTTTTACTTGCCGCTGTCGTTGCTCAGGCTCAGCCAGTCGGCGCCTTCGCCCAAGGACAACAAGCCGCTCTTGGCGTAAATGCCGAGTTTGGCTCGGGTGTCTACGATGTCCAGATTGCGCATGGTCAGTTGGCCGATGCGGTCCAAGGGTGAGAACGGAGCGTCTTCTACTTTTTCCATGCTCAGGCGCTCAGGCGCGTAGGTCAGGTTGGGGGAGTCGGTGTTCAAAATCGAATAGTCGTTGCCGCGGCGCAGTTCCAGCGTCACGGAGCCAGTCACGGCGCGGGCTACCCAGCGCTGGGCGGTTTCGCGCAACATGATGGCTTGCGGGTCAAACCAGCGGCCTTGGTACAGCAGGCGGCCGAGTTTGCGGCCATTGTCGCGGTACTGCTCAATGGTGTCTTCGTTATGAATACCGGTGACCAGACGCTCGTAGCAGGCAAACAGCAGCGCCAGGCCGGGGGCCTCGTAGATGCCACGGCTCTTGGCTTCAATAATGCGGTTCTCGATCTGGTCGCTCATGCCCAAGCCGTGGCGCCCGCCAATGCGGTTGGCTTCCAGCAACAGGGTGACCAAATCGGGGTATTCAACGCCATTAATCGCCACCGGTCGGCCTTCTTCAAAGCGTACCGTGACTTCTTCGTGCTTGACGACAACGTCCTCTTTCCAGAAGGCCACGCCCATGATGGGGTTGACGATTTTCATGCCGGAGGAGAGAAACTCCAGGTCTTTGGCCTCGTGCGTGGCGCCCAGCATGTTGGAGTCGGTCGAGTAAGCTTTTTCAGCCGACATCTTGTAGCCAAAACCATGCTGCGTCATGAACGCCGACATCTCAGCGCGGCCACCAAGTTCGTCAATAAACGCCTGATCGAGCCAGGGTTTGTAGATTTTCAAAGATGGGTTGGTGAGCAGGCCGTAGCGGTAAAAACGCTCGATGTCATTGCCCTTGAAGGTGCTGCCGTCGCCCCAGATGTTGACGTCGTCTTCTTTCATGGCGGCCACCAGCATGGTGCCGGTCACGGCGCGGCCAATGGGTGTGGTGTTGAAATAAGTCACGCCCGCGGTGGAAATGTGAAAAGCCCCGCTTTGCATGGCGGCCAAACCTTCGGCAGCTAATTGGCTGCGGCAGTCAATCAGGCGGGCCGCCTCGGCGCCGTATTCCATCGCTTTACGTGGAATTTCGTCGTAGTCGGACTCATCGGGCTGGCCCAAATTGGCGGTGTAGGCGTAGGGAATGGCGCCTTTGAGTTTCATCCAGTGCAGGGCTGCACTGGTGTCGAGGCCGCCGGAGAAGGCGATGCCGACTTTTTGGCCAACAGGCGTGTTTTGAAGAATAGTATTTGACATTAAATTAGCCTCTAGATCCCGCGTACTGTGCGTGAGCAGTTATAAAAAACAGAGCAAAAAATAGGCGATTTAACCGAAATGGCAGATGTAGTGGTAAGCCTCAGCCACGCGAATGTCGAACTTGCTATTGCCCGGCACGCTGAATTTCTCGCCGGGAGATGACTTGACCCAAGCCTCTGAGCCTGCCAGTTTGTACTCGCAAGAACCGGCCACGCATTCCATGATCTCGGGTGCGCCCGTGCCGAAAGTCAGGGTGGCAGGCAGCACCACGCCGACGGATTTTTTGGTGCCATCGGGGTAAGTGATGCCGTGGCTAACGCATTTGCCGTCAAAGTAAACGCTGGCTTGGGTGCTGACGGACACGCCGTCGATGTGGGTGGTGGTCATGGTGCGAGGAGGTTCAAATAGTTAATGGATGCAAAAATGCAGTCAACCCGGGATTTTAGGGCAGTCGGGCGGCAAAGCTGGCGGCATCGAACCCCACGCTCACATCGCCTTGGGCCCAAACTACCACTGGGCGTTTGATGACGCTGGGGTGGGCCAGCATCAAGGCGCTGGCGCTGGCCTCGTCTTTGGCCGCCGCCTGGGTCGCAGGGTCTAATTTTCGCCAGGTGGTGCCCTTGCGGTTGACCAGTTTTTCCCAACTGACGGCCGCCAGCCATTGGGGCAGTTGGTCGGCGGGTACGCCAAGTTTTTTGAAGTCGTGAAACACAAAGTCTTGGCCATGCTCGGTGAGCCAGGTGCGGGCTTTTTTAACCGTGTCGCAGTTGGGGATACCAAATACCGTTATTTTTGGGGTGGATTCAGGGGTCATGGTGTGTGTGAAAAAGGCTTCTGTCAGCCCGCATCATGCCACTGCGGGCAAGGTGGGCGACAATCTGCTTCCGTATGAAAACACAACCCACCACTTTGCCAGACTGGCTGGCGCATTGCGAGCAACTGCACCCTAAAAACATCGACATGGGCCTGGAGCGCGTGCGGGCTGTGGCTGATCGGATGCACATCAAATTTGATTGCCCCGTCATCACCGTGGCCGGCACCAACGGCAAGGGCAGCACCTGCGCCATGCTGGAATCCATTTTGTTGCAGGCAGGCTACCGAACCGGCGTGTACACCTCGCCCCATCTGGTTCACTTTGAAGAGCGATTGCGCCTGAAAGGCGAGGCGGTTGATGCTTCTGATTTGATAGCTGGCTTCACACGCGTAGAAGAAGCTAGATGCCTTGTTGGTGAAGAAATATCCCTGACCTACTTTGAGTTTTCAACGCTGGCTATTCTGGATGTGATGGCCCACTCGAAGCTCGATGTGGCTATTTTGGAGGTGGGGCTGGGCGGACGATTGGATGCGGTGAATATCATTGACGCCGATTGCGCCGTCATCACCAGCGTGGACATTGACCACACCGAGTTTTTGGGAACTGACCGCGAGAGCATTGGGTTTGAAAAAGCCGGCATCATGCGCACGGGTCGCCCGGTGGTGGTGAGCGACCCCATGCCGCCGCAAAGCGTGCTGGACCGTGCGCTGGAGATTGGCGCCGACTTGTGGCGTTTTGGCACAGACTTCAATGTCTCGGGCGACAAACAGCAGTGGGGCTGGGCCGGCCGAGGTCGGCGTTTCAGTGGTTTGGCCTACCCGGCGTTGCGCGGGGCCAACCAGTTGGTCAATGCAGCCGGTGTTCTGGCCGCGCTGGCGGCCCTGCGTGAGCGCCTGCCCATCACGGCGCAAGCCGTGCGCAACGGGCTGGCCTTTGTCGAATTGCCTGGGCGATTTCAAATTATTCCAGGGCAACCCCATTTGGTGCTCGATGTGGCGCACAACCCGCATTCGGTGGCGGCACTGGCGGCCAACCTGGATGCGATGGGCTATTTCCCCACCACGCACGCGGTGTTCGGCGCCATGGCCGACAAAGACCTCGCCTTGATGTTGGCCAAGGTCAACCCCCTGATTGACTGCTGGTATTTCACGGATTTGCCCACGGCCCGCGCTGATTCAGCCGAGGGCTTGTTGGCCAAATGGCAGGCTTCAAACCCAAGACAAGAAGCCCTTGCAACGACTTACACCGATCCTCAGTTGGCGCTGCAAGCGGCCATAGAGGCCGCAGACCCCGCTGATAGAATCGTGGTCTTTGGGTCGTTCTATACGGTGGGCGGCATTCTAAAAGACGGCACCCCCCGACTTTTGGCCAAACATATGCCAACTATTTGATTTTTTGAGCCTCATCAACATGGCATTTTTCAAGTTTCGAAAAAGTAACGACGAGTCCTCGGCGGCGCCTTTGTTGCCCGACTCTCTCGAGGCGATGCGTCGGCGCGCCAAATACCGTTTGATCGGCTCGGTAGTTCTGGTACTGATCGGTGTGGTGGGTTTCCCGCTCTTGTTTGACAAGCAGCCACGGCCCATCTCGGTCGATATGCCCATTGATATTCCTGACCGCAACAAAGCAAAGCCTCTGCCCCAGCCTGCCACAGCGGCGGTGGTGGCGCCTGCTGTGACCGCATCTGCTTCAGCAATCATTGAAGAAAAATCGCTTCCTGAGTCTGCTGGCATTGCGCAACCAGCTCCTAAAATGGTAGCGAAAATTGAGCCTGCACCTGGTGTCAAGCTGCCGGAGAAAGCAGCGGAAAAAGCGCCAGAAAAGCATGCAGACAAATCTGTGGCCGCAACGACTCCCGTGCCTGCGCCCAAGCCTGTGGCTAAAGTCGACGAAAGTGAAAAAGTCAAAGCCTTGTTGAATGGTCAGGGCATCGACAAGGCCACTGAAGCGGTGGTGGGCCGCTATGTCGTCCAGGTCGGGGCATTTTCTGACCCCGCCAAGGCTCGCGAGACGCGACTAAAACTAGAACACGCTGGTCTGAAGACTTACACCCATGTGGCTGAGACCAAGGATGGCTCTCGAATTCGTGTGCGTGTGGGTCCTTTCACCAGCAAAGCTGAGGCCGACAAGGCGGCGCAAAAGGTGAAGACACTTAAGCTCGCTGCAGCGGTTCTGACGCTGTAGGCGGCGGTTAGCGCGTGACCTTCCCCATGGTGACTGTGGACTGGATTTTTCTGGCGGTGTTGGCGTTTTCTTTGATGCTGGGTGCCTGGCGCGGCTTGGTGTACGAGGTGCTGTCGGTGCTGACCTGGATCGCAGCGTTTGTGTTGGCTCAGTGGCTTGCCATGGATGTGGCCCAGAAGCTGCCGATGTCCGGAGCCAGTGAATCCATTCAATACGCCGCTGGTTTTGTTCTGGTGTTTGTGGTGTCCATCTTTGTCGGCGGTTTGCTGGCCAAGATAATTAAAAGAATGTTTGCGGCTGTGGGCTTGGCCCCGGCGGACCGCGCCTTGGGCGCCGTTTTTGGCTTGGCGCGCGGCCTCGTATTTTTATTGGCCGCCACGGTGGCTGTGGGCATGACCCCGATGCGCAGCGATGAAGGCTGGAAAGTCTCGGTAGGCGCCGGCATGGCCACGGCGATGCTCAAAGGCTTGAAGCCGGTGTTGCCTGAAAAGTTTGGTAAGTATTTGCTTCCTTGAAGTGATTGTGGTTAGGAGGGTCTGTTGTCTTCAAAAGCAAGGCCCTCAATTGATTGGAAAATTATGTGTGGAATCGTTGGCGTTGTCAGTAACGCACCCGTGAATCAGCTTATTTATGACGCCTTGCTGCTGTTGCAGCACCGGGGTCAGGATGCGGCCGGTATCGTGACGCAGCAAGAGCGCAAGTTCTTTATGCAAAAAGCCAAAGGCATGGTGCGTGATGTGTTTCGCACCCGCAATATGCGCTCGCTACCCGGCAACTGCGGCCTGGGCCAGGTGCGCTACCCGACGGCTGGCAATGCTTTCAGCGAAGAAGAGGCGCAGCCTTTTTATGTCAACGCCCCTTTCGGCATTGTGCTGGTGCACAACGGCAACCTGACCAATGCGCATGCCTTGAAGTCGGAGTTGTTCAGTGCAGACCACCGTCACATCAACACCGACAGCGACTCTGAAGTCTTGCTCAATGTGCTGGCGCACGAGATTGGCGAGACCACACGCGGTATGCCTCTGCAACCCAATGACGTATTTGAAGCCGTGCGCCGTGTGCATCAGCGCATCAAGGGCTCGTATGCCGTAATTGCGATGATTGCCGGGCATGGCGTGCTGGCTTTCCGTGACCCGTTCGGTATTCGTCCCTTGTGCATGGGGCGAAGCGAAGACGGCACTATTTTGCTGGCCAGCGAATCAGTGGCACTGGAAGGCACTTCGCACAAATTTGACCGAGATATTGCCCCAGGCGAAGCGGTGTTCATTGACCTGAAAGGTCAGGTGCATGCGCAGCAGTGTGCGGAGCATCCGGTGCTGAGCCCGTGCATTTTTGAGTTTGTGTACTTGGCGCGTCCGGATTCTGTGATGGACGGCATCTCGGTCTACCAGGCCCGTTTGAACCTGGGCGAGTCGCTGGCCAAGCGCGTGATCTCGACTGTGCCACCTAATGAAATTGATGTGGTCATTCCAATCCCCGAGTCGAGCCGCCCTAGCGCTGCGCAGTTGGCGCATCTGCTAGGTCTGCCTTACCGTGAAGGGTTTGTGAAGAACCGCTATGTGGGTCGTACCTTCATCATGCCGGGTCAGTCGGTGCGCAAAAAGTCAGTGCGCCAAAAGCTCAACGTGATTGCCAGCGAGTTCAAGGGCCGCAATGTGTTGCTGGTTGACGACTCCATCGTGCGCGGCACCACCAGCCGAGAAATCGTGCAAATGGCGCGTGACGCTGGGGCCAACAAGGTTTACATGGCCAGTGCCGCGCCACCGGTGCGGTTCCCAAATGTTTATGGTATTGACATGCCGACGCCTGAAGAGTTGGTCGCCCACAACCGCACGGTGGAGCAGATTCGCGACATCATCGGTTGTGATGCGTTGATTTACCAAGACGTGGATGGCATGAAAAAAGCTATCGGCGCCCTGAACGCCAACATCAAGGGCTTTGATGCGTCTTGTTTTGACGGCGTCTATGTCACCGGTGACATCACGGCCAGCGATATCGCTCGCCTCAACACGCACCGCGTGGGCGGCGACGAAAATGCAGAAGACAACTCCCGACTGGCGCTCCCTAACCCTACGGAATAACCATGACTGACAAGAAGCTACCCGAGAACCTGCACCGCGACACCCTGGCCGTGCGCGTGGCTGTGGATAAAAGCCAGTTCGGCGAAAACTCAGAGGCGATGTACCTCACCAGCAGTTTTGTGCAGCCGGATGCCGCCAGCGCGGCACGGCGTTTTGCGGGCGAAGAAGAGGGTTACACCTATTCGCGCTTCACCAACCCGACTGTCACCAGCATGGAGAAGCGCCTCGCAGCGCTAGAGGGCACCGAGGCTTGCATCGGCACATCCAGCGGCATGTCGGCCATCATGTTGATG
>Ga0114974_10001756_pt1 | contig 17008 bp, 11 predicted proteins | sample S_130206_EF_Meta_FD_87318 | JGI IMG/M metagenome (GOLD analysis project Ga0114974, IMG submission 87318) | Freshwater microbial communities from Lake Simoncouche, Canada to study carbon cycling - S_130206_EF_MetaG | ecosystem: Environmental > Aquatic > Freshwater > Lake | place: Lake... | reverse complement strand
CGGGTCGTGCGTCGAGAAGAGGAATGTGCAGCGGTGTTCCCGGTTCAGCTGTTCCATGATGTCCAGCAGCGCCAGGGCCGTGTCGGTATCCAGGTTCGCCGTGGGCTCGTCAGCAAGGACCAGCCGCGGTTCCGCCGCAATGGCTCGCGCTACCGCCACTCGCTGCTGCTGACCACCCGATAACTGTCCAGGCCGGCGCGTCTCCATCCCCTCGAGACCGACCGATGTCAGCAGCGCGCGCACTCGCCGGCGCCGCTCCACCGCCGGCACACCCTGGAGCAGCAGGATGAACTCCGCGTTCTCTTCTGCCGAGAGGACCGGGATCAGGTTGTAGGCCTGGAAGACGAAGCCGATCTCGCGCAGCCGCATCTCGGCCAACTGCTGCCGGTTGAGCGTCGCCAGGTCGCGGCCTCCCAGTCGGACCGTGCCGCTCGTGGGATGGTCGAGGCCCGCGCACAGATTCAGCAGCGTTGTCTTGCCCGAGCCGGAGGGGCCCGCCACAGCGATGAACTCGCCGGGGCGCGCCGTAACCGACACGTCGCGCAGCGCGTGAACGGTCTGGTCGCCCTGCGTGTATTCACGCGTCACGTGCTCGATGCTCAACAGAACGTCGTTCGGGATAGCCATCGCGTTCACCGGAGGAAGCGGGCGTCGGCATCAGTCGCCGCTTTCCACGACGGAAAGAGCGCGAGCACGACAGTCAAGAGGAAGACCAGCGCGGTGGTCACGACGAGCTGTGACGTTGGCAGCGCCGAATACAGCACGGGGTCCATCGACGAGCCGGCCGCTGACATGGCGCCCGAGAACCACCGCCGCAGCGGCAGCCCGTAGTGCTTGAAGTAGAGATGGCCGGCGTAGCCAGCTGCCGCGCCGATTGTCACCGACAGCGCCGCGATCCACGTGCCCTCGAGCAGCACCAGCACAAACCGGCGCACGGGTGTCAGGCCGAGGGCGTCGAGCAAGGCGAACTCGCGGCGGCGCTCCACCACGGACATCAGGAGCGTGTTCAGCACGAGGAACGCGATGATCAGCAAGAACGCGAGATCGACCAGGATGCGACCAGCGAAGTTGAGTCGGAGCAGGTCGCGTTGGCTCGGCATGAGCTGTTCCCACGTGAGCACGTCGAACTCGGAGCCGGTGTTCGCGCGCAGCAGGGCGGCCGCGCGATGGGTCCCGTCCACGTCGTCCAGTACGACGGCGACCTGGTGTACGCGTCCCGCGAGTCCCGTCAGCGCCTGGGCGGTGGCGAGCGGCAGGAAGACGGCGCTCTGGTCGATCTCCTCCGCGTTCGAGCGCGTGACCCCCGCGACGCGCACGAGCATCGACTCGATGTCGCCGGAACCGCCACTCTGGGCCATCAGTACGAACTTCGCCCCGGGCTTGAGCGCGAGCTTGCGCGCCACGCCAAAGCCGACGACGGCGACGTTGGTGGCGGAGCCGCCGAAGAATGTACCCGCGACGATGTGGTCGTCGATGGCGGAGAAGGGTGCTTCCGCAACCGGGTCGATACCGATGATGCTGACGCCGCTCGAGCCATCGGCGGACGAAGCCAGGCCCGACGCGAACACACGTGGCAGGACGGCGGTTGCGCCGAAGCCGTGCCCGGCCAGCGCCGATGCCAGCGCCGGGATACGTTCGACCGGAACCGTACGGTCGAGCGAACGGGTGGCTTCGTAGCCAGGCGCCTCGACGGCGACGTGCGCGCCGCCCATCTGCACCGCGCTGTCGAGCATCTGCCGGTCGCCACCGCTGCCCAGCCCCAACGAGATGAGCAGCAGCGCCAGCCCGAGCGAGACTGTCGCCGCGGTCAGCAGCGTGCGGTGGCCGTGGCGCCAGAGATTGCGCCAGGCGAGGACACAGAGCAGGCCGAGCGCCTTCATGGGCGGTCCACTACGGCATCACCGGCGCCTGCAGCGCTTCGACAGGGTCAATCCTGGTCGCGCGGCGCGATGGCCAATACGCCGCGAACAACGTGGCGACGGTCAGACTGACGGCGGCCCACGGGATGGTGTTCCAGTCCCAGACGCCCTTCACGACGGGGTCCAGCCGGCTCTCGAACATCGGCAGCTCACCGGTCAGCCACGCCAGATTCAGGCCATGCGTCGTCAGGTAGGCCATCATCAAGGTGCCGAACGCAAGGCCGCCGCTCAGTCCGAGCCCCACCAGGCACAGGCTTTCGCTGAGCACGGAGGCGACGATGAGGCGTGGTTTCATGCCGATCGCGTTGAGCATGCCGAACTCGCGAACCCGTTCGAGGGTTGCCATGGCCATCGTGTTGAGCACGCCCATGCTCGAGAACAGGACGACGAGTCCGATGATGAAGGCGTTGATGGCGCGCGCGAAGTCCACGTAGTTGCTCAACTGCGGCAGCAGTTCGCGCCAACCCTGGAAGACGGCTCCGGCCGGGGCGCGTGAGAGCCGGGCGATGTCCGGTGCAAGCGCTGCCGCGTCCATCGGGTCGCCGACGCCGATGGCGATTTCGTGGATGCGCTCTGGCTCGAGCGCCAGTAGTGCCTGCGCATCGCCGAGTCGCAGCAGGGCGAGCGATCGATCCAGAGCGGGCAGTCCCGTGTGGACGATGGCAGTCAGGCGGAAGAGTTCGTTGCCCTGAGTCCCGTCCGCGGCCGGGGCGATCACCGCCACCTCGTCGCCCACGTTCGCGCCGATGTCGAGGGCGAGGCGTTCGCCCAGTGCGATCGCGTGACCCGTGCCCAGGGCCGCGACCACGTCGGGCGTGAACAGCCGATTGAGTCCCTGCTCCGCTTCCGGTAGTACGCCGACCAGTTGTCCACCGGATGAGCGATTGCCGGTGGAGAGCAGGCCGAAGGCGTAGACGCGGGGCGCGGCGTGTCGAACTGATGGGTGCTGGCGGATGCGGCCGACCATGGCGTGCCAGTCGGTGCCGTCGTGACCGCCAATGGTGTTGTAGAGGACCCGGTCCGGCAGGTACTCGCCGTCGTGCACTTCGATGTGGCCCACCATCAGTTCGGTGCCATTCCGGAGCAACTGGAGAATGAAACCGCGGGAGAAGCCCATCGCGAAGATGAGGAACCCGAAGGCAAAGGCGAGACCGGCGATGGTGATCAGGCTACGGCTACTGTTGCGCCAGAGATTGCGCCAGCCGAGACGGATGACGATCACGAACCGCGCAGCGAGTTGAGCGCGAACATATTCGGCGGAATCGCGACGTTGAAGGCCAGCGACAGATAGTGCATCTCAGTGAACTCGCCGGGCTTGTCCTGCGGCGTCATGCGCAGACGCGTGGGGACGACGCGCCCGTCCATCGTGGCGTAATCGCTAAAGGTGGCCGTGGCTTTCAGTGTGCCGTCTTCAGCATAGAAACGCGCCCAGACGGGCAGCGTGTCAGCCTGTCGTACTTCGTAGACAATGCGGCCCCAGACCACGGCGGCGTCGGCCTTGGCCGTGGCGGTGAACTCGTACACATCGGTGCCGTCCCGCGCGCCCTGGAACGCAGTCTCGATGTTGTAGTCGCGGATGATCCGCGTCTCTTTCACCAGATCGTCGTTCGTGAAGTGCGACCCCATCCAGGACACCATCATCATCGAGGCCGGCACGCGCACGACGCGGTCGATCTTCGGCAGGTAGTTCCACATGTTGTGGCCGACCCGCAGCGTCGCGGTCCCGGCGTCCTTCTTCGGCGCTTCGATACGGATGAGGACGTTCTCGGTCTTCTCGGACCAGATCGTCATGCGCGTGCTCCGCTTCCACTGCGGGGTGGACACAAGCATCTCCACCGTCGCGCGCGACGAGTCGCCGCGCATCAACCGGTCCACGTGGTCGATGATGCGCTTCGCGTCGTCGGGACTCAGCGGTGCCTTCTGCATCGCCTGGAGGCGACCCACGCCCAGCGCCAGCACGGCAATGCCCACGGCGGTCCCAAGGAGACGCCGCAGAAGCTGACGCCGAGTTGGGCGTCCGGCGCCAATCGGCGGTGCGACGGCGGGGGAATCGCGTCGGTCGAGCACTACGACACTGTACAGCAGATGCCAAGGCTGCCCCCGCCGGTGCCACAGGGGCGGCGGCACCTGACAGATGACGGGCCGGCGCAGGCACGTTCACTACGGCCGGTCGCGACCGCACCGGACCCTAGCCTGCGCTCATCGCGGCCCGTCGTCCGACAGCGTTGGCACCAGGCGCCACACCGACGTCTGCAGCCCCGGGGCGCCCACCAGCACTTCGTGCCGCTGATAGCGCGCCTTGTAGGCGAGCGACGCGCACGCCGCTACCCAGTATCCAAGGTAGACGTAGCTAAGGCCGCGGGCCGCCGCCTCCTCCATCATCCAGACAATCTGCGCCACGCCGAGTGACGGCGGCGCATACTCCGGGTCCCAGAAGAAGTAGACCGCCGACAGCGCGTCCGGCACGTCGTCCATGATGCCAACGCCGACGAGGCGGTTGTGGTCGGCAGCATCGCGGAACGTGACCTCGCGGACCGACGGGTGATCGAACGCAAAGTCGAAGGCATAGCGTTCGGCAGTCAGGCCGCTCGGTTCCCAGCCGCGCTGCGACTCACGCTCGGCATGCCACCGCGCGTACAGCGCGAGCCGTTCATCGTCGACCACCGGGACGCCGACGGTGCGGGTGAGCGCCGAGGCCAGTCGGCGCGCCCGCTTCTGGCTACGTGACGGGGTGAAGCCCGCGACCGGAATCCGGAGCGAGACGCACTCGTCGCACGCCTCGCACACCGGCCGGAAATATGCTGGACCGAAACGGCGCCATCCCCGTTCCAGCAGCACGCCGAGTTCAGCGGGCGACACGTCCAGCAGCACGGCGACATCGAGTACCGCCGTGCGACCGGGCAGGTAGGGGCACTCGTGGGGCGGCTCGAGCAGGCGCCGGATAATTCTGGCCATGTCAGCGGCGTGGTCGCGCCGCGAGCGTGTCGCACACGAAGGTCGTGAGCGTCATCGGGTCGACCGGCTTCACGAAGTGCTTGTCGAACCCGGCTCGCGCGCTCCGCCGCCGGTCGGCCTCGAGCCCCCACCCGGTGAGCGCCACGATGAGCATCGAGGCGCCCCACGCCGTCTCCCGAATCCGGCTGCAGGCCTCGTAGCCGTCCATGCCAGGCATGCCGATATCGAGGATCGCCACGTCGGGCCGGAAGCGCTCGGTCTCGAGCACCGCCGACTCGCCATCGTGCACCTGCCGCACGTCGCAGCCGGCGTTGCTGAACAGCACCTGCAGCATCTCGGCCGCGTCGACGTTATCGTCGGCGACCAGCACCCGCCGTCCGATCGGGGCGCGCGCTGCCGCAACTGCTGCCGGCTCCGGCGACGGATGTGCGGACGCCAGCACCGGAAGCCGGACGACGAAGTCGCTGCCGAGGCCTGGGCCTGGGCTCGAGGCGGTGATCGTGCCGCTGTGCAGCATCACCAGTTGGCGGGCGAGTGCCAGGCCGATGCCGAGGCCGCCGCGGCTCATCGCCCGCGCGCTATCGGTTTGCGCGAACAGGTCGAACACACGCTGTAGTTGCTCGGCGGGGATGCCGACACCGCGGTCGCGCACGCGGATGACGACGTCGCCACCCTCGCGGCTCACCGACAGCCGGATATCCGTATCGGGAGGGCTGTACTTCGCGGCGTTGTCGAGCAGGTTACCCACGACCTGCGTCAGACGGACCGCATCGGCGTCGAGTAGTTCGATTGGCTCGTCGAGTCCCTCAACGTGCACATGCTGCCGCTGCTGCGACACCGTCGGCTGCGTCTGCTCGAGTGCGCTCTCGATGACCGACGCGAGACGGGTTGGACCGCGTTGCAGGCGCAACTCGCCGCGCGACAGGCGCGACACATCGAGCAGGTCGTCCACCAGTCTCGACATGTGCACCACCTGGCGGTCGATCACCCCGAGGGCACGTTCGAGCAGCGGCTCCGGCGGGCCGACGCGGTTGAGCAGGGCGACGGCCGTGCGGATGGGCGCGAGCGGGTTGCGTAGTTCGTGCGCCAGCACGGCGATGAACGCGTCTTTCTGCCGCATCGCTTCCTGCTGCGCCTCGTTCAGTTGGCGCTGGCCGGTCACGTCGGTTACCAGTGCCATGAGGTTGGCGGGGCGACCGGCCGCGTCGTAGAGCAACGCCACGAACTTGTGTACCCACACCGGGGTGCCGTCCTTGCGGACGTAGCGGTTCTCGATCTCGACGTGCGGCACGTTGCCGCCGCGCAACGCCGCGAGCGCCCGCATGTTCGCGGCGCGGTCATCGGTGTGCACCAACTCCGCGAAGGTCACCACGCGCAGTTCCGCTTCGGTGAAACCGATGATGGCCTCGTAGGCGGGATTGCACTGGAGGAAGGTGCCGTCGAGGTCGGTAATCGCGATGCCGGTGCCGGCGAACTGGAAGACGCTGCGGAAGCGCTGCTCGCTGCGGCGCAACGCCTCCTCGGCCGCCTTGCGTTCCGAGATGTCCTCGATGATGGCGACGAAGCCGAGCGGCGCGCCGAACGGGTCGCGCAGGGCCGAACCCGACATGTTCACGAACACGATGGAGCCGTCGCGACGGAGGTAGCGCATCTCCGTCGTGTACTGCTGCAGATCGCCGCTGGCCAGCCTCGACGCCAGGGCCACGTCAGCCTCGAGGTCGTCAGGATGAGTAATGTCCTGAAAGGTCCGCTGCAGCAGTTCCTCGCGGCCGTAGCCGGTGATGGCGCACAGCGTATCGTTCACCGTCGCAAAGCGGCCGTCGAGACCTACCTCGGCAATACCGACCGCAGCATTCTCGAAGATGTGGCGGAACCGTTCCTCGCTGAGCCGAAGCTGGGCTTCGGCGCGGGCGCGTGGGTCGGAAATACGGTGGGGCATGACAACTCGCGGCAGTTGGAGCCGCCCTGAGCGGGGCGATTCTACCAGAGCGGAGGCGGTAGCGGAGAGCCGCCCGGCAGTGTCAGCACTGCCGGGCGGTAGCCGACCTGGATGTCGGCAGCCAGGTTCTGCCGGGGCGCGGAACTAGAAGGCGCCGGTGCTGATGCCGACGGTGAACGTGCGGCCGCGCGACGGTGCGAACTGGAACTGGTCGCGGTAGAAACGGTTGGTCAGGTTCTCGACGGCGAAGGCCAGGTTCAGCCGATCGCGGTGGCGTGAGAGGCCGACGCCCCAGCCGAGCCGCTGCACGGTGAAGCCATCGAGCGACAGGAAGTCCTGCGCCACGGTGAACGGCGACGTGAGCAGTGTCGGCGTCACCCGGTTCACCTTCGTCTGCGTCCGCACGCCGTACTCGACCCACCAGTGACCGCGGGGTTCGGTGAAGCGCGCGCTGCCGACGAGTTTCACCGGCGTGATGTTGTCCGCCGGCTCGCCGTCGATCGACTTGCCGTTAAGCGGGTTGATGCCGCTCGTGATGGTACCGCGCGTGAACGCGCCCGACCCGCTCAGCGTCAGCACGCCGCCCGCCACGTTGAGCGGCGCATCGGCGTTCATCTCGAGGCCGCCGATACGGACGTCGGCGTAGTTCGTCGCCTGCGCCAGCGGACCGGCCGTGGTCTGCGCAATCGCCAGGTCCTGCACGACGAAGTCCTTGTACTGGTTCACGAAGGCATACACACCGCCAGACAGGCGCGGCAGGGTGAACTTCGCGCCCGCATCGAAGTTATTGCCGGTCTCCGGCTTCACCTTCACGTTCGGGGCGATGCTGCCCGCGGTGGCCGGACCGGCGAAGAGCATCTCTTCCAGGTTCGGGTGACGGTAGCTGCGGCCGAAGCGCAGGAACGGACTCACCGTGCCGCCCGTCTTCGCCACAAGGCCGATATCGCCGGTCATGGCGTTTCTCGTGTAGGTGGCGCCGTTCGGGTCGGGCAGCGTCGACGGGTCGATGGCCGGCACCGCACCACGCACCACGGCCTGGATGTCATAGCCGGGCGTCGCCTCGGTCGTCACGTTGTAGAAATCGCCGCGCAGGCCGGCGACCACCGACACGTTCGGCAGCACCTTCCACTCGTCCTGCGCGAAGGCCGCGACGTCGCGCAGGCTGGCGTCGGGGACACGCACCGGTGTGCCGGTGCTCGCCGGGCCGAGTGCGGTCGGCGTCGGGAGGACCGCGGCGGCCGGTCCGCGTGCACCCAGCGCCACCTGTCCGAGCAGCGACGTCGTCGTCGACGTGGTGCGCCGGTCGCTGCTGCGATCGCGGTAGAAGGTGAGACCGGTGGTCATCACGTGATGCGTGGCCGGCAGCAGCACCGCCTGCAACTCGACACCCGGCGTCCAGACGCGCTGTTCGGTACGCGACAGGATGTTGAGCCGGTAGACGTTGATCGGAAAGAAGGTGACGGCGGTCGGCACCGGGAACTGTACCGGCAGCGCGTTCTGCAGCATGCGCTCGGTCCGCTGGTAGTGCGCGGTCAGCGACAGGTTGGCGAGCCACGATGTCACGGCCTGCGCTTCGTATTTGGCCGACACACGATCGAGGTTGCTGAACGGCAGCGCCGTGGCGTTGAAGAAGATCGGCGGTTGGAAGTCGGGGAAGCCGACGTCGTTCATCCGGCGCCGCTGGTAGCGGACGCGGACCGAACGGCGCTCACCCACACGGAGCAGGCTCGAGACGTTCAGGAAGTTGCCGTTGGCGCCCGAACTCGGGATCTCCGTGTCGGTGCGGACATACGGCGTGTTGAACGGGTCGGGGAACGACTTGAACGTGAAGCCGAAGTTCGTGTCGATGGTGTCGGTCTGCTTCAACTGGCCGGACGCAAAGTAAGGACGCGTGTCCTCCACGTCGAACGCCCCAGCCTTGTAGTTGTCGAACGACTCGAGGCCCGCCTGCACCCGCAGCGAGGCCGCGGGCGAGGTAAAGCCGACCGTGGCCGTGCCGCGGCGGCCGTTCTCGTTCGAACTGTAGAAGCCGTTGACGCCGTAGATGAGGCGCGTCGCGTCGGTGAAGCCGGGTTCGTTGGTGATGATGTTCACCGTGCCGGCGAGCGCGTCCGAGCCGTAGAGCAGCGTGCCGGCGCCGTTCACGATCTCGATGCGGCTGATCGCGTCGGGCGACACCAGGCCGGCCTCCGCGCCCGTGCGGTCGGTCGCCTGGCGCGCCGTGTTGAGGCGCTCACCGTCGACCAGCACCAGCATGCGAGTCGAGTCGAGCCCGCGCAGGCGCGGCCGCACACCGAATGGGCCGCTGCCGACGGGGGTAATGTTGGCGGTTCCCGCCAGCGCATCGCCAGTCGAGAGCGTGTTCGCCTGCTCGACCGCGGCGCGGCTGATGCTTTCCACGTGCAGCGGAATCGTGCGCGTTTCGCGCTCGGCGCGGTTGGCGGTGACGCTCACCTGGGCGTTGACCACGCCCACTTCGAGTTCGACCGCCACCGTGATGGCGTCCGAGGCGTGCTCGACAACGACCGTGCGGGCGGCATCGGAGAAGCCGCTGCGCCGGACGATGACGAGGTAGGTGCCGGGCGTGTCGGTGCTCAGGGTGAAGCGGCCATCAGCGGCCGTCTCGACCGCGCGTTCCTCGCCCGTGGCGACGCCGCGCAGCACGACGGTGGCGCCGTTCAGTACGCCGCCGGTCGTGTCCGAGACCACACCGGTGACGGTCGCCGCCGCCGCAGAACCGGCCCACAGCAGGGTCGACAGCAGAATCGTCGAAACACTCAACCGCATCAGTCCTCACAAGATTGGCGTCGCCCGGTTGGGTGACAAGCCCTCGGATTATAGCCGGGTCGCCCCGCGACGCGTTGCGGGAGCGCTGGCCATGGCGCCCGCAGACGCGTGCGATAATCCCGCCGCCCGCCTGATGTCCGCACACCAGCCCATCAACGACCCGCGCGAGATTCGTGGCTGGATGCTGTACGACTGGGCCAATTCCGCCTTCGTCACGACGGTCGTGACGGTACTGGCCGGCCCCTACCTCACGGCGCTGGCGCAGGCAGACGTCTCGGAAAACGGCGTGGTGCTGGCACTTGGCCCGCTGGTCGTCACGGCGAAGTCGCTCTTTCCCTACTGCATCTCGGCGTCGGTGCTGCTGCAGGTACTGCTGCTGCCGATGCTCGGGCCGGTGGCCGACTTCACCGACCTGAAGAAGCCGCTGATGGCCGGCTTCTGCGCGGCCGGGGTCGTCGCCACCTGCCTGATGTTCTTTGTCGAGGGGCCGCGCTATCTCCTCGGCGGGGCGCTGCTCATCGTCGCCAACCTGTGCTTCGGCGCCAGCGTCCTGCTCTACAACGCCTTTCTCAACGACATCGCCACACCCGAGCGGCGCGACGGCGTCTCGAGCCGCGGCTACGCGCTCGGCTACGCCGGCGGCGGCTTGCTGCTGGCCCTGAACCTCGCCCTCATCACGTTCCGCGAGACGCTCGGCATCGGCCAGGGGTTGGCCGTGCGGCTGTCGCTGCTGTCGGCAGGACTGTGGTGGGGCGGCTTCAGCCTGTTCGCCTTTGCCCGGCTGCGCCGCCGGCGCCATGTGCTGCCTCGGCCCGACGGCTCGCTGCTCTACGCGGGAGTCATCGGACTGGCCGGGACGCTGCGCGAACTGCGGCGCTTGCCGCACACGCGCCGCTACCTCCTCGCCTACATGTCGTACAACGACGGCATCCAGACGGTCATCAGCGTAGCGTCGGTCGTTCTCGCGCAGGAACTGTTCGTGGCCAAGGGACTGCCGGTCGACCAGGCGTTTCTCATTGGGCTGGTGTTGATGATTCAGATCGTGGCGCTGTTCGGCGCGCTGGCGTTCGAGCGGCTCGCGCGCCGGATTGGCAGCAAGCGGTCGATCCTCGTGTCGCTCGTGGTGTGGGCCGGGCTTGTCGTGTTCGCGTACGGCTGGCTCGACACCCAGGCGCAGGCGTGGGGAATGGGCGCCGTCCTCGGCCTGGTGCTCGGTGGGTCGCAGGCCCTGTCGCGCTCCCTGTTCTCCCTGATGATTCCCGCCGGCAGGGAGGCGGCGTTCTTCAGCCTCTACGAGATTTCTGAGCGGGGTACGTCGTGGCTCGGGCCGCTGATCTTCGGTGCGGTGGCTGGTGCCACGGGCTCCTATCGTCAGGCCATCCTTTCCCTCATCGTCCTCATCATCGGCGGCATGGTCCTGCTCGTCGCCACCGACACCAAGAGGGCCGTGGCGCAGGCCGAAGCCGACTCCCTCGCTGGCCCAAGCCCAGCGGGCGCATAGTCAGGCGTTCGCCGCGCGCAAGCGGGCCGGCCGCGTCCAAATGAACCGAAACCGTTGCAGGCAATGGCGCTAGAATGAGCCGCGCTGCGGTCACCCACCGCGCCGACCACGCAGTCAACCCCTCGCCTCTGGACTACACGTGCCTCTGATCATCGGAATTCCCAAAGAGATCTATCCGGACGAGCGCCGCGTGGCGGCCACGCCAGGCACCGTCGTCCGCTACAGGAAGATGGGCCTCGAGGTGCAACTCGAGGCCGGTGCCGGGTTGGCCGCGGGCTACTCCGACGCCGATTACCAAGAGAGCGGTGCCTCGATCGTGACCGAGGCGGCGACGCTGTGGGCCAGCTCGGACATCGTCGTCAAGGTGCGCCCGCCGATGGCGCTGCCCGACGCCGACTACGACGAGCCGCTGCTGCTGAAGAAGGGGGCGGTGCTCGTCAGCTTCCTCTGGCCGGCGCAGCACAAGCCGCTGCTCGAGCAACTGGCCGCGCGCGAGGCGACGGCGTTCGCGATGGACTGCGTGCCGCGCATCACGCGCGCCCAGAAGATGGACGCGCTCAGCGCGATGGCGAATATCGCCGGCTACCGCGCGGTGATCGAGGCGGCGGAGCATTTCGGACGCTTCATCCCCGGCCAGATGACCGCGGCCGGCAAGGTGGCACCCGCCAAGGTGCTGATCGTCGGCGCCGGCGTCGCCGGGCTCGCCGCGATTGCCGCGGCGAAGTCGCTGGGCGCGCAGGTTCGGGCGTTCGACACCCGTGCCGCATCGCGCGAGCAGGTCGAGAGCCTTGGGGCGCAGTTCGTCGAGCTCGAGTTCACGGAGAGCGGCGAAGGCGAAGGCGGCTACGCGAAGGAAATGAGCGACGCGTTCCTGCTGGCGGAGCAGACGCTGCTGGCCCGGCACGCCGAGGAGTGCGACATCGTCATCACCACTGCGCTGATTCCCGGCAAGCCGGCACCGCAGTTGATTACATCCGGCGCCGTCGTGGCGATGCCGACCGGCGGCGTGATCGTCGACCTCGCCGCCGAACAGGGTGGCAACTGTGCCCTCACCGAGCGCGGCCGCGTGGTGGAGAAGTTCGGGGTCACTATCGTCGGTCTCACCGATCTGCCAAGCCGCATGGCGCGCCAGTCGAGCGAACTCTACGCGACGACAGTGCTGAACCTGGTGACCGAGTTCGTCGAAGAGGGGGCCGTGCGGGTCGACCTCGAGGATGAAGTCGAGCGCGGCTCGCTGGTGTTGCACCAGGGCGCGCTGATGTGGCCGCCGCCCACGCGGCCGCGGCCGCGGACGGGCGCACCGTTGCCCGACGTGAAGGCACAGGCAAAGGCGCACGCGGACGCCTCGGCGGCCGCCACCTCCAGCACGATGACGCTGGCCATGGGCGCAGGCGCGGCGCTGCTGCTGGGCGTGGCGGCGCTGACGGGACCGCCAGAGTTCCTCGGCCACCTCACCGTGTTTCTGCTCGCGGTCATCGTCGGCTGGCACGTCATCTGGAACGTGTCCCCGGCACTGCACACGCCGCTGATGAGTGTGACGAACGCCATCAGCGGCATCATTCTCGTCGGCGGCATGCTGGTGATGGCGGGCGACGGGTTAACGACTGCGGCCATCCTCGGCGCCGTCGCCGTCCTCGTCGCCACCATCAACGTGGCGGGCGGCTTTCTCGTGACGCAGCGCATGCTGCGAATGTTCCGGAAGTAGGCCGCGATGATCACCTTCACCCATCCGGCCATCGCGCTCGCCTGGCTCGCGGCGAGCATCCTCTTCATCCTCAGCCTGCGCGGGCTCTCGTCGCAGCAGACCGCACGGCAGGGCAACCTGCTCGGGGTCGTCGGCATGGGCCTGGCTGTCGTCGCCACGCTGGCGGCCCTCATCATGGGCGGCACCGCCACGGTCGGCGCGTCGGGCAGTGCGCTTGGCCTGCTCGGCCTGGTCATCCTGATCGGCTGTGTGGTGGGCGCGCTGCTGGCGTCGCGCGTCGCCATGACGGCCATGCCCGAACTGGTGGCCGTGCTCCACAGCTTCGTCGGGCTGGCGGCAGTACTCGTCGGCTTCGCGAACTACCTGGCGCCCATCCCCGGCGCCACGGGGGAGATGGCGGAACTTGGCCGCGTGGTGACCGGGGCCGCACCCGGCCACAGCGTGCACCTGGCCGAGATCTACGTCGGTGTGCTCGTCGGCGCGGTGACGTTCACGGGCTCGATCGTCGCCTTCTTCAAGTTGCGCGGGTCAATCGGCAGCCGTCCGCTACTGTTGCCGGCGCGGCATGCGCTGAATGCCGTGGCCGTGCTGGCGATGCTCGGCCTCGGCGTGCTGTTCCTGCGGGCGCACGCGGCCGATGGGTTGCTGCCGCTCGGCATCATGTCGGCCCTCGCCGGGCTGCTCGGCATCCACCTCGTGATGGCGATCGGCGGCGGCGACATGCCGGTCGTCGTGTCGCTGCTGAACTCCTACTCGGGGTGGGCCGCGTCGGCCGCCGGTTTCATGCTGTCGAACGACCTGCTCATCATCACTGGAGCGCTGGTCGGGTCGTCGGGCGCCATCCTCTCGTTCATCATGTGCCAGGCGATGAACCGGTCGATCTGGAACGTGGTCTTCGCCGGGTTCGGTGCGGATGCCGGCAAGGCGTCCGGCGCCGCTGCCGTCACCGGCACCATCACCGAGGCCACGGTGGAACAGGTGGCGGCGCTGCTGAAGGCCGCACGCTCGGTCATCATCGTGCCCGGCTACGGCATGGCGGTGGCACGCGCGCAGCACGCGGTCCGCGACCTGACGAACGAGTTGACGAAGCGCGGCGCGAAGACGCGCTACGCCATCCATCCGGTGGCGGGACGGTTGCCTGGGCACATGAACGTGCTGCTCGCGGAAGCCGACGTGCCGTACGACGTCGTGCTCGAAATGGAAGAGATCAACGGCGACTTCCCGCAGACCGACGCGGTCCTCGTCATCGGCGCGAACGACATCGTGAACCCCAGCGCGCAGACCGACCCTGGTAGCCCGATCTACGGCATGCCGGTGCTCGAGGCGTGGAAGGCGGGGAAGGTGGTCATGCTCAAGCGCGGCATGTCGGCCGGCTACGCCGGTGTCGACAACCCGCTCTGCTACGAAGAGAACACGCTGATGCTGTTCGGCGACGCGCAGGCGACGGTGACGAAGTTGCTCACCGCGCTGCGAGCGTAGACGACGGTCCGGCTAAAGCCGGACACTACCGAAGAGTACGGTCCGGCTAAAGCCGGACACTACCGAAGCGTGGCGCGACGTGATCCCTGTAGTGTCCGGCTTTAGCCGGACCTCTCTAGCCTGACCGCGAGGGCACATGTCTGCTGAGTATCTGGCCGCGCACGCGCGCTCGTTGTTAGACCCCGAGACGTTCTGGGCCGAGGCCGCGACTGGCATCACCTGGATCCGCCGCTGGGACCGCGTCCTCGACGACTCGCAGCCGCCGTTCTACCGCTGGTTCACGGGCGGTGTCCTGAACACCTGCTACAACGCCGTCGATCGCCATGTGGAGCGCGGACGAGGCCGGCAGACGGCGCTCATCTACGACAGCCCGGTCACTGGCACCGTGCGCTCGTACACCTTCGCCGAACTGCAGCACCACGTGTCGACGCTGGCCGGCGTGCTGGTGGCTCAGGGCCTGCACAAGGGCGACCGCGTCCTCATCTACATGCCCGGCGTGCCGGAAGCGGTGTTCGCCATGCTGGCGTGCGCCCGCCTCGGCCTCGTCCACTCGGTGGTGTTCGGCGGTTTCGCGTCGAAGGAACTGGCCACCCGCATCGACGATGCGAAGCCACGGGTGATATTGACCGCGTCGTGCGGCATCGAGGCGGCGCGGGTCATCGCCTACAAGCCGCTACTCGACGCCGCCATCGACCTGGCGGAGCACGTGCCTGAACGCTGCATCGTGTTCCAGCGTCCGCAGTGCCAGGCGGCGCTCACACCAGGGCGCGATCTCGACTGGGCCACGGCGCTGGGCGACGCGGAACCGGCCGGCTGCGTGCCGGTCGAGGCCACCGACCCGCTCTATATTCACTACACCTCAGGAACCACGGGCGTCCCGAAAGGCGTGGTGCGCGATAACGGCGGCCATGCCGTCGCGTTGAAGTGGGCGATGGAGCACGTATACAGCGTCGGCCCGGGCGAGGTGTTCTGGGCCGCGTCGGACATCGGCTGGACGGTAGGCCACGGCTTCATCGTCTATGGGCCCTTGCTGCACGGCGCCACCACCATCCTCTACGAGGGGAAGCCGGTGGGTACGCCAGACGCCGGTGCGTTCTGGCGGGTCTGCGAGCAGCACGGCGTGAACGTGCTCTTCACCGCCCCCACCGCCTTCCGCGCCATCAAGCGCGAAGACCCCACTGGGGAGCAGATGACGAGGTTCAATCTCTCGCGTCTGCGGTTGCTGTTCCTGGCAGGGGAGCGTTGCGACCCGGACACGCTGAACTGGGCTGCCGAGCGGCTCGGCATCCCCGCGCTCGATCACTGGTGGCAGACCGAACTGGGCTGGCCCGCACTGGCCAACTGCGCAGGTATTGGGCTGCAACCGGTGAAGCCAGGCTCGCCGACGCGGGCGGTGCCCGGCTACGACATCCGGGTCCTCGATGACGAGGGGCACGAACTCGGGCCCGACGCGACCGGCAATATCGTCATTCGCCTGCCGCTGCCGCCAGGCACGTTGCCGACGCTGTGGCATAACGACGTCGGCTACGAGAATGCCTACCTGCGGCGCTTCCCGGGCTACTACCTCACGGGCGATGCCGGCTATCGCGATGTCGACGGCTACTTCTACGTCATGAGCCGCATCGACGACATCATCAACGTCGCCGGGCACCGGCTCTCGACCGGCGGACTCGAGGAGGTGCTGGCGTCACACCCCGACGTCGCCGAGTGCGCGGTCATCGGGCATGTCGATGCGCTGAAGGGCGAGGTGCCGATCGGGTTCGTTGTGCTGAAGGCGGGCGTGAACCGGGCCGAGTCGGTGATTGCCGCGGAACTGGTCGAGCGGGTGCGCAACACCATCGGGGCGTTTGCCTGTTTCAAGACGGCACTGGTCGTGGCAGGACTGCCCAAGACGAGATCGGGCAAGATCCTGCGCGGCACGATGAAGAAGATGGCCGACGGCGACCACTTCACGATGCCCGCGACGATCGAGGACGCGTCGGTACTGTCCGCAGTCGGCGAGCGGCTGCAAGCCTGGGAACGGAACGGATCGTAGGACTCACGCTGACAGCTGAAGGGTCGCGGCTACGCCATACGTCGACAGTTGTGTCGGCTCGTCTTTGAGGCGGTGCCGGATACCCGGCGCCTGCTAAGATCCGGCACATGGCATATCCCGAATTCTTCGTGGCGCCGATGCGCGCCGAACTCGTCGACCTTGGTTTCGAAGAACTGCGTACGCCTGAGGAGGTGGACGCGGCGGTCCAGAGCTCGACGGGCTCGATGCTGGTGGTGGTGAACTCGGTGTGCGGCTGCGCGGCCGGCAAGGCGCGGCCCGGCATTGCCCTGGCGCTGCGCAACGGCCCGCGTCCCGACCGTCTGACCGCGGTCTTCGCCGGCTTCGACGTGGAAGCCACCGATCGCGCCCGCGGCTACTTCAGCGGGTTCCGTCCCTCGTCACCGTCAATCGGCCTGCTGCAGGACGGCAAACTCGTCTACATGATGGAGCGCCACCAGATCGAGGGACGTGGTCCGCTCGAGATTGCGGCCGATCTGCAGACGGCGTTCGCAAAGTTCTGCGCCGCACCGGCGGTGCACTAGGCGCGTCGGTTCAGTGAACCGTAGCCACGGCTTCACGAAGAGCACGAAGACACACGACGGCCTCTCCCTCGAAAGGCCGGGTTGCGCTTCGTGCCCTTCGTGATGTTGGCCGCCTGCGGCTCTAGCCGCCGCGGGTGTGCATCTCG
>Ga0114974_10001755_pt1 | contig 17049 bp, 16 predicted proteins | sample S_130206_EF_Meta_FD_87318 | JGI IMG/M metagenome (GOLD analysis project Ga0114974, IMG submission 87318) | Freshwater microbial communities from Lake Simoncouche, Canada to study carbon cycling - S_130206_EF_MetaG | ecosystem: Environmental > Aquatic > Freshwater > Lake | place: Lake... | reverse complement strand
TCAACAGGGCGAACGATACCCGATAAACGAATAAATTCGTCTCCTTGATTTAATGTCACACGCTTTTCACCACGAATTTTTAAATTACCATTTGGCAGTAATTCAACGACAGTAACTGAAATTAAACCACTTAGCTGGTTGCTTTGTCCTACATCACCTTTACCTTCAAACTTTTTATTGGTTTCCATGGAGGTTGACATATCACCACCCAGTAAAAGTGCGCCTAATCCAAAAAAGCTAGGTAGGCTAGCCGAAATTACGTCATTTTTACTGTCTTTGTTTGATGCTTTTTTGATGGAGTTAGTTCTTTCTTGTAAATTAACCGTCAAAATATCACCTACACGTCTCGCAGTATGATCTTCAAATAATCTATTGTCGTAGCCGACCATATAAATGCCCCCAGAGCTTTGAGCAGGGGGGCGTAAGTCAGCAGGTGCGACGGGTGAGAATGACGGCTCACGTTTTGGTAAAGGTGTGCTACATGCGGCTAAAAGCAGCGGCATAAGCACAATAAAACTTAGTTTACGTGTCATCATTTCAGTCACTTTTTAAAGATTTTGAGTGGCATAAGATAGCATTTGATCCGTTGTTGAAATCGCTTTTGAGTTCATTTCATAAGCGCGTTGGGTTTCAATCATACCCACTAATTCTTCAACCACGTTCACGTTTGATGTTTCGAGTGAATTTTGCACAATGGCACCAAATTCTTGTTGTCCTGGTGTGCCGATCACGGGCGGGCCACTTGCACCGGATTCACGGTATAAGTTCTCACCAATAGGCTCAAGACCTGCAAGATTGATGAAGTTTGCTGTTTGAATTTGCCCCACATTTGATGGTTGTGGATTGTTTGGCTGCAAAATAGAAACCGTGCCATCAGAACCAATAGTGATGCTTAGAGCATCTTGTGGAATGGTCATTGATGGTGTCAATGGTAAACCGTTTGCGTTTACAATTTGACCATTCAAATCTAATTTTAACTGGCCATCACGCGTATAGGTTGTCGAGCCGTCAGGCATAGTCACTTGCAAAAAACCGCGACCATTGACAGCAATATCCATTTGATTCCCGGTTTGCTCCACGTTACCTTGTGTGTGCAGTTTTTCAGTTGCCATGGTTTTGACACCGGTACCTAATTGCATACCTGTTGGCAGCTGACTTGTTTGTGATGTTTGCGCACCGACTTGACGCATATTTTGATACATCAAATCTTGGAAAACAGCACGATCTTTCTTAAAGCCAGTCGTGTTAACGTTTGCCAAGTTGTTTGAAATAACTGCCATTCGGGTTTGCTGGGCGTCTAAGCCGGTTTTTGCAACCCATAATGCACGTTCTGTCATGATTTTCCCCTAAAGTAATCGTTGTTGTGTGTTTAGATAAAAGCAGATTTTATGCCAATTACATTTGCAATAATTTGGCGCTAGCAGCTGCATTTTCTTTGGCGTTCTTCATGATGTTGGTTTGCATTTCAAAGTTACGTGCTAACTCAATCATATCCACCATCGCACCAACGGCGCTTACGTTACTTCCTTCGATCGAACCTTGAACAACTTGTACTGATGGATTATCTGTGGGCACACTACCGTCTTTGATGTAAATTAAACCGTCATTGCCTTTCTCGATATTTTTCAAATCGGGTTTGACTAATTTAATTTTATCAACAGTGAGCATAGTCGCCGCGTTTTCAGCGCCAAAGGGGACAATACTAATACTTCCGTTACTGCCAATCGTAAGTTGCTCAGCAGGTGGAATTTTAATTGCGCCATTTTGACCCATTACGACAAGTCCAGAACTTGTTTGCAGTTGACCATCAGGTGTCATTTTTAAGTCGCCAGCGCGGGTGTAAGCTTCTTTGCCTTTACTGTCTTTCACAGCAAAAAAGCCTTGGCCGTTAATAGCGATATCAAGATCATTCCCCGTGGCTTGAATAGGGCCTGTGGTGAAATCGGTGGCGGGTTTTTCAGTTTGCGCGAAAACGCGTGTCGGATAACCGTCACCGTAAACAGGCATACTGCGGAATTGTTGTAGATCCGATTTAAACCCTGTGGTTTGAGTGTTTGCCAAGTTATTGGCGTTTGCCGTTTGAGCCAGCAGCGTCTGCGTGGCTCCACTCATGGCAATATAAAGACTACGATCCATAAAATGCTCCTAATTTAACGCTGCTACTCAAAGGTGAAAAATACTAAATACGTAGAACGCTTTCAGTTAGTGTTTTTTGAATGCTGATCGCTTGTGAGTTTGCTTGATACGCTTGCTGCGCAATAATCAATTTAACTAATTCTTCTGACAAGTCAACATTCGATGTTTCAAGTGAAGAGGAGCGAACAGCACCAAAACCACTAATGCCGGCTTTACCGAAATTAACTGCGCCAGTTTCTGGTGATTGCTCCCAAACGTTTCCACTCATTATTTCTAATCCCTGTTTGTTGCTGAAATTAGCTAAAGCAACTTGGCCAAGAGGTTTTGTGTAACCATTCGTATATTTAGCAAATACAACACCGTTTGTATCAACGTCAACAGCAGATAGCGTGCCTGTTGGCAAGCCATTTTGTTGCAAATTATTTACCGCAAACTGTGAGGCATGTTGCGTGGTGCCAGCAAGACTGATGCTAATGGTCATTGGTTTAGCAACTAAATCAGGATCGATAGCTGTCATATCGATGTTTCCAAAATCAACTACCACTGGGTTGGTTGGCTGTGAATTTCCTGGTGTTACTGTAGCAGCATTCGCTTTTAGGTTTGCCAAATCTTGCGCGACGGCTTCATTGTAATTTTGTGTCGCGGTTTCAGCAGTTGCTTTTGCCGCGTCAGCATCAATTTGAGCTGCAGTTAATTTATCAGTTGCGGCTTGAAGCGCGACGCCTGAAAGCGCTAAGGTATTTTTTGCGTCATTGATAATATTTTCTAAAGCAGGGACTTTAGCTTCAGCTTCAGCTAATTGCTTTGTGTACATATCAAAGGCTTTTTGTGCTTCTGCAAGTTTAGCTGTTAATGTTACAACCGCATCTTTTTTTGTGTTTGACGCTGTCGTTGCAAGCCAAGCGGTTGATTTGAGTAAATCTGTAACTTGTGGCGTTGCAGATACTTTTGTCAAATTACCGTTATCATCAAAATACACTTTTGTAGGTGAATCTGTAATGATGCCATCAGGCATCACTTGTGTGCCTGAGGCTGGCGTAGGCGGAGTGCTATATTTGTTGGCTTGTGTACCTGGTTGAATGCTTCTGCCATCAACAAAGGTGAACATATTCCATTCATTAGGTACGCTAGTTCTGCATAAATACGTTGATACGATATGTGAGTTACCCATTGCATCATAAGTCGTTACAGAGGTTGTGCTAGTGTATGTTTTAGGGTCTGGAACGTAGGGGTGTGTACCCGGTGTTGTAAATGCAAAAGGCGTCACTGACGCTGGTGAATGGCTATTTAAATTAAGTTGCATATCAACTTTAGTCGTTGCGCTAGGCGGACCTTGATCGGCTTTAACGTTCAACGCTAACTTAACCCCGTCTACAAATCCATCGTCTACAACGGTGCTTACGGGTTTATAAACCAGCAATGATTTACCAATGTCATTAACAACGTAGCCATCTTTATCAATATGAAATGCACCGTTTCTCGTAAATAATTTTGCTTCGATTGGATCATAAGCGGTTTCAGGCGATTTAGGTGTTTCGCCTAGTGCAAAAAAACCTTCACCACTAACCGCTAAATCGAGTGAATTGCCGGTGCTTTCAATGTTACCTTGGTCAAATTGTTGTGCAATAGCTGACACGCCTATACCCGCTCCCGCTCCCGCTCCAGCCATTACCTCACCAAATTGAGCGCGAGACTGTTTAAAGCCTACGGTTTGTGAGTTGGCAATATTGTTACCTGTTACTGCGAGTGTTGTTGATGCGGATTTTAAGCCGCTTAATGCTGTTGAAAAACCCATAGTCATTCACCTAAAGTTATATTTAAAGAATTTGTTTGATTTTCGCAAAATCTATGCTGTTATCGCCAGCAAGATTTACTTTTAAACCGCTTGAGCTGTTCGCCATATTGACACTTTCAACGCGCGAGTTGATATCAGTTGGCACACTTGTATTTTTTCCATCCACTAGCGCTGAGGCTTGAATTTTGTAAATGCCCGGACTTGCTAAGGTACCTGCAGAATTTGTGCCATCCCATGAAAATGGGATTGCTCCAGAGCCTTGATTGCCTAAGTTAATAGTTTGCACTAGCTCACCCGTTGTTGAGTTGGTGATAGCAATTCTTAAATCAGGCGTGCTACTTGTGAGATTGGCGTTGCCACTAATTTCTCCACCTGCTGGAAGGACGCCTTGTGTTGATGGAACGCTTACATAGCGTCCAATTAAGCCGGTTGCTTGCAGTGCCTGATCGGAATTAATTGACGTTGCAAAATCTGCAAAAGATTGTTGCAAGTCTTGAATACCTGAAACCGTACCAAATTGCGCCATTTGACTCAAAAATTCGCCATTTTTCATGGGTTCATTAGGGTTCTGATGTGTCATTTGAGTGGTCATCAATTTTAAAAATTGATCTTGCCCTAAGGTGGATTGATTTTTTGCTTTTGCTCGTGATTCAGCTAGTGTGGCTGCGGTGTAAGTGGTGCTTGCAGTAATTCCTGCATATTTATCTGCATTGGCTGTTGTGGCGGCGACCATAAATTTCTCCTATTGCCCCATTTTTAAGGTTTGCAGCATCATTTGTTTTGCTGTATTTAAAACCTCGATGTTATTTTGGTATGAACGTGATGCTGACATCATGTTCGCCATTTCTTCGACGGAATTCACATTGGGTTTGAAAATGTAACCGTCTTTGTCCGCCATAGGATGATTTGGTGCATATTCCATCACCGCTGGCGCTTTACTTTCCACGATACCGCGAATCTCAACTTTACTGGCGGCATTTTGTGCGTCAATAACGTTTTTGAGTTCAGCGCCAAAAACAGGTTGGCGCGATTTGTAAACGTCGCCTGCACTACTGCTAACACTGTTTGCATTGGCAATATTACTGGCTACTAAGTTTAAACGCACTGTTTGTGCATTCATGCCGCTTCCGGCAATATCAAAAATATTTAAAGATGACATAATTAAACTTGTCCTGTAAGTGCTGATCGTAATTCGTTAAATTTACCGCCTATAAATTGCAAGCTAGCTTGATATTGCAAGGAGTTCTCAGCGAACTTAGCTTGCTCAATGTGTTCCTCAACGGTGTTGCCGTCAAGTGACACTTGATTTGGGTTACGGTATTTCAATCTTGCTCCCAAAAAAGGCATTTCTGGCGCAAAATGTCCTGCTTGTGTGTGCGCTAATAATGTTTGCTCTGTTGTTGCTTGTTTTAGTGCGGTCGAAAAATCCAAATCACGCGCTTTAAAATTAGGTGTATCTGCATTAGCCATGTTTGCAGCTAAAATTTCACCGCGCTTTTCACGCAAAGCAAGCATCATCGGGCTACTTCCAAGTGCTGCGTTAAAACTAATTGCCATAATAATGTCTCCTGAAAAATATTTTTGTGGTTTTTAAAATTAAAGCACACTTTATGCCATTCATTGTCAAATATTAAAAATCAGTAATTTGTTTTTTCTGGGTAATTCTCGTCAAAAGGTTATCGTCAGAAATTATATAAAGTTAAAATTTATTTTATCTAGTCAGGGATAAAATTTTTGCGATGTTTGGAGTGTGTTATGGTGCCAAGAAGTTGTCGAATGTTATTTTGCCTATTTTATATGGAGATATTTATTTTTTATCTTATTGAAAATAATGTCTATTTTTAGTTGTGGCATTTAAAATGCTTTTTGCTTGTTAAGCGATTACGTTAATGAGTTAACCCAACCGATTATGTTTAAATTGATACTTATTTTTGTCTGTGCATTTGCTTTTGTGAATGCACCTCATGCCGAGCCAAAATGGCAAACTCACGAATCAATTTATGAGGCGGTTAAAGCCTATGTGGCTCAAAATATTAATACGACTGCAGAGTATGAAATTAATATAGTGCCGTTAGCGAGTCGCTTAAATTTAGCGTTATGTGATCAACCTATAGATGTATTTACCCCTAGCATAGTTAAGGCAGGGCGTGTAGCTATTAATGTGCGCTGTAATTCAGGTAAAAAATGGGCCATTTTTGTTCCTATTATTATTACACCATTTGAAAATATTGTAGTTTTAACGCAGAATATGCAACATGGTGACAAAATAACGGAGCATCATGTTGCTTTAGCACGTAAAAATGTGACGCAATTACACAATAATTATATGACTGATTTAACTCAGGTGATAAACAAGCAAATTTCGCATCATTTATCTGCTGGAGCAGTTATAACAACAAATGATTTTTTTGAGGCTAAGTTAATTAAGCGCGGTGATCATGTCATGATGACATCGTCAAATTCAGGAATTGCGATTAGAATGAGCGGGATTGCGCAATCGGACGGGAGTCGTGGTCAGGTGATTCGCGTTAAAAATCAAAATTCTGATCGTGTGGTGAATGCGACAGTGATTGATACTGGTGTTGTTGATGTGATGCATTAGCAACAAAATGAATAATTTCTTGAATTTTAGCTAAAGATTTTTTGTGTCTTGCCGATAACTTTGTCTAACATACAGATAAACTTTAAACGCAAAACTTAAGTATGTGTAAATTATCGTTACAGTTTTGTGATAACTTCTATTTCAAGGGGCTCGGCATGGCTATCGAAAGAATCAAAAATACAGGAGCAGCATCTGTTCCAGTAAAAACTCCCGCTAAAAGCGAGAGTTCGGCATCATTATCTTTTCAATCACTAATTAAAAAAAGTTTGACTGAAAATAATGCCACTCAAACAACACCAGTTGCAGACATAAAGGCGACTTTAGCAACAGATAGTGTGGTTTTAACTAATTCTGTTCAAGAAATTAAAAAGAGTTTTGAATCATTTCCTGAGTCTAGTCTTGATATGCAGCGTATAGAGCGTATTAAGCAAGCGATTGAAAATGGGACTTATGAAATTAACCCAGATCGTATCGCGAAAAAAATGATTCAATTTGAATTTTCACAGGGTCAAAGCAACGGCACATAGTTTATGATTGAGCATACATTTCCAATTGCAGAGCAGTTAATTAGCAATGCGCTACAATTAGCGCAAAGGCTTTGCCAACAGCTTACCCAAGAGGCGGAGGCACTAGTCCGCCAGCCACAATCTGCATTTATTAGTACAGTGGCTAATAATAAGCGTGATTTGGTCATGCAATTGGATATGTTCAACAAGCAACTTGAGCAGATTTTAGCTGCAGAGAATTTGCCTCTCACTCCGGAAGGAGTGGAGTCCTATTTTCAAATGGCATTAATTAATGAACTGTCGCCTACTATTGTGAAAATGAATTGGGATGACTTGATGATCGTGTGCACCGATTGTAAAAAATTAAATGAACAAAATGGCGCGAGCATTGAAATTTTAGCAAGAAACAATAAACGTACAATTCATATTTTAAAAGGCAAGTCCGAAGTAGTGACACGATATAGCCGTGATGGTTCAGTTGTCAGTGACTTCCAAAATAGTACGTTAGTGTCAGTTTGATTTCGATTTTACTATTTTGTTTTTGAAAAGCATTTCCTTTGCATGGGCAACGGTTTTTTCCGTTAAATCCACGCCACCTAGCATTCGCGCGGTTTCTGTAATACGTTCTTCTTCAGACAGTAAAAATACTCGTGAGGCTGTCATATCCGTGTGATGTTCTTTTTGAACAAATAAATGCTGATGAGCCTGTGCGGCGACTTGTGGTAAATGTGTAACGCACAAAACCTGGCGATTTTTGCTCAACTCACGCATTTTTTGTCCCACAATTTCAGCAATCCCTCCCCCAATACCTGAATCCACTTCATCAAAAATGAGCGTTGGCGTTGTTTTATCGCTCGCAGTGGTCACTTGTATAGCTAAACTAATACGCGATAATTCACCTCCTGAGGCGACTTTCGATAAAGGCTTAGGTGGCAGTCCCACATTTGCGCTAATCAAAAAAAGTACGTCGTCATAACCATTGAAACGAGGTGTATTTCCCGTTTGCGAATGAATTTCAATAATAAATTCACCATTTGGCATACCCAACTCTTTCATCATTTTTGAAATATGTTCTTGTAGTATGAGTGCGCTTGATTTGCGTTGAGTAGAGAGTTTTTCAGCTAAAGGAATGAACATTTCCTGCCAGTGATTCGTTAATTTTTCAAGCTCTGTTATACGATCTGCACTGTTACTAATTTGAGCTAATTCATTTTCCAAATGCTGTTTACGACCAAGGAGTTCTTCGGGTTTGACTTGATGTTTACGGCTTAACGCTTGCAGTACCGCTAATTGCGCTTCAATTTCTTGAAATTCGATTGGATCAGCTTCTTGATTTTCTAAAAAATGGCGTAGTTCGTAAACCGCCTCTTCAATTTGAATTTGCGCCTCCGTGAGAAGGGTGGTAACAGACGTTAATTCAGGCGCAAATTGCAATAAGCTCGAAATGGATTTGACACTGTTTTTTAGTCGAACGTGGATGGATTTATCTTGATCATAAATCACTTCAATTTGCTCTTGTCCTGTACTTAAAATTTGCTCTAAATTGGCGAGTTTTCGATGTGTATCGGAGAGTTCGTTGTAGTCAAATTGGTCTAAATTGAGTGTTTCTAACTCCTCAAATTGATAACGCAAAAAAGCTTCGCGCTGGGTGTCTTCGAGGTGTTTTGTTTTTAATTGCTCAAGTTGATGTTGTGCCTGTTGCCAGTTGGTGTAACAGCTATTGATTTCCGCGAGTAAGGTCGTATTTTTGGCATAATTGTCAAGTAATCGACGCTGTTCATCGTTTTCGAGTAATTTTAAATGGGCGTGTTGACCTTGTATTTCAACTAGTTGGCTAGTTAATCGTTGCAGTGTTTGCAGGGTAACAGGGCGATTATTGATATAGGCTTTTGACCGACCGTCACTATTGATGACGCGTCGAATTAAACAGCTATGATTTTCTTCATCAAAGGCGTTTTCTTGTAGCCATTCTGCAGCGCTAGGCAGTGCGGTTAGATCAAACTCTAAATTGACTTCTGCGCGTGTGCAATTGGGTCTTACATAATCTGGTGTGGCTCGCTCACCTAATGCGAGTGTTACTGCGGTGAGTAAAATAGATTTTCCCGCCCCAGTTTCGCCCGTTAAAACCGACATGCCTTGTGTTAAGTCGAGTTGCAGGTTTTTCACAATAGCAAGATCAAGAATAGTAAGATTTCGAAGCATAGTATTGTTTTTTAGTTGGCTGTGTTCTGATTGCGTGTGATGACTAAAACACGCCTATTTAACTTAGTTTACCACGTGTGCCTAGTTTTTTAGAATTTGAAATTCAAGTGTATTGTTTTGTTGTAAATTCACGCTATTTTGTGAAAAATGGTAGAATTCAAATTTTAGAAATAGGGGGGATTTTATGTTTAAAAGAATCGTATTATTTGGTTTGGCGGCTTTATTTTATGCTACGCAATCACCTAGTTTCGCTGAAAGTTATGATGTGGTGCAGCAGCAAAGAATGGAAAACGAAATCAACGCGTTAAGAAATTTTGTGGTGGATTTGGAAGAGCGCATTAAGCAATTAGAGCGCGAACAAACAGGGAAAGCCAGGGGAGGTGGTGAGTTAGTGTCGAGTAATGAAGTTAAAAATGAGCCAAAAATTGAGCCAAACTGGCGAGATAAACAGGCTTGGTCACTAGTCAAAGAAGCGATGTCAACTGAAAAGGTTAAGGCCATATTAGGGCGTCCCGCCCGTGTAGATGATTTGGGGAACGGTCATCAAAAATATGTCTATCAAGGCGAGGTGATTGGTTCAGGCATGGTGAACGGTAACATTGAATTTTATGAAAATCGTGTATACGAAATTCATTTGCCTAATTTTTAATAGTGATTATCGCTAAGTTATGGGCGACGTGCGTCAACAAATCTATCGCGCCAGTAATTTGTTTTCAAGCTTGAAACCATTACTTTTCCTGCACGCGAACTGGGGGCATGAACAAAATTGCTCTCGTTAACGTATATGCCAACGTGTGACACAGTCTTGCCGCTGGTGTTGAAAAAAACTAAATCACCAGAGTGAATGTTATTTTTAGGTACAGGCATGAGAGTCTCTTTCATTTCACTGACGGTACGGGGTAGATGCACGCCATTGTGTTCATAAACGTGTTTTACAAAACCGCTGCAGTCAAAACCTTCTTCAGGCGTGTCTTTACCATAACGATAGGGTGCGCCTTGCAGACTTAACGCATAATCGACAGCAGGTGGAATGACTTCTTTTTCAACAGGACGAGCAGCCATAGGCGTTGGTTTGACGTCCACTGTTCCTGCGCACCCAGATAGTAAGGCTATCGTGAGTGGCAGAAGCAAGGGCTTCAAGTAGGGTAAATCGTTTTTTGTCGAAATAGTCGGTAATTTATTCACGGCAATCACAAAATGAGTTAAAAAATAAACGCTGCTGAGTCGTAGCAGCGTCTTCCAAGTAAAAATCAAACATAAGAACGCACATAATCACGGGCAAAATGATTTAGAGGCGATTTGTTTTGTTGAAACTCTACATATACACGATGAACGTCAAGGGGCGTAATGTGTGCGTAAATACCAAAACCAGTTTGGTTAATAAATTCATCACTGAGTGTTTCAAGAAATAACCACCAAATGGAATCATTGTGTTTTTCTTGCTGTTTATTCATTGTTGTCACCTGCGTTTTTTGAAATAAAGTTAATGTCAAATTATTGTCGGGATAAAACGCATCGATTTCTTTCGACTTGGGGTATGATGACAAATTTGGTGCATAGAGCACCTTATTTATACTCGACCTTTTTCATCTTTTTTAATGTTATGACCTTAAAAATCGCGCTTGTCCAAACAAATAGCCTAGTCGGCAATATTGACTTTAACTTTAACCAAATCACGGAAATCGTGATGAAAACGCGCAGTGAATCTCCCATTGATTTAATCGTGTTTCCTGAGTTAGTCCTCACGGGTTATCCTCCGGAAGATTTACTGCTTCGCACCGACTTCATTTCTCAAGTTGATGGTATTTTATTTGAATTAGCAAAACTCGCGCCAGAAATTGCAATCGTTATCGGCTTTCCAGAAATTTTTAAGGGGAAATTATATAACAGTGCGGCTGTACTGCTTTCAGGTAACGTTTTAACGATTTATCGTAAACAAAAATTACCGAATTATGGTGTGTTTGATGAACAGCGTTATTTTTCCGCAGGCACGGATTCGTGTGTATTTGAGCTGAAAAGTCAAAATATTGGCATTGGTATTTGTGAAGATACATGGCATAGCAAGATTGTTGAGGCAACTAAAAAGGCGGGAGCGGAAATATTGGTGACATTAAATGCCTCACCATTTCATTCTGGCAAAGCACAAAAGCGTGAGTCAATTATCAGTAAGAATGCGAGCGCTGCACAGTTGCCAATTGTGTACATCAATATGGTCGGTGGGCAGGACGAGTTGGTTTTTGATGGTGCTTCATTTGTGATGAATAAAAACGGTGAAGTTGTTCTTCGTGCACAAGAATTTGTGGAAGAAGTTCGCATCATTGAATTTGACGGATCGGAGCCTATTCCTGCTTACTGTGCACCGTCGTATACTCCTTTGAGTAGTGATTACGCGGCATTAGTCTGTGGTACGCGTGATTATGTGTATAAAAATGGCTTTAAAGGCGCAATATTAGGATTGTCCGGCGGAATTGATTCGGCCTTGGTGCTGGCTATTGCGGTAGATGCGTTGGGCGCAGAAAATGTGGAGGTGGTTTCCTTGCCTTCGCGTTACACACAAGCGATGAGTAATGACGATGCTAAGGAGCAAGCACATATTTTAGGTGTCACGTATCACTGTATTCCCATTGAGCCTGCTGTGAACGCATTTACTGCCATGCTTGAAAGTACATTTGCCAATACGCAAAGTGATACCACAGAAGAAAATATTCAAGCACGTTGCCGTGGCGTCGTGCTCATGGCCATGTCAAACAAACAAGGAAAATTGCTGTTGACCACAGGGAATAAAAGTGAAATGAGTGTGGGTTATGCGACGCTTTATGGGGATATGGCAGGGGGATTTGCACCGATTAAAGATGTTCCAAAGCTTTTAGTCTATGCGCTTGCAAGATATCGTAATCAACTTTCACCGGTGATACCTGAGCGTGTTATCACGCGACCTCCCTCGGCGGAACTTGCGCCAAATCAATGTGATGCCGATTCACTGCCACCCTATGAAATACTCGATCCAATTTTGCAACGCTACATCGAAGAAGACCAATCCGCTCAGCAAATCATTGATGCCGGTTTTGATAAGCAGGCGGTGGCACGGGCAATTTCACTCGTTGATCGCAGTGAATATAAACGCAGACAGTCTGCGCCAGGGATTCGGATTAGTGTGCGTGCATTTGGGCGAGATCGACGCTATCCAATTACTTCGGGTTATCGTGGCACATAAGGCGCTTTAGAATGTTAGAATAGCGTCTATATATATTATTTTCTTTTATTGACAAGAGGAACATCATGCGGAATTTGAAATCTTTTCCCGCGTTGTTTGGCAGTTTGATTGCCGTCGCTGTGGTTTTATTCGTTGCTTTTCATTTCATCTTTATCGATTTTTTTGTTGATTTATGGTGGTATCAATCGCTCAAACTTGAATCGTATTTTTGGCTGCGCTTACTGTATAAATTTTTTCTTTCTGGGGGTGTGACGCTAGTATTTTTCAGTATTTTCTTTTTTCACTTTTGGATTGCCTCACGACATTTAGGCCTTAATCCAATTGAAAATTTAAGTCGCCAGCAAAGCGGTCATTTTCAAAAATTTGCGGATACGTTTGTGTCTGGATCGGTAAAGATATACACACCAATTTCATTAGTATTAGCGATGGTGATTGCATCACCTTTCTATTCACAGTGGGAATCAACGCTGCTTTACTTTTTTGGTGGCGCGTCGGGCGTGAATGAAACGATTTATGGAAATGATGTTAGCTTTTATATGCTTTCCTACCCAACGTATCAACTCATTCAACAAGAGTTGCTCATTACTGCAATATTAGTTTTTAGTATGGTAGGCGGGTTGTATTTTTTTGAACATACTTATATTCCGAATCAAAACAAACATTATCCCAAAGGCGCGAAAATTCATTTAACGCTACTGATTGGTTTTGTAGTGGCGTTTGTGGTTTGGGGCTTTATGCTTGAGCGTTTTTCGCTGCTTTATACTAATACGCATGAACCCATATTTTTTGGTCCAGGCTTTTTGGAAATTCGCTATCAACTCCCACTCATTTGGGCAGCCATGGTGACATTCTTCGTTGCTGCCTTAATTGCGATACATTTTGTGCATTCAGATGACCACGAACATAAAAAACCGCTTTGGATTTCACTTGCGCTGTTTGTTTTTGTTTGGCAGTTGCAGCAATTTCAGTGGATTCCAGATATGTTGCAACGTTTTGTGGTAAACCCTAATCCGGTAAAAACCGAAACGTCGTTTATGAAACACAATATTGATTCGACATTGGCAGCGTATAGTTTGGATCATATTAATGTGGTTGAGATGAATGTGAAACTCGATGCGGCGCAAGATATTGAAACATGGAGCAGTCAAAAGCATTTTGAAAATATTCCCGTGTGGGATCGTGAAGATATTATTTTTAGCTATAAACAACTGCAAGAAATTCGTCCTTATTATAAATTTCTAGCGGTAGACGAAGATCGCTATTTTATTTCAAATCATGTACGTCAAGTCAATATTGCCGCGCGTGAAGTGAATGTGTCTAAATTACCTAAAGAAGCGCAAAACTGGGAAAATCGTCATTTGCGCTACACGCATGGCTATGGCGCGGTGATGACTTCCGCAGCGCAAGACGCTGATGCGCCATTAACGTGGTATCTTCGTGATTTAAATATGCACTCAGATGTGAATTTTACGGTAACCCACCCTGATCTTTACTATGGCCTTGAGCAATATGATTACGCGGTTGTTCCAAATAAACTCAATGTGGTGGGTATTGCCACAACAAGCAATGATGCAGCAACCAATGAAGCCTATCATGGTGAAGGTGGGATACCTTTTACTTCTACTTTTAAAAAAGCGTTATTTGCGTTCAAATTGCGCGATGAAAAATTGTTTTTCTCAACCAATATTTCGCAAGAGAGCAAGCTCAAAATTTATCGTAATGTCATCGAGCGTATTCAAAAGTTAACGCCATTTTTGGATTTAGATAAAGATCCTTATTTAGTGATGACAAAAGATCGTTTTTATTGGATTCAAGATGCTTATACGGTTTCTGATAAATACCCTGTTTCAAAACCTATTCGCAAAGAGGGCATGAATAACGGCGAGCCATTTAACTACATTCGCAATTCGGTTAAAATCGTTGTCGATGCGTTCGATGGGGATGTCGATTACTATATTAGTGATCCTACCGATGCCATTGTCAAAACTTACGACCGCGCCTATCCGGGTTTATTTAAGACACTTGAGGATATGCCAGCTGAATTAAAACAGCATTTGCGTTATCCGCGTGATTTATACGAGTTGCAAATGGACGTGTACGCAAAATATCATCAACAGAGTCCCGAATTATTTTACGAGCAAGCTGAAACATGGGCGCACGCCAATGTTCGCGGTCGTGCCGTCATGCCCTATTATCAAACGATGGATTTTGGTCATTGCAATGACACAGAAGAGTTTGTATTAATTCATCCAATGACCCCTGTGAATCGTAATAATTTAAGTATGATTGGCATGGCAAGTACGCTCGATAAAACGCAGTGTGGTGAAAATAGCTATAGTCCGAATATTACCGTGTACAAATTTGGTAAAGACGTTCAAGTGAACGGCCCTGAGCATATTGAAGCGCTCACGCAACAGCATCCTGAAATTTCACAACAATTTACGTTGTGGGATCAAAATGGCTCGTCTGTGGAAATGGGACGTATGGTGATTTTACCCATAGGCAACACCATTGATTATGTTCAGCCAATTTACATTGCCTCCACTAAAAATAAAATGCCCGAATTGACACGTATTATTGTGTCAATGGGTAATGAAATGGTCATGGATACAACGCTACCATCGGCATTTAACCGATTGAAAAATATTTTTACGCATAAATCTCGCGCTGTTGATAGTACGACATCGAAAACAAATTATGTATCTCACTAACATTGAAAGGATTGGCCGTGCTGATTGAACGTATAGAAGAATTAAAACAAACGGTTGCGCAACTGTTAGACGAAGCCGCATTGCAAGGTGCCAGTGCGGCTGAAGCGGGTTTGAGTATTGATGATGGTTTATCAGTCAATGCACGTCTTGGTGTAGTTGAGACTATTGAGCATCATTGCAGTCAAGGTCTTGGCATCACTGTTTATTTTGGGCAACGCAAAGGCGCGGCAAGCACGAGTGATTTATCGCCCGAATCGATAAAAGAAACTGTCAGCGCTGCTTGCAGTATTGCACGCTATACCAGTGAAGATGCTTATGCCGGTTTACCCGATGCCGATTTATTAACAATTGAATTTCCAGATTTAGATTTATATCATCCATGGGCGCTCTCACCCGATGAGGCGATTGCGCTTGCCATTGAATGTGAAGATGCTGCGCGAAGTTATCATGCGGATATCAGCAATTCTGAAGGAGCGTCAGTAAGTACGAATAAAGGCATTAGCGTGTTTGGTAATAGTCTTGGATTTTTGCAAGCGCGGATTTCTACGCGTCATTCATTGAGTTGCTCGGTGCTTGCGCAACGTGGTGACGATATGCAGCGCGATTATTGGTACACCGTGGCAAGGCGTGCGGAGGGCCTCGAAAAGGCGCGTGATGTGGGTATTAAAGCCGCTGAGCGCACATTAAGTCGTTTGGGTGGGCGAAGTTTGAGTCCGCGTCAATGTCCTGTTCTATTTTGTGCTGAACTTTCGGGTAGTTTACTCAATTCGTTTGTGGGTGCGATTAGCGGTGGCGCGTTATATCGTAAATCGAGTTTTTTACTTGATGCGCTGGGCAAACAAATTTTTCCTGAATTTATACATATTCACGAGCAACCTCATTTAATTGGCGCATTAGGTAGTGCAAGTTTTGACAGTGAAGGGGTGGCAACGCGTCATCGTGATTTGGTGCGCGATGGTATTTTGCAAGATTATGTTCTTGGCACATATTCAGCCAAAAAATTGGGCTTCAAAAGCACTGGTAATGCGGGTGGTGTACGTAATTTGACACTGACACCAAGCGCGGGTGATTTTGAGTCAATGTTACAGTTACTTGGAACAGGATTGCTGGTTACAGAGTTGATGGGGCAGGGCGTAAAAATGGTCACAGGGGACTATTCTCGAGGTGCGGCTGGATTTTGGGTTGAAAATGGCGTGATTGCCTATCCAGTTGAAGAAATTACCATTGCAGGCAACTTGAAAGAGATGTTTAGAAATATTGTGGCGGTAGGCAGCGATGTCGATTATCGCGGTAATGTCCGCGCGGGATCAATTTTAATTGAACAACTCTCCATTGCTGGTAATCATTGATTTCAACGTATCAAAGAAGGGTTTTATAGGGTGTCAGTTGGTTTTATTTTGAATTATATGAATAATTTCCATCCGACACCCAGTAACCCGCAAACTGCAATGACGGGTATAACGCCAATTTTGTAGCGGACTAAGGCTAAAAGTGCGCTAATTGAAATAACCATACTCATGACATCACATCCACCATCAATACCGTTAGGTAAAAATGTGTGCTGAGCAAAAAATACGGCTAAGTTTAAAATGACACCCACTACAGAAGCGGTAATTGCTGATAGAGGTGCTGTAAACGTTAAATTGCCAAGGGTCGATTCAACAATAGGCCCACCAGCAAGGATGAAAAGAAAGCTGGGTAAAAAGGTAAAATAGGTCACCACGAGTGAAGCGATTGTGCCTGACAACAAAAGTTGCTGAGAGCCAAAGAGTTCTTGCGTCCATCCTGCAACAAATCCAACAAAAGTGACAATCATAATCAACGGCCCAGGCGTTGTTTCACCTAAAGCTAAACCATCCATCATCTGCGCCGCACTCAGCCAG
>Ga0114974_10001750_pt1 | contig 17065 bp, 17 predicted proteins | sample S_130206_EF_Meta_FD_87318 | JGI IMG/M metagenome (GOLD analysis project Ga0114974, IMG submission 87318) | Freshwater microbial communities from Lake Simoncouche, Canada to study carbon cycling - S_130206_EF_MetaG | ecosystem: Environmental > Aquatic > Freshwater > Lake | place: Lake... | reverse complement strand
TTGCCGTTCAGGTTCATTTTACACTTACTTTTATATACCTATCTTTAATAGGAAGTACGACTCTGTATTTACCTGTTGCATTGAATGTATATTCAAGTAAATTTACGGTTGCCGTTCCTGAAGATATATCAAGACTCGTTTCTTGATAAAAATCAACTCAATTATTTGAAAAATCAAGCTTCATTTCCATAGTAGTCAAGCTTCATTTTGTAAAATCAATCAATAAAACAACTTGGTTTTTGTCTGTTAAAATCAAGTTATCATCAAGTCACCTTACATCAGAAGCAACATATGAAGCTGTTAATATAGCACTTTCCCTTATCACTTTTTCTTCAAAAATTCTATTCATATTTTATATGTTAAATATTAAATACACACTATAACCCTTTATCTCTAAAGGGCTATAAGCTTATATTTAATAAGTAGAAGATTTAATTTCAACATTTACCAATTGTTTTGCTCAATCTGCAAATGTTTTTACTCCATAAAGCACTCCATTAAGAATGTTTTTACCAAATTTATCTGGCACTTCTTTAGGTTGTACTCTTGCGTCTGATTGAATAACTAATGTAGTTGCTCATTTTCTACCAAACAAATTATGTTGTTTTTCTTTTGTTGCTGTCCATGTATCAGTTGCATCAGTGAGTGTTTCAGACACTTCAATCACTCAAGCTCCTTTTTGAATAACTGTGAGAGTATTCGCAGTATTATCATTCGTAGCTGTTATTGTATTTGTGAATTTTCTTGCTTTTGCTGTTCCGAGAGCTACTCATGTCGCAGTTGTTACAGTTGGAGCATTAATAAGAGTCGCAAGACTTGCTCTTGTTGTATCTACATTGGCACCAATAAGTACATTTCATGCTGTTGTTCCAATAGAAGAAACAAAAGTAAATGTTTGTCCTGCAATAGTTACTGTATCATTTGCTGTTGGTTGTGTAACAAGTGATAATACTGCACTTCCTGCAAGTTGGTTACTTCTATAAAGTCTGAATCCATAGAAATCCATAATTGCACCATCCATATTTACTCCATCACCCATTGGTGTATCTCTTCCAGCACCGTACTCAATAAGAGTTGTTTCAAATTCAGGAGAAATAGCACCAAATAAATCAGTCAATGGAACATTTTGTTTTGCTAGTTTCTTTTTAGATGCAGAAATAACACCTAAAATATTCGAAGTTGTCAAAGCAATACCATTTCCACTTGTTCATCCGATTGTTCCGTCGTCTACTGTAGATGTAGCACTCCCATATTCTCCTAATACATCTGCATCAATTTGGTTTGATAAATAAATACCGTCATCTTGTGCATATTTAGAAATCAAATCATAATTTGATTGTACTTTATCGAAATCATCAAGATAGAATCAAGTTGCAAACTGTCTATTAATAGAAAGTTGCTCATTTGTATCAGTTTTATCATCAATTGTGATTGCAGTACCTCTTGTATAAGTTTGTACTTCATTTGAGCTTCTGTATGGTCTATTAAGTGTGTCACCATAAGATAATTGCCCTTTGAAAGAAGTATCAGCAATTTTTAATGCGATATTTTCTTTATAAAAAATTTCCTGTTGTTCTCTAGCCCAAATCTCTGGAAAATCTACCGTAAAATTATTTGGCATGTTTTAAAAATAATTAAAATAAAATATTTTCCACGACATGTTTTTCTCCACGACTATATAAATCATCATGATTTTTTCCCAATTCAGAGTTTTGCTTTATATTCTGCATACTCTTTTGAGTTCATTTCCATAATGCTTTTCTGCTTTGGTTGTATACCTTTTATATCACCTTGGTTTTTAGCTTTAGCCAATTTATCTTTGCTCTTAAATCCATATTTCTCAATAACATCCTCAACGGCAATTCAAAGTTTATTACTTAAATCTTTTATTGCTTTTTCGTATGGTACTAGGTCAGGATTAGAAGAGATAATCTCTTTGAGGTTTGTATCTTGCTTTGTTGTATTTAATAGATTTTCTAAATCTTCTTTAGTTGTAAATCCATTATTTTTTAAAAAATCAATAGCCATTTTTTCCTCTAGAGTTATTCCACTTTCTTTATTTTTCTTTGATAATTCTTGAGTTTTTCTTGTATAATCCGATTGCCTCAAGTATCATTTTTTTAGTTCCTCAATGTCAATTTTTTCTCAATTAACATCTATTAATGAATCCGTTTGTGGTTGTTCACTTCCCCCATCTTGTGGTTGGTCGTTATATGACTGCTCGTTTGCTTGGTCGTTTGACTCCATAGACTTATATTTAAAAATTAAATAGAGTGTAAACACTCTTTTCTACCAACAAGTCGTGGAAATTGTTAGTAGAAAAGAAAGTTTAATCTTTCTTTAATTTTTTTTCAAAATTATTTAAAAATGTTAAAAAGCTATTTGCTATTTTATATTTCTCTTGTAAAGGAACAATATTTTTACTATATCAAAGTTCTTGTAAAGCACTTTCTTTTTCTCTTTCCCAAAAACTCTTTATTTCTTTGTATCAATCAGTTTTTAATATTCCTCCTATCGCTTTTAATTGTTTTTCGTATGCTTCTATTGCTCTTTTTTGAGATTCGTTAAAATCTTTTTTTCAATCATCATGTAAAAGGTCAAATATCCCCATATTATTATATATAATTAAAAAATAAGTCAATTATAATGCACTCGTAATATCTCATTGTGCAACTGATTGAGTTAATTCAGCAATTGGGTTTTGTTTTTGTTCTACTCATGGTATTTGTCCACCTGCTCAAGGAGTTAATCATTGCATAATATCCTCTTTAATAAATTTATTCACATCTTTTTTCTCAAAAGTTCAAATAATATCTTTATAGACTTCTTTCATATCTATTGGTACTCATTGTTGTAAGCCCATTCACATGATATTTCAAAATGCGATTACATCTTCTCTTCTACTTTCTAAATCATCAAAACTTGAAGAATTTGCCTCAATTTTTATTGAGTATCTTGTTACTGCATCTCTCAATAATTCTTTGTTTATTTCCCAGTATCACATATCGCCGAGCTTTTTTATTGTTATGTTTTCATCAAGATTTTCAAATGTTGATTGAAGTAATTTATACGCAAGTCTTTCAACTCATTCCTCAAAATGCTTTCTTATTTCATCTATAACACTATTTGACTCAAAAAACTTCACCCTTATTCCTGTTGCTGTATTAGTAAGCGCCTGTTGTGATTTTTGGCTTGATGTATCAACTGTAAATGTACTTGATTGTATTTGTCTTTCTAGGTCATTTTGTTCTTGGAAATAATCAGTAGGCAAATTTCTATGTTGTAGTTCCACAAGGTTATTTTGTGCAGTTATTGCGTCCTTTGTAGTAACAATTATATTGTTTGGTTTACTGATTAAATCTCTTGGGTCTATTCCACTATTTGGCGACCATATCCAGCTTCTATTGAGTGCATTATTAATATATTCACTCGCACTATTTTTTTTAAAATTCAACTCATCTTGTAGGGATAAAATAGGCTCTACAAATCATACTGCATAATGTACTTCAGGATTTTCAAATGCTTTTATATCTTCAAATGGTAAGTCTGTTATTTCTTCAAACTCAATAATAAATAAATCATCTACCGTTGTGATTTTATATAATTTTTCTTTTGATTCTTCTTTCTCTCATTCTTCATTCTCATTTTCCTCAAACTCATATTTTCAATAAAATGTTTTTAGTGTAAGTGCATTTTTGTCTACTCAAGATGTTATTTGTTCAGATGGGATTCAAGTAATATTAAAAACCTGTTGTTTGTATGAATTTGCATTTTGTGTAAAGGTTCACAACTCAGGCATTTTTTCTATTTTGTCTATATTTATATAGTTTTTCTTTCTTTCTAAATCACACAATCTCACTCAATGTACTACTTCAATAATACAAGGCATATCTTCAAGTATTGTATATCTTGGGTCAATATATACATCCGTCCAGCTTTTTACATCGATTGTTGGGTATTCTCAAGTCACTTTTTCTTCTATTTTTCAATTATCATTTTTTATTCTTGCTGTTTGATATTTATATTTTATTTTTGCGTAAGCATTCCCATATATAAGCATAGACTTAGCCCATAATCTCAATGGTTCAGCAAGATTATACATATCAAAGGTATATGTAAGATAATCTTGTATACCTCTGCTCATCTGATTAATTTCTTCAAGTCTTTTTTGTCTTGCTTCTCATTGTAAAAATTTATCTTCAGGAGAAAACTCATCACTTCTTGGGCTTACAATCCAACGAGGATTTTTTGCCACTATTCTTGGCAATATTTTATTTACTATCTCGTGAGCTTTATTTATTTTAAAATCACTACTCCAGTCATTCATTCTATCTTGTGTAAAAGTAGAATATCATTTATATATTTTTATAAGTCTTTCCCTGTCATTTTCTGATAATTTTTTATAATTTTCAAAAGTATCTTTGATATAATTTAAAATCTCAACTTCTTGTGTTTGGTTTAGCTTCATTTTTTATTTATAATAAATAAAGTTTTCCACGACTTTATTCTCAATAATTATATATAAATATAAGCAAAAGCAAGTTTTATATATAGGGCTTTCAATTATAATATTTTATTTTTGGTATTTCAAATTTTTGTGTCGTATTTGGCTGTAAAGTATACATATCATACAACATTTGTTCAGCATCTATTAAATCATCATGTCTTCATCTAGGAAATTGCTTTAATTGATTTTCTAAAAAGTCCATATCTCTTTTATGAAAAATGAGTCAATTTCTGTATAACGGTATTAATCTTCTTATTTTTGCCTCTTTATCTCATTGCTGTCTTATTTCTTCAATAGGACAATATATATTCTTTTTTTCAAGTTCATTTCTTAACGAAAATGATATAGTAACTTGTGCATTGAATGATTCTATCCCTATTTTTTCAGGATTCCATTTTTGAATATGATAAATCATTTTATCTATAAGCTCCCCTGGGTCAAATTTTCAAATTGTATACTCTAAAATATACATTTTATCTTCTAAAAACATAGCTGTAATAATAGCACTATCATCTGCACTATCTTTTTTTGTAAATGCAGGGTCTACTGCTGTAAATATTCGACCACCTCAAATATTCTCATAATATTTAAACCATTCCTCGTGAAATTCTTGGCTATCTTTATCAATAGGATTTTGTTGGTATTGTGTAGAAAAATACACATTTCACATTGTTTCCTTTATCTTTTTTAATGCTTCAATAGGCATTCTTTCTATATCAAGGGTTTCTCATTCTTTCCTCGAGTAAATATTTCATTTTATATCAAAATACTCGTCTTTTTCTGCGATTGCTGGAAAACTTAATAATTTCCAATCATACCCAGTACCTTTTTTCATATCCTCAAGTAAATGCCCACATAAATCATCTCAATGTACTCTTTGCATGATTATAATAATATTTCATTTTGCCATGTTATTTAAACGAGAAATAACGGTATTTCAAAACCAATTATTTATTCATGTTCTAATTATATCAGATTCAGCCTCGTCAGGTTTTATAGGGTCATCTATAATAAAAGTATCTGCTCCATATCATGTAATACTTCATCCACTTCATACTGCATAATAATATCCTCATGCGTTCAATTCCCATAATTCTTTTGTATTTTGGTCTTCTTTTATTTTACTTCTTCTAGGAAAGATTTTTTTAAATGTGTTACTTTGAAAATAATCTCTTGCTTGTGAAGAAAAGTTTTGTGTTAATGTACTTGAATATCACGATACAATAAACTTATGATTTGGCTGTTGTCATAATAACCAAATAGGAAAACTCTTTGTTATAAGCTCTGTTTTTCATGTTCTAGGAGGGACATTTATTATTAATTTTTTTGTCACTCCATTTCTTAATTCTTCCAATTCATTTGCTATGATGTTATAGTGCCAATTTAACACAAAATCTTTTTTCAATTCTTCTTTAAAAAAATACGCGATAAAAGACATAAGAGATTCGTGTTTATCTTTATGTCTTTTTTCTAGTTCTCTTATTGCTTTTTCTTTTATTGCTAATAGTTTTAAGTCGTCCATAAGTTTTATATAATTATATTATCAATTATATATACTTTTTCTAAAAAATGAAAATTATTTACATATTTTTAATATAAAAATATACCATCCAAATTCATATTCAAAATAATACAATATATCAAATAAAATAATAATCTGATGGAGTTCAAGGAATTACTTGCCATAAACAACTATTTAATTGGTCTATTTTATTCATAAGTTTTAATATTAGAATATAAAACATCTTTTTTGATGTGCGAAAAGCATAGCATAATATGTTTTATTTTGCAAAAATATTGTATTGATGATTTTATATTTTTAATTTTAATTATTTTTATTGAGTAGGGGAAAGTACATCCATTGCGTTTTTATCTTTTTTTGTTTTATTTGTTTGTCATAAAACAATTATAGAATTTAATATTTTGTCTGTTGTTGTTAAATCTCATTTTGCAAGAGCATCAGCAAGTTTTTTTGCTGACTGTGCAGACATCAGTCTCCTTTCAGGAGATGATAAAACTTTTTGTAATTTATTTCATAATGCTCATCAAATAAATGCTCACGCTGGAACTCATGCAGGTCAAGCAACAAATCATCAAATAGTTCATCATACAGTCGCTCAAATTCATGTACTTTGTCATTTTGCCAAAGTATCAACAAGTCATGTTTCAAGTTGTCATATTTTTCTTAATTGTGTTTCATCTAATACTTTTTCTAATCATTTATAAAAATGAAACTCTTTGTTTAAAACATTAAAATCAGGATTATTTTTTGCCAATTCAGCTCTTAAGGTATCAGCAAGTTTTACATCTAAATCATCTTGAAATTTTGTTATATTATCCCTAGTAACTGTTTTATCAAAAACTTTATCAAAAGACCTTCTCAATGTTACTTGTTGCTCTGGAGTCAATATATCTCATCTTTTTTCTAAATCAGATAAAAAATCTATTTGTGCTTTAATATAATTAGCTTGTGGTTCTCTTCATGGTAATAATTTCCCTTCAAAACGCAACTCATTATCTGCTTTTGATAAAGTTTCTACAAGTTTATCTAATTTTAGTTCTCATTGTAATTTTCACGCTGTTATAAAATCATCAATTTGTTTTCAAACTTCAGTTACTTTATTCTCTGCCATATTCAATACTTCTTCCCTTGTTCATTTTATACCTTTTTCAAGTATTCAAGGAGTTATTTCTTCAACAATTTTTTTTGTTGTTTTTGGTTTCGTTGGGGCAAGAAATTCTCATACTCTTATTCATGCACTTTTTTCTAATTTTGCAATTTTTGAGGTTGGTTTATATAATCAAGTTAATCTTGAAAGTGTTTTAGAAGGGATTAAAACACTTAAAACATCTTCAGGATTTTTTACTATTGTTTGTCTTGCTTTTTCTAAACTTCAAAAGTTTTGTACAAGAGTATTTTTTAATCATTCAGCCACTTGTTTTGTTTCTTCACTCGTATACTTTCATGTTTCAAGTTCTTTGATTGATTCTTCACTTGCTCATAATCATTGTAAGAGTGATTTTCATCAAGAAGTATTAAATATAGTATTTAATCACGCTTCAACTCATGCTTTTCAAACTTGTTTTAATCATTCAACTGTTTTTACAGGGTTTGAAATAGCGGATACAGTATCTCCCAATAATGATACTGCACCTCAAGGAATATTTACAAGAAACTTTCAAACGCTTGTTCAAATCCCCTCTCATTCTTTAGGTTGCATTTTAAATTTTTCTCATGCTCAAGAAATAGCTCATCAAATTTTCTCTCATATTCAAGATACAGTAGAGAGAGTTTTCATAACTGCATTTTGTTCAGGTGCAGGGGTTGGAGTTTCTTCTATTGGTAAATTTTCAGGTTTTTCAGGTCATAAAGTAGGTCTATTTCTCTCTTGTTTTCTCCAATAATCAAGCCACTCTTTAGCGTCTTGTGCAGTCCCTCACTGGTCTTTTATTGCATTTACTGCTGTTTTTTCGTATTCACTAAGTGCCATGTTTTAAAAATTAAGAGATAATTTGTTTATAAAAATTTGGGCTTTCTCTTTGTAATTGTACAGCCATTAATTGCACAAGTTCTTCTTTACTCAATTCACTAAACTTTTTTCATTTTTCAATTCAAGCTTTTTTCATGATACTATTTGCATACTCTTCGGAGTTTGCACTTCATACCCATTGTTTAAGTCTTGCATGTATATCATCAGTTCATGCTTTAGTCAATAATATTCAATATGCCTTTAATCAAGTTTGTACATCAGGAAATTTATAATAGTTTCACCCCTCATTTTTAGGTCTTGCAGTTCATGGCTCATATTGTATTCCGTACTGACTCAATAAATCTTTTGTTCTTTGACTTATTCATACTGTGATTCAAGTTGGGTTGTTATTTTTAAAACTTGCCTCGTTTGGGTATTTTTTTATTAAATCAGTATTCATTGAAAAATCAAGCCCCTTTGTTCATGCAGGTAGTTCTGCAGGTTTAAAAGGTGTCGGTACATTAAAGTTTTTCCCACTTGTCGGAGTAAATAAATTAGGTGTTTTTGTTTGCGTTGTTGCTCATCAAAATATATTATCAATTTCGCTTGTGTCATCTTTTTGTGAAATTGGTTTCACTCATCATACTCACACATCAAAATCTCAAATAATCATCTCTGGTCTTGCTCATGAATCTTTTGCAATATTCTCATATTGGTTAATAACTGATTGCACTACATCTTTTTGATTTCAATATAAATTTTTTGATAAATTTGCAATTTCTTCTCTTTGTTGTGGAGTCAAAAATTTTCAACTCAATGCTTTATTATATAAATTTGATATTGCTGACTCAACTCATCAAGTATTTTGAGCTGTTGCAAACTCCCCCTCTCTTACTACGGAAGTAGGGTCAAGCATTTTCATATATGCGAAAATAAGTGCAACATCTCAAACTCAAGTTTGTTTTTCACTCATTGCTTTCGCTTGTTCTACTCTTGCATATTGGCTTCTTATAGCATTAAAAGCCTTTACTTCCTCTCTTGAAGTAAACTCTTTCCTTAAAGCACTTTCAATGTCTTTTGACTCTTTTTCTTTTTTAGATGAAATAACACTTGCAGGGACTTGTTTATTATTCAATCCATCTCATTGTATTATTTGTCAATCTGTTTGTATAATACTGTCAAGTCTTCAATTTTTATATACATAGGTATTGTCGTTTGCGTCTTTGAAGTTTGTTATTTTTATATCACTATTCAAATCATTTCATTGAAATGCAATAGGATTTCATTTGTCATCCTTTTTTACAGGGTTTCAAAATTTATCTGAAACATATCATAAAGCAAGACTTGTTTTTTCATCAAATCACTCTTTTTTTGCTTGGTCTACCCCTCAAGTATAAGAGTTCAAAAAATTAGTCAACGCCTCTTGTCATTTCAATCATGCTTCCATATTCATTTTTGCAGTTGCAATTGATGCCTCTTGTTGTTTCACTTGTAAATCAAGTTTGGCTTTGCTCAAATCTTCTCTCATTCAAGAGATTACTTTTTCATCTGCTCATTGTAATTCAAGTTTATAAATATCCATTTCTTTTTGTGCTATCATTTTTTCATTTGCGATTCTATCTTGTATAGATTTTTCCACTTCTGCTTGTTTTTCTACTCATACACTACTTCTTCAAAACCCACTAAAAGATAGACTACTTTTTAAAGCGTCCATTTGTTTTCTTCCTGATTCTTCAAGTGCTTTTATATTTGCGTCTGTCCTTGCTTGTATTTCTTGCTGTCTTATATCTGTTTTTGCTCAACTTACACCTGCAAGTCTTGTTTTTTCTGCTTCGATTGCTTTTTCTGCTTCTGTAAATCAAGGAGTTACGGAAGTTGTTCAAGTAGTTCATACCCCACTTCAAAAAATACTATCCATAGACTCCCCTAGTGATTGCCTAGCTTTTACTTTTCTAACAAAAGTTTTCTCATCTTCTGAGAGTTTATTTGGGTCTTTTCAAAGTATATTTACTAAATTATCTTTTGTAAAATCAAGAGGTGCTGGAGTAACTCACACTTTCTCTTTATCCACTATTGGTTGTGTTGGTGTTGCTACGGTAGGGGCAGGTGGTGGGGTTTGAGTTGGTGCAGGTGTCATAATAGGAGGCGTTACAGGAACGCTTCCATTGATTGCAGTAGGCATTATATTAACTCATGGAATACCTACTTGGTCTTCTGTATATCAGAGTACTTTTTTTTCTTCTTCAAATCAAGTTATTGGATTAATTGCCATTTTTGAGAAATTATATTATAAATATTAGCTAAAAAGTGTTTGGTTTACGATTGTATCGTATTTATATGTATAACTAGAGACAGTTACTTTTTCATTATTTCAAGGAAATTCTGATTGTATTACCTTAACATCTAACCTCAACACATCTCATTTATTAATAATAAAATTTGTAAAAGTTAAATTATATGTTCAGCTTGTCGTATATGTTCAATCTTTTTGCTCTTGTAATACTCAATTTAAATATAATTTTAAACTAGCTTGGTTTGAATTTCCACTTTCTACTCATCAAGTTACATTTATTGTGAATCTTCATCAATGACTTGCTGTTAATGTTTTTGCTGTTGTGTAAGCTCAATTAATATAACTTCATGCTATAGCTCATAGGTTTCAACTACTATATGCCGTATTGGTTGCCCCATAGAATATATTATTGTATGTTTCATATAATTGTTTAGGGTTTATATATGTATCCTCATTTGTTCAAGTTGTTATTAAAGAATTAGTCGCCATTTTTGAAAATCATAAATTTGACGATGAAACTGGTAAATCAGTCTTTAATTGTGTTTTTAATACGCTATACAACATACCCTTAAATGTTCATGTAACACTATCTAATATTCATATTTTATCTGTATCAATAATACTTGACTTTACAGTGCTAAAAAAATTTTTAATTCACTGTATAAAAGTACTAGGAATAACTACATTAATTGCTCATGTTCCTCATGTATCAGTTCCATTATCCACTTCCGTTTGTGTTCATATTTCAACCTTTCATGCCACAGTCGTACTCGCATTTGCAAAAGTTCATCCACTTTCTCTTGCTGTCCAGCTTTAAGCTGTATAATCATAAAACTTTCATTCAGAAGTAATATAAACCTGCATTCAATTGCTAGGCGTTGGAATGGCTGTATTTCTTGCCGTTGCGTCTGCGTATACTGCTGATTGTCAAGTTAGTGTATCGATTTTACTATTTATAGCTGTAAGAATATCAAGCCAAAATTGGTAATTATCAGAAATAATAACCTCACTTCATACTGTATGTGTTTGTGCTGTACTATTCACACTTGCTCATTTTTCAAGTGTAATATTTGATACATTGAGAGTTTTATTTGTAGAATTATAACTATTAATTTCTGCAATTTGCATATTTGTTTTTCACGGATTAACTACTATATATGTAGTTATTCAAGATGGAAAAGTAAATGTTGGCGTTGTAGCTACATAAACCGTTCCAGTCGCTCAATTCCACTCTTGTGATAGGTTTGTCCTATAATTGTCAATCAATGGGATTCTTGTTAGATTGCTCATATTATGCTATATTAATGTTAGGGAATATTGTCATAGTTTCTTTTTGGAAAGAAATATTTATTTTATCGAGTGACCATACATTTGGGTTGCTGTCGCTGTACATTTTTACTTGTATATTTGGTCATCAGCTGTACATTGGTATTCTTATCATATAAGGATATAAGTCAATATCTTCTCCACTTCATTCACCTCATCATATTCATTTTATTCAAATAGGCAATGTTCATATAGTGGCTGTTATATCTGTTTTATTTATAAAAGTATCGTCAAGTATTGCTGTTGTTATAATTTCTCAATCACTTAATATTTCTATATTTATTTCACTTCATATATTTTTTATTCAAACAATATCTACTGACTCGTATATTTTCCATTGTGTAGAATCTTTGAAGTCCCATTTTTTCGTTTGTAATTCTGTGTTTATTCAAATTCAATTATCTTGGAATCATGTCTCAACCTCATACATTTGTCCACCTCCTGCACTTGCTATAAGATAGTGATATTCTCAGTCGGAATCAATATAATATCAATAATCGTTAAGACTTGGGTATGTGTATTCACTCCATCATCAAGTAATACTTGACCTTACGAGTGTCGTATCTGCGACTCTATCACTCGCAGTATCGAAAGAAAAATAATAGTTTGCAATTGTTGGGATGTAGTACCCTGAACTATAATTATAAGAGTAAGGAGTTATTTTGTTTATTAAAGTTCTCAAATCATTACTTAAAGGTTCACTTGCTAGTCATGATGCTCAAGATAATCAAGCCCTTGCTTTCAATGTTTCTACTCATCAATCATTATAATAGAAGATACTATTTTCTACATTTCTTATTGCTCTGTGTGAATATCATCAGTTTTGTGTATCTATTGCCTCTGCTGTATTACTTCATACATTTATTGAATATATTTTTTTATTTTTAAAAACAAGGATTATATTTCATAAATCAAGTATACCGTTAATCTTTCAAAGCTCATCTCATCAAACCACAAGTGTATTTGTATTTAATGCGTTTGCATTACTTGGAAGAGCGCCTGTATAGTATAGCGTTGTAGGGTTTGCATCATCTCATGCCCCAAATACTCTATCTCACATATACTTCAAATATCTAACTCTTGGTTGCGATGAAGTGTATCATGTTGTCGTTCAACTTCCATTTGTTGTGAAGTTTACAGTTTTTCAGCTTGGAGTTAAAGAGAGTTTAAATGTATTTGCATTTATATATTTTACATAATACCACCTTTCACTTAATCAAGTTGGCAAAGTACCTCCAATAGGTTTAAAATTATCATTTTCAGTGAGTCAATGTGAAGTTACGGTCACAATATCCGTTGTATTGTCAAATGTTGCTGTTCATATGCTTGACGTTCATAAATCGGAATATGTAGTTCAATCATAACTTGCGTATCAATCAACCCCATTACACATATAGACTACATTTTTATAAACTGCAAAAGACCACCTTGTTCTAGTGGTTCAATCTGCTTCAAATTCAGTTAATCAAGTATTCACAGAGTCCCATACTAAAGTTCACTCATTATATTTATATAATCATGTTCACGCTGTACATAATGCCATTCTTGCACCTGTATCATCTCTTTGATAGAAAAAGTATGAAGTAATAGGTGAGCTTCATATATTATTTCAAAATGTTTTTATGCCTCTACGAGTTATTACCCTTTTATCTCTATCATAATAAAAGTTTTTCAAAATCTCAAATTGATTATCTTCAAGATTGCTTGGGTCAATCAATGATAATCCACCATAAAAATTATCTATATTTATTTTTGCCATATTTTTTAAAATTATCTATCTAAAACATCGGCACGAGTCATACCACCTCCACGCCTAGTGGTAGAAAATCTTAAATTAGTATTATTGTATAAATAAGCCTGCACAAGTGAATCAACTTTCTTTGAATATTCTTGTAGTTTTATTTGACTCGTTTGTTCACTCCCTTTACTTGTCCCCCATGCAAGATATGCAACATATTTAATAATTGCACTGTCATAGTCTTCGGGGAATACACACTCATCAGTATCACTAGACAATACAGTTAATTTTTTATAAAAATCAAAATCAATTAATCAAGTGACATTCGGTATAACATTATACGATATATTACTTCAATCAATATAAAACTCTGATGGTGTTCAAGCAACAAATGAAGCGTATTGTCTTTTTACTGTTTTCTTATCTGTCATAAGCAATTCCGTTCAATTATATCTCACAATATCAATACTTATGAATCAAGTAGGGAGTGCATATGTTCTTGTTCATGAAGTAAGATTATAACTTGTATTAGCCATATTTTGCGTCCATTTAAAACCTCAATCTTTTTGTACTTGAAAAATAGCGTCATTAATATAATCATTCATCTCTGCATCACCCCATATTTTACCGTTTGGGTCTATCTTTATTTCTTTTCTTGATTTTATTCTCAATTCTGATAGTGTAGACATAATTTTTGAGTTATATTTTATTTTTAAAATTATATATTAAATAAAGTAAAAATCAAATAAAAAATAGAGCGCACGACTCTATTTCTTTTTTCTTCCTCTCTTTTGTTTTTCCACTTCTTGTGTTTCTCATTCTTCTAGTGTATTTTCCTCTATTTTATTCATCACACAAGCGTCATTATCATTGAATACTCTACCACTCAAGTGTCTATGTATTCTAGTGTCTATACTCTCAACACATACAACATCTCAATCTATATTTAATACTTTATACATTTTGTAAAAAATTAGTATATAAATTAATCTTGCTTGTTAATGCTTCATTGAATACTTCAATATCAGAAGTTTCAAAATTATCAATACATTTCTCTTTTCAAGAGTTTGAAAAATAAATGATGAATGGTAAAAGTAAATATTGCAAATACTCTCTTTCAATTTTTGGAAAATCTTTTCTTTTTTCTTTGTCTATTTCTGATTTTTGTTCGTCTGTTAGATTGTCAATATCCGCCTCTTCTTGTATCTTGTTAATCTCTATATGTGTAAGTATTCATTTTTTATTTAAAATCAAAAATTGTTCATTTAATTTTAACCATTTTTCAATTTCCTCAATTCTTTCTTTTGTGCTTTCAATTATTTTTACTTTTGCTAGTTTCATATTTTTTTGTTAAAAATTATTTTTGTTCTATGATAGAGTTTAATTCATCATCATCCATTTGGCAGAATTTATTTATATTTATATCTCAAGTGTATTTTATTTCTTCTTTTTGTACTGCTTTTCAAAACATATAATCCCTATAATCTTGCATTGCTTTCATCCTATTATAATCACTATCTAGTTCTTTGATTATCAACCTCAATGCAAAAGGATATGTTTTATCGTCTTTAATTCTCTTCAATTCTTCCTCATCTGTATTGAATATTAATGAATATGCCTCTATCAATTGTTCTTTACTTAATGGCTCTATTCACTTTCATTTTAATTCAATATTTACTGTTGAAAAGAGTTTTCTCGGCGCTCATTTTTTATTGATATTCTCTTTATTTTTTGCAAATCAATTAGTATTTTTTTTATCTCAAAAATTCTTTATCATAGACTTGTTATTGAGTTGTAAGCCATTATACTTTTTTATAAGTTTTTAATATAAAATATTATACTCAAAAATAGGAAAAAGCAAATAGAAAAATAGAATTATTATTTAATTAATATTATTTAACTCTCTCACGAGTTCAGCTCTTTTTTCTCAAACATAGATTTTATCAATCTCTTTATGGTTTCAGCTTCCACTATGTAATTTATTATATAATGCTTCTTGTACTGTATATCAGTAATATACTATTCTTGAATAAATTGTTTTACATTTTAAATTGCTAATTTTTGATAAATCACTAATAGTATAATAATTTCAGTTATATAAATATTTTTTAATATTTCGTTTATTATTTCATTGTTCATTTAATGTTGACCATTTACAATTTTCTTTATTATAATTTCAATTCACATCTATTCTATCAATAGTTGTTTGTTTTTCTCAAAATTCTTCACAATGTTTTAAATAACTTTCATACATATCATTTTTAAAATCTTCAAAATTTTTCCATTCATTTTTTATTCATCTTCAACCATAATTATAATATGCACAATGACTTTCATATAAACACCTATCAATAATTCATCTAAAAATCTTATAAAATCTTGTTTTTGTTAATCAATGTATTTTTACTGGTGATTCAAATGTTCATCTTTTTCTAACTCAAAACTTTTTTCTGTAACAATCACTACAAGATGAATAATATCAATCTTTCTTTGTTTTATCTTTTCTAAAATTTGAATAATCTAATATGCATAAACATTTAGTACATTTTTTCATAAAAAATACTTAAAAAAACACTCTACTGGTAGGATTGGAATTAGTCCCAGTAAAATGCTTTTTAAAATATCCAATCCATTTAAACTAATTCCGATAATAATTATATTTAATATACAAAATTAATCAAGATTAATTCATTTATATTTCAAACAATTTGTTTTCTCAAAGTGACAAGCAAAACAGACAATTTGGATATTATTCTCATCTAATCGATACTGTTCTCACCTACTTTTTGGGATTATATGGTCAAAATTGTGAGCCTTTGCCTCATATATGTATTTATTACATACACAACAATTATGTTCTCTATTATTCCGTATTTTCTCAAAGACTGCTTTTTCTGTCTTTCATTCCTTTATTCTTTGAAGTTTCTTTTTAGATATTTTTCTTAGCATAAATTTTTAATTTTATGGTTCCTATATCAATTAAATTTGATTTTGTAAATTTATCAGAAAATTTTTCTTCATCATTTATTTTTTGACAAATAATTTTAAATCAAAAGTTCTCAATATTTGGAATTATATTTATTATTTTTTCTTTGTTTCATGTTTTTTCATCAAAAATAATATCTCAAATTTTATATATTTGTTTTATTCATAATTTATCAATATAATCTATTTTATGAATTTCATATACAGTTTGCATAGTTTAAGTTTTAAAAAATAAAATTAAATTTCAATATATTCTATTATATTAGAAAATCAATGAGGATTATTTATCGAAGAAATAAATTTACATTCATATCAATTTGATAATAAGATTTTAGTTATTTCCTCTTTTATTTCTCTATCTTTATCTTTATAATTATTATTTACCATATTTAAGTTTTATTTAATAAAAAAATCAAGTCATCTAAATTCAAAAAATATTGGAATAATAACAACACATAGTATAACAATAAATAAAATATATTTTGATTCTTTTTTGTGTATTTCTTGTTTTAATTTCATTTGTTTTTCATCTATTATTTCATCCATTTGTTTTTTGATTTCTAAATTTTTATTTTTTATAAAAGTTTTTAATTTGAAACAATTAATTGGACAATTCTTATCGTGTAATATAGTTTTTATATCGTACATTGTTGATGTAAATATTTTTTCTAAAAATAAGAGTTCATTATTTATTTCTTTAAATTTATAATCAAAAAAATATTGTTCGACTTCTTTTTCTAATTTTT
>Ga0114974_10001749_pt1 | contig 17070 bp, 17 predicted proteins | sample S_130206_EF_Meta_FD_87318 | JGI IMG/M metagenome (GOLD analysis project Ga0114974, IMG submission 87318) | Freshwater microbial communities from Lake Simoncouche, Canada to study carbon cycling - S_130206_EF_MetaG | ecosystem: Environmental > Aquatic > Freshwater > Lake | place: Lake... | reverse complement strand
TAGTCGGCTGGGGAGAACATATGCAAGATCAAAAAATACGGGGATCGTTTGTAGTGCTTGGTGGCATCGTTTTTGCTTTCCTACCAATATTGATCACACTGATTGCATCAATATTTATCGACGACGCATTCAATGAAGGATCAAGCTCTTTTGGAGTATTGCCTTGGCTCACCTTTTTCTCTGCGCCAATTGGGGCTGTTGTCGTATTGATTGGTCTCATTATCGGTTTTGTTAATCTGGTGAAGAGCAAGAAATAAAGCCGGGAAATTCCCCCACAATGAAAATTTCCAGCCCAACATCGTAAGATCATTCTGTGGCAATTAAACACGCTTCTGGTTTATCTACACGAGATGAAATTCTGCGTCTAACGGTTGAGGCCATTGATGGCGCCGGCGAAGGTGGCGTTCATGTCAGCGAAATAGCGAAAGCCTCAAATGTTGCTGTTACTTCCCTCTACCACTTTTTTGATAGTCGTGAAGGCCTCATTGAGGCAGCACAGGCATCACGTTTTGCACGCGAGTTCACCACTAATGCCAATGCATTTTCAGAAGAAGTCGCTAAATGTACGAATAAAGAAGAATTCCGAGCTTTGATGAGGCAATCATTGCCTTCATTTTTCGGGCCCGACGGCACACGCCGCCGTGCCGATCGCGTGAATGTGTTGGGCGCTACTTATAACCGACCATCACTGACGGCAGCTGTGAGCGACCGCATTATTGAAGCCATTATTGAACTCTCCAAACCACTGCACATTGCACAAAACAATGGTTGGATTCGTCAGGACCTCAACATAGAAAATTTGGCGTCTTGGTATGTCTCCACCATTACCTCTTACGCAATAGTTGAACTCACACCAGCGACGCAGGAATTTAGCTGGGTCAGCACCTTTGCTGAAGCAGCCGACAACTTACTCTTCGGTGAAAAATAGATACCTTTAATATGCCTACACTTTCTACATGAAAGTGCCGCTCACAATTGTCGATCATTTGCGCCGTGCCGAGCTTGTGTACGGCAATCGCACAGCAATTACCGATGAACCCGACCAACCAGCAGCATCGTGGGGTTCGCTGACATACAAGCAAGTAGCGGAACGTGCCCGTGCGCAGGCCGCGGGTCTTGATGCTTTAGGTATTCCGCAGGGCGCTCGCGTGGCGATGGTGAGCCACAACTCGGCGCGCTTGTACACCTCATTTTTTGGTGTGAGTGGTTTTGGACGCGTGCTTGTACCTGTGAACTTTCGCCTAGTGGCCGAAGAAGTGCAGTACATCGTTGAGCACAGCGGCGCAGACGTTCTGATTGTTGACCCAGAACTCGATGAATCGTTGAAGTCGGTGACCACCAAGCACCGATTTGTCATTGGTGAAGAGTCAGACCGCATTCTCTATAAGTATGGTGTTGAACCAAAGCCCTGGATTCCCGACGAAGACGCCACTGCGACGGTGAACTACACCAGTGGCACCACCGCTCGCCCAAAGGGAGTGCAGCTCACGCATCGCAACTTGTGGGTGAATGCGGCAACATTTGGCTGGCAACTAGGTGTGAACGATCGCGATATTTACCTGCACACACTTCCGCAGTTTCATTGCAACGGGTGGGGCATGGTTTATGCGGTAACGGCAATGGGTGGTGAGCACGTTATTTTGCGCAAGGTAGATGGCGCGGAAATTCTGCGGCGCATCGATCAGTACGGCATCACCATGTTGTGTAGCGCACCTGCCGTAGCAAACATGATTCTTGATGCAGCAGCTACATGGCCCGGAGAAATTCCCGGCCGTGGGCGCGTACGTATTGTTGTTGCTGGTGCTCCACCACCAACGCGCACCATTGAACGTATCGAAACTGAACTCGGTTGGGAGTTCGTACAAATTTACGGGCTCACAGAAACTGCTCCACTACTGACCATGAACCGCGGACGCAGTGAATGGGATGTGCTCACTCCGCACGAACGCGCAGTGAACTTGGGGGCTGCTGGTGCCCCTGCATTGGGTGTAGAGCTGCGGCTTGATGACGAAGGCGAAATACTCGCGCGCAGCAGCATCATCATGGCTGGCTATTGGGAGCAGCCTGAAGAGACAAACAAAGCGATTGTTGATGGGTGGTTCCATACGGGCGATGGCGGCACGGTGAGCGAAGGCAACTACATCACCATTTCTGATCGCAAAAAAGACGTCATCATTTCTGGTGGCGAAAACGTCAGTTCGATTGAAGTGGAAGATGCGGTGTTCTCGCATCCGGAAGTTGCCGAGGTAGCCGTCATTGGTGTGCCCGATGAAAAATGGGGAGAGTTAGTTATGGCCCTTGTGGTGAAGGTGCCCGACTCATCGCTCACTGAAGATGCCCTCATTGCCTATGTGAAAACCAAGCTCGCTGGCTACAAGTGCCCGAAGCGAGTGGAGTTCCGCACCGAACTGGCCCGCACGGCCACAGGAAAATTGCAGAAGTTCAAACTCCGCGAACCCTATTGGTCAAATCTTCAACGCAAAGTGAATTAACACCAGCCGTTCCGTGTGAACAGCCTCACGCATCTCTTGGTATTCTTTCAAAATGCATGACATCGTGATTCGCGGGGGAACAATCGTTGATGGCACCGGGGCTGACGCCTACATTGCCGATATAGCAATTAATGCTGGGGTCATTACCCACATTGCCCCAAATATTTCTGAAGAAGCCAAGCAAGTAATTAATGCTGCTGGCCACATTGTTACCCCAGGCTGGGTCGATGTGCATACACATTACGACGGTCAAGTGACTTGGGATGAAGATCTTGAACCATCGGCAACAAACGGTGTCACCACTTTGGTCATGGGCAACTGTGGTGTTGGTTTTGCTCCAGTACGCCCCGGTTCAGAAGCACCGCTTATTGACATCATGGAAGGCGTTGAAGATATTCCTGGCAGTGCACTTGTTGAAGGCATGCCATGGGGAGCATGGGAATCATTCCCTGAATACTTAGATTTTCTTGATACGCGCAAGTTCAGCATTGATGTTGGAACACAAATTGCACACGGAGCATTGCGCTTTTATGTAATGGGTGAACGCGGTACTGACAACGAAGATGCAACACCAGCAGAAATTGCTGAGATGGCACAACTCACCAAAGAGGCAATGGAAGCCGGAGCACTTGGCTTTTCTACTTCGCGCACTATTGGTCACCGCTCACTTTCGGGCTCGCCTGTGCCAGGAACTTTTGCCGCAGAAGAAGAATTAGTTGCTATTGCTAATGCAATGGGTAGAGGCGTGTTCGAAGCAATTCCTGCCGGCACCGTTGGCGCACTTGAAGCTCTTGGTGGTGAAAAGGCAAAGCCAGTTGAAGAAGTAATGATGCTTGCCGATGTTTCACGCAAGAGTGGCCGACCCATTACTTTCACCACGGTGCAAATTGCTGAAGATATTGATCATTGGCGCGATGTGCTCAATGCGGTGTCTGCTGAAAACGCTAACGGTGCACAACTGCGGCCGCAGGTTGCACCACGTGCAGTAACGGTCATGACTAGCTTGGGCACGTATCACATGTTCATGCGCAAAGGCGCTTACTTGCGTGAAGTTGCACACTTGCCAATTCCTGAACGAGTGAAGGCGATGCGCGACCCCGCAATGAAAGAAGCCATCATCAACGACCGCAGCGTGCCATCGGAAAATGCTGGTTCCATGCAGGCTGTTGTGGGCTTGTATGCACGTGCATTGAACGCCACTTTCTCGTTGACCTTTCCCATTAACTACGAGCCATTGCGCGAAGAGTCGGTAGTGGGTCGCGCAAAAGTGCTCGGAGTTTCTCCAGAGTCGTTGATGTATGACTTGTTGCTGGAAAACGAAGGAACAGCTTTCTACGCAATATTTGGCTCAAACTTTGCCAAGGGCGACCTGAACGCAAGCCGTGAAATGTTGCTTCACCCCGACACAATCACCGGTCTTTCCGATGCAGGTGCTCACGTAAGTTTCATTTGTGACTGCTCCATGCCTACCTTCCACCTCACGCATTGGGTGCGCGACCGTAGCCGTGGTGAGCGTTTGCCACTCGAATCAACGGTGCGCAAACTTACAAAGAACAACGCCGATCTTTACGGCCTCAGCGACCGTGGTTCATTGGAAGTGGGAAAGCGTGCCGATGTGAATGTCATCAATCTCGACAAGCTCACTATTCAAGCTCCATTCGTTCGTAAAGATCTGCCCGCTGGTGGTTCGCGCATTTTGCAACCGTCAACTGGCTACGCAGCAACTTTGGTCAATGGTGTTGTTACTCGCTTGAACGATGCCGACACGGGCGAACGGCCTGGTCGACTTGTGCGTAGCTAAAAACTACGACATCAAAGTAAGGCCACCATCTACAACAAAAATTTGTCCTGTTGCATATTTAGTGCGCAACAAACCAAGTGTTGCCTCGGTGCAATCGTCGGGTGTTCCCGACCTCTTTAACGGAGCAGACTTTGCAACGTTGGTGTGCATTGCATCCCAGTCGGCGGTCCATGGTGTTTCAATGAGGCCAGGGGCAACGGCGTTCACACGAACTGGCCAGCAACTTTTCGCCATCAACTTTGTCATTTGATTCAGCGCAGCTTTGGTCATGGAGTACGCCATTGAACTTCCTACTTGGCGCACACCAGCAATTGAAGTGATGTTGACAATGTTGCCGTCTTCGCTCTGCTTCAAATAAGGAATGGCTGCTTTGCTGAGGTACCACGTTCCGTAAACATTCACTTCAAAGGTTTTCAAAAAGATTTCGTCGGTGAGTGCTTCAAGATCGTGGTGCGGAACTGGAGTGGTCCAGCCGGCATTGTTGACCAAAATATCTAGCTTTCCGAATGCCTTTATTGTTTGATCGAGCAAGTTGAGTGCTTCCTCTTTTTTTGAAATGTCAGCCCGCACATAAATAGCCCCGTTTGGCAAAGACTTCGCGACTGCCTCACCCGCCTCAACTGATGAAGATGAATTCACCACAACGGTTGCACCAAGATCCGCCAAACGCCGAGCAACGGACTCACCAATTCCGCTCGATGACCCAGTAACAATTACTACCTTTGATTTGAATTCCGACATAGCGAAAATTATAGTGATTTAATGGAATTTCAAATTCGTCACCAGCCCGCCTTTTCAACCGCCCGCGCCACCCTGCAGCCCAACGAGCAAATGCGCTTAGAATCGGGTGCCATGACCGCCATGTCAATAGACATGGTGGTGGAAGGAAAAATGGAGGGTGGTTTTTTGAAAGCCCTCAAGCGCTCCGCCCTCGGTGGAGAGTCATTTTTTCAAACCACTGCTACAGCAGGCCCTAATGGTGGGTTCGTCGATGTTGCTATGGGTCTTCCTGGTGATTCAGTCATTTTGCAATCCACTGCCGCAACCCCTTGGATTTTGTCGCAGGCAGCTTGGATCGCTTCTTCAATGGGGCTCACACTTGATACCAAGTGGGGAGGAATGAAGTCTCTATTTGGTGGTGAAGGTGCGTTTCTTGTTCATGTGAGTGGCGAGGGAATTTTGCTTGCCGGTGCATATGGAGCAATTGAAGTCGTCAAGCTTGCTGCTGGTGAGAAAATTGTTGTTGATAGTGGCCACATGGTTGCCGTTCAGGCGTCGGTGACAATGTCGCTGCACAAAGCAGCTACTGGTTGGATGAACTCCCTCAAGTCTGGTGAAGGATTGGTCTTCCATTTTGAAGGACCAGGCGAGGTGTACACCCAAACTCGTAACCCCAACTGGTTTGGTCGTTTCGCGGATTCATCACACGCACACAGCTGAAGTGACTAATCACCAAGTAGGTCACTCCAGCACTCTTGTCGTTGATGAGAAGCGCGATAACCGCATGCTCGGTGTTGATGTTTGGTACCCCGCATTAGTAACAGCTGAAAATGATCAGACGCGCTATGAGTTGCTTCCGGGCGTTTCATTTCCATCTGCCACTGCATATGAAAATGCTTCGCTTGCTTCCGGAAAATTTCCACTACTCGTGTGGTCGCATGGTCGCACGGGTTTGCGCTTTAACTACAGCCAACTCTGCGAGGCAATTGCAGCATCAGGTTTTGTAGTGGTGTCAAGCGATCACCCTGGCGACACGCTCACCGATTGGATGACGGGGCAAAACGTTGACGATGAAACCAACGACAAGCAAAGGCTTGGTGACGTCAGCTTTATTGCCGACTGCGCTTTAGGAATAAGTGGCGAACTCATGGCTGGTCTTTCCTCCGTTGTTGACGAGAGCAACTTGTTTATTGGTGGGCACAGTTACGGCGGTCTCACTGCTCTCATCGCGACAACGGGTATTCACGGCATGCCAGCAGAAAAAAGGTTCAAGGCCGCAATTGGCGCGCAGGCATACACGCGAGTTCTTCCCGCTGACCTCATTGCATCAGTGCCTGTGCCAGTTCTCTTGCTTGTTGGCCTCGGCGATATGACGACCCCACCAGCAACCGACGCCGAACCTGCGTGGGAAATTCTGAGCAAAAGCGCGCTGCCCCATCGCCGCCTCAACTTGCCGTACGGCGGCCACCAAGCATGTAGCGACTTCGCCTTATATATAGAGCTTGCGCCAGGAATAGAGGGTGTGCCCCAACTCGTGCTCGACTACTTGAAATCCATCGCTGTGGAATCGCCTGCGGGTTTTGAATCCTCTTGGCGCACCACGCTTGCCGAGCAAATAGAGGAAATCAAGGTTTTTCTTTCTGCTCACGTGTAGTTCGACTGTTCTACAGCCCTCAAAAATCTTCTAGGGTTGCCTCATGTCACGCATCTCCAAACTCACCGTTGACCAGCTCGATCCCGATCTTCGTCGCATGTCGCGCGCCGACGACAAGACACCACTTGAACTTGGTCTCACTCGCATCTTTGGCCACTGCCCAGAAATGGCAAAGGGTCTCTCGGCATTTGCAGGTTCATTGAAAGTGAATCGCACATTGCCAGAGCGCCTCGTTGAACTTGTTCGTTTGCGCATTGCATTCCACAACCAATGCCGCAGCTGCATGGCAATTCGTTATACCGACGCATTGAAAGATGGCATCACTGAAGACTTGGTGTGCTCACTTGAAAAGCCAATGGAGGCAGACGGTCTCACCGATGCAGAAAAAATTGCGATTCGTTACGGTGAACTTTTTGCTACCAACCACCTCGCTATTGACGATGCTTTCTACGACAAACTGCGCGAGCACTTCACCGAGCCACAAATTGTGGAACTCGGTTTGAACGTTGCCATGTGTGTTGGTGTTGGTCGACTCTCAGCAACATGGGACATGGTGGAAGAACTTCCCGAGCGCTTCCGTGCCGATGGTGAAGTAACACCATGGGGTGCCGACGCAGTCATTATGCGTTAATACGTCACATCATCTTCGTAACTGAGTAAAGATGGGGTATGGCTTCCTCCTCAACTGGTGTACTCACTAGCGCCCAAAAACGTATTGCTCTCGTTGCTCACGACAACATGAAGCCACAAATGTTGGAATGGTCAATGCACCATCGTGCTGAATTAGGTAAACACATCTTGGTCGGCACTGGGACTACTGGTCGCATTATTCATGAACACACAGGGCTCAACGTTGAACGCTTGCGCAGTGGCCCACTCGGCGGCGACCAACAACTTGGTGCGCGTATTGCCGATGGTTTGGTTGATGTATTGCTCTTTTTTTGGGACCCGCTGGAACCGCAGCCACATGACCCCGACATCAAAGCGTTATTGCGCATTGCTGCGGTGTGGAATATTCCCGTGGCATGTAATCCATCAACTGCCGACTACATCTTGTCTTCGCCAATGATTTGCAGCTCATATAACCGCGCCACTCCTTTACTTGACTAACCTATGAACAACTCCAATGAAAGACACCGCTGTGAACCCCCCCTCACAATCTGAAGCACACTCCGTTGATGACCTTGAAAATATTGCGGCCATCGGTAATGCATGGCGCGACATGCGCCGCGGTGCAGCTGCCTCTTCATTGCGCAGCAAACTTTTTGGTGAAGGTGAGTCTGCACTCGACCCCGGCCAAGTAGACACACTCGACCTTCTCGTTGAACGCGAGTTCTGGCGCATGGGCGACCTTGCCGAAGCGCTGCGTGTTGACCCCTCTACCGCAACGCGCGCTATTCAGCGGCTAGAAAAACTTGAACTTGCTGTACGCACAACACTTCCTTCCGATGGCCGTGTGGTCACCGTTGCCGTTACCCCTGCCGGTCGCGCCCGCCACGGCATCATTACCGAGCGACGCTTGAAGGTCATGATCAAAATTTTGAGTGATTTTCCCCCGGAAGATCAAGCGAAACTTGCCGAGTTAATGACCCAATTTGTTGCTTCCATCGACAATGTTGCCAGTACTTTTGAGCCGTGAAACTTCGGCGTTATTCGCTACGATAAAGACATGATTGCAGCTGAAGTTTGGCATTGGTGGATTGGTGTAGTTCTCACCGTCGTTGGCGTAGCAACAGTCTTCGCCATGGTGGCTGGGTATATCTCGAAGGTCACTGCTACTAAGTACCCAGGGCGCCGCAACCGTTAAGGCCGTCGCACATTCTCATGATTCTCGATGCGCAAGCACTTCAGCATCATGAGTTAGTACAAGAACTTCTCTCTCGCACACACTTTCCTTCCGTAACTGTAATGCCCCATGGTGTGGCATGTGCAGTTTCTGGAGGTGCCGACTCAGTATCTCTTCTCATTCTTGCCGTGGCAAAAGGTCACCGCGTCACCGCATATCACGTTGACCATGGACTACGTACAGGTTCAGAGAATGAATTTTCCCTCGTGGAAAATGTTTGCCAAAGCTTTGGCGCAACTGCAGTTTCTTTACGTGCCGATCTTGCCGACGGACCCAACCTGGAAGCACGAGCCCGCCAAGCCCGATTCGCTTTGTTGCCCCCAGACGTACTCACTGGCCATACAGCCGACGACCAAGCAGAAACAGTGCTCATCAACCTCATGCGCGGAGCAGGAACCGAAGGCCTCTCGGGAATGCGTTACACGCACAGCAAGCCGATACTTCACCTACGCCGGCACGAAACAGAGGCTCTGTGTGCAGCGTTTGAAATTGACCTCGTTGAAGACTCCAGCAATAGCGACCCCCGGTTTCAGCGCAATCGTGTGCGTCACGAATTACTACCTTTGCTGAACTCCATTGCGCAGCGTGACGTTGCTCAACTCATCGCACGTGAATCTCAACTCATCGGAGACGATGAGAAATTTCTTCAAGATCTCGCCTCGGTCATCGATGTATTCGACGCACCAGCGCTTGCCGCTGCCCCACTTCCACTTGCTCGTCGCGCTATTCGCATGTGGCTCGCCAACCCGTACCCGCCCGATGCGGCAACGGTAGAAAGGGTGCTCGAAGTCGCCCGAGGAATTCACCCCGGATGTGAAATTGGTGGCGGGAAACAGGTGCGAAGAAGCAATCAGCGATTAAGATTGCAGTAATGCCACCGAAGCTTCGAGGAAAATGGGCTCTGGGTATACAGCCCCGGAACTTCACATGGATCATTAAAGATCGTCTCGCTATTTGCGAGCGCCCAGGCGGGTATGGCGTCAACCACCGTCGTGTAAGGCGTCAAGAAGAAATCATCTGGTTGCGTGAAAATAACTTCGCCAGCGTGTTTTCCATTATCGGTGCACCGCACAACTTGCACAGCTACGAAGAACTCAACTTGCCCTATCGCCATCGCCCACTCAGTGGCGCCGACGATATTGACCCATGGCTCGTTTCCTTTTACAACGAACTCAAAGTACTTCTTTCTGGCGACACCAAAATCTTGGTACACGCCGAAGAAGTAGGCGACCGCATTATTGGAATTATGGGTGGCTACATCCGTTGGAGTGGTCTTGTCGATGACCCTTCACAAGCCATCATCATTACGGAACGCATTGCTGGCCAACAACTAGACCCCTTTGCTCGCGAACTTATTTTGCGCGTGCATAACCTGCGTTAAGCGTATTTCTGCGGCTGCTTTATGAAGTGTGTAGTTGTTGGTGCAGGGCTCTCCGGTTTAGTCGCCGCACAAACACTGCAACAGACCGGCCACGAAGTTCTTGTTCTCGATAAAGGTCGCTCGGTTGGCGGTCGTCTTGCAACGCGTCGCATTGGTAACGCAACCTTCGATCATGGAGCACAGTTTTTTACTGTTCGCAACGAAGCATTCGCCGAACACGTTGAAGTGTGGCTACGTGAAGGCGTTGTGCGCGAGTGGTGTAAAGGGTTTTCACCAGGCAACGATGGCTTTCCTCGCTATGTAGGCGACAAAGGAATGACCTCCATTGCGAAATATCTCGCAACCGGCCTCAATGTGCGTTGTAGTTCACTGGTGTTTTCACTTGGCAAAAAAGGTGAACAGTGGGAAGTGCTACTTGACGACGGAACTTCCATCACGTGCGATGCAGTGGTAATGACTTGCCCCATTGCACAAAGCTTTGGTCTTGCATATACCACTGGCATTGAATTACCCGAGGAACTGCGCGTTGTTGACTATCACCGCACACTTGGACTTCTTGCTGTGCTCGATGGGCCCAGTGCAGTGCCAGCACCTGGTGGCTTGCAAAACCCCGATGAAGTTTTTTCTTTCATCGGTGACAATTTTGCAAAAGGGATCTCCGCGCAACACGCACTCACCTTTCATGCCGGGCCAGAGTGGAGTGCTGCGCACTGGGACGACAGCCATGAAGATGGGCTGGCAGAACTCGCTCGCCATGCACAGCCATATTTAGGTGATGCCAAAATAGTGGAGAGCAACTATAAGAAGTGGCGCTTTGCGACACCCATTACTCAGTACCCCGAGCGTTGTTGGCTCCACGAATCTGGCACTTTTGTTCTCGCCGGCGACGCCTTCGGCGAACCCCGTGTGGAAGGTGCTGTGCTCAGCGGTCTTGCAGCTGCTGCAGCGCTAAGCAATTGATTGCAATAAATTTTTTGTAGCTTCACGCAATGCGTCAGCGACTTCACCTTGTGGCAACGCATCACAAGCATCGCTTGCTTCTCGCACAAAGCGTTGCGCGGTTTCAATAGCGAATTGAATTCCACTACCTGCACGAACAATTTCTAGTGCCCGGCGTTGTTGCACTTCATCGAGCGGCGCACCCAGCATTGACTGCAGTTCCTTGCCAGCAGCATCGCCAACTGCCATTGTGTGCAGTACTGGCAATGTGTACACGCCTTCCACCATGTCGTGGCCTGCTGGCTTACCCAGTTCAGCATCGGACGAAGTGATGTCGAGAATGTCGTCGACAATTTGAAACACCATGCCATAAGCAGTGCCATAGCGAGTGAGAGCATCAATGACCTCGCGGTCGTGACCAGCGACAATGCCACCAATGCGTGCGGCGGTGCTATACAGCGATGCCGTTTTTCCGTCAATGCTCACAAGGTATGAATTCACCGGACGCGAAATGTCGTACGTGTGCCGCAGCTCTTCAATTTGTCCTTCACACAAATTGCCAATGGTGTGGGCGAGCAACCCGGCAACTTCTGTTCCTAATGACGCTGCAATTTCCGATGCGCGCGCCAATAAAAAATCTCCGGCAAGAATTGCTTGCAGGTTTCCCCATTTGGCATTTACTGTTTCCACCCCGCGGCGTGTGGTGGATTCATCCATCACGTCGTCGTGATACAGCGAACCCAAGTGCACCAATTCACAAGCGATGCCCCCCTGAATTGCCTCTTCTGCTGCACTTCCACCCGTTGCCACCACCGAGGCGGCAATTGCCATGACTGGGCGCAAGCGTTTTCCGCCCGCAGTAATAAGGTGCGACGCAATTTCGGTGAGGTAGTCGTCGGAGGTGCGAACGGCAGCCAGCATTGCCGCTTCGACCCGTTCGCGGTCGGCGGCCATGTGGGGCAATGAGAGGAGGGGTGAGGCTGTTGCCACACCCATAGGATACGGCTCACAATGCGCCCTGCCCTAATGGTGCAGGTACACTTAAGCAACGTATTTCAGTGCCGAAGGGCACCAGATAAGGGCGGTCAAATTGTTCGAACGCTTTACCGACAGGGCGCGACGAGTTGTGGTGTTAGCGCAAGAAGAAGCGCGTCTCCTCAACCATTCTTATATTGGCACCGAGCACATTTTGCTTGGGCTCATTCACGAGGGCGAAGGCGTTGCCGCCAAGGCACTCGAATCGCTCAGCATCTCCCTTGAAGCGGTGCGTGCCCAGGTCGAAGACATCATTGGTCAGGGCGGCTCGTCACCATCTGGCCACATTCCCTTCACCCCCCGTGCCAAAAAAGTTCTTGAACTCTCATTGCGTGAAGCTCTCCAACTTGGTCACAACTACATCGGCACCGAGCACATCTTGCTCGGGCTCATTCGCGAAGGCGAAGGCGTTGCTGCTCAAGTTCTTGTGAAGCTTGGCGCCGACCTTGGTCGTGTTCGTCAACAAGTCATTCAACTGCTCAGTGGCTACCAAGGCCCAGCCGGTGCAAAAGGTGAAGGTACCCCAGCCGGCGCAGCAGCCGGTAGCGGTAAAGAAGAAAGTGGCGACAAAGGCGGAAGCCAAATTCTCGACCAATTCGGCCGCAACCTCACACAACTTGCTCGCGACAAAAAACTCGACCCCGTTATTGGTCGTTCACGCGAACTCGAGCGAGTTATGCAAATTCTTTCACGTCGTACCAAGAACAACCCTGTGCTCATTGGTGAGCCTGGTGTTGGTAAGACCGCAATCATTGAAGGTCTTGCTCAGAAAATTGTAAGCAACGACATTCCGGAAACATTGAAGAACAAGCAGCTCTACACGCTCGACCTTGGTGCACTTGTTGCTGGTAGCCGCTACCGCGGTGACTTTGAAGAGCGCCTCAAAAAAGTTTTGAAAGAAATCAAAACTCGTGGCGACATCATTTTGTTCATCGACGAAATTCACACACTTGTTGGTGCAGGTGCTGCAGAAGGCGCAATCGATGCAGCTTCAATCTTGAAGCCGATGCTTGCTCGTGGTGAACTCCAAACTATTGGTGCGACCACTACCGATGAATACCGCAAGCATTTCGAAAAAGATGCCGCACTGGAACGCCGCTTCCAACCAGTAAAGGTTGATGAGCCATCCGTTGCGCACACCATTGAAATCTTGAAGGGCATTCGCGACAAGTACGAGACACATCACCGTGTCACCATTACCGACCAAGCAGTTGTAGCAGCGGCCAACCTTGCCGACCGCTACATTGCCGACCGTTTCCTTCCCGACAAAGCAATTGACCTCATCGATGAAGCTGGTAGTCGTTTACGCATTAAGCGCATGCAAACACCACCCGACCTCAAAGAGCTCGAGAACAAAATTGCTGAAGTGCAAGAAGCCAAACGTAAATCAGTTGAAGAGCAGCGCTTCGAAGAAGCTGGCCGTTTGCGCGACCAAGAGCGTTCACTTCTTGAAGAGCGCGCACACAAAGAAGCCGACATTAAGGCTTCTGGCGTTGACCTTTTCGATGAAGTCAACGAAGAAGCTATTGCTGAAGTTTTGAGCCTCTGGACAGGTATTCCGGTGTACAAACTCACCGAAGAAGAAACTGCCAAGTTGCTCAACATGGAAGCCGAACTGCACAAGCGCATCATCGGTCAAGAAAATGCAATTCGCGCCGTGAGCCAAAGCATTCGTCGTACACGCGCTGGGTTGAAAGATCCTAAGCGTCCAAGTGGCTCGTTCATTTTCCTCGGACCAACTGGTGTCGGTAAAACAGAACTCGCAAAAACACTCACGGAATTCTTGTTCGGTGACGACAGCGCACTCATTGCTCTCGACATGTCGGAGTACATGGAGAAGCACACCGTCAGCCGTCTTGTTGGTTCACCTCCTGGGTACGTGGGCTACGAAGAAGGCGGCCAACTCACCGAGGCCGTGCGTCGTAAACCATTTAGCGTTGTGCTCTTCGACGAAATTGAAAAAGCACACCCCGACGTGTTCAACACACTCTTGCAAATTCTTGAAGAGGGTCGTCTCACCGACAGCCAAGGCCGTTCAGTTGACTTCCGCAACACAGTGCTCATCATGACTTCAAACTTGGGAACACAAGACTTGCGTAAAGCAAATGTTGGTTTCACCACAAACGACGAAGCCGTTTCATACGAGCGCATGAAGGAAAAAGTCAACGACGCGTTGAAACTTCACTTCCGCCCTGAATTCCTGAACCGCATCGATGAAGTCATTGTCTTCCATGAATTGGCCAAGGCCGAAGTCATGCAAATGGTTGACCTCATGACCAAGCGTCTTGCAGGGCAACTCGAGAGCCAAGGCCTCGGCATTGAACTCAAGTTGTCTGCAAAAGAACTTTTGGCAGAACGCGGTTACGACCCACAACTCGGTGCGCGCCCACTGCGTCGTGCCATTCAGCGACTCATTGAAGATCCGCTCTCAGAGAAGATCTTGTACAAAGAGTTTGCTGCTGGAGCCATCATCGTGGTCGACACTGAAGATGACCCCGATAAGCCAGGCGATAAGCGCATGACTTTTACCGCAGTGGAAGGTTTCGTACCTCCTGTTGCTGTAGAGCTTGCTGGCGCAGGCGACTCTGGCACCACACTTCCTGAGTGAACATAACTACGTCAACAGTTAAGCGTTTCATTGCGCTCTGTTGTGCTGTAGTCGTACTTGCTGCATGTCGTGTTGACGTGCAGGTGTCAATGTTGGTCAACCCCAACGGCAGTGGAACAGTTACTGTCACCATCGATGTTGACAAGGAAATTATTCAGCGGTCTCCCGATGTTGCCGACAACCTTGACTTCAGCGATTTAAAGAAGAACGGTTGGAAACTCACCGAACCAGTTGACACTGCATCGGGCGGCAAGCAAATAGTTCTCGCGCGAGACTTTGCAAATGAGTCGGAAGCGACTGCGGTGCTTGCACAACTCAACGGGAACCGTGGCCCCTTTCGTGAAGTCATTTTGCGCCGCGGTGGCAAAGCCCGCGACTCGTCATGGAACTTGTCGGGTCGCCTCGAAGTAACGGGTGGCCTGCAAGCCTTTGCCGACGACCAACTCATTGCCGCTCTCGGCGCTACCCCATACGAGAGCACCGTGAAGTCTCAAAACCTCGACCTTGGCAAGGCGCTCACCATTGAGTTTGTTGCCTCTTTGCCCGGGGAATTGAAATCTTCCACTGCCATTCCCGAAAACGGCAAACTCACTTGGCGTGTTGCTACCGACGGAACCCCAGTTGACCTCGCAACCAGTACCGAAAATGTCGACGTGGTCGGAACTCTCGGCGGCATCGTCTCCAAAATTGGGCTCTTCTTGCTCATTGCGTGGCTCGGTCTCATGGCGGTGCTCGGCGCACTCCTCTATAAGCGCCAATATGACCGGCAACGTCAGCGCAGCTCGCGCTCGCGGAATTAACACCCATCGCCTAACTTGTCGGCATGGCAAAACTTCGACTCGTCTATCGCTGCACCGAGTGTGCGAGCTCTCACCCCAAATGGTCGGGTCGTTGCATCTCTTGTGGTGCATGGAACTCTCTTGTTGAAGATGTAGAGGGTCCCGAAGAACCACTCGTTTCTCTCGCCGCCGGAATGTCGCTCGTTGCACCTGGTGAAGCAAAGCCCATTACCGAAGTTGACGGTTCCATTGGTCAGCCACAACCAACCACAATTCCTGAACTCGACCGCGTGCTTGGCGGTGGCATTGTTCCTGGCTCTGTCACCTTGCTCGGCGGCGAACCCGGCATTGGCAAAAGCACGTTGCTGATGCAACTGCTTGCTGCATGGCCCGCTCGCACTTTGTACGTCACCGCAGAAGAAAGCGCACAACAAGTTCGCTTGCGCGCCGAGCGCTTAGGTGCGCTCAATGAAAATGTATGGCTTCTTCCTGAAATGAATTTGCACAATATTTTCAAAGCCATTGCTTCTGTGCAACCCAACCTCATTGTTATCGACAGTATTCAAACCATTGCAGACCCAGAACTTTCTTCCCCACCGGGTTCAGTTGTGCAGGTGCGCGGTTGTGCACATCGTTTAGTGCAAGAAGCAAAGCGCAGCAATATTCCTGTAGTGCTTGTTGGCCATGTCACCAAAGAAGGTGGTCTCGCTGGTCCACGCGTGCTTGAACACGTTGTCGACACCGTGTTGTCGTTCGAAGGTGAGCGTCACAATGCACTGCGTTTGTTGCGTGCATCGAAGCATCGCTTTGGCCCAACAAGCGAACTTGGTTTATTTGAAATGACCGACGGTGGCATGGTGGGTGTTCCCGATGCCAGCCAACTTTTCCTTGCCGACCGTCGTACTGGCGTGCCTGGCTCAGTTGTGGTGCCGACCATTGAAGGTCAACGCCCGCTACTTGTTGAGTTACAAGCACTCACCAATTCAGTATCGGGCGGTGCTCCACCACGGCGTTCCGCACAAGGTGTCGACTCTGGCCGCTTGGCACTTCTTCTTGCAGTACTCGAACGACGTGCCCGTATTTCACTCGCCAGCCACGAGGTGTATGCATCGGTTGTTGGCGGCGTAAAGCTTGCCGAACCAGGTGCCGACCTGGGTTTGTGCTTGGCACTCGTTTCTGCAGTGGTGAATAAGCCACTTCCCGCCGACCTTGTTGTTATTGGTGAAGTGGGCTTAGCTGGCGAAGTGCGCCAAGTTGCTCAGGTAGGCCGCCGTCTAGCCGAGGCAGCACGCCTGGGCTTTACCCGCGCCATTGTTCCTGCAAGTGCCTCGGCAAAAGTCGACGGCATTCGCGTTGAAGGCGCAGCAACACTTACTGAAGCCTTAGCACTCGCTCAACTCACGGGTGCGTTTACGAGTTAAGAATGTCAACATTGAGCTGCAGTTTAGGAAGCCATTGCTCTTTCGTCCTAAACCCCGTGAATAACGGGCATTCAAAGCCGCCCAACCTTTCCTGCCCCGCCCCTTCCCCGTGAAAAAAATTCATTAACGATTGCAAACGAATGTGTCCGGAGCGTGCGGGGCGAAAATTATCGGGCACAGATCTCTCTGCCGGGATATCCCTTAACTTTGGCTAACAAATATTTATTTGCGAACTATCAATTCAAGAGATGCCCGATTTGATCCACCCGTCAAACTCTGACCAGCACCTGTGAGTTGGATACTCCACTGCTTTCCCGCAGTTGCAGCATCGTAGGTAGTGGCACCAATACAAGCGCGTAGGTCAAGAGTGAATGACAACTGATTACTGCTAGTG
>Ga0114974_10001748_pt1 | contig 17071 bp, 18 predicted proteins | sample S_130206_EF_Meta_FD_87318 | JGI IMG/M metagenome (GOLD analysis project Ga0114974, IMG submission 87318) | Freshwater microbial communities from Lake Simoncouche, Canada to study carbon cycling - S_130206_EF_MetaG | ecosystem: Environmental > Aquatic > Freshwater > Lake | place: Lake... | reverse complement strand
GATGCAGCGCCCGATGCCGAACTGGTGTTTCTCGGCCTCAGCGACGAGCGCGGCTGTTTTGCCCAGGTGCCCGCAGCAGGATCTGTCGCCCCGCCCAATCCGCGGCTGTGGCAGGCGCTTGCGTCGCTGGCGGCAGAGGATCTCGCCACCTATGGCGGTGCCCGCTCGATGGTCGACTGGCATGCCCGCCACCGCTTCTGCGCCCGCTGCGGCGGCGCGACTTCGCTCGCCAAGGGCGGCTGGCAGCGCAATTGCGGCGCGTGCAAGGCCGAACATTTCCCCCGGGTCGACCCGGTAACGATCATGCTGGTCGAGCATCAGGGCAACATCCTGCTAGGCCGCCAGCCGCGCTTTCCGGCGGGGAACTATTCAGCCTTGGCAGGCTTCGTCGAGCCGGGCGAGACTATTGAGGAAGCCGTGGCGCGCGAAGTGTTCGAGGAAGCCGGGGTGCGGGTGCGCGATGTCAGCTATGTGATGTGCCAGCCCTGGCCGTTTCCAAGCTCGCTGATGATAGGCTGCCACGCCTATGCTGACGATCCGGCGGTGACGATCGACAAGAACGAGCTCGACGACGCATGCTGGTTCACCCGCGCCCAGGTCGAGGATGCCATGCGCGCGGCGCAAGCCGGGGGTAAGGGCGAGGCCTTCGGCGCGCCGCCGCCGTTCGCCGTGGCGCATCATCTGCTAAATTGGTGGGTGCGGCGGGGGTAGTCAGCCCCTCAGCTTGGGAGAGGGGAACTAGCCCGCGTAATTTTCTTGCTTTTTGCCGCAACGCACACTATGTGCCTCTCCAGCAATCGGCGCGCGGGTCTTATCCCGGCGCAGTCCCGGCAGCGTGAGGTTCGCGTTTCAACGCAGAACCTGCCCGGACTTACGGTAGCCGAAATCGCTCCAAGCTTCCTTATTCACGCAGGGTCGCATTTAACGAACCCTTGCCTGCGCGCGCCATAATGCCGCGCGCCCGCATTCCATATTGAAAGAATACCATGTCCTATTTTACTGACCTTGGCCTTGCCGAGCCTCTCATCCGTGCGCTCGAAACCAAGGGCTATTCCGATCCCACCCCGATCCAGCAGCAGGCCATTCCGGCGCTGCTCAAGGGCCGCGACCTCTTGGGCATTGCCCAGACCGGCACCGGCAAGACCGCAGCATTCTCGCTGCCCTCGCTGCACCGTCTGGCCGCCGATCCCAAGCCGCGCCAGAATGCCTCGTGCCGCATGCTGGTGCTCTCGCCGACCCGCGAACTCGCCGCACAGATCGCCGATAACATGCGCGGTTATGCCAAGTACTTGAGCCTCAACGTGCAATGCGTGTTCGGCGGCATCCCCGTCGGCAAGCAGGCCCGCGCTCTGGTCAGCGGCTGCGACATTCTCGTCGCAACTCCGGGCCGCCTGCTCGATCTGATCGACCAACGCGCGCTGACCTTGCGCAATGTCGAAATCTTCGTGCTCGACGAGGCCGACCAGATGATGGACCTCGGCTTCATCGTTCCCCTCAAGCGCGTTGCCAACATGCTGCCCAAGGAACGCCAGAGCCTGTTCTTCTCGGCGACCATGCCCAAGGCCATTGCCGATCTCGGCAAGCAGTTCATCAACGATCCGGTGCGGGTCGAAGTGACGCCGCAATCGACCACGGTCGAACGCGTCGATCAGTTCGTGACGCACATCAACCAGGCCGAAAAGCAGGCGCTGCTGACGCTCAGCCTGAAGGAAGGCCTGGCCTCGGGCAAGATCGACCGCGCATTGGTGTTCACCCGGACCAAGCATGGCGCCGACCGCGTCGTGCGCCATCTCAACACCGCCGGCGTCAATGCCGCCGCGATCCACGGCAACAAGAGCCAGCCGCAGCGCACCGCCGCGCTGAGCGCTTTCCGTCAGGGTTCGACCCCGGTGTTGGTCGCCACTGACATTGCCGCGCGCGGCATTGACGTGACTGGCGTCAGCCATGTGTTCAACTTCGAGCTGCCCAATGTGGCCGAGCAATATGTCCACCGCATCGGGCGGACAGCGCGCGCGGGCGCAGACGGCACTTCGGTGAGCTTCGTTGCCCCCGACGAGAAGCCCTACCTCAAGGACATCGAAAAGCTGACCGGGGTCAAGCTGATGCCGCAGGCTCTGCCTGAGAACTTCGCCAAGCAGGCCGCGCAATTGCCCGCGCCTTCGCGCAAGCCCGCCGAAGCCGAGCAGGATGCAAGGCGTGACGAGCGGGACCGCAAGGGCCGCTTTGGCGGTGGTGGACGTGGCGAAGGTCGCGGTGGTTCGGGTCGCCCCAACAACAACCGCAGCAACGGCGGACAGAGCCGCGATGGCCAGAGCCGCGATCAGCACGCGCGCAACGAGCATGTCCGCAAGGAATGGGCACCGCGCGCCAATGGCCCGGTCCACAATCCGCTGGCCCATGAAGAGCGCATTGCTGGCGCGCACAGCCAGGGTGATCACCGTCCGGCCCGGCCCGAAGGCGACCGACGTCCTGCACCGCAAGGTGATCGTCGTCCGGCGCCGCATGGTGACCGTCGCCCCGGTGGTGAACATCGTCCGGCCCGTCCTCAAGGTGACCACCGTCCGGCGCGTCCGCAAGGCGAACATCGCCCTGCCCGCCCTGAAGGTGCCCGTCCGCATGGAGATCACCGTCCGGCCCGTCCGGAAGGTGCTGCCCGCCCGCAAGGCGATCGTCGCCATGGCGGTCCGGCTGGCGGTCGCGGTCATCCGCCCCGTGATGGTGGCAGCGCCCCCGTCCGGCGCCCTTCGCGCTAAAAGCTAAACCAGACCCAGCCGGGCGAGCTCGCCAGCGAGCTTGCCCGGCATGACGTCCTCAGCGCTCTCGCCCTCGGCGAGATCGCGCGGGGCGTCGCTGTCGTTCAGATAGCGCCAGCCCTGATGCGCGCGGCGGGGCAGTGGGTGGACGGGGATCATTGTCGCGGCGATGACGATGTGCGTCTTGCCGCCTTCAGCTTCCGTGAAGCGCAGGATCGGCGAGCGCGCGACCAGCTGGTGCTTGAAAATCCAGAACAATGAACCGCCGATCAGTTCGGCATGGCGCTTGGGCAGATAGCGGGTGGTGAGCAATGCTTCATCGCCGCGCCCCTCGAACCAGCTGTTCATGTCGTCCAGAGATTTGGCGCCAAACGCGACCTTGGTCAGGTGAAGGGGCATGGAGCTAGGCAGCCAGTCCGCTCAGCACCGCCAGGCCCAAAAAGCTGAAAAAGCCCATGACATCGGTCGCCATGGTCACGAAGACAGCTGAAGACACTGCCGGATCGATCTCGAGCCGCTCCAGCGTCACCGGAACGGCAATACCCGCCAGCCCGGCCATTAGGTTGTTGATCAGCATCGCCGCGCCGATCACCGCGCCGAGCAGCGGATTGGCGAAAACCAGCGCCACGCCGCTGCCGATCAGCGCCCCCAGCGCCAGGCCATTGGCGCTGGCGATGGTCAGCTCGCGCAGGATCATGCGCACGGTATTGGTATCGGTGAGCTGGTTGGTGGCGAGCGCGCGCACCACCACGGCGAGCGTTTGCGTTCCCGCATTGCCGCCCATGCCCGAGACGATTGGCATCAGCACTGCCAGCAGGGCAAATTTGGTGATCGCGCCCTGAAACATACCGACTACACTCGACGCGATCATCGCCGTGCCAAGGTTGACCACCAGCCAGGTCAGCCGGGTGCGGATAGTGAGCCGGATCGGTTCGTTGATATCGCCGTCGCCCGCACCAGACAGCAGCAGCACGTCCTCGCCGGCTTCTTCCTGGATGATGTGGACGATGTCATCGACAGTGATCTGGCCCACCAGACGCCCCGATTCGTCGACCACGGCGGCTGAAATCAGGGCGTATTTCTGGAAGCGGAGCGCCACTTCTTCCTGATCCATCGTCACCGGGATCAGGGTCTGGTCGCGCTTCATGACGTCGCCCAGAGTCACCGAGCGCGGGGTGCGTAGAATCCATGAGAGCGCGCAGGTGCCGACCGGATGGTGGCTCGCATCGACAATGAACACTTCCCAGAACTCGGTGGCGAGATCGGGATTTTCGCGCAGGTAATCGATCAGGTCGCCGACCGTACGGTGCTCGGGAAAAGCCACGTAGTCGCGGCTCATCAGGCGTCCGGCTGTCTCCTCGTCATAGGACAGCGCGCTCTCGATTGCAGCGCGGTCTTCCGGCTCCATCTCGGCGAGCACGGCCTGCTGGTCGTCCTCATCGAGGTCCTCGATCATCGCGACGGCGTCGTCGGTTTCGAGCAGTTCGGCGATTTCGGCGAGGGTTTCGGCGGGCAGGTCTTCGAGGAACAGCTCGCGGACATAGTCGTTGAGCTCGGCGATCACTTCGACGCCCATCAGGTCGCTGATCGCGCGGGCGAGGGGGCGGCGCTGGTCGCGGCCGATCAGTTCGAACAGGTCGGCGATGTCAGCTGGGTGGAGCGGTTCGACGAGATCGTAGACCTGGTCGGTCTCGCCGCGGAACAGCGCTTCACTGACCCGGCGGACGAATTCGGGCTTGAGGCGATTGTCCTCGTCAAACCGCTCGCTCGAATCCTGCGCGCGCGACTCCGGAGCCGCCGTGTCGGCGCTTTCGATCAGCCGGTCATCGAAGTCCTCGGGATTCATGGGCGACGGTCTAGGCTGCTAAATCGCAAAAGCAACCGGGGCAGCGCCTCGATGCGTGACATTGTCCGAAACCTCCCTATATCCACCCGCGAAATTCAGGAGAATGTCATGGCAAATACCCTTACCCTCACGCTCGCTACTGGCGATGTCGTCATAAAGCTGCGTCCCGATCTGGCCCCTGGCCACGTCGCCCACATCAGCGAACTGGTGGGCGAGGGCTTCTATGACGGGCTGACCTTCCACCGCGTCATCCCCGGCTTCATGGCGCAGGGCGGCTGCCCCAACGGCACCGGCATGGGCGGCTCGCCCAAGCCCGATCTCAAGGCCGAATTCAACGCCGAGCCGCATGTGCGCGGCGTCTGCTCGATGGCGCGCTCCAGCAATCCGAACTCGGCCAACAGCCAGTTCTTCATCTGCTTCGACGATGCCACCTTCCTTGACAAACAGTACACCGTCTGGGGCCAGGTCGAGAGCGGCATGGAACATGTCGACGCCCTGCCCAAGGGCGAACCCCCGCGCGAGCCGGGCAAGATCATCAAAGCAGTGGTGAGCTGAGGCCAAAAGCCCCAGAATTCTAACCCAAATCGGGCTGCCCGGTGAGCATTCGTCCGCTCGCCTGGGTGGCGCCGACGGGCTCGTTGCCCGGCGCGGGATCGAAGCGCCCCTCGGCGATTGCCGCCATGGACAGCTCCTCCACCGGGATCGAAGCGCTGTCCATGATGGCAACGCGCGAAACCCGGCCTCCGCCGGTGTGGAAGATCCGGCCCGATGTCCGGCAATCTTCGCTGCATAGCCAGGTGGCGACTTCAGCCACTTTTTCGACCGGAAGATGCGCGCCCTGTTCGGGCGGCATTTGCTGAGCTGCCATCGTTGTATAACCAAGCGGCAGCAGGACATTGATCCCGACGTCTATGCCGTCGGGCACTTCGAGCGCCAGCGAACGGGCAAGGCCTACCATGGCCGAACGGGTTGCGCCGTAAACGGCGGTGGTGCCGTGCCCGAACAGGCCGACCGCCGAACCGGTCAGCACCACGCGGCCTGAGCCCTGTTCGATCATATGCCGCCAGGCGGGTTGTAACGGGTAAATTGTGCCGAGCAGGTTTATCTCGACCAGCTGGCGCGAGGTCTCAGGCACAAAATCCTTGAACAGGCCTTCAGGCATGATCCCGGCATTGCAGATCATCGCATCGATGCGGCCAAAGCGTTCGAGTGCCAGCGCAGACATTCCTGCGGCAGCCTGTGGATCATCAACTGCGCCTTCATGGGCAATCGCAGTTCCGCCTAGCCGGGTGATTTCATCAACCACGATTTGGGCTGAGGATGGCACCCCCGGGTGGGTGCGGTTGCTGACAACGACGGCATAACCGTTCTGGGCCAGCATCAGTGCATAGGCTTTGCCCAGGCCCTTGCCGGCCCCGGTGACAATTGCGACTCGCTGCATCAAAAGCTCCTCCGCTGGTACTGGGGCAATCTCACGGCCAGTTGAGCGAAAGCTCGGTCACCACCGGGCGCAGGCGGCGCAGCGCAGGGTGGGTTGATGGCACTTGCACATCGCCCATTACTGCCTCTGGCGTGGTGGTGACATTGGCGGGCAGCGAAAAGCGGATGCTTAGTGTGCAACCGCCGGCCAGGTGCGACAGGGCCCCGTCCTTGAGGTCATTGACATAGCCGCCATAGTCCCACTCGAAGCCCGAAAGCGTGAAGGCGCGGCCGTTGCTTGAGGTGATCTGGGGGATACCATCGCCCAGAGCCATGCTGCCGAATGACCAGGCCGAGCTGTTGCCGCGAATGCGGATGCTGCTGACGTGCGGACGGGCATCGTCACTGAAGGCAATCTCGACCCGTCGGCGCGGATCGCGCGGATAAAGCACCACGCCGGAAAAAGTCTCGCCTTCGGCCCCCGGAAGCGTCTCACGGCGGGCATTGGCCCCGAAGCGGCGGAGGATCGAGGCAGCGGTGTCGCTGCGCGTGACCGGCGATGTGCAGGTGGCAGCCAGGGACTGAGGGGGCGGGGCGGCAGCAATTGACGGGAAGCCAGATGCAGCAAGCGTCAACAGCCCGGCCCCGCCGATCACAATCTTCTTCATGACCAATCCCTCTCCCGTTTAAAGACCCGCCTTAAGCACCCAATCATGGAAAATCCGCACTGGCCTGCTCTCCAGATCGCGCGGGCGGCAGATGAACCAGTAGGAGTATGGGCTTTCCACTTCGACATCGAACAGCCGCGCCAGCCGATCATCATGGGCGCGGAGATAATGGTCGTCGTGCATGATCGCCACGCCGAGGCCTTGCGCTGCGGCTTCGAGAATCAGTTGGCCCGAATCGAAGTGGTCGATCGCGGCAGGCTGGAATCGGGGCAGGCCCATTGCCAGTTTCCAAGCGTCGAAGCTGGCCGGCAGATCGTGGTGGATCAGGAAGGTCTGCTTCGCCAACTTGTCCATATCGGGCACATCGCCGATTTGCGCTGCCAGTGCCTTGGAGGTGATCGCAAAAACCTTGTTGCGATCGAGCCGCACCGAATGAAACGAAGGCTCGGGATCGCGCGACAGGATGATCGCGGCATCGAGCGTGTCGCCGACCCTCTCGGCAAGGTGGGCACCGGTATCAATGTCAATGTGGAGGCGCGGGTGCAGAGCGCGCAGTTCCAGCAGGCGCGGGAACAGGCGCTGTTCGCCGAACAGCGAAGGCACGCCCAGATGCAGCCGCAGCACCGCGCTGCTTTCCATCTGCGATTCGACCGCCAGCGCCAGCTCTTCCAGCTTGGGCGAGACGACATCGTAAAAAGCCTGGCCATCCTCGGTCAGCTTCATCGCCTGGTGTTGGCGCGCGAACAGGCGCTTGGCGGTGAAATCCTCGAGCGCAGCGACCCGGCGCGACAGCGCCGAGGGGCTGAGGCCAAGCTCATTGGCCGCAGCCTTGGCCGAGCCGAGGCGGACAATGCGCACAAAGGCTTCAAGGGCGCGCAGGGGGGGAAGGCGGCGGGTAACCAAGGTTCAGGCCTTGCTGGCTTCTGGAGCGGGAGGATGCAAACGCAGGCGCGTGACGCGCCGTTCATTACCGTCGGTTACTTCGATGCGCCATCCGCTATCATGCGTAAGGATCACGCCGACCGGCGGCACCTGTCCGGCCAGCACGAAAGCCAGCCCGCCCAGAGTATCGACGGCTTCCTCGACCTCGGCGAGGCGTGGATCGATCCGTTCGGCAACATCCTCCAGCTCGGCGCGGGCATCGGCATCCCACATGCCGCCTTCCAGCGGCAGGATCATGTCAGTCGGGGCATCATCGTGCTCATCCTCGACATCGCCGACGATTTCCTCGACCAGATCCTCGAATGTGATGATCCCGTCGGTGCCCGAATATTCGTCGACCACCACTGCCAGATGCACCCGGCTGGCGCGCATATCGGCCAGCACATCGAGCGCGCCGCGTGCCTGGGGCACGAACAGCGGCTGGCGCATCAGGCTCTTCCAGTCCTTGGGCGGCGCCTTGCCGCTGGCGAGATAGGGAAACACATCCTTCATCAGCATCATGCCGACCACATCGTCGAGCGTTTCGGCATGGACTGGCAGGCGGCTGTGGCCGTGCTCAGCGAAGGCGGCGATGACTTCCTCCCAGCTCGCCGATGCAGGCAGGGCAACGATCTCGCCGCGCGGGATCGCCACGTCATCGGCATTATGCTCGCTGAAATGCAGGACATTGCGCAGCATCTCGCGCTCCAGCGGCGAGAGGTCGCCATCGCTGCCGCTCGAATCGCCGCCATCGTCTTCGTGTTCATCGATCGCTTCTTCGAGCTGGGCGCGAAGCGATTGCTCGCCATCGCCCTGCAGGAAAAACCGGCGGATGGCGCGCCACAACGGGCGGCTACTGTCCGCTTCTCCGGAAGCGGGGCCATGATCGGCCATGGATACTGTCAAACCCCCTTAGTTCTATGGTGCATCGCAATATGGATTGCCTATGCCCATCGAAGCAAGCGCCTTTATTTCCAGAGCTTCCATTTCGGCAGCATCTTCGGGGGAAATCTCGTGATCGTGGCCACAAAGGTGGAGCAGGCCGTGCACGATGAGATGCGCGGCGTGGTGTTCGATCGGCACGGATTTTTCCTCGGCCTCACGGGCGCAGGTCTCATAGGCGAGGGCAATATCGCCGAGCAGTTCGGGCGGGCCGTCGGGGGCAAGCGCCAGCAATTCGGTGCGCTCCAGCATCGGGAAGGACAGCACATTGGTCGGCCTGTCCTTGCCGCGCCATTCGCGGTTAAGCACCTGCACCTCGGCGTCCGAAGTGAACAGCAGGCTCGCGGAGAGGCGCGTGTTGGCGAGTTCGGGGGCCGCGCCCGCCGCGGCATGCAATGACTTTTCGGCGAGGGCCTCCCAGTCCGGCAACTCCGGCCAGCTCTCTTCAATCGAGATGTCGAGTGTAATCATTGTTGGCCCGGAACGACCGCCTCAGGGCTCCTTGCCCTCATAGGCCTCGACAATCCGCCCGACGATCGGATGGCGCACCACGTCGGACACGGTGAATCGCACCGTGGCGATGCCGTCGACGCCTTCGAGGCGCCGGACAGCGTCCGCAAGGCCGGAATGTTCCACCCCGCCTGGGATATCGACCTGCTTGGGATCGCCGCAGATCACCATGCGGCTGTTCTGGCCGAAGCGGGTGAGGAACATCTTCATCTGCGCTTGTGTCGTGTTCTGCGCCTCGTCGAGGATGATGAAACTGTCGGCGAGCGTGCGGCCGCGCATGAAGGCGATGGGGGCGATTTCGATTTCGCCCGAGGCGATGCGCCGCTCGACTTGTTCGGGCGGCATGCAATCATAGAGCGCGTCGTAGATCGGGCGCAGATAGGGATCGACCTTTTCCTTCATGTCGCCGGGCAGGAAGCCGAGCCGCTCGCCCGCTTCCACTGCCGGGCGCGACAGGATCAGGCGCTGCACCGAGCCGGCCATGAGCTGACTGACGGCTTGCGCGACGGCGAGGTAGGTCTTGCCGGTGCCTGCCGGTCCGAGGCCGAAAATGATGTCCTGCCGCGCCAGCGCCAGCATATAGTCGATCTGCATCGCCGAACGCGGCACGATCGTCTTCTTGCGGGTGCGGATCATGATGGGCGGCGAATCCTGCCCGCCGGTGATGATGCCTTCGAGTGTCGGCTCGCTTGACATTACAATCAGCGCATCGACAGCGCCGACATCGAGGTCCAGTCCTTGCTTGAGCCGCTGGTGCATTCCTTTGAGGACATCGCGGGCGCGGGCCACTGCATCGTCACTGCCTTCAATCTGGATGCGATTGCCGCGGGCAGCGATATAGACCCCAAGCCGGTTTTCCAGCAGCACCAGATTGCCATCGAACTGGCCGAACAGCTCACCGAGCACGGCCGGTTCGTCAAATTCCAGCTCTGCGCGGGCACGCTGCGGCGGAGCGGGGTGAAATTGCGCCATGGTCTGGGCACGGGTCGGTTTGCGGGACATGCGCTCCTTTCGGGTTCGGGCCTGATCAGCCCGAGTCGGAAGATATGCCTGTGGTGTGCCTCTGCAAAGCGGCGTTTTTATTTCACTTGTGCAAATGTCGGCGGGCCGTGCAAAATGCCGGTGCAAATCATGCGCCCCGCCCCGGTCCAAGCAGATGCTTGCCTTTGTCCCGCCTTGCCGCTATGCGCCCCGCTTACTTTTCAGGCCGGTCGGAACCGGCCACAGCGAAAGCAAAGTGCGATGAAAGCCGAAATTCACCCGGATTATCACATGATCAAGGTGCAGATGACCGATGGCACCGTGTTCCAGACTCGCTCCACCTGGGGCAAGGAAGGCGATACGCTGGTGCTCGAAATCGATCCCACCTCGCATCCGGCGTGGACCGGCGGCACCCGCCAGCTCGATTCGGGCGGCCGTGTGGCTCAGTTCAACAAGCGCTTTGGCGGGCTCACTCTCAAGAAAAGCTGATTCGCGTCGGCCGCTCGGCCGATTGGCGGCTTGCCCCGCGTTCAGCGAGGCCTGTTCGAATTGATGAGATCGTTCCACGGCTTGTTGCCGGGTGAGATCGGTCGCATGAATTCAAGGCCGGCAGCGTCCTCGCGCGACCAGCGAACGATCGCGTGCAGCATCGGCTTGTCCTCCAGCGCAACGCCGACGAAGCTGCCGATGCGCAGCCAGCCAGCCTCACCCCTGACATTGCAGCCATGCGTCGAGACATTGGCAATGATCATGGCGGCGCTATCGCCGCGCGATGAGGTGACAAGCGCCCTGGCATGGACGCGGCTGCGATGGACCTTGCGCTGGCCGCGCATCATCGCTTCCCTGATCGCCCCGATCCGTGCGCGAAATGACACCATCAATCTGCCCCAAATGACCCGGCTGCTCCGGATTTGTGTCCAAGCGATAGCTAATTTGGAGTTAAAATAAGGTAAGCGGGCGGCGCCGAATGGCTTGCGGCTTGCGGATCAGCCCCAGGGCCGCTCGCGGTACCAGCGGGTGACGACATATTTGGCGCCTTTGCGCACTGGCATGCCATGGTGCAGCGTTGCGGGATTGACCGAGCCATCGGGCTTCCGGTTGTTCCAGGCGAGCAACATTCCGGGTTCCGGCTGGAAGGTGCGGTTGATTTCCGGAAAGCGGGTCCCGCCACCTGCCGCGACACTGCAGAGATAGATCATGAAGGTCCAGCTGCGCTGGCCCGATGTGGTGCAATAGGTGGCATAGTCGGCGCCGTCGGGCTCGAAATAGTCGGTGTGTGCCTTGAATTCCTGACCAATATCATATCGCTGGCCCTGGCATGGCTCGGCATATGCGAGATCGATCCCCGAAATCCAGGCAAGCTTGGCATTCAGCGCGACGACCAGCGGATCACTCGCCACCAGATCGCAGGTTTCGCTGGTGCGGAAATAGTCGTCGCCATTGGCGTCGGCTATGGTCGATGGGCGGCGGCTGGCGTCGATCTGCAGGACCAGTCCGGCGCATTCGACGGGGGTGAGGAAATTGCGCAAGGAGAACAGCTCAAGGCATTCGGAAGGCACGCGCCGCATGCCCGGGAAGGCCAGCAAGTGTTCGGCTGAGGATTCGCCTGGCTTGTTCATAAGGCTCCTATAGCGTGACATTCGGCAAATTTCACTTTCCATCCGCTCGAGCCTGTGCAAATGCGCCCTCCCGCATCTGGCGCACATCAAGCGCTCAGGAATTCGCGCGCTTATGGCGACCGTAGCTCAGTTGGTTAGAGCGCCGGTTTGTGGTACCGGAGGTCGTGGGTTCGAACCCCATCGGTCGCCCCAGGCGCGCCCTGCAAAGGCTTAGGTGAGCGTGACAGCGTTCTGGACTGCTCCGGATTTCGACGATCACGAGCTGGTGCAACTGGTGCTCCACCGCGCCAGCGGCCTCACTGCCATCCTTGCGCTGCATTCGACTCACCTTGGCCCCGGCGCGGGCGGCACCCGTTTCTGGCACTATGCCGACCCCGAGGACGCCATGCGCGACGCGCTGCGACTGTCGCGCGGCATGAGCTACAAGAACGCCATGGCCGACCTACCGATGGGCGGGGGCAAAGGCGTGATTCTGGCCGGGCCGGACAGGATCAAGACGCCCGAGATGCTCGCTGCATTCGGCGATGCGATCGAGGCCTTGGATGGTCGCTATGTTTGCGCCGAGGATGTCGGCATGACCGAGGCCGACATGGTCGCCATTTCGCAGCGCACGGTGCATGTCACCGGGCTGCCTTCGGCTGATGGCACGGCTGCGGGCGGCGATCCCGGGCCATTTACCGCGACCGGAATCTTTTACGGAATCAAGGCCGCCGTGCGCCACAAGCTGGGCAATGAAAGTGTCGCCGGCCTGCACGTGGCTGTGCAGGGCTGCGGCAGCGTCGGCGGCGGCGTGGCGCGGCATCTGGCCGCGGCTGGGGCGCGCCTGACGCTGGCCGATATCGACGAGGCCCGCGCCGCGCGTCTGGCTGCGGAACTTGGCGCGGCGCATGTGCCTGCGGGCGAAATCATGGATATGGCCTGCGATCTGTTCAGCCCCAATGCACTGGGGGCGATTCTCGACGATCGGGGTATTGCCCGGCTCAATGCGCCAATTGTCGCAGGGGGCGCCAACAACCAGCTTGCCCGGCCCGAACATGGGCCAGCCCTTGCCGCGCGCGGCATTCTCTATGCGCCGGACTATGTGATCAATGCCGGTGGAATCATCGCGGTGACGCTCGAATATCTGGCGCGCCGCAGCGGCGAGCCTTGCGCCATGGCCGAAGTGCAACGCCGCCTTAACGAAATCCCCGATAGGCTGAGCGGAATATGGCAGCAGTCCGAAGCGAGCGGGCAAAGTCCCGATCAGGTCGCCGATGCCATGGCGCAAAAGCTGATAGGACGCTAAGCAAGGGCATGACCCGCGAAATTCTCGATCAGTGGCAATTCGTCTATGCCGCTTATGCCCTTGGCATCGGCGGCACGCTCGCAACCGTCGTCTGGAGTTGGCTTTCCATGGCCCGGGCCGAGCGCCGCCGCGACAGGGCGCGCGAGAAATGAGTGCGAGAGGTAAAAATGATTAGGGCCAAACACCAGCGGCTCGTGCTGATTGCGCTAGCCATGGTCGCGCTGATTGGTGCGGGCCTGCTTGCGGCATGGGCGCTGCGCAATCAGGCAAGCTATTTTTATGTGCCGAGCGAAATGCGCAGCAATCCCCCGTCGCCGGGCCGTGCGGTGCGGCTGGGCGGCATGGTGGCTCGAGGCTCGATCCACACGGCGGCGGACGGAGTGACCACGCTCTTTGTCGTCAGCGACGGCAAGACTGAGGTACCAGTGCGCTTCAAGGGCATCGCGCCCTCGCTTTTCGTCGAGGGCTCGGGCGTGGTCGCTGAGGGCAAGCTTGGCGCGGACGGCACTTTCGTGGCCGACAACCTGCTTGCCAAACACGACGAGAAATATGTGCCGCGCGAGATGCAGGACATGACCACGGATCAGGCGAAGCAGGTGGTCGCGGGCACGAAATGATCGAGGCGCTGTTCGCTTTTGCGGCAGCGCTGCTGGTGGCGGGCTGGTGGGCCCTGCGCAGTTCGCGCCGCGCGGCGCGGCTCTGGGCAACCATGGCGTTGGTGGCGCTGGCTGCTGCCAACGTGATCCAGATTGTGCAGGCACAGGGACCTTGGTGGCCATTGCTGCACAGGCCGTGGAGTCTGGCCGAAGTTGTGGCAGTGCTGGCATGGATGGCCGCACTGGCGCTGGCGTGGCGTACGAGAGGCTGGCGGGCAGGCCAGGTGCTGCTGGCCTGCGGTGTAGCGGCGTTCGTTTTCGCTCTGGCCGCCGCCACGATTGGCCAGTCTGCCAGTGAGCGAGTAAGGCTGAGCCCCACGCAATCAGCGAAAATGGATCGCTGGACGGCCAGGTTGCAGAGCATCGAGCCCGCCCTCGGTGCGGACTATACCGGGGTTGAGGCAAGACTGGCCATCACCTTTCCGGACGGCGTCTCGCTGGAGGCTCGACCGCAACTGCGCGACTATCCTTTGGGCAGTCCGGGCCGGATGGCTGGCTCGCAAGTACTTGAGCGCTGGGACGGCGAACTGCTGGTCGAATCGATCACCCACAACGATTCCCCCGAATGCGCCGAACTGAGGATCACGTGGCAGCCCTTTGCCCAGTGGCTGCGCTATGGCGCATGGACGATCCTTGGCGGGGCGCTGGTGCTGCTCGCAGGCGCGCTACGTTCAGCCGGTTGGCGCAAGAGTGCGCGCGGGCGCATCGCCATGCGGCGTGAGGATCATGGGCGGGCACCCCTGGCGGTCAGTGTCGGCAGCATGGGGTGGAGGCCACTTGTCCTTGCGCTGATTTGCGGCGCGATTGCCCTTGCCTGGCAGGCCTTACAGCAAACCCCAAATACACCCATCCAGCGCAGCGTAGCCAATGGCGCGGCCATGATCGCGGCGCGGCAGGCGCAATTCGGCGGGCCGAGTCAGGACAACCGCTGGCTTGTGATTGCCGATGCGCTGGCGCGGCATGGCCAGTTTGGCGAAGCGGCGGAGGTGTTGCTGGGGGCAGTGGCGCAGCAGCCGGGCAAGACCGAGGCCTGGTTGGCGCTCGGCGATGCGCTCTATGGCCATGCCGGAGGTCGGATGGTCGCGGCAGCGCAGCTGGCTTATATCCGCGCCGACCGGACCGCCGCGCCGCAGCCTTCGGCAAAGTCAGTGACGGCGCAGTCCATGGCCGCTTCGGGCCGGAAAAGGGACGCCGAACTCTGGCTCTGCCGGGACTATCCAGCCTATCGGCAATGTCCTGACTAACTCCGATTGCGGGCCGTAAACCATGCTGCTAAGCGCCGCCACCTTGCCGCTGCCGTTTCCGGCTGTGGGGTGAGTCGAATTTGGGGCGCAAGCATGAGCGAAGCGGTGCAGGACGGCGCAGGAGTTCACCCTGACGAGAGCCATGGCCACCATCATGGCGGCGTGCTCAAGATGGCCATTGGCGCAATTGGCGTGGTGTTCGGGGATATCGGCACCAGCCCGCTCTATGCCATGCGCGATACATTTGCCGGGCATCATCCACTGCCGCTCGACCGGCTGCATGTGTTCGGCATCGTCAGCCTGATGTTCTGGTCGATGATGATCATCGTGACGTTGAAATATGTCACGGTGATCATGCGCGCCGACAACAAAGGCGAGGGCGGATCGCTGGCGCTGCTGGCCCTGATCAACCAGAATGTCGCGGGCAAGAGCTGGTCGACAGGCATTGTCCTGCTCGGCGTTTTCGCCACCTCGCTGTTCTATGGCGATTCGATGATCACGCCGGCGGTTTCGGTGCTGGGCGCCATCGAAGGCCTCGCGGTCTATGAGCCGGGCCTCGAGAGCGCGGTTGTGCCGCTGGTGGTCGGCATCCTCGTCTTCCTGTTTTTCATCCAGAGCCGCGGCACGGCCAAGGTCGCAAGCTTGTTCGGGCCGGTGATGCTGACTTATTTTGCGGTGATTTCGGTACTCGGCGCCATGAGCATCGCGCAGATGCCCTCGGTGCTGCAGGCGCTGAGCCCACACCATGCCGCCGCCATGTTCATCAACGATCCGCTCAAGGGCTTCCTTGCCATGGGCTCGGCCGTGCTGGCCGTGACCGGCGCCGAGGCGCTCTATGCCGACATGGGCCATTTTGGCCGTCCGCCGATCCGCCTGTCGTGGCTGTGTTTTGTGCTGCCTGCATTGGTGCTCAACTATTTCGGGCAGGCCGCGCTGCTGCTGCGCAATCCCGCCGCGATCGAAAGCCCGTTTTATCTGCTCGCGCCGCAATGGTTCCAGTGGCCCTTGCTGGTCATCGCCAGCATGGCGGCGGTGATTGCTTCGCAGGCCGTGATCACCGGAGCCTTTTCGGTGACCCAGCAGGCGATCCAGCTCGGCTTCATGCCGCGCATGTCGATCAAGCACACCAGTGTTTCAGCCGGCCAGATCTATATCCCGGTGATCAATTTCATGCTGATGATCGCAGTGATTATCCTGGTGCTGATGTTCCAGCGCTCGTCGAACCTGACAGCGGCCTATGGCATCGCGGTGACCGGCGCCATGGCGATCGACAACTTCCTGCTGGCGGTGGTGCTGTTCCATCTGTGGAAGTGGAAGCCATGGCTTTCGATACCGCTACTGGCCCTGTTCTTCACGCTTGACCTTGCCTACCTCGGGGCAAACTTCACCAAGATTCCCGATGGCGGCTGGGTGCCGCTGGCCATGGCCGGGGTGATCTTCACCTTGCTGACCACCTGGTCGCGCGGACGTGCGCTGATGCGTGAGAACATGGCCGAGGGGACAATCCCGGTCGAAGTCTTCGCCAAGAGCGCGCATGGCAGCGCCACGCGCGTGCCCGGCACCGCGATCTTCATGGCATCGACCAACAAGGGCGTGCCTTCGGCGCTGCTCCACAACATCAAGCACAACAAGGTGCTGCACGAGCGAGTCGTGATCCTGACCGTGGCGACCCAGGACGTGCCCTATGTCGATGAAGAAGAGCGCTTTTCTGCCAAGGACATGGGCAACGGCTTCTACCGGCTGACCATGAAATACGGTTTCCTTGAAGAGACCGACGTGCCCGAAGCGCTCAAGCGCGTGAAGATGTGCGGCGAGCCGTTCGAGATGATGAAGACCAGCTTCTTCCTCTCGCGCCAGACCCTGATCGCTTCGGCCAAGCCGGGCATGGCGCTGTGGCGCGAAAAACTGTTCGCCTGGATGCTGCGCAATGCGGCGAGCGCGATGGAATTCTTCCGTCTGCCAACCAACCGGGTGGTCGAGCTCGGCAGCCAGGTCGAGATCTGAGCGCTTGGCGGCGCCAGTCCGCCTCGGCGATCTCGGGTTTTCATTGCTGCCGCGCCGTGGCTGGCGCTCGCTGGTTCTCGCAGCTGGGCTGGGGCTGGCATTTGGCCTGTGGATGGCCATGGCCGATCATTACCTGTTTGCCGGTGCCGTTCCCGCCGTTCAGCGCATCACGCTGGCGCAGAACGCGCTATCGGAACGGCTGATTTATTACGCGCGCGGGGCT
>Ga0114974_10001747_pt1 | contig 17074 bp, 15 predicted proteins | sample S_130206_EF_Meta_FD_87318 | JGI IMG/M metagenome (GOLD analysis project Ga0114974, IMG submission 87318) | Freshwater microbial communities from Lake Simoncouche, Canada to study carbon cycling - S_130206_EF_MetaG | ecosystem: Environmental > Aquatic > Freshwater > Lake | place: Lake... | reverse complement strand
TGCTCGATGAGGTACTCGTGGGGGTTCTGGGCCATACGTCTGCGCTCATCGGTGTCGAGGAAGACGTAGTCGACGTAGAGGGAAGCGGCGACGAGGGACTGGTTGTAGGCGGAGGTGACCTTGACGGCGGAGCCGGCGGTGTTGTTCAAGCTGGACATGGCCCACAAGCACTCCTCGATGGGACGGATATCAAGGTTGATCTTGACCTCGTGGTACTGAAGAGCGATGAGGGGAAGGGCCAGACCGGGGTTGCGGCAGAACCAGAACTGAAGGGGGACATAGAGGGTGGTCTCGGGGAGAGCGTTACGGGGAGCGCAAACCTGACGAGGAGCATTGGCGTCGCAAGGGCCGTCGATGTCGTTGAAGGAGGGGTCGGTGATGAAGGTCAGCTGGGAAGTGTTGCCGATCATCTTGAAGTAGCCGCGCTGCTGCTCGGTGGACATGGTAAGCTGGTTCCAGATGTGCATCCAGTCGCCGTACTGGCGGTCAATGCGCTGGCCACCGATCTCAACCTCAACCTGAGAGATGAGCTGCTCACCGGGGAAGTCAAGCCAACGGGCATAGACGCCAGCGGCACCGGAGGTGTTCTTAAGGGACTGGCTGATCTCAGGGAGAGTCACCTGAAGGTAAGTGCGGTAAGCCAAATCACCGTTACGGGAGATGGTGCAGGTCACACGGCGACCGAAGTCGGCTTGGCCGTTGAAAGTCTGCTCGATAGACTCCATGGCGAAGTTGGTGTGACGCTTGTAGCTGACCTTCCAGAAAGTAATCTGGGGATTGCCAGTCAGGTAAACGTCTTGAGCGCCATAGGCGACAAGTTGCATAAGTCCTCCACCCATTATAAAATGCTTGTTATACTATTGAAAAAGAAAAAAAATCTGCGAAAATGACATATTTTCCGCAAAATGGAATTAAACAAAAATTGCTAAACTTCTTATATACATTTTTCAATTCCATTCGGTGGCGACGTTATAGTTCGATGTCACTATTCAAGTACAAACCGCCTAAAAGGATAATGCTGGACGAACGAAGCATTACAACGCTAGATAGTAAGCATAAAGAGCTACAGTCAGAGTTTCAATACACACAGGACACAATTATACCTGAACTCGAAAATGAAAAGGCTCGGCTTAAGGAACGATTACAGTTCCTAAAAGGGGGGTGTCCGCCCCCCCACGACGGAAGCTACGCTCAGTTGGGGTCTCACTCGGGTGGGGTGGAAGGTCAGCTAGGGGGTGTTTCGGGGGGATTGGGAGAGGGGGAGCTTGGTGGCGCGCTAGGGGGATTGGGAGGAGGCACTTTGGGGGGCGCGCACGACTCTACAGATAGTGATGAGAATGATCCCGCCTCCCCCCCCGCCATCCCCGCGATTAATAGCAGCGAAGCGAGAGATTTGCGTGGCAAAAAAGCCACAAAGCCACCAAGCATTCTTGAAGAATGCCTAGAGATCCGCGATCGTATCAAAGAAATCAACTCCACGATTAAAAAACACCAACAGGATTATAAGAACTATTATCTACATAACAGCGAGTATATCTTCGAGTATTTCGAGACAAAGAAGACAATCACAAATGGCGGGTCGACGAAAACAAAATCGCTAAATGCTTTCTTCAATCTTCCGGAAGCGAAGAAGACCGAAGAATTATTCAAAAACCAGCACAATAATGTCGAAAAATATCTCGCAAGTATCGACCAAAGTTACATGGATGTTTCTAAATATGTCTACTCCACAGATATATGTCAATTCTGTCGGCAAGGCGAGATGATTCCCATCGAAAGTGAAGGAATCATGGTATGTAATAAATGCTCTAAACAAGTCGTATTCCTTATCGATAATGAGAAGCCATCTTATAAGGAGCCGCCTAAAGAGGCGTGTTTTTACGCATATAAACGCATCAACCACTTCCGCGAAATCCTCGCGCAGTTTCAAGCGAAGGAGACCACGTCGATACCCGATCACGTCCTTGAAAGCATAAAGCATCAAATCAAGAAGGAGCGGATTGAAATCTCTCAATTCACCGATAAGAAAGCGAAAGAAATCATGAAGAAACTCGGATTTAATAAATACTATGAACACATTCCATTTATTAAAGATAAGTTGGGGATTAAACCGCCAGTTATGACACCGGATTTGGAAGAGCGCTTGTGTAATCTCTTCATGGAAATCCAAGGCCCGTATGCGAAATTCTGCCCTGACGACCGCGTGAATTTCCTGAATTATTATTATACGGTGTATAAGTTATGCGAACTGCTTGGACGGACCGAATTCCTGCCGTTTTTCCCCATGTTGAAAGACCGAGAGAAGCGGATAGAACAAGACCAGATATGGAAACAGATATGTCTGGAATTTGATTGGGTGTTTATACCGACGCCGTAGCTTCCACCTTCACCCATGATGACGTCTCTGGACACAAATCGCGCGTATCATGTGAAACGCCCGCGCCAAACCAAACACTCGGATAACACACCACTTTTTGCGGATTGGCATTAAAATACGCACCCCACCAACTGAATGTGCTATTCGCGATGATATTGTGGTCGCATACACTCATGAGTAAAAGCTGTTGCCAATCGGCGATGGTATCACGCACGAAATGGAACTCGATGTCGCGTCCGTAGGCAGGTCCGTCCACGTCGGTAGCGCAGCGGTGTTTTAATGCCGCGATGTGTTTCAATACGATGTCTTTATCACATGGTTCATAGAATACCAGAATCGAATAACGGGTCGTCGGGGTCGTCGGGGGCGTCGTCGGCGCTATAATATGCGACAAGGCACGATAATAATATTCTACCGACATTACTGGATGGATATGTAAATTCAATACCGAGTCGCCGATTCGAAAGTGCGTACTTACCAATATCCGCGACTTTTGCGGTGTGTCGGCATAATCATTACTCCACGTTTCATTTCCATATATATTTTTTATCCACGATTGTTGCTGTGAAAGCTGTAACATTGCGCATATCTCCGCGTATTTGTCTCTGAAATATTTCTCACTTTGAAAATATCCATGAAGACGAAGAGGTTTCGGATATTTCGCGGTTTCGGTTGGAACGGGTGTATACTGAAACCCGATTTCATCCCAACGCGCCAACGATTGAAACATTTTGTCGGTCACGCGGTTACTAGGTGTAAGATACTTACGCAAGTTTCGGAATATTGTGCTCCAGTGCGTGTATCTTGGATGACTCGGAAATCCAGGCAATTGTTTATATTCCATAAAAAAAAACGTGTCATTATTGCGAAGTGCTGCTGCGATAGTTGTAAATATTTGGAAGAGTTGATTGCCCAACCCCCCCATAATCGTCATTGTAAGCATGATTCCGTGTGTATACGAAATATACAGTATATAAAGCCAACATTTTTAAGTTTATTTATAGAATATCATTATGCTTCGGCGATTTTCCGATATTAAACACGCGATATACATCAATTTGGATTCACGCACCGACCGTCGTGTGTTATTTGAATCTCAAATAGACGAACTTCATACGCGATACCCCGCCGATTTTTCATTTTTTCCTGTTTCGCGGTTTTCCGCAATCAAGCACGAGCATGGCGCGATCGGTTGTTCTAAAAGTCATATTGAATGTCTGCGTATTGCGAAAAATAATGGCTGGGACCACGTTCTAATCTTCGAAGATGACGCGCATCTCATTCACCCCGAAATATTAGTTCATCAGGTTTCGTCGTTTCTCTCGCGGTTTCACGACAACTGGGATGTTCTATTACTATCTGGGAATAATTTCCCGCCATTTAAAATAGAAGCACCTGACTGTTTTCGGGTTGCGAATTGCCAAGTCGCGACATGTTATTTGGTATGTAGTCGGTATTATGATACACTACTTGAAAACTTTGAAAATAGTCTCGCGGGGCTTGAAGCCAATCCAGAAAATAAACCAGAATTCGCATGCGACATGTACTGGAAACGGCTTCAGCGAACCGACCGATGGTATCTTATTACGCCGATTTGCGTAACTCAGCGACCCGGATATAGTGACATCGAAAAACAAGTGGTAGATTATGAAAAGGCGATGACCGACTTGGTAAAAAAGAGACCTCCCCCGTCACAACGAAAATAGTAATAATACCCGCGCGCAACAGCATCAATATATCTATCTATCTAGTCGTCTGTTAAATACCGATCCACCACCCACCACCCAAAGTCGCGGTCGCTCGGATAATGATGACCCGCCATGATTCGGATATTCGCGCACTTCGTCGCAATTTCCATAACCGCTTGTGTCTTCGCCGGAAATCGACGTGCGAGTATTTTTGCTAAATAATAGGTCTGTACTGCGTGCCCTGATGGATAGGCAGGCGTCGCTGCGGAATCCGAATGAAGCAGCGTGCCATTTTTCTCGTTAATGAGTTCAGGCGCGATTTGTGCGGGACGAGCGCGATTATATATCCATTTCAACATTTTGGTGACAAACATGACACGCGAACTCGTCATAATCTTGTCCATTTCTTCCACCGTCATTTCATCGGGTTTAATTACATTCGTAAATGCCGCAGCGGGATTCATGTCTGTTATTCTGAAAAATGCGATGTCACTCGGCATTCGCTTCATGATATATTCGCGGACGACGAGTTCGACCTCGATGCGACTATCCGGAAATGCTTTACCGACATTGGGTATAGAGAGATTGAATGACGGATACCACCAATAATAACGAGTAGGTTGGACGAGTAGAACGATGATATACGCAATCATAAATGCGACGAATATTCGAAAGCGGTCGGGGTCGCGTTCAACGATATGATAATGATATGCGCCGAACCGTTCGCGTAGTTCAGTTACGGCGCCACTTTCTTTTTTAGGCGGCGGCATACCAATCCATGACCGAAATTCATTTAATTGAGGCAATACAACCATTTCTGTAATATATACTAGTTGAAGCATATATTATAGCATAATTCTAGTCTGCGACGACTACGACTGCGACGGCGTCGTATTTACACGCGGAGGGGGGTAGGGAAACCGACGAGGTTGGCGCCGATACCGAAGCCAGCACCGGTCCTAGCGCTAACGGCAAGGCTGGGGACATAGGTATCCAAAATGCTGAAAGTGGCAGCAGCTGTAAGAGCGATAAGTGCGACCTCATCGAAGGAAAGGCTGCGTTTAGGAATAGCGTAGGCAGCAATGGCCACCATAACACCTTCCACCAAATACTTAATGGTTCTCTTGACGAGTTCGCCTAAATCAAAAACACCGGACATTCGAATGATTTATTATAAATAATAATAAGAAATTAATATTTACAAGTGCCGTTTTATTCCATAGAATTCCGCGATTGTCGAAAATCAATAAATGCGTTAAAACACTTAAACAACTATGTCATACTATATTATAGTTATGTCGCAACAAGCCCCTACCCGCATCCCCGCCCCTGCGGGCGTCGAATTGAAAGAGACCAGAACTGGTGATGTAAATCCTAAATATATTGACTTGTTAGAGGAAGACAAGCCTATTGCTGGACAGAAGTTCGCATGTCTCTCGTTTGTTTCTCCGGAATCGATTTTGAAGCAGAAGGACCATTTCTTCTTCGAGAAGTTTCTCCATTACTGGGACTATCAGAAGTCGATGGAGAAGTTCGTACAGTTCCTTAATTTCGTCTCATTTAAGTACCATGTCAGTTTTGACAAGCTTACCGCCGATTTTCAAGAGTTTGCTAAAGAAGAGAAGGAAACGCTTCAGAAGACGAACATCTACGATGAGTATAAGACGTTCCTAGACAAGCACGAGGATGACTTGGATGCCGAATTCAACGAGAAGCATAACTTCCAGACAACCGTGCGTGGTTTGAAAGTCCGCGGCGTATTCGGCTCACAGAAGGAGGCGGAATTGCGTTGCCAGATGTTGCGTGAGGTGGATCCCAATCACGACGTCTTCGTCGGACCGGTTGGATTGTGGGTGCCATTTCACCCTGACGCGTATAAGACGGGTCGTGTCGAGTACATGGAGGAGACCTTGAACCAGTTGATGGCGGAGAAGAAGAAGAACGAGGAGCAGGCCAAGACTGAGTTTGATAAGCGTGTCAAGGATACGAAGGCGAAGGCGATTCAGGAGAATATGAAATTGGCGAAAGAGAGCGGCAATAAGCTCACGCAGATGTTGGCGAAGGACGGAGAGACGTTGGTGGATGCGAAGCCGAAGGAGCTGGAGAGCACGAACAGTGCGGATGCTGGCAGTGCGAGCGAGGGCGTTGGTGGCGGTATTTGGAACGCGAGTGATGAAACCGCGTCTGTATCGATGACCGTGGAAGAGATGCGCAAGGAGCTTTTCGATGGCGAGGACGTTGTTATGGATAAGAATAGCGACCACGGGTTGTCGCGGTTGGCGGGTGCTGGCGATGCGAAGGACGTTGATTAGTATTTGAATTATATTACTAAGAACAAAAATAGATTATTACTGTGTGTAGGTTTACACTTATTGCGCTACACAGTAATAATAATCATTGAATACTGTTTTGTCTTTGACACTGCGGCTCATTTTTGCGGCGGAGAAACCTTCAGCGACGGCGGCTTTCGCAATCGTATCCCATGTCTTCAATACTTGATTTGAATTGACTAGTCGTTTCTCGACTTTCTTACCGGTGGTTGAAATTTGGACACTAATCACCGGATTGGCCTGTCCTTGAATAACGGCTTGTGTCATCGTGTAATAACTCTCTTTCAGAGCGAGACCGTAATAGCCTTCATTGGAAGTTTGATTTTCAGCCCAAATTGTCGCCTTCAATGTGTTTTGACACGCATTCAGATAGGTCTTCAGGTTCTTCAAATCGGTTTCACTGGGTGTCTGTCCCACAGAGATTTTCCATTGCTGATACTCTTTCAGTAGTGTAGAATTCAGGATTTTGCCACGGTCAGAGAACTTACAGCACTGGAATATAAATGTCTCAACACTAAACTGTGCTGGGTTTTCGGCCTCGGTTGCGACGACCTTCTTATATTCCACCGTCTTCAACTTGATACCCTGATAGCCGTGAATACGATCGATGCGTTTGGGTTTGAATTTGACGTCCATATAATGCTTCAGTGCGTGGAAGGTCTCTTTTGCTGGCTTCGTATGCGACCAAAGACGAAACCGACCTTCAAGATTCACGGACTCTTCTTCGACATCGGGACGCACGATACAGCATGTCGCGACGAACTCGTCGAATTTTTGCGTCATTTCATTCTGTGGGAGAAGAATGTGTTGATTGAATGGGGATTCATTTTCGCTTGCGACGATTTGAAGTGCTTGCGATTGTTGTGCGGTCTTCTCTTTGAGTTCATTATTGGCGAGGGTGAGTTCATGAATAGCCTTCTTTTTTGATTCAAGATCGCTGACAAGCTTCGCGTTCTCGGCTTCCAATTCGCGGTTACGGTCAAGAAGACGGTTAAAATTTTCCACATTATACATTCTGGATTGGATGATATCCTCAATATGTTTTGTCAAGCGGGCAACTGTAAAATTGGTGTTATCATATGCGATGATTTCGGTTTTGTTTTTACCGGCGACTTCAATGGTGCGAAGTTGGCGCTTGATTTTTGGGTGATCTTTGATATGGTTTTCAATTTCAACTTTGTTATGCACTCTGAATGCTGCGGCGAGGATGAAGTTTTCGTATTTCTTATGATGGTCGGCAACGCGGGTGGCGAGGTTATTGGTGTGGCCGAATTTAATTAGTTTTTCGTTGTCGGAGTTGGCGTTATCGATGGTGCCGAAGTAAATACATTCCGTATTCACTGGAAATTGGCTGATAAGAGTTTTTTCGATTGCGCGTTTCTTTTCTTGGGTGAGAGTGATGGTGGCTTGGTTGAGTTGCGCGGTGGATTGTTCGAGTTGTGCGGTGGATTGTTCGAGTTGCGCGCGTAACTGGGCTGTTTGATAGTCAACGGTCATATGAATAATTTCTTCCAGTTTCATATAGTACTCGTGGATTTCACCGGCTTTCTTGGTCTGTGCTTTAAGGCAGAGAAGTTTAAAGCAACGAATCGTAAGTTTGATGGTTTGTTTGTTATGGCCACCGTGTTTTTTTGGTTTGTCTGAACCGGATTTGTTTGGTGAATGAGGTAATTGGTCTTCATCGGTTTCGGATGACGCGACAATCTTATAATCAACATCAAGTTTGAAGTTGGCTTCAACCATCGGTTTTACGTGCGCCTTTTGGCTAAATCCTAACCATTTCCATACATCATCCAAGTCAACGACAAAGTCAGTATTCTTATCATAATTCAGGTAACAGTAGAAACTACTAACAAATAATTGTTGTTCGAATGTGTTGAAGTTTTCTTGGATTTTTTCAAGGAGAATATTGTTGTATGATTGTGACAACTTTGTAATCGGGTTCTTCTCGATAAGTTCAACAATGTTGAGGGTTACAGAAGAGGCGGCGCAGGCAGAAGAGGCGGTGGACATCATTATGAGCGTATGTTATACTATGTATATACGGATGTCTTTAAGTTGGTTTCGCGATACAAAATCATCTTATGCGAAACCAATATTCAAAAACTATTTAGACTGAAAACTTGCTCTCATATCGCCGAGAGCAAGTTTCTGCGAAAATACGGTTAAAATGCTAATTTTGGCATCTTGCTTTGGGCGCGTCCAAAGCAACTTTCCATCACCACTTGCTCTTCTTCACGTTAATCTTCGGCGCCTTACTGTTTTTCGCAGCATTAGGGTCATACGACTGCTCGCTTTCATCATCAGAACCGAGATTCTTCGATATTTCCCAGAACTCCTTACTGCCCAGCTTGAACGGCCCGTGCTGTTGTGCCTTATACCAGAAGATTTGGTCTTGTAATTTGTTGGATTTCGCGTTGTTATTGATGACCAAACACTCATAATTCTCGGTACACTGGTCCATGACCTGACAAAAGCTCTCAAATGTGGGGAACATACCCGCATAATTGTCGTAGATTCGCTTACGATTCGCAATATATGGCTCGCGGAGGATAAAAACGTAGTCGATATTCGTGCGGAGATTTGGAGGGATACCAAGGGGATATTGCATTGTGATGACTAACATGACCTTCCAATGACGCCCATTCATGAAGAGGAGGCGCATCATCACGTCCTTCGTCCATTTGTTATCATACAGACAATCATCCAGAACGACAAATGTACGCGGGTCAATGGACGACTTTTTATACATATCCATATCTTTTTTCACCTGCTTTAGGACTGCTTTTTGGCGCTTGAGAATATTTTCAATAATCGCGGTATTATACGCATCATGGATGAATAATTTGGGCACATGGGCGGCGAAGAATCCGTTACCTGCTTCTGTTCCGGAGATAACGGTACCGATGGGGATATCTTGGTGGTGAAACATGAGGTCTTGAACGAGGAAACTTTTACCGGTATCACGTCGTCCAATGAGAACAATCACGGGGCCCTTGTTTTCATCGGGGCGAAAACTAATCGCCTTCATGTCGAATTTCGCGAGTTCTAAATTCATATTGGTTAATGTTTCGATTCACCCGGTAATACAAAAGCTGTATATTTTTTTACGATGTTTTACACGAAACAAATAATATCCGTCGCTGCCGGCGTTGCCCGTTTAAAACCGATTTAAAACTTCTATCGAACAATCATATTATTAGTGTATTTTAGGAAAATGGCAGCGAGTTTTCAACTTCATTACCGAAAACATAAATATACTCCGGATAAAATCGAGTCGGCGTTATTGTATGATATTCAAAATTACATACCGATTTATTCGAGGTTTTTCGACATCAACGAGTCAAATTACAACGGGATTCAGTTGAACCAGCGGTATTATTTACAGAATATCATCGAGCACTCGATCATGGAATCGACGACGACGACGACGACGACGACGGCGGCGAAAGACCGCGCTAATTACACATCACTAAATCATTTAGAAACGGTGATTGCGGACGATGCTGGAAATACAACGAATGTCCCGATGTTTGTGAAATACTCGCCACTTCTAGACCCGATTCGATATTTATCAGGCAAATATGAGTCGATACAAAAATCATGCTCGCTTCCTAAATATAATTCAACAACAGATAATTGTGATGATAAAATATTGAACACGAACAATTCATCTTATGTTGATGGATTTTTCTCGTATTTGACAAGCCGCACTCTTCATACATATGGCGTAGTTCATGGTTTAGACTATTATGGCGGTTATCTCTGTAAGCAACGCGAATTTTCCACCAACGTCTTTGATGATATTGATTATTTGGCGGATTGTGCCTTTTTCAATACAAAAGAGAACGACCTTTTCACGATTGATTATTCGCAGTTTGGCGATGATAGCGGTAGCTGTGGCGGTAGCGGTAGCGGTAGTGGTAGCGGTAATATCGCAAGCAGTAAATTATTGAAACTTCGGAATAAGTTACATCCGATGTTGAATGGTGGTAAGTCTAGCGACGATTATTTATTGTCGGACAATTACTTCAATAAAAAAGACCGTATATCCATTCTTGACTATGTGCCCGAATGCGATTCCACTGATGTGAAAGTAGATACCATGTCGATAGAAGAGGTGGCGGCAGTACAGCCCGTAGCACCGAGTGCTCTTGAAGTAAATATCGACGATTTCGATATTCAAAGTGAATGTGTAGAACACGAAACAACGACATTACAGCCAAAGACAACTACGAGAGATTACAACGATGACGACCGCGACGACGACGATGATACATCACAGTCCAATTCTTCTTATACGACGGTATCTGACGACGGCGACGATGACGGCGCAGAGGAGGAGGACGACGGCGACGCGAACGATGACACCTCCGACGATAAAAATAACAGCTCCCAACAAAACGCCGCATCCGAGAGTGAGAGCGAGAGCGAGAGCGAGAGCAATGAAGATTCATCCGACTATTCTGGCACAGACTACAGTGACGATGAGCAAATCATCGTAAAAATCAAGGATTTCCCAATACAGGCGATCCTCCTTGAAAAATGTGTAAGCACACTCGACCATATTATGATGACAGACGAATTGACAAATGAGGAATGGACGTCTCTCCTATTCCAAATCATTATGACTCTGGTTATTTATCAGAAAATGTTCGCATTTACACATAACGACCTTCATACCAACAATATCATGTTTATTGAAACCACCGAAGAGTTCATTTATTACCTCTACGAAGAACAGTATTATAAGGTACCTACCTATGGACGTATTTTCAAAATCATTGATTTCGGTCGCGCAATCTACAAATTCCGCGGTGAGCTCATCTGTAGTGATAGTTACCACCCGAAGGGCGACGCGGCAACCCAATACAATTTCCCCCCGTATTACAATCCGGATAAACCTACCGTTGAACCGAATTTCAGTTTCGATTTATGCCGATTCGCATGCGCTCTTTTCGATTATTTCATCTATGATCTGCGCAAGGTAGAAAAGCTGTGTAAATCCGACCCGATTATTAAGCTGGTCGTCAAATGGACGATGGATGATAAGGGGCGTAATGTGTTGTATAAATCGAGCGGCGAGGAGAGATATCCGGACTTCAAACTATATAAGATGATTTCACGGTCTGTTCATAATCATATCCCCGCCAATGAAATCCATAATCCAGTGTTCGACCAATACAAAATCACATTAAAAAAATACAAGAAACATGCGGCTCTCTCGGCTAAGTTCTTGAAAGATGGAAAGAACACGCATATTTTTATGAATGTGGATACGCTGCCTATTTATTGCGGTTTAGAAACATCAATCGGTGTGCCGGAAGACCGTTCTTCGCAATGAACTCGATATTCCGCATCGTCCAGCCCATCGAACATCCAGAATGTCCAGTCTCCATATTATTCTGGACCGACGAGACAATGTTGTCATCGCCGGCGCTGAACATGAACCCGCGACCGGATGGCGGGCTATACTCCGAGAGATATTTCCATACGTTGATTTCCTTGGCTTTGACTTCTGGTGATTCGCCAGTGCGAAGAATTGCGCGCATTCCATCACGCACCATATCGGCGGAGTGATCGTCATTTAAATACGATAGGTCGCAATCTCTCACGGCGTCAAGAGTGAGAGGCCAGTATTCTTCACCAGACGCGTATGCGGATGGAGCGCGTTCCAGATGAACGGTCACGGATTCGGGGGTAGCAGAAGCAGTAGCAGAAGCAAGAGATGTCATTGTAGTTGACGATACCCCACCGTAAATGTAAATATATGATATCAATTTTATCATATGTTTATACAGAATTAGTATTAGTAGTAGTATTATTAGTATTGTAAATTGTCGGAGTTTACAGTTCGCAGCAACGTGTAAACTCATTTTGCTCTTCAATAAATGCCTTGAACGACATATATGTAATTAGTTTATTACTACCACCCGCCATTTTGGTATAAAATAAATTAAAATCGGCCATCGTATAAACCCAAATACCAAGCATATGTAATGATGCTGTAAAATCGTCGTGACTAATAACGCCAGTTCCGGTTATATTCAACATCTGAAAAGACCGCCTTAACGCGGTTTGGCCTGCGTATTTTGTCGTTATTTTATCAACAAAAACACGGGTAAGTTCATTTATACCGGATTCATCCTTAATGAACTTAAAATCAACAAGGGTCGTTTCATATTTCGTATCATCGGTTATGTTCGGCTGGGTTGTTTTATGATATGTCGTCGTATAATGCTCTGGTCCTTTATATTCGTTTTCGCTTGTAATACCGGAATGTGAATTATTTGCTTTGATCGGTGAAAAAACATGTGGGGCAGATTTCACGTAGAAGTCTGGGCGCATTCGTAGTTTAACAGACGACGAACTTAATTTTTCATAGGCTTTCAAACTTATTTTACACATCGCGATTATTGCGATTATTGCGATTATTGCTATATATGAGTATTATTATTATTATTATTATTATTATTATTGAAATTGTGTTTATTATGTATTCAAATCCGCGCCACCATCTTATCCAAAACCACGCCCGCAACGACGCCCAGCGACAGACTGCCTGACACAAACCCAATAATTGCGGTGATTACCGTGATGACCCATCGCCTGTCAAATGACTGTGGTTTGAATAAACTATCCCAGTCACCTGTTTTATATACGACAAGCAACATGACGCCAACTACCGCAGCAATCGGGATTTCATTGATGGCGCGGCCGAAGAATAGACATATCACAATAAACAACACACTTGTAATGACAGATGAAAACTGGGTTTTCGCGCCGTTGAATAAGTTCAACTTACTTTGCCCGACCAAAACGCATCCGCCGAAACCGCCGGTGAGTCCCGTTGCGATATTCGCAATACCTTGAACAAGACTCTCGCGATATGAATCGCCCTTCACGCCTAGTGCGGCTTCGGTATCTCGCACCATAATAAGCGACTCTAACAATCCTGTAAATGCCATCGCGGCGGAAAATGGCAGTATTTTTATAAGATGTTCCATGTCATATGTTACTTTACTCGGGGATAACACGTCCAGTGATATGAGAGAAGGCAGTTCCGACATTATATCTCCAACGTCTTTAACACGGTCTATATTGTAATATTTCGTAAAAATATAGATAAAGGCAGTAATTGCCAACATTGAAACAAGGCCGCCGGGAATATGAATATGCTGGTCTTTGCTATGTGTTATTTTTATAACGCCGAAAAACGCAATCAACGTAGATACAATCGTAAATAGAGTTGTATTCGCCATTTTCAATCCGGTAAGCCATTTATGGTCTTTATCTTTGAAATTATCGAGTTGATGAACCGCGATAAGACCGGCCAACGCAATTAAGAACCCAGACATGATATGTTTCGGAACATAAGTCACATATTTGTATAAACCCGTTACAGCCGCCAACATCTGGATTAAACCACCGATTATAACCGTCGGGATAATGTATTCCTTTCCAACGAGTGTGCCTACACCGGCGATAGATGTTGCTACAGCTGCGGTTGACCCAGATATCATCGTCGGCATTCCTCCAAATAATGATGTTATGAGAGACATGACCATCGTATTTTGAATTCCAACATTCGGCGCCAATCCCATAATAAATGCGAATGCGATGGATTCGGGAATCAGCAATAACGCAATCGTGAGTCCGGAAAGAAACTCATTGATGATCGAGGCTGACGCATTCATTATATAATATAAACATATTATTTGTAATAATATACGCAGTAATTATATAATGAGTAATTCACACGACAGCGATACAATTACCATCGACGGTACCGCGTATGATATCACAGAATTCAAGCATCCAGGCGGTAATATCATCAATTATGCGAAGAATACCGCGGATGCGACCGAAATCTTTCACGAATTTCATTATCGATCAGAGAAGGCCCACAAAGTTCTTCAATCATTACCGCATTATAATGATGACGAGTCGGGAGATGCGGGCGCTGCGGCAGTGGCTGTCCCTGAATTAACCCAACGCCAACAAGAAATAACGGCGGATTTCCGAGAGATGCGCGCGAAGCTCATCAATCATGGTTGCTTTGAGCCGGATTACATCCATGTTTATTTTCGACTTCTGGAACTCTCATTTTATTTTAGTCTAGGGACGTGGCTCGCATCCTACAACATTTACGCATCCATTCTCTCGTTCATCGCATTTAAGACACGATGCGGCTGGGTTCAACATGAATGCGGCCATCTTAGTTTTACCGGTATTCGTAGGATAGACCGCGTACTTCAAACATTGACGATGGGGTTTGGCGGCGGGGTCAGTTCATCTGTATGGAACTCGATGCATCAAAAACACCACGCAACACCTCAGAAGGTGAAACACGACATTGATTTGGATACAACCCCGTTTGTCGCATTCTTCAACACCGCATTTGAGAAAAACACCAATGGAAAGGAAGCGTCACGGTTTATGAGCCGGTGGTGGATGCGGTTTCAAGCATGGACGTTTCTGCCTCTCGTGAATGGCGTCCTTGTTCATTTGTTTTGGTCCTATTATCTTCACCCAATGAAGGTCTTCCACCGATTATGTTCAGCGAAGACGAGAGATGTTCATATTGAAACGGCGCTTGAAGTCGTCAGCATGAGCGCATCACACATTGTCATTCCTGCTATTTTCTACAGCACGGGTGAATACAGTATATTCTTCTCGTATTTTCTTCTTATGGTGGCAAATTTCTGGAATTTCATTTACTTGTTTGGCCACTTCTCTCTCTCGCATTCATATACAGGCGTGATTCCCGAGAACAAACATCTCCTCTGGTTTGAATATGCGATAGACCATACGGTCAATATATCTACAAAGTCGGCACTCGTCACATGGATTATGGGGTATCTCAATTTTCAAATCGAGCATCACCTATTTCCGTCTATGCCTCAATATAAAAACGCATGGGCGGCGCCGTACGTTCGCTCTTTTTGCGAGAAATGGGCGCCCGACTTGAAATACACGGAGCATTCTTATAAAGAAGCGTGGTGGTTGATGTTATCCAATCTAAATCAAGTTGGAAAACATTATTATGAAAACGGCATTCAAGTGGCGGCCGAACCGGTCACGGAACCACCAAGTGAGCAAGAACACCCCCACCCCCACATAGATTAGTTAAAATCCGGGTGTATCTACGAATACCGCCGGTGTGCTCCCGCCGCCAGCACCACCGCCACCAGCACCGCCGCCGCCGCCAATATTCTCAAACTGGTTCAATATAAACACCGCCAATACCGCGGAAATACAAACAACAATCGAGTCACGCACAAGAACCTTCACTGGCTTTTGGTTCTCGGGTTCCGCAAAACGCATTTCGATGAACTTCAATAAAAAATATACGACTGCGACGACGACGCCGATAATCACTAATTTGGTTGAGTTAAACATGAATGCTTACTTAAGAATGTATATAGTTCTGAATAGACGTATATACATACAAATTCAATTATTTATGGTTAATTATACGCAGATTACGTCTGGAATGCCATCAATACGGGTGGGTAGCAAATATACATAACAAGACAGCCTAATGCTAAAAACACGAATGAAAAAATGAAGATGAGTATATCGATGATGAATATATTATTGTACCATTTACTCTCTTCTTCGTTCTCTTCTTCGCTCATGGGTATGGCTCTATGTAGTTACACTATATACAGATGTGTGTATTATTTTTGGCAAGTTATACACAAATGCCAGCCTAGTTTCTGCTCCAAGCCCTTAAATATATTATCAGGCATGTGTTCAAACCAATCTTCTTTTATATACCGATATTGTTTGTAATCGGGTATTTTATATGGGAAAATATGCTCTTGTTGAATTTGGATATTCCTAAATTCGCATAACATCTTATATATTTGGTCATTTGTATAAGTAAAAGCAACTGGGCAATTCGATTGCGCCTCATATTGATCTAACCCGCCGTCAATCATCATTTTTTTCCACGAGTTTTTGGCATACACCATTATTTTAAGAACACCGTCGGGTTTTAATAACCGCAAGCAATTGTCGATTATTTTTTGAGGGTTAGGTGAATGATGAATTACGCCAAACGAGTAAATCAAATCAAAATCGCATCCTACACTAGATAATTCTTCTAGATTTTGTGCGTCTATATTGAAAAAAGACCCCTTCAATTGGAATACATCGAACCTCTTTTTCGTCAATTCAAGAGATGTTTCCGATAACTCAATTCCAGTATATTCTGCGCCATTTTTTGCGAAATTGACTGCGTCTGTTCCGATTCCACATCCTATTTCCAATACCTTTTTTCCGCTCCATTTATTAAAATCGGCGAAACTGGGTATATGCGACTCTACGTAATACTTGCGTTTTTCGACCTCATCAAAATACTCCTTCGTACCAACTTCACAAGAGGAGTGTTTGATATTACAGGGTTGTTTGTTCCAATAATTTATAATGTCTTCCATTACACCGAATTATATTGTTTCATCGCATTAAATAAATATGAACCAAACGAATGATTACGCCAGCACTTCGATATCGTCTAAAAGGTTATGTAATAATATTATCCTTAACTGTATTTATACATTAACCCGTACTTTTGGTCATTGAATTCGCGCTCTGTAGAAGGGAGATGAAATGGTATCGCACCCGGCCACATTTGAAATGTTTTGTCAAAATCCAAAAATAATATTTTAACC
>Ga0114974_10001746_pt1 | contig 17076 bp, 16 predicted proteins | sample S_130206_EF_Meta_FD_87318 | JGI IMG/M metagenome (GOLD analysis project Ga0114974, IMG submission 87318) | Freshwater microbial communities from Lake Simoncouche, Canada to study carbon cycling - S_130206_EF_MetaG | ecosystem: Environmental > Aquatic > Freshwater > Lake | place: Lake... | reverse complement strand
GGAGCCAACGACTAATGACCAACGACCAATGACCAACGACAAACTAAAGGTTGAACATCCTCCACTCAGGTTTTATACTTAGGCTCATATCATCCCTGAGCGGATTTCGAGGAAATCAATGAGCAAAATCATCGGCATCGACCTGGGCACCACCAACTCCGTCGTCGCGGTCATGGAAGGCGGCGAACCGGTCGTCATCACCAATCCCGAAGGCGGACGCATCACCCCCTCGGTCGTCGCGTTCACCAAGTCGGGCGAACGGCTGGTGGGGCAGGTGGCGAAGCGCCAGGCCGTCACCAATCCCGAGAACACGGTGTTCTCCATCAAGCGTTTCATGGGCCGTCGCTTCGACGAAGTCGGCGAAGAGATGACCATGGTCCCGTATCACGTGGTGCCAGACGGCCAGCGTGTCACGGTAAAGGTCGACGGGCAGGCCAAGCCGCTCACCCCGCCGGAGATTTCGGCGATGGTGCTGCAGAAGCTGAAACAGGCGGCGGAGGAATACCTCGGTCAGCCGGTCAGCCAGGCGGTCATCACCGTTCCCGCCTACTTCAACGACGCGCAGCGCCAGGCCACCAAGGACGCCGGCCAGATTGCCGGCCTCGAAGTGATGCGCATCGTCAACGAGCCGACTGCGGCGGCGTTGGCGTACGGGCTCGACAAGAAGAAGGACGAGACGATCGCCGTGTACGACTTCGGCGGCGGCACCTTCGACATCTCCATCCTCGAAGTGGGTGAGGGCGTGGTCGAAGTGAAGGCGACCAACGGCGACACGCACCTCGGCGGCGACAACCTCGATCAGCGCGTCATCGAGTGGATCATCGGGGAGTTCAAGAAGAGCGAAGGCATCGACCTTGGCAAGGACCGCATGGCGCTGCAGCGCCTGAAGGAAGCCTCGGAGAAGGCGAAGATGGAGCTCTCCACCGTCATGGAGACCGACATCAACCTGCCGTTCATCACCGCCGACCAGACCGGCCCGAAGCACCTGCAGATGAAGTTGACGCGGGCGAAGTTCGAGCAGCTCGTCGACGACCTGCTGCAGAGGACCGTCGGGCCGACCAAGCAGGCGCTGGTCGATGCGGGCGTCGACCCGTCGAAGATCGACGAGGTGGTGCTCGTCGGCGGTTCGACGCGTATCCCGAAGGTGCAGCAGATCGTCAAGGCGATCTTTGGCAAGGACCCACACAAGGGGGTCAACCCGGACGAGGTCGTGGCGATTGGCGCGGCGATTCAGGCGGGCGTGCTCGCCGGCGACGTGAAGGACCTGCTGCTGCTCGACGTCACCCCGTTGTCGCTCGGCATCGAGACGATGGGCGGCGTGATGACCGCGCAGATTGCGCGCAATACCACGATTCCCACTCGTAAGAGCGAGACGTTCTCGACCGCATCCGACAGTCAGACGAGCGTCGAGATCCACGTGCTGCAGGGCGAGCGTTCGCTGGCGCGCGATAACCGCACGCTCGGCCGCTTCCACCTGGACGGCATCCCGCCGGCGCCGCGCGGCGTGCCGCAGGTCGAGGTCACCTTCGACATCGACGCCAACGGCATCGTCAACGTGCAGGCGAAGGACCTCGGCACGGGCAAGGAACAGAAGATCACCATCACCGCCTCGAGCGGCCTGAGCAAGGACGAAGTCGACCGCATGATGCGCGAGGCCGAGTCGCACGCCGACGAGGACAAGAAGCGCAAGGAAGAGATCGAGAACCGCAACAAGGCGGATCAGGCGGTCTACGGTGCCGAGCGCTTCATCAAGGACTCGGGCGACAAGCTGCAGGCGGCCGACAAGACCGCCATCGACGCGGCCATCGAGTCGCTGAAAAAGGCGCTCGAGTCGAACGACGCCACGGCGGTCGCAAGCGAGATGGAGAACCTCACGCAGGCGCAGCACAAGGCCGCGGCCACGCTGTACCAGCAGGCTGCTCCCGGTGGCGGCCAGGCGCCGGGCGGCGACGGCCCGGGCGCAGGCGAGACCGGCGGCGGCGCGTCAGGCGGAGCGGCCTCGTCCGGCCCGCAGGGCGACGTGATCGACGCTGAAGTGGTCGACGACAAATAGCATTGCCACGTGCTGATTGCTGATTGGAAAGGCACGGTCCGCTGCCGCGGCGTGCTGCGCATTTCCAATTCGCAGTCAGCAATTCGCCATCAGTAATTCCATGGATTTCTATCTGTTGCTCGGGGTGGAGCGGGAGGCGACGGCCGCTGATATCAAGCGTGCCTACAAGCGCCTTGCCCGCAAGTTCCATCCCGACATCAATCCCGGCGACCGCCTGGCGGAACAGCAGTTTCGCCAGATCGCCGAAGCGTACGAAACGCTGGTCAATCCCGATCGCCGCACTCGCTACGACACCGGCGGCGGCCCGTCGGTGACGGTCGATGCCGTCACCTTCGGCTTCGAAGGGTTCGACTTCTCGATACGCGTGAGCGGAGAGGCGGCGCCGACCTTCGGCGATCTCTTTGCCGACGTGTTCGCGCAGCGGGCGGCGGGGCCGGCGCGTGGCGAGGAACGCGGGCCCGACGTGCACGCCACGTTGCGCCTGCCGTTCGAAGACGCCCTGCGTGGCGGCTCGCGTCAGGTGACGGTGACGCGCCTCGTGCACTGCCGCGGCTGCCGCGGGACCGGGCACGTGTCGATGCCGGAGGGGCTCTGTCAGCCCTGTCACGGCACCGGCGTGGTGAAGTCGACGCGCAGTCATATGGTGTTCTCGAAGCCGTGTGCACCGTGCGGCGGCACCGGCGTCCAGGCGGTGGCGCGCTGTCCCGAGTGTCACGGCCGGCAACTGGAGATGCTGTCCGAGTCGGTCGTCGTCGGACTGCCGGCTGGGTTACAGGACGGTGCGCGCATCCGTCTCGATGGCAAGGGGCACGCCGGTGCGAACAGTGGACCGGCAGGCGACCTCTACATCGCGGTGGAAGTGGAGCCGCATCCGCGATTCCGGCGCGATGGCGACGACCTCCACCTGACGGTGCCGGTCGCCATTCACGAAGCGGCGCTCGGCGCGAAGATCGAGCTGCCGTCGTTCGATGGTCCCGTTCGGCTGCGGGTGCCGCCGGGCACGCAGTCGGGGCAGCGGTTCCGCCTGAGTGAACGCGGCGCGCCGTCGCCGCGCGACGGACACCGCGGCGATCTTGTGATCGAAGTGCGGCTCGTGCTGCCGCGGTTGCTCGATGAACGTTCGAAGGAACTGCTTCGTGAATTCGGCCGCATCAACGGCGCGGACGTGCGCCAGGAGCTGGCATGAAGAAGACCGGCAAAGCCTGTTTCATGATCAGCGTGGTGGCGCAGAAGTACGACATCCACCCGCAGACGCTGCGGCTGTACGAACGTGAAGGGCTCCTCACGCCGTCGCGCACCGACGGGAACACGCGGCTGTACTCCGAGGACGACCTCGAGCAGCTCGAAACCATCCTCTCTTTGACGCGCGACCTGGGCGTGAACCTCGCCGGTGTCGAGATCATCCTGAACATGCGCCGCAAGATCGAGCGCATGCAGGCCGAAGTGAACGAGTTCATGACCTACGTGAAGACCGAGCTGTCGCGCGGTATCGACGCCGCGTGGGAACAGCGCCTGTCAACCGCGCTGGTGAAGTCGACCCCAACCGACCTGGTGCGCGCCTCGACGCCGACCCAAACGCCGGCGCCGCCGGGCCCGCCGGTGCCTCCGGTCGAATAGGGCACGCCCCTGCTGTCCGCCCGCGACGGGCGACGGACGGCCACTCACGAAGACACGAAGTTCACGACGGATAATATTCTTCGAGCGCAGTCTCTTCGTGGCCTTCGTGCCTTCGTGAAGGTCGGCAGCTCACGTCCGGCAGCGACCTACTGCTGATATACTGCCGACTCGGTTTCGACCCGGATACCTGCTGCCCCTCATGCCCTGCGAATTCTGCGACGACACCGGCTGGAAACCTGTCGAGGACAACGGTGTCCGCAAGGTCGTGCGCTGCGATTGCAAGCGCACCGAGGCGGGCCAGATGCGTCTGGCCAGCGCCAATATACCCAAGCGCTACCAGCACTGCACCATCGCCAACTTCACGGCATACAACGAGTCGCTGAAGAAGGCGGCCGCGCGTGCGGCACGCATCGCCGAAGAGTTCCCGGCGGTCGCGAAGGGGCTGTTCCTCGAAGGGCAGCCTGGTGTGGGCAAGACCCATCTCGCGGTGGCGGTGCTCAAGCAGGTGATCCAGACGAGCGGCGCCCGCGGCATGTTCTACGACACGCGCGATCTGCTGCGCGTCATCCGCAGCACCTACGACCCGTCGACCCGCGCCACCGAGCTCGACGTGCTCCGCCCGGTTATGACCGCCGACCTGCTCGTGCTCGACGACCTGGGCGCCGAGAAGACCTCCGAGTGGGTCGAAGAGACGATGAACCTCATCGTCAACACCCGCTACAACCAGCGGCGGCTGACGATCTTCACGTCGAACTACAAGGACATTCCAGACGACACCGATCCGAACGCCCTGCTGTTCCGCATCGGCCATCGCATGCGCTCGCGTCTGCACGAGATGTGCGACTTCGAAGTGCTCGACGGCGCCGACTACCGCGAGTTGCCGACCAACGGCGGCCCGGAAGATCTGATGATGATGTGGAAGATGCGGAGCAAGTCGCTTCCGTCGCCAGGCCGCAGCGGCGGACGCCAGGCGCGCGCCCAGCTCAGGGAACCCGGACTGCGCGACGGCAAGGCCGACCTCAAGTGGAGCGGCGGTCGAGCCGGACGCGGATAGTCCCCATGGTGCGGCTGCTCCTGCTGCTCCTCGGGTTGTGCACGGTCACGCCCCCGCTGTTCGCCCAGGCGCCGGCACCACCCGCTTCCGGTGCGGCCGTCTCCACGGCGGCCCAGCCCTCGGCCGGTGCCTCGCCCAACGCAGAAGTTCTCCTGTTCTTCGTGCGCGTCGACGCGGCCGACGCGTTGCAACTGTCGGCGTTCATGCGCACGCCCGGCTACACGATCTTCAAGGAAACCGGTCCGCTGGTGTCGAAGACCGGCCCCGTGATCTACGCGCTGTTCCCGACTGGGCCCTCACCCGCATCCGCGACCGCATCCGCTGACGTCATCAAGAGCGCGAGCAGTTACCTCGCACAGCGTGGGGCCAACCGCCTCGAACTGGCGCCGGTGATCGACTTCGGCGTGAGCGCCACGGCCCTACCGGCCGCGCGCAGTGCCCAGGCAGCGGCATCGGCTCCGGCTCCGGCATCAACGCCGGCGTCAGCGCCGGCCGCCGCGGCGTCGAGCGAGTCGATTGCGCAGGGCGACTGGCAGTTCTCCGGTGAACGCGGGCTGCTGCTACTGTTCGTGAAGACCGGCAAGGACGCGCTGTTCACGAATGTGCTCGACACCCTCCGTGCGGCGCTCGCCGAGAGCCCGGATGCCCGCCGTCGCGAACAGGCGCGCGGATGGCGCGTGATGAAGGTGACCGGCAACGGCCCCTCCGGCACCGTCCTCTATCTGTCGCTGCTCGACCCGGTGGTGCACGGCGTGAACTACGCCCCCTCATCCGTCTTCGCCGAAGCGCTCGACGGCGAGGCGCTGGCGCGCGCCTACGCCGACTACTCGGAGGCGTTGTCGTCGTTCAACCTGATCGACCTGCAACAGGTCCGCCCATGACCAGCCGCCGTGAACGGGAGAGGCTGGGCCTCTACGTCCACATCCCGTTCTGCTCGGCCATCTGCAACTACTGCAACTTCAACCGCGGCCTGTTCGACGCCGAGGTGAAGCAGCGCTATGTCGAGGCGCTGGTGCAGGAGATTGCGGCGGCGCGGCGCGACGGTCAGCCTGACGCGGCCGACACCATCTTCTTCGGCGGCGGCACGCCGTCGCTGCTGTCGGCAGACGATGTGCAGCGGGTCATCGACGCGTGTGCGGCGTCGTTCACGCTGAGCGCCGACACGGAAATTACCCTCGAAGCCAACCCGGAGACGGTGACCACCGAGCTGCTCCGCGCATTCCGCCGCGCCGGGGTGAATCGACTCAGTTTCGGCGTGCAGTCGCTGCGCGACGACGAGCTGAAGCGGCTGTCGCGGCTGCACGGCGCCGACCGCGCCCGCGCCGCGGTGGCCGAGGCGCGCGCCGCCGGCTTCGACAACCTCAGTGTCGACCTCATGATGTGGCTGCCAGGGCAGAGTCCGGCTCAGTGGCTCGAGTCGGTGGACGGCGCCATTGCGCTGGCGCCCGATCATTTGTCGCTCTACATGCTCGAGGTCTACCCGAATGCGCCGCTGCGCGACGAGATGGCGCGCGGCCACTGGTCGCAGGCGCCAGACGAGGATGCCGAGGCCATGTACCTGTCGGCGATGGAGCGGCTCGAGGCGGCCGGACTGTTCCAGTATGAGATCTCGAACGTGGCGCGGCCGGGGCGCGAGTCGCGGCACAACCTGAAGTACTGGCTCGACGGCGAGTGGTGCGGGTTCGGGTGCGGCGCGCACGCCACCCGCGACGGCGTCCGCTGGAAGAATGTGTCGGCGACCGCCGACTACATCGACCGCGTGGCGCGGGGCGAGTCGCTGCGTACCGACGAGCGGCGGCTGACACCGGACGAGCGCCTCGGCGATGCGCTCTTCACCGGGCTGCGGCTCTGCTCGGGTCTCGACCTGGACGAGATCAACCAGCGCTATGGAGCCGACGTCTGGGGACGCTATGGCGACGAGCTCCAGCCGTTCGTCGAGGAGGGCATTCTCGTTCGCGACGGCTCCCGCCTTCGGCTGACCAGGCGAGGAATGCTTCTGGCTAATGAGGTAATGGCCGTCTTCGTGTGAGATGATGCTACCGCGTAAGGCGCCGGCCCCTGACGGGGCGCGGTTTCCTGCCTGACATCTGAGCCCGACGGACCGATTCAGCTGGCCGTCAAGCTACGATAAAATAACAGCCCTTTCGTGAAGGAGGCCGTGATGCGTCGACAGTTTGGTGTGGTGGTGCTTGGTCTGATGATCGGTCTGGGAGTCGCCGGTACGGCGCAGGCCCAGCAGAAGAGCCCGTATGCGTTCGGCGGCGACAATGCCGTCTTCATGAACTTCATCAAGCCGGACAAGACGGCCGACTACGAGATGCTCATCCAGAAGGTCAAGGATGGGCTGAAGGCCAGCGACAAGCCGGAGCGCAAGCAGATGGCCGAGAGCTGGAAGGTCTACAAGGCCACGGAATCTGGCCCCGGGGGTTCGGCGATCTACATCTCGCTGATCACGCCGGTGGTAAAGGGTGCCGACTACTCGTTGACCGCTCTCCTTGCTGAAGCGTTCCCCGCCGAGGCGCGTGCGCTCTACGACACCTACATCGGTGCGTTCCCGCCGCCCCCGACCGGTCAGCTGTTCAACATGGCGCTGGTCAACGACCTCGCGAAGTAGCACGACTCGCGACGAACACACGAAAGGGCGGGCATGCGCGGCATGCTCGCCCTTTTCTTTGTCTGCTCAGAACTTCAGGTTGAGCCCGGCGTAGAAGCGCGACGACGGCGAGTAGCGGGCTTTGTCGCCGAGACGGAACCGGCGATAGTCGAGCCGCAGGCGCACCGGCCCGAACAGCGCGATCTTCACCCCGCCTCCGGCGTTCGGCGCGAGGCCGGTCTCCGTGGCCGGTCCCACCCGCTCGCGAAAGATCCCGGCTCCCGCGATCACGTACGGCTGGAATCCGAGAATCGGCTGTGGCGTCTGCAGCAGGCCGTTCCCGCTGAACAGCGTGAGCGACGGGGCGCCGGTCTGGACATCCTCCGTCGTCGCGGAATACTCGAACTCGAAGCCGGCGACCAGCAGCCCGCTGCCGGCAGCGGCGCCGCGCACCTGGCGATTGGTCGGTGTGGTCGTGGCGCCGAGGAACGCCGTGAGGTCGGCTCGGGCTGGAGCGGCGGTGCCTGCCAGCAAGCTCAGGGCGAGCACGGCGGGGCGGAAACTGCGCATCAAACCTCCTGTAGCCGATAATAGTACGGAATGTTCAGACGGAGGCTCATGTGACACGACAGGGAGCGGCACTCGTGGCCGCGTTCGTACTGGCCGGGGTGGCGCTGCAGGCCGACACGCTCGTGCTGCGCGACGGGCGACGGGTGCAGGGTGAACTGGTGGCGGTGCGCGATGGCGTCATCGAATTCGAGGGGCAACGCGGCATCTTCGGGCGCGAACGCGTCCGCTTCGATCGCGAGGATGTGCTCCGCATCGAACTCGACGGCGTGGGCGGCGGCAACCGCTACGACAACGACCGCAACAGCACCCGCGATGACCGTGGCACCGATACGCGACCGTCCGGCATGCGCGAGCGGTCCGTGTCGGTCGAGGCGTCGCAGCCGTGGACCGACACGGGCGTCAACCTGCGGTCGGGCCAGGCGATCTATGTCGAGGCCGCGGGCCGCGTCCGCTGGGGACCCGGCCGGCAGGACGGCCCGGCGGGCGAGCGCAACTCGCCGCGCAACGAGGGGCGGCCGATGCCGAACCGGTCTGCTGGCGCGCTGATTGGCCGCATCGGTGAGGGCGACGGCTTGTTCCTCATCGGCGACGAAACCGGCCCGATCCGTGTGCGCGATGGCGGGCGCCTCTACCTGGGCGTCAACGACGACTACCTGCAGGACAACTCGGGGTCGTTCCGCGTCACCGTCTACTACTGAACGGTCATCACGATGACGCGAAGCCAGTGTTGGTTGAGCTTCGGGCCCGTCGTGATGAACGTGCCGAACTCGCTCTAGAATGGCGCGCATGTGGAGCCTGCTGTGCGCCGCCCTGTTGTTCCTGCAGGGCACCGGATTCGCCCCCTTCGACGTCTCCGCCCTCTCGGTCGCGCCGCCGATGCTGGTGCGGGACCTCGACCGCAAGGCGCTGCGCGGCGAGCCGAGCAAGCTCGCCTGGTCGCCCGACGGGTCGATGCTCTACATCCAGTCGCGCGACGGCATCGGCGCGGCCGCCCGCTTTCGACACTTCCAACTGCGTCTCGGCCAGGACGGCCTGTCCCCGCTCGACATCGAGCCCGACTGGGCGGCCGACTACTGGCACCACAAGGTGACCGAGGCTGCGCCCGGGATGCCGTGGCTGTCGATCGACGTGCGTGTCGACCGCACGCGCACCCGCGTCGCGCCGTTTGCCGGTGGCTTCGCCGGGGCGGGCTCGGCGACCGGCAGTGAAGCGGCGGCGTCGTTCTCGCTGGCCTACGTCACGCTGTCGTACCTCGGCGTCGAGATCGGGCAGTGGGCCACCGACGAACCCAAGAGCGGTGTCACCTTCGGCTGGGGGCCCGCCGGAAGCGGAGCGCTGGCCTTCGCGGACCGGCAGGGACGCCTGACGCTGATGGACAAGGAGCGTCGCGTGCGTCCGATCGCGCGCACCGACCGCGTGCTGCTGCCGGCCTGGTCGCCCGACGGCAACTACGTGGCCTATCTCGAGCAGCAGGGCCGTTCGAAGTTCCGCCTCACCTCCATCGCCCTCCTGCGCGTTGACACGCCGCTGCAATGAGACGACGGTGCTACGCTCAAGGGTGAGATGGACTTCCGGCTGACGGACGAGCAGGAACTGCTCCGGCGCACGGTTCGCGATTTCGCGGAGACCGAGATTCGCCCGCACGTCCGCGAGTGGGACGAAGCGCAGCATTTTCCGGCCGAGCTGATTCCGGCGCTCGCCGCGCTCGGCCTGATGGGGATCCAGTTCCCGGAGGCGTACGGCGGCTCCGGGATGTCGGCCATCGACTACTGCATCTGCATCGAGGAACTGGCGCGGGTCGATCCCGCTGTCGCCCTCTCGGTCGCCGCCCACAACGGCCTCTGCGCCGCCCACATCTACATGTTCGGCACCGAGGCGCAGAAGCAGCGCTGGCTCGTACCGCTGGCGAAGGGCGAGCAGATCGGCGCCTGGGGGCTGACCGAGTCGACGTCGGGCAGCGACGCCGCCGGCATGCGCACCACCGCGGTCCATACCGATGACGGCTGGGTGCTGAACGGCTCGAAGACCTTCATCACGCACGGACGCGTCGGCCAGGTAATGACGGTGATGGCGGTCACCGACAAGGCCGCCGGCTCCAAAGGCATCTCCGCCTTCATCGTCGAACACGGCACACCCGGGATGCGGGCCGGGCGCAAGGAAGACAAGCTCGGCATGCGCGCCAGCGACACGACCGAGGTGCTCTTCGACAACTGCCGCATTCCAGCCGACCAGCGGCTTGGCGAGGAAGGGCAGGGGTTCGTCAACACGATGCAGGTGCTCGATGCGGGGCGCATCGGCATTGCGGCGCTGTCGGTCGGCCTGGCGCAAGGCGCGTACGAAGCCGCGCTTCGCTACGCGCAGGAGCGGAAGGCCTTCGGCAAGACCATCAGCGCGTTTCAGGCGATTCAGTGGAAGCTCGCCGACAACGCCACCCGCATCGAGTCGGCGCGACTGCTGACCTACCGGGCCGCGTACCTGAAGGATCACGGCGCCCGCACGACGCTCGAGTCGTCGATGGCCAAGCTCTATGCCAGCGAGATTGCGGTGAAGGCCGCCGACGACTGCGTGCAGATTCACGGCGGCTACGGCTTCGTGAAGGACTATCCGGCGGAGAAGTTCTTCCGCGACGTGAAGCTCACTACGATCGGTGAAGGGACGAGCGAGATCCAGCGGCTCGTCATCGCTCGCCAGCTCTTCTCCCAATGACTCAGCCGCCAACTCTGACCGCCCGTGTGCTCGCCGGCGAGCCGCGCGCCATCGCCCGCGCCATCTCCCTCATCGAAGATGAAGACCCGTCGGCGACGGAGCTGGTGCGCGGCATCTTTCCGCACACCGGACGGGCCTATCTCGTCGGTGTGACAGGTCCGCCTGGTGCGGGGAAGAGCACGCTCGTCGATAAGCTCACCGCGCACCTGCGCGCGTCGGCCGCAACGGTCGGCGTGATTGCCATCGACCCGACGAGTCCGTTCACTGGCGGCGCGGTGCTCGGCGACCGCCTGCGCATGAACGCGCACGCGTCGGACCCAGGGGTCTTTATCCGCAGCATGGCCACCCGCGGGCATCTCGGCGGGTTGTCGCGCTCGACGGGCGACGCCGCCCTCGTTCTCGACGCGGCGGGCAAGGACGTCATCATCATCGAAACCGTTGGCGTAGGGCAGGACGAGGTCGACATCATCCGCACCGCCGACGTCTCGGTCGTCACCCTCGTGCCAGGCACCGGCGACGATGTGCAGGCGCTGAAGGCGGGGATCATGGAGATTGCCGACATCTTCGTGGTGAACAAGGCCGACCGCGAAGGCGCCGACCGGCTGGTGTCAGCGGTCGAGGCCAACCTGGCGCTGCATCGCTACGGGCCGGACGACTGGCGCCCGCCGATTGTGAAGACCGTGGCCACCACCGGCGCCGGCATCGCCGAACTCGACCAGGCCATCGCCGCGTTTCGCGCACACGGCGCACCGCGGCAGGAGGCGCGCCGCCGCTCGCGCAGCGCCTATCGGCTGCGCGAACTGGTGGCGCAGCGGTTCATGGCCCACCTCGAACGCGAGGTGCTCGCCGACGGCGAGTTCGACGGTATCGTCGATCGGGTGGCCGCCCGCGAACTCGATCCCTACACTGCGGCCCATGACCTGCTGGCCCGCGCTCTTGCCCCGTCGCCGCTGCCGTGACGGCAGCCCGCCGGGCAAGTGATAATAGGCACTTCCCATGAAAGCGTATCTTGACCACATCGGCATCGCCGTTTCCGACCTGTCTGCCTCGCTCGCCTTCTTCCGGGAAGGGCTCGGCCTCGAGCTCCATGGAAGCGAAGACGTCGTCTCGCAGCAAGTACGGGCCCATTTCATCCACAGCGGCACGTCGAGCCTCGAACTGCTCGAAGCCACTGCTCCCGAGTCTCCGATCGCCAGGTATCTCACCAAGCGCGGGCCGGGACTCCACCACATCACGCTTCGCGTCGATGACATCCGCGCCGCCCTCGCGCAGTTGAAGGCGCGCGGCATCCGGCTGATTGACGAACAACCGCGGCTCGGCGCCGAGCAGGCGCAGGTGGCCTTCATCCATCCGTCGAGCGCGCACGGCGTGCTCGTCGAACTCAAGCAGGCGGCATCGACAGTGGTGCCGCTCGGCATCACCCGCTTCACGGTCGGCAGCCTCGAGCTGATCTCGCTGTATGACGGCACGCTCCGGCTGGACGGCGGGGCGATGTTCGGTGTCGTGCCGAAGGCGCTGTGGGAGAAGAAAGCCACGCCGGACGAGTCGAACCGCATCCCGATGACCATGCGGCCGCTGATCGTGCGCGACGGGACGCACACGATGCTGATCGACGCGGGGTTGGGCGACAAGGAGACCGAGAAGTTCTACCGGATGTACGCCGCCGACCGCTCGAAGAACCTCGACCACGCGCTGGCCGAAGCCGGCATCGCGCCGGACGAGATCGACATCGTGCTGGCCAGCCATCTGCACTTCGATCATTGCGGTGGCTTCACCACCCGCCGGGCCGACGGCAAGGTCGTGCCGCGCTTCCCGAACGCGAAGTACCACATCCGCCGCGGCGAGTGGAACGATGCGCGCCAGACGCACGAGCGGAGCCGGGCGAGCTACATGCCCGACAACTTCATGCCGCTGGCCGAGGCGGGCGTCATCGAGTTCATCGAGGACGACATGCACGTGATGCCTGGGGTGCGCGTGCAGCGCACCGGCGGCCACACGGCCCACCACCAGATCATCTGGATCGAGTCGGGACGCGACTGCGCGGTGTTCCTCGCCGACCTGATGCCGACCAGCGCGCACCTGCCAGACCCGTGGATCATGGGCTACGACCTGTATCCGATGGACACGCTGTTTGCCAAGCAGGCGTTCGCCCGTGCAGTGGCGCGTCGTGACACGCTCGTCTTCTTCGAACACGATCCGTCGGTGCCGGCGGCGTTCATCACCGAGCAGCAGGGCAAGCTGGGCCTGCGACCAACCACATGAGCAACCCGACGATTGGCATCATCGGCGGCAGCGGCCTGTACGACATGGCCGAACTGACCGACCGCGAAGAGCGCGTCATCTCGACGCCGTTCGGCGACCCGTCCGGTCCGTATGTCGTCGCCACCCTGCGCGGCAAGCGCGTCGCGTTCCTGGCGCGGCACGGCGCAGGACACCGCATCTCGCCGTCGGAGCTGAACTTCCGCGCCAACATCTACGGCTTCAAGGTGCTCGGCGTCGAGCGCATTCTCTCGGCCAGCGCCGTCGGCAGCTTGAAGGAAGAGTACCGGCCGCTGGACATCGTCGTGCCTGACCAGTTCTTCGACCGCACCAAGGGACGCCTCAGCACCTTCTTCGGCCGCGGCATCGTGGCGCACGTCGGCTTCGCGCACCCGGTATGCGGCGATCTGGCGACGGTGGCCGGCGACTGCGCCGAAGCCGTCGGCGCCCGCGTCCATCGCGGCGGCACCTACGTCAACATGGAAGGGCCGCAGTTCTCGACGCTGGCCGAGTCGCGGCTCTACCGGCAGTGGGGCATGGACGTCATCGGCATGACGAACCTGCAGGAGGCCAAGCTCGCGCGCGAAGCCGAAATCTGCTACGCGACGCTGGCGCTGGTCACCGACTACGACTGCTGGCACCCCGACCACGACGCGGTGACGGTGGAACTGATCATCGCCAACCTCACGACGAATGCGCTCACCGCGCAGCGCACGATCGCCGCCGCGGTTGAACAGCTCGGTCCGACACGCACGTGCGCGTGCAAGGACGCCCTGGCGACCGCCATCATCACGCGCCCCGACCACGTGCCCGAGAGCGTGAAGCAGGAACTGGCGCCGATTATTGGAAAGTACGTCAGGTAGGTCGGGTGGGTCGGGCAGGTCAGGCTCACCAACCTCCCCGACCACCGTCCTGACTCGCCCGACCCTCTCGACCGTCCCGCCCGACAAGGATCCACGAATGAACATCGTTGTAACCGGTTCGATTGCGTACGACTACCTGATGTCGTTCCCTGGCAAGTTCACGGAACACCTGCTGCCCGAGCACATGCACCGGGTGAGCCTGAGCTTCCTCGTCGACACGATGGACAAGCGGCGCGGCGGATGCGCGCCGAACATCGCGTACACGCTGGCGCTGCTCGGCGAGCGTCCGCTGCTGATGGCGACGGCTGGCGAGGACTTCGGCGAATACCGCCAGTGGCTCGAGGCGGCAGGGGTCGACACGTCCTACGTGAAGCAGGTGAGCGGCAAGTTCACGGCGTCGTTCTTCTGCAGCACCGACCAGCACAACAACCAGATCGCGTCGTTCTACACCGGCGCGATGGCCAACGCGGGCGAACTGTCGTTCCGCAACGTGCCCGAGCCTGGGCTGGCGATCATCTCGCCGAACGATCCGGGGGCGATGGTGCAGTACGCCGAGGAGTGCCGCACGCTCGGCATCTCCTACATCTTCGACCCGGGCCAGCAGGTGGCCCGCATGTCGGGCGACGAACTGAAGGACGGCGCCATCGGTGCCTCCATCGTCATCGTCAACGACTACGAGTACGAAATCCTCAAGCAGAAGACCGGACTCGACGACAAGGCGATTCTCGAGCGCAGCGACGCGCTGATCGTGACCAAGGGTGAGCACGGCTCGACGATCATCACCAACGACGAACTGGTGAATGTCGCGGCGGTCACGCCGCGGCGCATCGTCGACCCGACCGGTGTTGGCGATGCCTTCCGGGGCGGGCTGATGAAGGGGTTGGGCGTCGGGTTGCCCTACGCCCAGGCGGCGCAGATCGGGAGCGTGGCCGCGACCTACGCACTGGAACACCTCGGTGGCCAGAGCCACTCGTACTCGTTCCAGGAGTTCATGACGCGCTACGAAGAGCATTTCCCGCCGCTGACGTTCCCGATCCGGTAGGCACGGCCGACCTCAAGGTCGGCAGCTACGACATGTTGTTCGCCAACTACACGACATGTCGTAGCCGCGCACCTTCAGGTGCGCCCTCGCTCTAGAACACGCCGGCGGTCGTAGTGCTGGCGGTGCGTGAGGCGGTGGTCGCAGTGGACGTCACGGCGACGGTCGCCGGCGTCGTCGCGGCGGTGGTCTGGCCTGCCGGCCCTGCCTGCTGCACCGCCTCGAAGTCGACCAGCGACAGGTCGTAGGCGAGGACCGCCGACAGTTCGTTCTGCGTGGACTGGGCGAGGTCGCGTTGTGCCTGGATCACCAGGAAGCTGGTCGACATGCCGACCTCGAACCGGCGCTGTTCGACGTCGCGGCGCTGCTCGCCCAGTTCGCGCACGGCGCGCGCGGTTTCGACGCGGCGCGCATTCATCTCCACCTTCCACGCCGCATCACGCACCTGCTGGATGACCCGCCCTTCGGCGCTCTTCATCCGCTGCTCGGCCTGCCGCGCCTCGAGCCGGCTGCGCGCGTGGCTCGCATCCTCGGCACTCTGGCCGATCGGGTACGAGACGCTCACGCCGACCGCCCACGTCGGGTAGTCGCTCTTGAGCAACTGGTCGAGGACCGTGCCGAAGCCGACCACCTGGCCGGGCCCAATGATGGTTCCCGGGAAACCGCCGGACCGCAGGACCTCTGTGCCGCCGAGGCCGCTCGCCTGATACGTGGCGTTCACCCGCACGTCGGGCAGCTTCTGGTTCCCCGCGAGGCGCAGCGCAACGCCGGCGTTCTCGATGTCCTTGCGGGCGCGCGCCAGGTCGGCCCGATCGCGCAGCGCGTTCGTCACCGCGGCCTCGAGGTCGACCGCGGCGGTGCCGACGGGGGGCGTGTCGGTCGGCTCGAGGGCAACGTTCCAGACGTCGCGGCGTGCGGCATCGAAGATGAGCACACGCAGCCGGTCCTCGGACTGCTTCACCGTCGTCTCGGCGACGATCCGCTGCTCCTGATTCGATGCCACTTCGGCCTGCGCCGAGACGAGGTCGATGGGTGGTGACTGGCCGACGTCGACCTTGGCCTTGTTGACGCGCACCAGTTCTTCAGCGAGCCGCAGGGCCGCCTGGCGGGCGACGACGTTGGCACGGGCGGCGACGAGGTTCCAGTAGGCCGCTTTCACCGCCGCCGTGGTGCGGACCACGCTCTCCTGCAGGCGCGTGTCGGCGATGGTGCGGTTATTCCGGCTCAGCGCCAGGTTGGTGCGGGCCGCGTCGGTGAACAGATCGCGCAGCAGCGGCTGCGACACCGAGGCCGAGAAGCCCGACCGCAGCAGCGGATTGAAGCTGTTGAGGAAGCTGTTGCTGTCGGTGTGCGACGTGTCCCAGGCGACGGTGTACGACGTGCCGAACCAGGGCAGGCGCTGGTTGAGCGCGACGTTCGTCGTGACCACGTCGGTCTGCGTCGAGGTCGGGAACAGCAGGCTCGACGGCGGCTGCAACTGGTTGTTGCGGTTCACCGTGGAGGAGACCGTCGGCTTGAACAACCCCGACGCAGCGGCGACGCGGGTAGCGCCAATCTGCGGGTCGAGCCGGTCGGTCTTGAGGTCGAGGTTGTTCTCGAGTGCCAGTGTCACGGCCTCGTCGATGCTGAGGCTGAGTGGCGTAGCCGGCGCCTGCGCCAGCGCCACGGTGGGCGCCAGCGCGAGGAGCGCGGCAGGAAGCCAGGATGTCCGGAAGGCAGTTCTCATGTGCACGAATCCCGAGCGGACCTGACGGTCCGCACCTCTCTTCAAGCGGGCCCGCAGGCCCGCGGTTATCACTAGGACGCCGATGCCGGCATCGCGTCCGCGTCCGCGCTCGCGGCGCGCCGGCGGCCGAAGATCCGCACCTTCGACATGTCGTCGAAGAGCGAGTAGGCCACCGGGGTGACGAGCAGCGTGAGGAGCAGCGCCAGCGACTGGCCGCCGAAGATGACGAAGCCGATGGCGCGGTTCGTGCCAGAGCCGATGCCGCTCGACGCGATCAGCGGGATCATGCCGGCGACGAAGGCGAAGGTCGTCATCAGGATCGGCCGCAGACGATCGCGGCTCGCCTGGATGACCGCATCGTGCGCGTTCATCCCTCCGGCCTGCAGCTGGTTTGCATGGTCGATCTGGAGAATCGAGTTCTTCTTCACGACACCGAACAGCACCAGCAACCCGAGCGCCGAGAAGATGTTCAGCGACTGGTTGAAGATGATGAGCGACAGCAGCGCGAACGGCAGCGTCAGCGGCAGCGACAGGAGAATCGTGATCGGGTGGAGCCACGACTCGAACTGCGCCGCCAGGATCAGATACATGAAGAT
>Ga0114974_10001745_pt1 | contig 17077 bp, 13 predicted proteins | sample S_130206_EF_Meta_FD_87318 | JGI IMG/M metagenome (GOLD analysis project Ga0114974, IMG submission 87318) | Freshwater microbial communities from Lake Simoncouche, Canada to study carbon cycling - S_130206_EF_MetaG | ecosystem: Environmental > Aquatic > Freshwater > Lake | place: Lake... | reverse complement strand
CCTGCCCAAGGACACTTCGCTTGCCACCCAATTCACTCGCAAACTGCGTTTGAATCTGCCCTTGGTCTCAGCGGCCATGGACACCGTCACAGAATCTCGGTTGGCCATTGCCATTGCCCAAGAAGGCGGCATTGGCATTGTTCACAAAAACCTCACGCCTCAAGAACAGGCAGCACAAGTGGCCAAGGTCAAGCGCTATGAATCTGGCGTTTTGCGAGACCCAGTGGTCATCACCCCCGATACCAAAGTACGACAAGTCATGGCCTTGTCTGATGAGTTAGGTGTTTCTGGGTTCCCCGTTTGTCAAGGTGGCAAAGTGGTGGGCATTGTGACTGGCCGGGATATGCGTTTTGAAACGCGTTATGACCAGCCTGTGAGCGAGATCATGACCACGCGCGAGCGTTTAATTACCGTCCCAGAAGGTACGACGCCTGAAGAAGCCAAAGCGCTTTTGAACAAATATAAATTGGAACGCCTGCTCGTTGTTAACGATGCTTTTGAACTCTTGGGTTTGATCACCGTCAAAGACATCACCAAGCAGTTGAATTTTCCCTTGGCCGCGCGTGATGCCTCTGGTCGTTTATTGGTCGGCGCAGCCGTGGGTGTGGGCGATGGCACAGAAGAGCGCGTTGAAGCATTGGTCAAAGCGGGTGTCGATGCCATCGTGGTAGACACAGCGCACGGACACAGTCAGGGTGTGATTGAGCGCGTTCGCTGGGTTAAGAAAAACTATCCTCACATTGAAGTGATCGGTGGCAACATTGCCACGGGTGCCGCTGCTTTGGCGCTGGTCGAAGCAGGCGCTGATGCCGTTAAAGTCGGCATTGGCCCAGGCTCCATTTGTACCACCCGCATTGTGGCGGGGGTGGGCGTACCGCAGGTGATGGCCATCGACAATGTGGCCACAGCGCTTCAGGGCACTGGCGTACCACTGATCGCAGACGGCGGAATTCGCTACAGCGGCGACATTGCCAAAGCCATTGCAGCAGGTGCCAACACTGTCATGATGGGCGGCATGTTTGCGGGTACTGAAGAAGCTCCAGGCGAAGTCATTTTGTACCAAGGCCGCAGCTATAAAAGCTACCGCGGCATGGGCAGCATTGGCGCCATGCAGCAGGGCAGTGCAGACCGATACTTCCAAGAGTCAAGTACAGGCAACCCCAATGCCGACAAGCTGGTTCCTGAAGGCATCGAAGGCCGCGTCCCTTATAAAGGTTCGGTGGTGGCAATCCTGTTCCAAATGGCAGGCGGTTTGCGTGCCAGCATGGGTTACTGTGGTTGCCCCACCATCGAAGACATGCGCAACAAAGCAGAATTTGTTGAAATTACGTCGGCAGGTATCAAAGAGAGCCATGTTCACGATGTGCAAATCACCAAAGAAGCGCCCAACTACCGTGCTGATTAATTCAGTACTTTGACTTGTTCGAAACTATTTTTTTGACACTGAACGTTCCATGCAGCATTCCAAAATTTTGATCCTTGACTTTGGCTCACAAGTGACGCAACTTATTGCGCGCCGAGTTCGCGAAGCCCATGTATTTTGCGAAGTGCATCCCTGCGATGTCACCAGCGATTGGGTTCGTGACTATGCCAAAGATGGCAACCTCAAGGGCATTATCTTGTCGGGTTCGCACGCCAGCGTTTACGAGGTTGACGATCGTGCGCCCGATGCTGTTTTTGAATTGGATATTCCGGTCTTGGGCATATGCTACGGCATGCAAACCATGGCAGCACAATTGGGCGGCAAGGTGGAAGCAGGGCAAACCAGAGAGTTTGGTTATGCAGAGGTTCGCGCACACGGCCGCACTGAGTTGCTTAAAGGCATTGAAGACTTTGCCACCGCTGAAGGCCATGGCATGCTGAAAGTTTGGATGAGCCACGGTGACAAAGTGACTCAAATGCCAGAAGGCTTCAAAGTGATGGCCTCAACGCCGGCGTGTCCCATCGCAGGCATGGCAGATGAGGCTCGCCGGTTTTACGCCGTCCAATTTCATCCAGAAGTCACGCACACCATTCAAGGCCAAGCCTTACTCAATCGCTTTGTGCTTGACATTTGCAAGGCACGTCCTGATTGGATCATGGGCAATTACATCGAAGAAGCCGTTGCCAAAATACGCGAACAAGTAGGTGATGAAGAAGTCATTTTGGGCCTGTCCGGCGGCGTTGATTCTTCTGTGGCTGCAGCTCTAATTCACCGTGCCATTGGCGATCAACTCACCTGTGTATTTGTAGACCATGGCCTGTTGCGCCTGAACGAAGGCGACATGGTCATGGAAATGTTCGAGGGCAAATTGCATGCGCGAGTGATCCGCGTGAATGCCAGCGATTTGTTCTTGGGTAAATTGGCTGGCGTGAGCGAACCTGAGCAAAAACGGAAAATTATTGGCGGCTTGTTTGTCGACGTTTTCAAAGACGAAGCTGCCAAATTGAAAGCGGGCACGGGTGGTCACAAAGGCGCAAGTTTCTTAGCGCAAGGCACTATTTATCCGGACGTCATTGAGTCGGGCGGTGCCAAAAGCAAGAAGGCTGTCACCATCAAGAGTCACCACAACGTGGGAGGTTTGCCAGAACAATTGGGCTTGAAATTGTTGGAGCCCTTGCGTGAATTGTTCAAAGACGAAGTGCGTGAATTGGGCGTGGCACTGGGCTTGCCACGCGAGATGGTGTATCGCCATCCTTTCCCTGGCCCAGGATTGGGCGTGCGCATTTTGGGTGAAGTTAAAAAAGAATATGCAGATTTGTTGCGCCGTGCAGATGCCATTTTCATTGAAGAATTACGCAACTTCACAGACGATAAAGGCAAGTCTTGGTATGACCTGACCAGTCAAGCATTTACGGTTTTCTTGCCAGTCAAGAGCGTGGGCGTGATGGGCGATGGCCGTACCTACGACTATGTGGTGGCCTTGCGCGCTGTGCAAACGTCTGACTTTATGACTGCAGATTGGGCTGAGTTGCCTTATGCTTTGCTGAAGAAAGTTTCAAGTCGAATCATCAATGAAGTTCGCGGCATTAACCGAGTTACATACGATGTGAGTAGCAAACCGCCAGCAACCATTGAGTGGGAGTGACTGAGCTGCTCAATGAAGCTCGAAAAAGTCAATTTCAACGAAGACGAAAAAGCGCTATTCGACAACGCTGTTATCTACAAGCGTGGTGAATACTGGCATATGCGGCGGGTTGTTTAAAGCCTAGCACCAAGGCCCTTCATTTCAGGCGTTAGCGTGACAAGATGTCTCTTGTCTCGCGCATGTAGGCTTTGCCAGTCTGTACATCTTCAACCATGACTTCATGCCGAACGTACCGGCGATCGCGTTTAACGAATTTGTCGATGGCTTTGGTAGTTATTCGTACAGTTGCACCAATAGGGACGGCATCCATAATTTCTGTGTCATGAAATGTGTGGATGGAACCTACTGCAAAAGGCTTGGTGTGATCAAACTGTACTGACAATACAAAATGAGACATCATGAGTGGCGGCACCACAGCGCCTCCAAACGGAGACTCGCCCTCAATGCGCCATGTGTTCATGCGCCAACCTTCGTACCATGAGTGGTAATCCTCCACGGCATCCGCATACAAGATGACCAATTCAGGGGTGATTTGCAATTCTCGGCTGAGTACATCACCCACGCTAACCATATCCCAATATGTTTCCGATTCTTCGTCTAGGCTTTTGACGAAATCTCGTGTTTGCTGAATTTGGATGGCCGTCATGGGACGCAAGCTGTCGGTTTTAATGTCTGTGTTCATGGTCATGTTTTTTAAATATTTAAAATCTTAATTGGGGAAGGTGGCGCAAGCTTTAGCTTTAAACGCCTACATCGACTTCTGCAAAACCAATGGTTTTCCTTTCGCCTTGTTCGTTGTCAGCCCAAAATTCAACTTTGAATCTGTGGCCATGACCATTCGGTGTCTTTTCTGTGATGACACCATGGGTGGTAATGATTTCATTTGCCAAACTGGACGCAACGTATTTACAAACAATTCGAGCGTTGCGAAAAAAGTGAGCCCCAAAGTAATTGACACACATTTCAGAAATATAAGCAGACGACATTTCGCCTGTTTGAATGGGTGCGGCTAATCCCGTTTCGGCGGCATAGACGGGATCCCAATGGTTCGGATTAAAGCGGCCCCACAGGCGAGAGCCCATGAGTTGAATGGCCGCTTTTTTCTTGACGCCATCGAGCACAAAGCCAACAGGGGTGTCCGAATTAATCAGACCCAAACTGCCTGGAATATTTGTATTGAAAGTCATTTTTTAAATCCTTTAAAGAAATTTTTTGCGTGTTAATTAAGTCAATTGAAGTTCTTTCAAAGCCATTTGAACAAGCAAAAATTTGCGAGCACGGCCTGAAGGTGTCACTGGGATTTGGTCTGCATGGCGCATTAAGATAAATTGAGGAACTTTAAATCGGGCTAAGTTTTGCGCACAAAAATTAATCAAATCTTGAGAATCAACTTGCATGCCTTCACGCCAAACAATAAATGCGCATCCCACTTCACCCATGCGCTCATGAGGGACAGGCACAACATGCGCTTGCAAGACCGCAGGGTGGGTGACCAGTAAATCTTCGATTTCAGTTGGCATGACTTGTTCGCCACCACAGCGATAGGACTCTTTACTTCGTCCCATGAGAGTAAGGTAATGATCAGAATCGATGCGACCTAAATCACCCGTTTTAAACCACCCGTCAGATGTAAATGCATCTTTCGTTGCATCTGGTTTGTTGTAATAACCTTGTGTGACGCCAGGGCCTTTTGCCAACAACTCTCCTACATCACCCGGCGCGACATCGATCCCTGTATCTTTGTCAGCCACACGGTAGATGACCAATCGCTGGCCCAATTGGGGATCGCCAGCAGGTCCAACCTCTCGCAAGCGACCATTGGTGTAAAGCAGTTTTTCAAAAGGATCGTCTGGACGTGTGACGGTGCTGGATGCAGTGACCTCTGTCATGCCATAGCCCGTTGTAATTTCTTGGGGGTGTAAATACGTCACGATGTCTTGCCATATGTAGGCTGGGGCGCGACCACCCGAGGAAATCACAGACTGAAGTGTTTTGAGTTCGTATTTTGTTTTTTTAAGTTCATCCAACAGTGACAAGGTCATGGTCGGGATCAGAAGAACATCACTTGCCTTGTGTTTTTCAATGCCCCCCAGAGTCTCTTTTGCATCAAATCGAGTCTGAGGAATAATGGCGCCGCCCACAAATAAGCAAGCCAGTAGACCCTCCACGTAACCATAGACGTGATACATGGGGAGTGAGAAAAGAATACGACGTCCATCTTCAAAAGCGCGCCCCCATGTGCTTCCAAATGCAGTCCTTAGCATCATGTCGTGGGTAATCATGACCCCCTTTGGGGCCCCGGTTGTGCCAGAGGTGTAGATGATGTCGCAATTGCTGTGCGGCCCTGGGTGTTGTACAGAAATTTCTGCAGCTTTGCCAAAGTTTGGTAGCTGAGCTACATCATTTCGCAGTTGTTGACCACTGCAAGGAAAGACCACAATTTTTTTTAATTTTGGAAAAGAACTTCCGCCACCTAATTGGGCCCAATTGGGTGCAAGCTCGTCTAAAAACTGCAAGTAATTAAGTCCTCGAAATTGATCCATGGTGATCAGCATCGCAGCATCAGACTGTTTAAGCACATAACCTAGTTCATCGCGTCGATTTAAAAAATTGATGGGAACGGCAACTGCACCGACTCTTGAAATTGCAAATTTAACTGCTACAAATTCTGGAAAATTACCCATCAGCAAGGCGACGTGGTCACCTGGCTTGACGCCACTTTCAATGAAGCCTGCAGCAAGGTGCGTTGACCACTTTTGGACTTCTTGGTATGACCACGTTTTTTCATCGGTCATGACCAGTGGTCGCTCAGGATAGCGACTTGCCATCAGGTCTAGCATTTCGTGCAATGTGGTGGGAGTCCATGCAGGGAAAAACTTGAGCAATGCCTGTTGTCGATCATTCACTGTAGGTCGATAAGGGGTGTGTACTGATATGTCATCAGAGAGACTTTGAGGCATGCGATTACTCATTCTCGTGTTGTACTATTTATATATGTTAATACCAATCAGTATTTTAGTCTACTTCTCAAAAACTATTGATTTACCCAAGTAAAAAATAAAATATTTATGTAAATAAATTAAAAAAACTATTGACATATACTGATAAGTATTACAAAATACTTGCAAGAACTTAAATTATTAAGGCATTGCTTTACAGAAGTTGTGCCTTTCAAAGTTAGTATGAGGAGTTATCAATTGGAAGCAGTCGACGCAGTGGTTATAGGTGCAGGATTTGCGGGGTTGCGTGCCTTGTACCGTTTGCGCAAAATGGGAAAGAAAGTGGCCGTCCTTGAAGCCAGCGAAGGCGTAGGCGGTGTTTGGTTTCACAACGCTTATCCAGGTGCGCGTTGCGACGTTGAAAGCTACGACTATTCCTACAGCTTTTCGCCAGAGCTGGAGCAGGAGTGGCGTTGGTCAGAGCGCTACGCGACTCAGCCTGAAATTTTGCGTTACATCAACCATGTTGCGGATCGTTTTGATTTGCGCAAAGACATTCATTTCAATTCGTTCATGGAAGAGGCTCGCTATGACGAGAAGTCGGCTCGTTGGACCATTAAGTCCAAGGATGGTCGAGTCTGGTCCGCTCAATATTTTGTGATGTGCGTTGGGCAACTTTCTACAACCAAAGCTCCTAACTACCCCGGCCAAACAGATTTCAAAGGCGAAGTCATTCACAGTGGAGTTTGGCCTAAGCACAAGGTTGAATTTGACGGCAAGCGTGTCGCAATCATCGGTACAGGTTCATCTGGCATGCAAATGACACCTATCATTGCCAAAGATGCGAGGCATCTGACCGTCTTTCAAAGGACGGCCAACTTCAGTATCCCAGCCTCCAATGCACCCGTATCTGACGAAGAAGATCGCCTGGTTAAGGCAACTTACCGAGAAAGGCGTGAGCAGGCATGGAATTCCCCGACGGGTCTGGGTTTTAAGCCAAACAAGCAATCTGCATTGGATGTGAGCCCAGAGGAGCGTGAGGAAGTTTACGAGGCCGCATGGAACCGACTGGGTTATGGCTTCGCTTTGACCTATTTTGATATTTTATTGTCCAAGCCAGCCAACGATACAGCTGCAGATTTCATTCGTAAAAAAATAGGTTCGGTCATCAACGATCCTGTTCTCCGTGAAAAGTTGGTTCCCAAAGGGCATGCTTTTGCGGCGCGCCGACCGTCTGTCGACAGTGGTTATTTTCAGGCCTTTAACCGTGACAACGTCGAGCTGGCCGATGTGCGTGAATCTCCCATTGTTGAATTTACAGCAGAAGGCATTCGCACAACCGCTAAGTTGCATTCCCTTGATATGATCATTTTTGCGACGGGTTTTGATGCTTTTACGGGCTCCTTGCTCAAGCCCAACATCATCGGACGTGCTGGTCTGACATTGCGAGAGAAATGGTCTGCAGGACCTGTCACTCAGCTGGGTGTTTCCGTCTCTGACTTTCCTAACATGTTGATCGTTGTCGGGCCAGGTAGTCCTTCCTTGCTGAGCAATGTCATGGTTTCAACAGAAGAGCAAATTGATTGGTTGGCCGACTTAATTCGCGTCATGGATACCAATCAGGTGGTCGAGTTTGAGGCAGAACCCGATGCAGAAATTAGTTGGGTGGCGCACGTCAACGAACGCGCCAAAGAGACGCTGTACATGACCGCCGATTCTTATTACAACGGTGCAGAAGTTGCAGGTAAACCTAAAGTCTTTATGCCTTACTCAGGTGGCGTACGGGGATACAGGCGAATTTTGCAAAAATGCGCTCAAGATGGGTACACAGGTTTTACGCTGCGAAAACAACCTGCCGCCTTGGGTGGTACTGCAACCAACCTCAATAACGAGCCGGCATGAAAATAGATTTCAGTGGTCATGTTGCGATTGTTACTGGTGCTGGCGGCGGTATTGGTCGCGCTGTTTCAATTGCCTTGAGCGATGTGGGCGCTAAAGTCTTGCTGGTTGATTTATCCAAAGCCAGTGGTCAAGAAACTCAATCGCAAATCTTGCAGCGCGGTGGTACTGCGCTCTTCGTCTGCGCCGATGTGAGTCAAGCGCAGGATGTTGAGGCCTATGTCAAAGTCGCTTTAGACACGTGGGGGCGGATTGATATTTTCATGAACAATGCAGCTTGGCAAGGCGAAATCAATTCAATTGTGAATTACTCGGTCGAGATGTTCGACAAAGTCATGGGTATCAATGTTCGTGGTGTTTTCTTAGGGTTGAAATTTGTTCTCCCCGCCATGATCAAGCAAGGCAAGGGCGCTGTGATCAATACCGCATCTTTAGGTGCCTATATCGGTACACGTAACTTGGGCCCTTATACCGCCAGCAAGCATGCTGTCTTGGGCTTAACCAAAACAGCGGCACTTGAAGTTGCGCGCAAAGGCATCAGAGTCAATGCAGTTTGTCCTGGTCCGGTCGATACAGAAATGCTTCGATTAATCGAAGCAGAACAATCACATAGTCAACTCAGTGCATCTCAATTGCGATTACAGAGAACGGCCGCCATCCCTGATGGTCGTTACGCCGATCCAGCAGAAGTTGCCAACTTGATGATTTATCTGGCTTCTGACTTCGCCAGTCACATGACAGGCCAAGGCGTTCAAATCAACGGAGGCAGCCATGCCTAATTTTTACAACAGCTACACTGGTGAAGGCTTGCATGGAAGCTATTTTGCCAATTTCTTGAGGTATCCTTATTTCTATGAAGCCCGCCAAGAAAACTCCCAACAAAGCGTCCAGGTCCACCAAGGTCGTGAAGACGGCATCCACTCTAAAACCTTCCAAATCTTTGGCAGCCAGTCGTCCATTTGTAAGTCCAGATGCGCCCGAGGATATTCGCGATGCCGTGACCAGGTTGAAGCGCGAGCGTATCGTAGCGGCAGCGGTCGATCTTTTTTACCACCAAGGGTATACCCACACAACGTTGGAACAAGTGGCAGACGCCATTCAAGTCACCAAGCCCTTCATTTATTCTCACTTCAAGTCCAAGAGCGACTTGTTGGCAGAAATTTGTTCCAGAGCAGTTTGGATTTCCAACGAAGTCATCAACCGTGCGGTAACACAACAAGGTACTGTGACCCAACGCCTGCAGGCCATCGCGCGGGACTTCATGGAAACTGTTCTGACACATCAAGCGCATGCCGTGATTTACAGCCGCGAGGAAAAAGAACTGAAGCCAGAGGACAGGGAAGAAATCAACAAGATGCGCCGAGTGTTCGACCACAAGTTGGTGGCCCTAATGGAAGAGGGTATTGCAGCAAAAGAATTTGTTGTGGAAGACGTTCACCTGGCCGCTCTTGCCATCGTCGGTATTGTGGGATGGTCCCAAGTTTGGTTCAGGCCTGGTGGCCGACTAACAACAGCCGAAGCAGCTCAGCGAGTTTCGACATTGGTACTTGCCATGGTCCAAGCCAAAAAATTACCCAAACCTTAAACAGCGCTTTATTTTTCTGTTCTTCGGTTCTGGCATTGTCGCCTAAAGGCTTACGCACTTCAATAATTTCTTGGAGTGCAATATGAGCCCTCTGGCACATTTTTTCAGTCCTGCAAAATCTATGGCTGTTGTAGGTGGCGGTACCATGGGCGTGGGCATCGTCTATGTTTTTGCTGCTGCTGGCTGGAATGTCTGGGTGGCCGAGCCAGACGATACCAGGGCATTGATGCTACAAAAAACGCTTGAGGAAACAGCTGTCGCTGGTTTTAAGCGGGGTAAGTTAAACGAATTAAATGTTGCCCACATTACAACAGGTGTACAGCGTTTGCGCAGTGCAGAAGAATTGCCATTGGGCTTGGACTTGGTTGTCGAAACGGTCCCTGAACGCATGGACATTAAAAGAGTTGTATTGGGTCAAATTGATGCTCGATTGCCTTCCATCATTGCATCCAATACAAGTGCCATGTCTATCAATGAATTGGCCAGGTGCGTTAAAGATCCATGCTCCTTTTTAGGGATGCACTTTTTCAATCCTGTATGGTCATTGGCCATGGTTGAACTGATTCGGGGTGAAGCCACCAGCATTTCAACTTTGACTACGGCTCATTCTTATTCAGACAGCATTGGTAAAACAAGCATCACCGTACGTGATATGCCAGGCTTTGCCACTAGCCGTTTAGATTTGATTGCTTCGCTAGAGGCAATGCGAATGTTGCAGGATGGCGTTGCATCAGCCGAAGACATTGACAAGGCCATGCTCATTGCGTATCGCCACCCCATGGGGCCCTTGCGATTGAGTGACATTGTCGGCCTTGATGTCAGGCTCGACATTGCGAGACAACTGAGTGCCACCTTGGGTGATCGTTATGCACCCCCAAAGATTTTGGAAGATATGGTGGCGCGAGGTCACTTAGGCCGCAAATCTGGTAAAGGTTTTTTCGATTGGACAGAGTCCGTAAATTCTTAAGTACTACAAACTCAAAAATAAATTAAGTAACATGATTAACAACATCTTTAACTCAACATTGGTAGATACTTCCGATCACCACCCCATGCTCCGCGAAAGTGTGGGCAAGTTGGTTGGAAGCTTTGGTAGAAGCTATTTTCAAGACGCCGTGAAACGCAATGTCAAACCAGTTGAACTTTGGGATGCCTTGGCGAAAGCGGGTTTTCTAGGTGTTCATATTTCAGAAAAATATGGTGGTGGTGCAGGCAGTGGCAGCGGACTTGCCGACTACAACGTCGTTATTGAAGAAACAGCGGCGCAGGGTTGCCCCATATTGTCTTTGGTCATTGGCTCGATATGCGCCCCCATCATTGAGCAGCATGGTACAGAAGCCATGAAAAATGAATGGTTACCAGGTTTAGCAGATGGCTCCAAGCGTTTGGCTTTTGCCATCACCGAGCCCAATGCAGGTACCAATACCCATAAAGTGAGCACCATCGCCAAAAAAGATGGTACCGGATGGACCATGACTGGCAATAAATATTGGACCTCTGCCGTTGATGAGTCGGATGCCATCATGGTCGTTGCGCGAGGAGAAGAAGTGGATGGCCAAGGACGTGCCGCTTTGTCATTGTTCATTGTTGATGCCAACGCACCCGGCATTACGAAAACGCCTATCGAAACAGCACTCCATGTGCCGGAAACTCAATTCATGTTGTACTTTGACAATGTGAAATTAGGTGCAGAATCTTTGGTGGGTGAAGAGGGACAAGGCTTACGTCATGTGTTTGCTGGATTGAATCCCGAGCGAGTTTGCGCGGCAGCCATCAATAACGGCATTGCACGATTTGCGATCGAAAAAGGTTCTCAATACGCTATCGATCGCAGCGTTTGGAAAACACCCATCGGTGCACACCAAGGTATAGCGCATCCATTGGCCAAGTCATACATAGCGGTGCAGCAGGCAAGATTAATGACAGCACGCGCAGCGCAATTGTATGACGCTGGTTCGCCTGATGCTGGCGAGATTGCCAATATGGCTAAGTTTGCTGCGGCAGATGCTTCATTGGAGGCGCTTGACCAAGCCATCCAAACGCACGGTGGTAACGGCATGGCCATTGAATATGGCTTGGCAGATTTGTGGTTCATTGCACGTTTGCACAAAACTGCGCCTGTCAGTCGCGAAATGATTTTGAATTTTGTGGCGCAACACAGTCTCGGTTTGCCAAAGAGCTATTAATTCTCCGCATCCCAATTTGCTTATGATCACATTTGCACAAATTATTCGAGAACATGCCCAGAACAGGCCAACGTCGCCTGCGCTCAGTTTTGATGGTGTGACTTGGAGTTTCGCAGACTTACACGAGCTCAGCTCACGTTCAGCTCAAGCGCTTTTAAATGAAGGTGTGAAGGCTGGCGATCGAGTGGCATTGCTCACCAAAAACCGGGCTGAATTTTATGAATTACTGATTGCATGCAGCAAGGTGGGCGCTATTCTGGTGGGTTTAAATTGGCGTTTGGCTGCAATTGAAATAGAAGCCATCGTGGCCGATGCGGAACCCTCTGTTGTCTTTCTCGGACCGGATGAAAAACACTTGTTGAATGAAAAAGCTCGTTCAACGAATAGTTTGAAAAAAGTCATTGTTTTTGGAGACGACTTTACAAACTGGCGTTCCAACAATGTACTTGATCCCGGGCATGCGGGTGAGGCAGACGATGTGGCTTTGTTACTCTACACATCGGGCACTACAGGCCTTCCCAAAGGTGTCATGCTGACCAATGGCAATATGGCCTTTACACTCCGACTTGGAGAGACATGGGGAATGGGCCCCGACAGTGTCAATTTGGTTGCCATGCCCATGTTTCATGTGGGTGGAACAGGTTATGGCAGCAGTACCATGCTGCGCGGTGGACATACAGTCTTAATGCGTGAAGTGAATGCCGCAGTGGCAATCGATTTGATAGCGCGTTACAAGGTCACTCACACATTCTTTGTGCCGGCTGTTGTGCAGTCGCTTTTACTAAGCCCGGGCATTGAAAAGGCAGATTTATCCAGCCTTCAACTCCTGATGTATGGCGCATCACCCATTGGTGATGTGTTGTTGCGTCAAGCTTTAGATGTCTTGAAATGCAATTTCATGCAGGCTTATGGAATGACAGAAACCGCTGGTACAGTCTTGGATCTACCACCCAAAGACCATGAATTAGAAGGTCCACGAACCAGATTATTGAAATCCTGCGGTCGTGCTTATCCATGGGTTGAATTAAGGATCATTGACCCCACCACATTGAACGATGTCAAGACCGGCGAAGTGGGTGAGATTTGGCTTAAATCTGGCATGGTCATGAAAGGTTACTGGAACAAACCAGAAGCAACTTCTGAAACCATCATGCCTGGCGGCTGGCTTCGCACCGGTGATGCCGCCTATCAAGACGCAGATGGCTATGTTTATATGTATGACCGTTTCAAGGACATGATTATTTCTGGCGGTGAAAACATTTACCCAGCTGAAGTAGAAAACGCCATGAATGCGCATCCCGCTGTCAAAGAGGTCGGCGTCATTGGCATTCCACATTCGCGCTGGGGAGAGACGCCCATGGCTGTGGTGGTTTTACGGGATGGTCAAATTGCAAGTTCAGCCGAATTAATTGCATTCACTCGCGACCGATTGGCCCATTACAAATGTCCGACTGCAGTGGTGATTGCCAATGAATTGCCCCGCAATGCATCGGGCAAGCTGCTCAAGCGCGAGCTTCGCAAAATCTATCTCAAAAATTGAGGCTACGAATCTGCATGCAAATTGAGTCGAACGCCAAATATCAGACATCGCTTCAATTGATGAAGCGATGGGTGGTGAACTACTTCAATCAGCACAGTGATGCAGCTGCAAGAGAGTTCATTGCGCCTGATTACAAGCTGGAAATTGGTGATGTTGTTTTTGCGGGTCGAGACGACCAGTGGTTACCTGCAGTGCAACAACAGTTTAAGTTGTTTCCCTCATTGAGTATGACGGTGCATCAAGTCATTGCGGGCGATGGCTGGGCTGCTGCTTGGTTTTCTGAGCATGGTGCTTCGGATGGCAAAGCTGCTTGTTGGTCAGGCGTAGCGATCTATCTCAATGATGGTCAAAAAATGACACGTTGTGTTGCGCAGGAGGATTACTTCACACGCCATCGTCAAATGAAGTCAGGTGTCTGTGATGCCTTAGAAGCGCCTGCAATCGCGCCCTGGGACATGCCTCAATTGGGACCCAACGAAGAGGCCTTGTCGATTGTGAAAAATTGGCTGAGCGATTCTTGGCCACCGACGCAGAACAAGGTGCGTTGTGATGATGAGCACATCACTGGCATACCACTACATTTCAAAGTTCAAACGGTCTTCATTGATGAACTGCACGCAAGTGGCAACGATGTTGTATTTCATGTGCGACAAACAGGTGTTTACATTGATGGAATGGCGGGAATGGCACCGCATCAAGTCAACAAAGTTCTTCATTGCAACGGTATCGTCCGAGTGCACGATGGCCAAGTTGTCAGTGGTCGGGTCATTCGCGACCGTGTGGGCTTGAAAGCCAGTTTGAAGAAAGAGATGGCAACCGGATGACTCATTCAATGTCCAACAACAGAACGTCATCTAGCGTCATTTTGGAGCGCGATGGTGCTGTTCTTACCATCATCATCAACCGACCCGCGGTGCGCAATGCCATCAACCGTGAAACCTCAGAAGCCATCGCTGTCGCCATCGACTTGTTAGACAGCGATCCCGATTTATCCATTGGTATTTTGACGGGTGCTGGAGAACATTTTTGCTCGGGTATGGATCTCAAAGCTTTTTTGAATGGTGAGCGTGTTGAGTTAGAAGGACGTGGACTAGCCGGTATCGCTGAGCGTCCGCCTGTTAAACCCCTGATTGCTGCAGTGGAAGGCTACGCTTTGGCTGGCGGTTGTGAGATCGCCTTGGCATGCGATATGATTGTGGCCTCCAACAATGCGCATTTTGGAATTCCGGAAGTCAAGCGTGGCTTGATTGCTGGCTCTGGCGGTTTGATGCGATTGCCGCAACGGATACCATCTCAAATTGCTTTGGAATACGCACTGACAGGGCGGCCTATGAACGCTAAGGAAGCAGCACACTGGGGGTTGGTCAATAGACTGACTGAGCCTGGCGGTGCATTGGCAGAGGCTCGCTCTTTGGCGCTAGAAATAAGTCAAAACGGACCTTTGGCTGTCCGCATGACCAAACTCATCATGTCCCAGTCTTCCGATTGGCCAGCAGATCAAAAATGGCCTAAACAAAATGAAATTTTGGAACAAGTCATTGCTTCTAACGACGCACGTGAAGGCGCTTTGGCTTTTAGCGAGAAGCGTGCACCACGCTGGTCAGGAAGCTGAAATTTCTCATGAACTGTGCTGCCATCATGAAAACTCTTGATCCTGACACCCATCAGCTTCTAGCTTTGGCACGTCAAGCTGCTTATCCACCATTTCAAGCCTTGACGCCTGAAAACGCACGTGCTGCTTATGCGGCGGGTTGGTCCTCGATGCAGATGGATGGCGGTGAAGTTGCTTCTGTCAAAGATGTCAGCATCGATGGCCCTGGTGGACCCTTGAAATTGCGAATTTACAGGGGCGAGGACACACATGCGCAAACGCAATTGCCTTGCATGGTGTTTTTGCATGGCGGTGGCTGGGTCATTGGTAACCTTGATAGTCATGACCGCTTGTGCCGAAGATTGGCCAATGTCGCACGCTTGTGCGTGATTGCTGTTGATTACCGGTTGGCACCAGAGCATCCATTTCCGGCTGCTATCGATGATTCAGCTTGTGCTTGGCGCTGGACTCATTCGAATATTAAAGAATTAAACATTGATCCCAGTGCCATTGCAGTGGGCGGCGACAGTGCAGGGGGGAATTTGGCGGCTGTCCTGGCGCTGATGGGCCGAGATGGCGATATCAATGCCCCTGTCTATCAAGCCTTAATTTACCCAGCTTTAGATCTGAGAGCTCAAAGTGACTCCTACCAATCAGTCACAGACGGTGTACCACTAACCGCATCGACCATGCATTATTTCATTGGTCATTACACACCAAATGCAGAAGATCGATTCGATTGGCGTGCTTCGCCTTTGTTGGCAGATAGCTTGAAAGATGTAGCACCTGCTTTGATGATGACGGTGTCCCACGATCCATTGTGTGATGAAGGTCGCGCGTATGCCCATCGCTTGGATGCCGAGGGCGTCCGTGTCAGCCTCTTGCATTTCAACGACCATGTTCATGGCCTTTTAGGTATGGGCAAGTTTGTCTCGGCAGCCAATCACATTGGTGATCATATTTTCCGAACGATTGGCTTTGAGCTTTATCGGTGTTCTGCATTTGCCAATCGAAGTTTTTCAACCTAGTTTTTTCACCACCCCTCGCAATTATTGCGAATACAACCAAGGAGACGTTATGAAGACCATGAAAGTTAGCAAAGCATCCAGTGCAGGGAAAAGCCTGATGCAAAGTGCCAAAGTGGCTGCGGTTGCTGCACTTGCTGTCGCCACATTCAGTGCTATGTCACAAGAAATTCCAGAAGATGGGGTCTATAAGGACCGCATTGATTGGGGTATTTTGATGGACATGTCGGGACCTACGTCTGGATCACAGGCCCCTTGGGTGACTGGTTTTCAAGACTACATGCGCAAAGTGAATGAAGCCGGTGGTGTGAACGGTCGCAAGATCAATGTCTTGGCTGAAGACAACCGATTCAACGCTGCAACAGACAAAATTAATTATGAAAAATTGGTCGGCCAAACACCCGTGATTGCTATTTCTGGAATGGGTAGTTCTGCCTCCCAAGTTGCACTGGCGCCAACCATCAAGGCTGGCAAAGTGCCAATCGTAGGAACATACACACCAACTCGAGCGTTGTCTGAGCCAACCAGCAACATGGTTTACAACGGCTTCTGCGGCTATAAACAAATGGCCCAAGCGGGTGTTGGTTACTTTGTTGACCAAATGAAGCTTAAAAATCCAAAGGTCATGACTGTGGCCATTGAAACAGCGGGCGGTAAGGAATACCACGACTATATTTCAGAAGCCGTGGCCAAATACGGCGGTACAGCAACCCATGTCACCATGAAAGTAACTGCAGTGGACGTCACGGCCCAAGTGCAAGAAATCATGGCCCAAAAACCTGACTTCATCACCATTTATGGCGTGAACAACACAGCCATTCTGACCATGAAGGCCTTGGCACAGTTTGGCGTCAAGATGCCAGCTTTTGGCATTACCTACTTGGGGTCACCCGCTATTTATCAAGCCTTGGGTGCACAAGCAGCTTCATCCTACAACTTCATCAGTTGCTTTACACCTGGCGGTACTGACCAGTCTGCAGGCAACCGTGAAATGTCTGCGTTTGCAGACAAGGTGGGCCGTTCAGCAATGAAACAGGACATCAACTATGTGGGTGGATGGGTGGCTGGTCAAATGGCTGCCGAAGCCATTGCACGCTTAGGCGCTTCACCATCACGTGCAAAGTTGGTTGAATCTTTGGCCAAAGGCTTCACAGTGGACAGCAAGGGCCTGGCCGCGCCATTCACTTACACCGCAGACAACCATAACGGCCCCTCTGTGTTGAAAATGTTCACATTTGACTATG
>Ga0114974_10001744_pt1 | contig 17077 bp, 17 predicted proteins | sample S_130206_EF_Meta_FD_87318 | JGI IMG/M metagenome (GOLD analysis project Ga0114974, IMG submission 87318) | Freshwater microbial communities from Lake Simoncouche, Canada to study carbon cycling - S_130206_EF_MetaG | ecosystem: Environmental > Aquatic > Freshwater > Lake | place: Lake... | reverse complement strand
TAAGAGCCACTTATGGGGAACACCGTGAGTACCAAATCAATTGTCCTCATTGTAAGAAATCTAATGATGTGCTTATTAGCATGTCGGAGTTTCCTATTAAACAACCTAAAAGTAACCCGCAAAAACCATTAGTAATTAAACTACGAAACGGACAAGAGCAGGCATTTCGCCTAGTTACAGGTGGAGATAGTCAAGCAGTTAGTAAGAAAGCAAAAACTATTCCAGAGCAAAACACCGTTTTAATATCTCGTTGTGCTTTGTGGGAAGGTGTTACTCCTCCTGCAGATACTGAGAAATGGGCTAAAAGCCTGGGTATGAAAGACCGTGCCACAATCATTGATAGTTTACTTGCAGCACAACCTGGCCCAGAAATCAAGGAGGTGGAAGCCCACTGTGCCCATTGCGAAAAACCTTTTCCAATAATGCTAAACTGGGCCTCACTTTTATTTGGCTAATCTAGTAAGGACTTACTGGGAATACGATTCAATAGCATCTGTTTACAAGGGCTTTTCGCTCACCGATATCAAAATGATGACAGTGCGTCAGCGCACTTATTGGGCGGCAATGAGCCGTTGGCGTAGATCGGAGTAATCATGGCAGAAAAAAACTTAGGTGACTTAAAAGCTAAATTTAAAGTTGACGTTGACCAGATGGAGAAACTGGTTAAAGGTATTACAACCATTCGTACCGATTTTAAGGCATTAGATACGACTTTAACTAGCGTTAATAAAAAATTAAACGCTACCTTAGCCGCTTTACAAAGGATAAAAGGACTTGGCGGAGTAGCAGGAATAGGCGGTGGAGGGGCTAACCCAACTACTGGAGCTATAACACCTCCAGCTCACATGATTATTCAGAATAATACAGTTATTAACGGTACTATTCCTGCAACGCCAGAACCAGCGAATACTGGTGGTGGTGGCGGTGGACAAGCAGGAATTAACCCTTATGGTAGAGCAGCCTCCGTAGGATTACAGGCAGTTACATCAACTATCAATGCTATGAATGCCCGAATGGATAACAATCTTTCTCGTTCTTTAAGTGCAGACAAATTAGGTGTTTACTACCAGCAAACTAAGGGTATTTCACAAATGCAGTACGTTAATCAAATGCGTACTCCTTTGGCTGATCAGCGCTTAGGCTATGGAGGAATAAGCACCTTACTTGCGTTAGAAGCAGCAACTGGTCTAAAAGCAAGTAAAGAAAGCGCCGCTGGTTATGCTTCTATGCGAGTTTCTTCTGGATATTCACTTAGTACAGAACAACTAGCGCAACAAGCCGCAACTTTAGCTGGGCCTGCTGCCAACAACCGTATGACCATGATGCTTGGAACTGGAATGTATGGTCTTGGTGGTAAACAGCGAACACCATTTGAAGTAATGCAACAGGTAGTACAACGAACAGGTTTGCTTAATGACAGAGTATTAAAAGGCGCCAAACAACAAGGTTCAAATACTAGAGCAATGCTTTTGGCTTCTGGAGTACCTGAAGACATGGTTGATCAATACATAGACTATGCGCAGCAAACTCAAACGTATAGAAAGACAACTGGGAAAAAAGATCTTCCCGAAGGTTCTAAAGCTTCTGATCGTCGCCTTATGGGTATTGAAGACAACTATGCTTCGCAAGCAGAGGAAACTGCAAGGGTGTCAGAAAAACGTGATGAAAATTATTACGCAAGAAATGCTGATAATTTAGCCCAATTTGAAAAAAATACTCAAGCAGTTACTAGAGCACTTGGAGGCTTAGAAGAAAAACTAAGCGGTATCGTTGGTGAAAACATAGGAACTAGAGGAAGTATTGGGCGAAAAGGTATTGGGTCAGCAATGATGGCTGCTGGCGGAGGAATTATGGTAGGTACTAGTTTTACTGGTGTTGGTGCTGCTATTGGCGCAGGCATAATGGGTCTTGGCGCTGTACTCAGGGGTGACCCAGTTAATGGAGACAATACAAAAGGCGCAACTATTCCTCTTAAGAACGGTCAAATACCGTTAGCCGACATTGTTAACTCTCCTGAGTTTTCTCCATTGAATGCATCATTTAAAAACAGATTGCTTAAAATGTTTCAAGACAACCCAAAAGTTGGATTGGCTAGCGGTGCACGATCTGAAACAGAACAAAAAGCTTTGTTTCTTTCCCGATATGTAGAAGTACCAAATGGCGAAGATGGTGATGCAACCTATAATGGTAAACAATACCGACATGTTTCTGGAGCGCCAGTTGCTCCTCCAGGAACATCAATGCACGAGTTAGGGCTTGCCGCAGACTTATCTGGAGATATAGATTGGGTAGAAAAAAATGCAGCAAAATATGGCTTAAAAGCTTTTGGTGGTGAACACGGAGAACCATGGCACGTACAACCTGCTGAACTTCCCAGAACTAGGGCTGAATATCAAGCAGGTTTAAACAGCGTTCAAAGTTCATTTACTACAAGTGCTTCACAACAAATTGAATCAACCAACTTACAATCGTTACTTGATGATGGAGCAGCAGGTGGTGCAGGAATTAGTAGTAAAGGATCCATGCTGGGTTCAACCAATGCACCAACTCCCAGCACTGGGGCTACTCCAGGTGTGTCAAAACTAGAAACTGTTGCGACGAACAAGGCTGAAGCGTTTGTAAACCAAGCTCTAAAAGCGGAGGGAGATACATATGCTTATGGCACAGCCAGAGATTTATCAAACCCTGATCCTTCTGCATTTGATTGCAGTGGTCTTGTTGTTTGGGCAGCTAAACAATCTGGTTACGAAGCCCCTGGTTTTGGTAATACAAACGCTGAGGGTTTGTACCAGTTTACTAAGAAAACTGGTGGTGAATTAACTCCAGAAGAAGCCAAAAAGCAAAAGGGAGCGTTGCTGTTTAGAAAAGAAGCTGGAGCAGCCGCACATCACGTAGCTATTAGCTTAGGTGATGGAACAACAATGGAGGCTAAGGGAACTGCAGAAGGTGTTGGTCAGTTTCCAGAACGTGATACATGGAATACTGCAGGAGTACTTCCAGGAATGTCTGCAGCTGTTGGAGATCCTGAAGACCTAACAACACCAAAACGTAATAATAAACCAAACGTAAAAATTGGTGGAAACACTAGTGTTACAATAGCGCCTAACATATATGTAACTTCTACTGGAAACAATCCGTCTGATGCATACCGTATGGCTCAAGAATTAGCCCGATTGATAGATAAAGATCTTAGACAAGAATTGTTGAGGACAACATAATGCCATCTGCTGATTCATGGGAAAGACAAATAGAAATAAGGGGTTCAAAAAAAGTACCGAATAGCTCTTCTACTTCTAATTTTTCTAATGGTATACAAGAACCTAAACAGGGAGAACTTGACAATCCAGCGTTTATTTGGCCTGGTTCAACAGCAAGAACAATGAATAATCAAACATACCAACCAGTGCGTGGGTACATCCGTAGATTAAATGAGTTCTACGCTAGAATGGGGGACGCTAGCGATATCAAAAATAGACGATGTAACTTTCAGTTTCAACCAGAGTCTTTTGAACGTACTGTTGATGGCAACGCTATAAGCACTCAATTCTTTTTTAATCAAGATCCAGGTCAATTAACAGTACCCGTTCCTGGGCAATCTGGATACACTTTAAGGCTGATGTTTAATAGAGAAGCGGAAGTAGCTTCAGGAACGTATATACCTACTACAAAAGGTGGTTCTATAAAAACATCTAAGCGTGTTACCGATCCTTTTGACCTAAACGCTGCACAACGATATATGACTTCAGATTATAATAAATCGTGGGTTTGTCAGATAGGGGTGCTTGCTGACATATTTGTTTTAGATTCTATTATTGGTCAGGGAATAAATAAAGAAACAATATCAACTCTTCAGAACATAGTAGATACCAATGCAAGAAATGCAAAGAATAATCCTCCTAAAGACGTTGAAGATGATAATACTGACGATCAAGATAAAAAGTCAAATATAAAAACTGGCAATGACTACTGGTCTGCAAATTCTGGTTCCCTTAAAGACAATCCAAACATAGGAAATACGGCTTTTCTAGTTCCTTCCCCAGTGCGTATCATGCTGTCTAACTTAATGATGATTGAAGGTTTTGTTACTCAAAGTTCGGTAAACATTCACAAATTTACTAACACATTTATACCAACGCAAGCTGTGGTCACTTTACAAATACAAGCGCTATACATTGGTTTTGCTAAAAAACAAACAATGCTTACTTCTGCTGGTGATGGGTCCAGTGGTAATGGAACGTCAGACGCCAGCGCAGAACCAGATTTTTCAAATTTATCAGCAAGTCAAGTAGTGCTTTATGACCAACTTAGACAAGGAACTAAGGATATTTATAAAGATATTAAACATGATGGTAACTACCTTAAACTTATTGATGTGTTAACTCCTCTAGGTAAAAAAGATCACATCTTTAATTTTGCTTTAAACTTAACTGAAAATGGAAAACGATTTATAAAAGAAGATTTAGACACAGCTGCTGGAGCGGCAGCAATTTTTACATGGGATGGAACTATAAAAATGTGGTGGCATTCCTATGCTTCTACAGGCACACGAGGTTTTGGTCAAATTAATGCCCCTAATCCTCATACGTTAGTGAAAGGAGCACCTTCTGACAGTGCTCTTGTTAAATGGGGTACGGAAACAAACCCATTAACACTAGCCGAAAGTGCAGGAACCTTAAATGAATTTAATAATGATAGTTTTATGGTGCATACAATTGGTGAAGTTTCCAACTTTTCAGATCAAGGTATTTCTGGATGGATAGGTGGAGCTACCTTTAAATACATAGACAACAAACTTAGTGCAGCAGACCCAGCGATTTGGCCTTTATTTCCAGCTAATACAATTGATTCAAGTATTCCACGTCCATTTTTGGAAGATAAATTTTGGATAGAATTAAACATTAACTTAAAAGTAACTTTTAACGATACTACTTTTCCAGTGGGTCAAATTATAAAAATGAGAAGACCAGTAGCGTGTGGTGAAGCAGGATTACTTTTAGATATGATAGTAAGTAAAGCCTAATGATTAACTCTCTTTCCCGATACACCACTGCAGTAAATGACGATGGATCAGTCATTGCTATACGCAAAAACCAAAGTAGTCTATCTGTGCAAAATTATATAGTTAGACCAGGTGACACAATAGAGGTATTAGCAGCTAAACTTTATGGAGACAGTTCTCAGCATTGGAGATTACTAGATTTAAATCCTCAATTAGAATTTAGTTTTGATTTAACAGCTAACGACATAATACGTATACCTCTATGATTTTTTCAAATGCTTTTCCCGAAGTTCCAATCTTAGATGTGATTATAGAGCAAGGCACAGTACCATACTCTCAAATAGCTTCTGTTGACCTATCTTTTTCTGAGAATAAACATGATATGGCTACCATTACTTATGCAGGCTTTCCTGGTGTTGCAGTTACCTCCTATATAGGTCTACCCGTAAAAATACTTCTTGGAAATAACGAAGCAAATTTAATACAATTTACAGGGTATGTAGCCTATGTAGAAATAGAAGCACGTACAAAAATGGGTACAGTGAATGACTCATTAATTCAAATGGCTAAAGTTGTTTGTTTTGGCAGTAGTTACGAAATGAAAGCTATTAAAAACAAAACTTACGAGAAAAAAACAATAAAACAATTAACATCTATTATGGCAGAAAAATACGGTTTTTCTTATTCTGTCCCTGACAATGCTTATGTATTTCCACTGTTGAGTCAAAACGAAATTAGTGATTGGGAATTTTTTGTATCTGCAGCTAATAAAATTGGATACACTGTTACAGCGCATGGAACACATATAAATGTCTACGATTCTTTTTCTTCATACTTTAAATTGCTTCCAGCAATACCCTTACAAACTTTAAATGGAGCTAAGGGCGCAGAAAGGCTTCCTGGAAACATATACGAGTTTAAAGGTGTTTTTGGGCAAGTTACGCCAGAAGGTAACGCCTCTGATTGGATAGTTAAGTCTTTAGACAATTTAGGAAAAGAAATATCCTATTCATCTACTCAAGATAAGAACAGTGGTCTTGGAAGCAAGTTTAAAACTAAATTTGTTAATGAAATTATAATAAACACAACAACTCAGGATTCTCTAAAAGAGTACGTAAGAAAATATACTAGAGAGTCTTACCCAATGGTAGCAACAGCATCTGTAATAGGTGTTTCTAACGCTATGCCTGGACGATTAGTAAATATTGGCCCATATGATTCTAAATTTGATGGCTACTGGATTATTGAAGAAGCTACACATCATATCAATAATAAACATTACATTACAACACTTAAGTTAAAAACCGATTCAACTAATGAAGAACCGTTAGTTATAGGTAATGACTCTATCTACAAAGAGGCTCCTGAATCTATACTTGTTAACAACTTGTGGAAAACAGAAAGAGAGTTTGCTCATGTATACTGAAATTTTTGGTCCGTATATACACAGAGCCATAGTCTCTTCATCTGATGAAATTACTGGTGAGATCAAAGTTCGTATTCCTTCTAAATTTGGACCAGAGATTGCTTTGGATATATCTTTTATTGGTAGACAAAAAGTTGATGGAGTATGGCCAGTTCCTGCAATAGGAACTCAAGTAGTTGTTGCTACTGATAGTAGAGAATACACAAATATGTTTATTCTAAATGTCAACCCCATAGTTCAAGGATAAATATGTCAATTTTAAAAATACCTATGCAAATAGATTCTTCTGGAAGGCTTGCCTCGGCTAAGACCACTGACGAAATAATTAAACAAAAGATTACAGATTATTTACTAACCTCTATGTTTGAACGACCAATGGCACCATCATATGGCGCTAACACTGACGCTTTAGTTTTTGAAAATTTTGATTCATTATTTTTTGAAGAATTTAAACTAGAGGCTTTGAGTGGTTTGCAAAAAAACATTTCTGGAGCGCAAATATCTAATATGTATATCTTAGGACCTAGTTCCTTAGATGACTCAACTGTTAGTATTGCAGTAGAGTACAAACTTCCAACATTTGGAACACGCCAAGCAATTATTCAAGTACTTACTCCATCTGATCTAAACGAGGACTCTTCTTTATGAGCACATTTGACTACACCAACCGAGATTATGCATCTATTCGCTCTGACCTATTAGCACGTGCATCTTCTATTTTCCCAGAATGGTCGTCAAGAGACAATTCTGATTTTGGAATGTTATTTGTTGATTTAGTTGCTTATATGGGTGACATCTTACATTACTATGTAGATCAAGCAGCAAAAGAAGCTTTCTTAGACACAGCGTCACGACGTTCGTCAATTTTAGCAATTGCAAGTTTACTAGATTACATCCCTCACGGGAGAACTCCTGCTCAAACTACTATCAGTTTAAATGCTGCTGCATCACTTGCAACAGATGTAAACCCTATTCTAATACCAGCAAACACAAGATTCTTAGCTAAACCCATAGTAGAAACTGCTGATTCAGTAGTATTCACAAATAATACAGCAATAGCTTTTAACGCAAGTGGAACCACAATCTCTGGGTATTCAACATATGCTAAAACAACTCCAGCAACCCTACGATTAACTGAAGGCGAAAACTTTACAGAGTCTTTTACCAGCAACGGGCAACTTTCACAAAAATTTACTTTATCTAAAATTGGTGTTGTTAAAGACTCTATTGATGTAACAGTAGCTGAAGGAATTTTTGGTGCAGTTGTTGGATACTCTCAAGTTGATCGTTTAATAGAGAGTACTAACTCTGATAGAGTTTACTCAACCGATCTTCAATCAGACGATTCAATTCAATTGCATTTTGGTAATGGCGTACATGGGAAAATACCTACAGTAAATGCAGTCGTAACTATTACTTACCGTAGGAGTAGAGGTTCAGCGGGTAACGTACCAGCCAACTCAGTCAACGCTTTTGAGTCTTTAACTAATGCTTATGGACCAGCTTACGATGGCATTGTCATTACCCCAAACACCTTGCGAGCTTTTGGTGGAGCAAACTCTGAAAGTATAACTTCACTAAAAGCAAACATACCAACTTCTTTTAGATCTCAAGACAGAGCAGTTTCTCTGCAAGATTATGAAGAACTAACTTTACGTGTTCCAGGTATTACTAAAACAAAAGCAAAGGTAGTTACAGGAGCAGTTGCAAAACAAGGGGTTATTAGTAACAAAGCAAAAACAGCAACTGTTGCAACCTTGACTACTTCTACTACTCACTCTATTTCAAATGGAGAATATGTTGGAGTGTTTGGAGTTGATGATACGTTTGATGGTACATACGTAGTAACAGGAACTACAAGTAATACCTTTACTTACGCTCTAACATCTGCCAGTGTTGCATCGGCTAGCGTTTCATCTGTTGCTACATTTAAAAATGCACAAGTTAAAATATTTGCTTTAAACACTCCAGATGATTATGATGGAACATTAACAGGAACACCAACAACTAGTCCTTTGTATTTAGATTCAACGTATCGAGATTTGATCTACGACTACATTCAACCTCGTGAAATGATAGGTGTCAACTCTGTTGTTATGCCTTCTGTAGTGCTTGCCTTAGCAAAGATTAGTTGTTCTGTAGCCATTCTTCCTAGCTATGTTCAAGAGTTGGTAGAAGACAACATAAGAACTGCTATCAAAACTTTATTTAATTTTGACGATATTTCGTTTGGTCAAACAATTTCATTAGGAACTCTGTACAGAACTATATTAAATGTTGACGGTGTTGACTACGCAAACATAACTAGGTTTACTACTGGTTCTTCCAGTGTTATAGATACAGCATCGGCATCTCCAAATGTTCAAGGTGTGCAAGCAGCTGACACAGAATTACTTCTACTAACCGAACTAGCAGTAACAATTAGTGGAGGAGTCTCTACTAGTGGCGTATAAATCTTTTAGAATACGACGAGTTGATACAGGCGCTAGCCCTGACGCTAACCCGTTTGGTTCTTATGTTCGTGGAACTGAAACTGATGCTCCAACAGGATTAACACGTGTTGATAATGATAGTTCATTACGTTCTGATGGCTTCATAGCTCCAGTTGGCGCTCTCGTTGTAACAGCTGCTTTTGAGGCAATAGCAACAACTCATACTTCAGTACAACTATTTTGGTCTAACTTTCTAATAACAAACCCTGCATTGAATGTGGCAACAGAAACAAAAATACAAGGAGTAGTAATTGTATACTCATCAACTGGGGCACCTGAAACTGTTGCTGATGGAATACTTATAAAAAGGCAAATATTTAGTGACACTACTTTTTCTTATACTCACACCAATTTGCCATCTGGACAGTGGGCGTACTACTCTTTGTTCTTGCATTGGAACCAAAATGGAACTGGTAGCACTGGAGTTAATTGGTATGAGAGAGTTGCCACATTACAAGAGTTAGTTCCTTTCACACATCAAACTACGGATTCTTTATGGAGTCGTATCCCATCTAACCATCGTCAGCAAGACATCTATGGAAGAGACACAGACCCAGAAGGTTTGAACAGAGGCTACCTATATCGCTTTTTAGATATATTTGGTTTTGAATTTGATAGGACTAGGACATTAATTGATTCCGTTGTTAAACAGTATGACCCAGAAACTACTGAAGCTGAGTCTATTGAACAACTATCAAAGATGTTTGGATTAGAGGTTACCCCTCAAGATTTAGGTACATCAAGGGTAAGGCAATTACTTAAAGACCTTACTTATTACCGTAAACGTAAAGGTACGCTAGATGCCGTTAAACAGACTTTGATTGCTATCAGTGGATCTGAGGTGGACGTTGTTGAGTCTACTTCAAGCCCTCGTTATAAATTTAATGTGCATGCTGGCAAGGCAAACCTTATTGCTGACTCTTTATTTGTAATAGAATCTGGAACTAAAAAATGGGACTTATCATCTCAGACTGCTTCAGTTAGTTATACCAAAAATGGTAAATACATAACTGTATCTAATACAGGAAGTGCCTCAGCTCAATTTTCCTTGTTGTCAACAGTTGGTGTCCCTATAAAAGCTGACACCGAATACTGGTCATCTATTCAAATCACAACAGCTTCTGCTGGTTTTATTTGGGGAGCACAATATGCTTCTGCATCTACCTCTTGGTCTAATTGGGCAACAACTTCTCAAACTAATCAAGTAGTGGCAACCAATCTATCTCCTACAGGTAGGAAAGTAATATTAAACCCAAACATATCAACTACTGCTACGTACTTTCCAGTACTTATCCTTGGACTAGGTGCTGGGCAATCAACAGTGGTATCAGAATGGATGTTAGAACCTAATACTTACGGCGACTTCTTTAATGGGGACTCAGACTTTGGCGGTTTTGTTTATCAAAACAACTTGGCAGATCATCAATGGTCTGGTAGTCAATACGCATCTTATTCTACTTATTCGCCCAACCGTACAAAAACTCAAGAAACAATTACTAGGTTGTTGCCAAATCTATTCCCAGTCACTATGCTACTGGACACATCCATAGACACAGCAATTAACTACGATTGGATCCCAGGAGAAACATGAACTACATACTAGGTGCACTAGCCGTTTACAAAGTGTTACAAATTGTTGATTTACTTTTGCCTAAAGAAGCAATGCCTTGGGTTAAGGTTCTTGCTGGAGTTGCAATGTCATACGGAGCTTCTTTCATTGTAGACATTGACAATATGTGGATTGGTGGATTAGTTATAGCAACCCTTGCTGGGCTTTGTCACACCGTACTACGTTGTGTAACTTATCTAGGGGATATGGCACATCACAAGTCTTTAAAATAAACAATAGGAGAATAAAATGAGAAGGTATTACATAATTGGTGGTACAGGCAACGCTAGTGCTAATGTCATTGAAACTGGGTTATCAGATATTTCAGCAATCGCAGATGAGTTTGTTTATCTGTGGACTGGTAAGCCAACTGATGGTCAAGCACGAGTTTTAGATTGGTTGATTTCGCACGAGATTGAATTTTCTATCATGCATGAAGACGGGAAAGTACACCCTAAAGTAGAAGCAGCGGCTCAACGTGTTCTTAAAGTTGACAACCTTGTTAAAGACGCTTGTGATGGATACGGTCATTTTTCTGTACTTGTTCTGTGGGACGAAGAAGTGAGCACTGGTGAACCTACTGCTCTTGTGTACGAGCTAATAACCTATGCCAATTCTTTAGGCATGGAGTCTCTTGATTTGTGCAATGGCTTGGTTCCGCTTCTAGTAAGCAATCAAGAAGCTAATGACCTTCCAGAGGCCCCTAGGAAGCCCCAGGAAGCGACAAAAGCTGATACCCCTTTACCTACACAGGATGTAGCCCCAACGATCTTTAAAAGCTTTTGGGTGCTTACTGAAGTACACGGTGAAGAAGCAACCACGGTTGTTGGAGACAAAGAAACTGTTTTGGAGTTCTTGAACAAATCAGCATATTGCTGAACGAGTAGTTCAGGGTGGAGCGCCGATAAAGAAGGGTAACCAGCGCCCCACCACAATATGAACCTTGCGCAGTTACTAAGTAACTCGCAATAGTAAACAGGAGAAGGGAACTGTTTACGTAATACGAGCATAACATGACTATCAGAGAGGAAACAACCATATGGGAATAAAAAAAGTGCACACTGGAGAAAATACACAACTAGGAGGATTTTGGGTATCTATACCTAGTTGGGTAGTTAAACATATGAAAGGGGATTCTGTTGCTTTACATGTTTTGACATGCGCAATTGTTTACATGAATACTCACGATCAAACTTTATCTACCACCTACGATGTTCTTGCAAGAGACACTGGGTATAACCGCCGAACTGTTATTCGGGCTATGCACAGACTTGTTGAGATTGGAGTAATCCGCAAGACTGTAAAGATGGGTAGATACGGAAAGAACATGCCAAATGTGTACGTAATTACGTACAATACGGCAGCCGCAGAAGCACTACTTAATGGGGGTGACTCCAGAGACACTGGGGGTCTGAGGGGTGTCTCCAGGGACACTACTGTGGTGACTCCAGAGACACTCATATTGAGTGACTCCAGTGTCACCCAAATAAGAGAGAACAATAATACTAAGAATGAAAAAAGTAAAAAAGCAAGTTCTAAAAAACTTACGCAACTGGATCTATACTCAACGGACACTCGTTGGGCACAGCAACTTCGTATAAACGACAGGAGAGTTTGATCATGGCAAAAGGAATGGTATGGATGTGGGAGTACAGCATCAAAGAATTAAATGAAAAGGGCAAGGAAGTATTGTCTTCACGGATGTCTTTAACCCCAGTAGAAAACGGTAAAAAAATTAGAGTTCGTTTTGTTGGTCCAAAAGGAAAGCCTACTTGGAATGAAGAATGACGATTGGGGAGGCAAAACTATAGGAGCAGATGAACCTGTTATTAAATTTCCTGTTGAGAAGAAACCGTACAACGGTGGGATGGTTAACTACTTCAGAGATGTAACTACAGGATCAGCCATGACTTTGAATGCTCCAATCAACGGCATAGCTTTGATGAAAATCTTTAAAACTCTAAAAAGCAAGGGAGTAACTGTTGAGCAGATTTACAAAATGATTGACATGTTTGCTCATGAGATAAAGCAGACTCCGTTACCTCAAGATGTTCCTACTTGGAAAGGCTTTGCATCGAGGTTAGATTCATTAAAGAAGAAAGTTGACACTCCGATAGCAAAATTTGATTACTCGGAATATACTGTGGACAAGAGACTGAAAAGGGGTAGTAATGACTGAGTGGAGATCTGCCAAGTACTGGCGCAATAGGCAACCTGAAGAGCGACTTAAAAATGCGCACATACCCAAACGGTTTGCTAAAAAAACATTAAATGATTATGACACCAAATTAGGTAGTCCCGATGTTGTTACATACTCCCAACAGTGGATTGACAACATTGAACACAATAGAGAGTGTGGCGAAGGTTTGTATTTGTTTGGAGGTTCTGGCAGTGGTAAAACCCATGTTGCTTGCGGAGTGCTTAGGGAAGTTGTACTAAACAATCTTTTAAGTGGCTTCTTTATTACAGCAGAAAAGTTTGTAGAAGCATCATATGACGAGATGAATCCAGACCATGAGCTTCCAGAGATGTACGGAGATGAGCACATGCTTAAGTACATTCACTCTGTTTATGACATTTTAGTGTTGGACAACTTAGGTTCAGAAAGAATGACCGACTTTACAAAGAAAGCAATTACGTCAATGCTGAACAGCAGATACGAACAGCAGTTGATAACGATCATCACTAGCGAAATTCCATTATCTCGTTTAAGCGATATTTACGGACCTCGTGTTAAGTCAATTTTAAGTGAGTGCTGTTGTGTTTTGCCGTTCTTGGGCAAGGACTATCGTGCAATGGAACATTATGCAGGGGAATGACCTATCTGATTTTTCTCCGATATCTCAAGCCACAATGTTTGAGGGAGTACTAGCTTCAGAACCTACAGGTATAAAAAAAGCAAGATCAATTGTTGCTCAAGCTGGTAAGAACTGGGACCAGTATCTAGCACAATGGCAGACTAATGATGTTCCTATCAAACATGCTATTGATTTAATTAGTAGATATCAGGTAGGGATAGTTGTTTATACTCTATTGCCAGGGTATCTTGTTGACAGTATTGAGAAGTGGTTAGTTAGAAAAGGGATATCTACTTCAGTTTTTGCCTACGCAACAATTGAGGAACTAGCACACGACTTAAGATTTTTTCCATCAATAAAGAAGGTGTACACATCAGATGAAGAGCACGCAAAGATTATTGGGTTTAGGTCAACAGTTGTTTCTACTAAGACTGCGTGGTCAGCATAATGGCTAGTGCAGAACATCTCTTAATCAGCAAGGTAATACAAACTAAAGACTTAACTGTTGCTTTAAAGTCTGGAGTTAAAGAAGATCACTTTACCAAAGAGTGGTCAAAGGTATGGTCATGGGTTGTCACCTTTTGGCGAGATCATGGAGAGGTGCCAACAAAGCGTGCACTAAGCCAAGAGTTTGGTGATATTCGTTTAATCAGTGCGGAAGAAGAACCATTCACTGCGCTAATTGATGAAGTCTATAACGCATACAGACATCGCAATTTGTTAGAGGCAATGGCTTTAGCTGTACCATCTTTGGAATCAGGGGATACAGCAAAAGCACTTCTTGAATTATCTAAGGGTGTGCAGTTAGCCTCAGCAGAGACTGCACGACTTCGTGATATTAACTTGATTGACACTTGGGAACAACGAGTTGACAAGTACAAAGAATTACAAAGTACACCTAATGCCTTACGTGGTATACCTACTGGGTTACTGGGTCTTGACAGAATAACATCTGGCTTTAGACCACAGCAGTTGATTACCTTTGTAGGTGAAGCTAAAAAGGGTAAGTCATTGATGACGCTAATCATGGCTAACGCTGCTCACCTTCACGGAAAATCTCCGTTATTTGTATCATTTGAAATGTCAGCAGAAGAGCAAGCAGCACGTTACGACGCAATCGTTTCTAAAGTCTCGTACACAAACATTCTTCGTGGTTCACTCACCAATAATGAACTAGCAAAGATAACGGACACCTTACGCATGAGAAAGAACATGCACCCATTTATTGTTACAGAAGATACATCATCTCTGACAACGGTTAGTGCACTTGCCGCAAAGGTAAAAGAGTTTAAGCCCGACATCTTATTTGTTGACGGTGTTTATCTAATGGACGATGAGAACGGTGAACCCAAAGGCTCTCCTCAAGCATTAACTAATATCACTCGCTCACTTAAGCGACTTGCACAAAATTCTGACATTCCAGTCATTGGGACAACACAGGTACTGTCTTGGAAGTTAGGTAACAAGAAGTCAAGGCGCATTACTGCTGATTCAATTGGATACACATCTTCTTTTGCCCAAGACTCAGACTTAATTGTTGGTGTGGAGTCTGACCCTGACATAGACAATCAATCTATTATCCGTGTAGTGCTTGCTCGTTCTGCTCCATTAGGTGAGATCAGAATTAACTGGGATTGGAATAACATGGACTTTACAGAGGTTGGAGAGGATGATGATAATGATGACAGCGATTCATGGTACTACTGACCTTGCAGAAGTTCTTAGGCAACTAGGAGTTGATGTTGTACGAGTAGGTGATACTGAGATATCTGCACGTTGTCCAGTTCACCTAAAGAACACTGGCAAAGTAGATAGATCGCCATCATGGTCCATGAATGCCTCAAGCGGTTTATGGTTGTGTTACTCATGTGGTGCTCGTGGCACACTATCTCATTTGGTTTCTGACCTTACTGGAGAACCTGATTCTATTGTTGCAGTACACGAATTTCTTATTCAAGGAGGGTTGTCTCGATTATTAAACCCAATATCTGTTGAGAAACCTACAGCCGAAGTTGACTGGTTTACTTTCAGTAAGTTTCAAGTGCCCTCCGATGACATGTTGACATCTCGCAATCTAGATAGAGAAGCAATACGCAGGTATGGCATTAGATGGGATGCGAAAGATAACGCATGGATAATACCAATAGTGTCACCACTTGGAGAACTATTGGGTTGGCAGACTAAATCAAAGGATAAAGTTTTAAACTACCCTGTTGGTGTTATTAAATCCAATACCTTATTCGGTATGGACAAAGCGGATTGTGATACATGCATCTTGGTTGAGTCTCCCCTTGATGTTGTGCGCATCCATACTGCCGTTAGTGGTTGTTGTGGTATTGCTTCGTTTGGTGCGCATGTTAGTAAGAAGCAAATAGAGTTGATGTCCTATCATGTAAACAAACTTATAATTGCATTAGATAATGACAGCGCTGGTATTGCTTCTGCCCAAAAATTATATTTAAGTCTTCCAGCATTTAGACAGCCAGTACTATGGTTGAAGTATGCTCACACAACAGCAAAAGATATTGGTGATATGACAGACTCAGAGATACATGAAGCTATTTCTAAAGCATCGGTGTTTCCATGGTGGTTACATGTTTAAAGGTAACTTATACCCTTTTCAGCAGGAAGCTTCAGACTCAATGGTTGACAGAGGTCAAATGCTATTGGCCTTAGTCATGGGCGCTGGTAAAACCATTACAACTCTTTCCGCACTAGAGTCTTTGAAAGATCAACAAGAAATAAAGAAAACATTGATTGTTGTTCCGTCTTCTTTAAAGTATCAATGGGAGCGTGAGATAAAACGCTTTACGGATTCTTCGTGCACGGTCATTGATGGTACAATCAGCACTCGCAAGAAACAATGGAGAACCTCACTTAGTTCCACTTATGTTATTGTCAATTCCGAATCTTTAAAGAACGATATAGCTGACTTTGACAAACATACCTTTGATGCCATAGTTGTAGATGAAGCAACCATTATTAAATCTGCCAAAGCAAGAAGGTCACGCTTAATAAAGCGCATTGGCAAGAGGTATCACTACAGGTTTGCTTTGACAGGACAGCCAATTGAGAATAAACCAGAAGAACTGTTTTCTATTATGGAGTTTGTTGACCCCAAAGTTCTTGGCAAAGTAGATGTGTTTGATAGGACTTTTATTGTCCGAGATCACTATGGTAAGCCAAATAGATACCGTAACCTAAAACAGTTACACCAGAGCATGCAAGGGGTAATGATTCGCAAAACTAGAGAAGACATTGCCGATCAATTGCCACAAGTTATACAACAAGTAATACCCGTTCCTTTTGACACTGCTGGTGCAGTTGTGTATAGAAAGATAGCTAATGATTTACTGAACTCCATTCAAAAAGCTATGACGCAGGCAGGTAGAAGTTTTGATATCTGGAGTCACTATTATGGATCATCGGGAAATAAAGAAGCCCAAGGTGACATCATGTCAAAACTAATTGTCCTTAGAATGTTTTGTGACAACCCATCCTTAGTTCATTGGTCTGCAAAACAATATGCAGATGCAACCAATACTCATGGAAGTGAGTACGCTAACAAATTAATCAATCAAGGAATCTTGCCACCCACATCAGGTACACCTAAGTTAGAAGCAGTGATACAGTACATAGAAGATGTACTAGAACAGAACCCAGCTAATAAAGTTGTTCTCTTCTCCTTCTTTAAAGAGAACTTACGACTTATTCAAGAAGCCACTAAACACGTTGCAAGAAGCGTTTTGTTTA
>Ga0114974_10001743_pt1 | contig 17080 bp, 15 predicted proteins | sample S_130206_EF_Meta_FD_87318 | JGI IMG/M metagenome (GOLD analysis project Ga0114974, IMG submission 87318) | Freshwater microbial communities from Lake Simoncouche, Canada to study carbon cycling - S_130206_EF_MetaG | ecosystem: Environmental > Aquatic > Freshwater > Lake | place: Lake... | reverse complement strand
GGCGAGGTTATTGATCGCCCAGCGTCAATTGTCAAAGAGTTACTTGAGAACTGTTTTGATGCCAACGCAACGCAATTAACGATTCATATCGAACAAGGCGGAATGCGTCTTATCCGTATTTGTGATAATGGCAGCGGCATTGAAAAGGACGATTTATCTCTCGCCTTAACGCGCCATGCTACGAGTAAAATTTGCAATCTTGATGATTTGGAGCATGTAAAAAGCATGGGGTTTCGTGGTGAAGCGCTGGCCAGTATCAGTTCAGTCGCAAAACTTACATTAACTTCACGTTGCAATGATGATTCGCATGGCTGGGCAGTTTGCAGCGATGGCGCTGAATCTTTTTTTGATATTCAACCTGCCCCCCATAAAAAAGGGACAACCGTTGAGGTGTGTGACTTATTTTATAACACCCCTGCTCGCCGAAAATTTCTCAAAAGTGAAAAAACCGAATTCGGACACATTGAAACCATTGTCAAACGCATGGCATTAAGTCGCTTTACGTTTGGATTTTCGTTATTTCACGCACAAAAAGAAATTTTAAATCTCAAACCCGCACTGACATTAGAGCAAGAAGAACACCGAGTCGCAGCCATTTTCAGTGATGATTTTATTAATAATGCACTGCATCTTGATTTTGAAGTGTCAGGACTTGCACTCCGCGGTTGGGTAAGCGTCCCAACTTTTTCGCGTAGCCAAGCGGATATGCAATTTTTTTATGTCAACGGTCGCTTAGTTAAAGATAAATCCGTTTCTCACGCGATTAAACAGGCTTACTCTGATGTGCTATATCATGGACGACATGCACTTTTTGCTTTGTATTTAACGCTAGATCCCAGTGAAGTAGACGTTAACGCTCACCCCGCAAAATCAGAAGTGCGTTTTCGAGATAGTCGTGCCATTCATGGATTTGTCTTATCTTGTTTGCAGCGAACTCTCGCTAATGTTCGCACAATACCAACGTATGCAAACCTTCCGTCATCTGCTTACACAGAAAATGACTCGTTTTCATCACTGCAAACATTGCAAGATACGACAAGTTCAAATAATGAAAAACCACACTCTTCCTCTCATTATCTGACACAAAAACCATTACCTTTAGCGTCAAACACGCCCGAACAGGTCTATCAAACGCTTTATTCGTCAAACCCACCAACTACAATACTTTCTCAGCAAAATACGGCTACAGATTTACCGTTATTAGGCTACGCAGTCGCACATTTACATGGTATTTATATTCTCGCTGAAACACCCTCTGGGATGGTACTTGTCGATACGCATGCAGCACACGAGCGCATTACATTTGAGCGTTTGAAACAGCAATATGCTGCTGGCAGTATTGCGATGCAACCATTACTGTTACCTATTAAAATGACGGTGATGCCTTTTGAGGCAGAATTGGCTGAAAACTCGATCAATTTTTTCACCCAATTAGGATTTGAGTTAGATCGTATTTCACCTGACACCCTTTTATTGCGAGCACAACCCGCTTTGTTAAATAAAGCGGATGGTGAACAGTTAGTACGAGATGTTTTAGCTGATTTCATTGCTCATCAAGAAAGTTATCGAATTCAAAGTGAATATAACGATGTACTCGCAAAAATGGCGTGTTATGGCTCAGTGAGAGCGCATCGGGTATTAACGCTTGATGAAATGAACGCGCTGCTGCGCGATTTAGAAATAACCGAGCGTGGAGGGCAATGCAATCATGGTCGCCCAACTTGGGTTGCACTATCCACGCAAGAATTAGATAAATTTTTCATGCGTGGACAATAATTTTTTATTGCTGAGATTTTGCTTTTGCACGACGCGTTAAGCGTTCACGCTTTTTGACTTCCCATTCTGTTTGCTTTGTTTTCAAACCATGGAAAGGATTAACAGGTGATTTAAACACAATTTTAATTGGCGTGCCGCTTAAATTCATTGCAGTGCGATAATAGTTAATTAAATAACGCTTATATGATTCAGGTAAATCGTCTGTTTGTGCACCATGGACGACAACAATAGGTGGATTACGGCCTCCTTGATGCGCGTATTTGAGTTTAATACGGCGTCCATTCACCATTGGTGGTTGATGCGCGGAAAGCGCTTCTTTGAGCATACGTGTTAAATTGGGCGTTGACATATCAAGCATTGCCGCTTCATATAAACTTTGCACCATATCAAACATTTTACCCACGCCATTTCCATGCAAGGCTGATATTTGGTGTTTTTCAGCAAATTCAACAAACGTCAGTTTAATATCAAGTTGACGATTGATGGTGTTTTTCTGCTCAGTGCTTATCCCATCCCATTTGTTAAGACCAATAATAAGCGCTCTACCTGCCTCTAAAACCAGGCCTAGCAAATGAGCATCTTGATCTGTCACACCTTCACGCGCGTCTATAAGGTAAATGACCACATTGGCTTTTTCAACAGCTTGCAGTGCCTTTAATACACTGAATTTTTCAATAACTTCACCAATGCGTGAGCGACGACGCATACCAGCCGTATCAATTAACGTAAACTTTCTACCATCACGCACAAAAGGAATATAAATGCTGTCGCGTGTGGTACCCGCTTCATCGAAAACCACCATACGCTCTTCACCGAGCAACCGATTAACTAACGTCGATTTACCTACATTGGGACGACCAACCACCGCAATGGCAATCGCTTCTTTATCTTCTGCTTCATCTTCAATAATAGCAGGCAGCAGTGCATCGGCCATTTTTAATAACTCAGGAACACCGGTGCCATGTGAAGCGGCAATTTTAAACGGCTCACCTAACGCTAAACTATAAAAGTCTGATATAGCAACAAAAGAATCGACACCATCTGTTTTATTTGTCACGAGAATAACGGGTTTACTTAAACGACGTAAATTGTCCGCTATCACTTTGTCTGACGTACTCAACCCTGCTCGACCATCTACCATAAAAAAAACGATATCTGCTTCTTCTAGAGCTACCTGAACTTGCTGACGCGCAACACGCTCAATACCTTCAGCATCATCTGCAATTCCGCTGGTATCGACGACAAGACACGGACGAATATCTTTATGTTTAACGCGACCATATTGTCGATCACGCGTTAAACCAGAGAAATCCGCAACAATCGCATCACGCGTGCGGGTTAATAAATTAAATAAGGTGGATTTGCCCACATTAGGGCGACCGACTAAAGCGATAACGGGTAACATAATTTTATTTGAAGCAAGTCTGAGGTAAAGAAGCGGAAAAGGAGGTTCAATTCAAAAAACAAGTTGAACCACTTTCAATATTTTACTTAATTTTTAGGGCGCTTAATGTGCCATCTTTCGCGTAAACATACACGATATCATCAACAATAACAGGTTTATTTTCAATAGGCTGATCGGTAATTTGAATTCGACCTAGCAGGCGTCCATCCGAACTACTTAGCCAATGCACATAACCTTCAAAGTCGCCAACGACAATATAATTTTGGTACGTTGCAGGCGCTGTTAAACGTCGATGATGTAAATCTTTTTGTTGCCAAAGTCCAGCACCATTGTGCTGATCAATTTGCCAAACGTGTGCATGTGAATCGGTTATATATAAATAACGAAAATCATTGCTTAAGCCTGTATGCGAAGAAATTGAATCATTACGCCACATCGTATCACCGTCTGAAGCAGACACAGCAGAAAGTCCACCACGATAACTGGCAATATAAACGACATCATTAATTTCAATAGGATCAACATCAAGATCCACTAATCGATCAACTTCAGATCGGCCTTTTGGAATGGCAATACTCGTTTCCCATGCAAATTTACCATTAGCTAAATCTAAAGCAATTAATTTACCGTTATCGTAACCAGCAATCACTTTATCATTCACCGCTAATGGCGCACTGATGCCACGGATAGTTAAAGCAGGCACATTATGTTCATAATTCCATAATTTACCCCCTGTTTTATCATCTAATGCGCTAATTGCGCCATCAGTGGTGCGAACAATGACTTTATTCTTAATCACTAAAGGCGTCGCAAGGACTTCACTAGATACGGTGCTATTCCAGATAATTTCACCAGTTTGCAGGTTAAGAGCAATAACTTGCGCATTACTTGAGCCAAAAACGACAATACCGTTGCCAAGCCCAACTCCTCCAGATAACGATAATTCAGTGTCTGTTGACCAGATTTTGTCACCTGTTAGTAAGTTTCGAGCTTGAACAACACCCTCTCTATCAGCAACGATGATATTGCTACCAGAAACAACGGGGGGAAGTTTCACACTTTTTTCATCGGAACCTACGCCAATTGATGCATCCCAAATTTCTTCAATATGCACTTCAGCCACATCTGTTTCATTTAATAATGCAGGCGGATCCGCATTGTCTTCACCGCCTGAAAAATAATCAGAAATTCCCGAAATCGACTCTTTCATCGTATCGAGTGCCGTGCAAGCCGTGAGCGATATAGCGATGACTAAAACAAGTAAGCGACGCATTATTTTATACTTTCCAATTTTTCTGGCGCGGTGAGGTCATCAATTTTAAATTGTAATAAAGGGGATTGAAGACCATTATGTTTAGCTTTTTCATAAGAGCTTCTCGCTTCATCTGTGCGATCAAGCGCCACATACAAATCACCAACGAGCTCATCATAATTATCCGAAAAACCAGCTGTCTTTTTAGGATCAACATCATTGATTAACTGTAGTCCCTTTTCAAATTCACCCGTCGCCAAATATAAACGCACTAGACGTAGTTTTGCTAATTGACTCAACTCGTTATTTGATTGATTTGAAAGCGATTGCAATAGCTCTTTTGCACCGGCTAGATCACCTTGATCCACTTTTGATTTTGCTTGCAGAAGCACACTGTATGTTGCATATTCTGTAGACTTAAATTCTGTCTTAATCTGATTAGCTACGGTTTGTATGTCATCCTTTTTGTCGCTAGATACATTTTTAAGCAATTGATCATACATTGCAGACGCTTTGCTCGTTTGGTCTTTTTTATAATCAAGCCAGTAGTTCCAACCCAAAATACAGACTATCCCTATCCCTATCCCTGTCAGCGAGGCAGTCCCGTTTTCTTTCCACCATTTTTGCAAGGCTTCAACTTGTTGTTCTTCTGTTTCGTAGAGTTCCATATATTTTCTCGTCTTTAACTTGTGCTTTAGAGAAGGTTTAACGTTTTTAAAAATACCGCTATTTCATTTAAAGGTAAATTTTGTTGTGCTTGCGCGGGATCACGTAACGACTTAATAGCAATTTCTCCTCGTGACACTTCATCTTCACCTAAAATAAGTGCATAAGTTGCGCCGCTTTTGTCTGCTTTTTTAAACTGACTTTTTATGCTACCACCGGCGCAATCAAGTTGTAATTTCAATGTAGGTATATCACTTCGCAATTGCTCAGCTAAATGCAGTCCCACTTTTTGCGCCTGATCACCTACACGAATCACGTACACATTCACCGCAGCGTCCAAATCGACATGAATCGTTTCAAGTAAAAGCAACAAACGCTCCATGCCCATCGCAAAACCCACAGCATGATTGGCTTTGCCGCCTAATTGCTCAATGAGTCCATCATAACGCCCACCTGCGCAAATCGTACCTTGCGAACCCAATTCGTCCGTCACCCATTCAAACACGGTTTTACTATAATAATCCAGTCCACGAACAAGACGCGTATTAATCTCATACGCAACGTCAAGAGTATTTAACGTTTCCAAAATAGAATAAAAATGCGCTCGACTCTCTTCGCCTAAATAATCCATTAACTCAGGCGCGTTTGTCACAACATCTTGCATTGCGGGATTTTTCGTATCTAAAATACGTAGCGGATTGGTCGTTAATCGGCGAAGACTATCTTCATCTAAAACAGCTAAATGCCTCTGAAAATAAGTAACTAAGGCTTCTCTATAAATTAAACGCTCTGCAATTGTGCCTAACGAATTCAACTGCAAACGCACTTTGCTACGAATACCTAGCCTTGTCCATAATCTGTCTGTTAATAATAATAATTCGGCATCAATATCTGCGCTTTCCATTCCATAAGTTTCAACACCAAATTGAAAAAATTGGCGATAGCGGCCTTTTTGTGGGCGCTCATGACGATACATAGGCCCGAAATACCAAAGGCGATGTACTTGATTATGAAGTAAGCCATGTTCTAAGCACGCTCGCAAACACCCTGCAGTGCCTTCTGGGCGCAATGTCAGTGAATCACCATTTCTATCATCGAATGTGTACATCTCTTTTTCAACAATATCAGTCACTTCACCAATGGAGCGTTTAAAAAGTTCCGTTTTCTCGACAATTGGTAATCTTATTTCACTGTAACCGTAGTTTGCTAAAACGTCACGGATAATCTTTTCTGCGTATTGCCAAAGTGGAGTTTGCTCGGGTAAGACATCGTGCATACCGCGAATTGCTTGGATATTTGCCATATTATTTTAACGATATTTTAAAGTTTTTGCTTCTTGTGAAAGCGGAAATTGACTAAGAAGTGACTGTTTATATTGCTCAGCGAGCGTATTATTTCCTGTGGCATTTTCAATTTTTATTGCAATGAAAAGTGACTGCGCTGTTTCTTGAGAAACACGTTGATAACGCACCAAAAAGGCTTTGGCATCTGCCATATTTCCTTTTTCATAACGTATTTTTTGCATTTCAAGCAAAGCGGGTGAATAATCTGTATTAATCTGCAAAGCTTGCAGTAAATAACGTTCAGCTTCTAAACTGTTGCCCATTTGCAAGTAACAAAGACCAAGATTGGTCATTGCAAGCCATGAACGCTCATTTAATCCATCATTTGCAGCTTGCTCTAATAAAACCATGCCTTGCTGAGTATCGCCTTGTTCGCATAAAAAACGACCATAATTATTTTTTATGCGTAAATCAGGTGAGTTTAAAACAAACGCTTTTTGATAATTTGCCATTGCATCATTGAGTTTGTGTAACTTTTCATTCAACAAAGCAAGTGCATTATAAATTTGCGCATTTTGCTCATCCAGTTTCAATGCGTGTTGCAAATTTTCACGCGCTAACTCTAATTTATTTAATTCTAAATAGCGCTCACCCAGTTGCAAAAAAATAACAGCAGTATCTTCATTACTTTTCTTTTGAGTTTGCGATGAACAGGCTACTAAAAAAATGATCGTAAAACCACAACCTAATAAACGACGAAAATACATATATTACGCAGCATTTTTCAACTTCAAATGTCGCCGACTTTTATCCGCCACTTGTCCTACAAGTTGACCGCATGCAGCATCGATATCCTCACCACGAGTTTTTCGAACAGTGGTGATAATACCAGCATCATTAAGCAGTGTTTTAAACTTCAAAATCGTTTCTTTACTTGAGCAACGATAAGACGAATTTGGGAAAGGATTAAACGGAATTAAATTCAGTTTTGACGGGACGGTTTTAAGTAACTTAATCAAACCACGCGCATCCTCTAACGTATCGTTTATGCCATCAAGCATCACGTACTCAAATGTAATAAATCGACGCGGTGCCGTTTTTGCATTTTTCCTGCACACATCCATTAGCATATTGAGCGGATATTTTTTATTAATGGGTACAAGTTCATCACGCAGTTCATCACGGACCGCATGGAGTGAAATCGCAAGACTTACATCACACGCACTGCCAAGGCGCTCAATAGAAGGCACAACGCCTGACGAGCTAATCGTGACGCGACGCTTTGATAAACCATAAGCAAAATCGTCCATCATCAAATTCACAGACGCCACAACATTGTCAAAATTGAGTAGAGGCTCACCCATGCCCATAAACACAACATTTGTAATACGATTGGCTTTGCTTACGCGATTTTGTGCAACAAACAGCTGACCAATAATTTCAGATGCCGCTAAATTGCGATTAAACCCCTGTTGTGCTGTTGAGCAAAACGTACAAGCAAGCGCACAGCCAATTTGTGATGAAATACACAGCGTATTACGATCATCTTCAGGAATAAAAACGCTTTCAATGCGATTGCCACAATGTGTTTGCATTGCCCATTTAATCGTGCCATCACTGGCCACTTGCTCAATAACAATCTCAGGTGTTGCAATCACGCAATGTTCATTTAAATAAGCACGCAGCGATTTACTCAAATTGCTCATGGCATCAAAGTCATAAACGTCTTCTTGATAAATCCATTTCATCAATTGCGTCGCACGAAAAGGTTTTTCGCCTAGACCGACAAAAAAGGCTGCTAAGCCTTTTCTGTCGAAATCAAGCAAATTAACCTTTTTTACTGGATTAACGTGTTCTTGGAGCGAGTTCATTTGCTGCAAAGAAATAAGCAATTTCACGTTCTGCCGTAGCAAGTGCATCTGAACCATGTACTGCATTTTCGTCAATGCTAGCAGCGAAATCAGCGCGGATAGTCCCTTCAGCAGCTTCTTTAGGGTTAGTTGCACCCAGAATTTCACGGTGTTTTAATACCGCATTTTCGCCTTCAAGTACTTGCATAATCACAGGACCTGAAATCATGAAAGCCACTAAATCATTGAAAAAACCACGTTCGCTATGCTCTGCATAAAAACCTTCTGCTTGTTCTTTAGTCAAATGCACCATTTTTGCAGCGATAATGTGCAAGTCATTTTTTTCAAAACGACTGTAAATTTCACCAATGACATTTTTTGCAACAGCGTCAGGTTTAATGATAGAGAAAGTACGTTCGATTGCCATGTTTTTGTAAACTCCAAAAAAATAAATAGATTAATGAATATGAATTATAGCGGATTTGAACGCTTAAGGTTAAGGCAAATGCGCAATATCGGAATTATCTTTCACGGGAATCATCAAATCTGCGGGACTAATACCGAGCATTAACGCAGCGGGACTTGCAATAAAAATCGAGGAGTACGTTCCAAAGAAGACACCGAATAAAAGCACCAGTGAGAAATTATGAATCGTTTGACCGCCCAAAAAGAAAAGTGACACCAGCACCAATAAAACCGTTAATGAGGTCATAATAGTTCGGCTTAACGTGACGTTAACCGAAATATTCATAATTTCTTCGGTCGATATATCACGAAGCGCACGGAAATTTTCACGAATACGATCATAAACAACAATCGTATCATTGAGTGAATAACCAATTAACGCGAGCACGGCCGCCAATACGGTTAAATCAAATTCCAAGCCTAATATTGAAAATAAGCCTAGCGTAACAATGACGTCGTGGAACGTTGCAATAATCGCCCCTAAAGAAAATTTCCACTCAAAACGCCATGCAATGTAAACCAAAATAGCCAGTGACGAATAAAGCAGTGCTAAAAACCCATCTTCTGCTAAATCATCACCCACTTGGGGGCCAACAAATTCAACGCGACGAAGACTCGCCGGCTGCGCAACATCTTTATTGATCGTATCAAGCACTTTCGTGCTTAAATCTGCACTGCTGACGCCATCTTGAAGTTTGAGGCGGATTAACACATCTTTTGCGGTGCCAAAATTTTGCACAGTGGCATCTTCAAAGCCTTCGGTATCGAGTTTCAGTCGCAGAGCGTTTAAATCGGCTGGTTGTTGATAACCCACTTCAATAAGCGTTCCACCCGTAAAATCAATCCCCATGTGTAACCCTTGCGTAGCAAGCGAAATAATGGATGCAAACGACAGTAGACCAGAGAAAATCAGCGCAATATGGCGATTGCCAATAAAATTAATAGTGGTTGTTTTCATATATTTAATACTAAAAAATTCGCTTTTTATGAAAATGGGGCAAATAACAACATTGCCCCGTGATTTAATCGTGTTTTAAATTGATAATTTCTCAACATGCTTATTACCGTAAATCCAGTTAATAATCATGCGCGTTCCGGTAATTGCTGTGAACATAGAAGACAAAATACCAATAATCAATGTCACTGCAAATCCTTTTACTGAGCCAGTACCAAAGGCAAATAAAACCACAGCAACCACTAAGTTTGTAAAATGCGAATCTAAAATAGTTGCAAACGCTTTGTCATAACCACTAAAAATAGACGACTGAGGCGTATTACCGTTATTGATTTCTTCTTTGATACGCTCAAAAATCAATACGTTTGCGTCAACGGACATCCCTACCGTCAAAATAATACCTGCAATCCCTGGTAGTGTTAGCGTTGCTTGCAACATAGACAAAATAGCAACCACAATCACCACGTTAAACGCCAATGCCGCGTTCGCAATCAATCCAAAGACTTTGTAGTAAACGGCCATGAAAAAGACAACCAAGGCAAAGCCCACAAGAAATGACATCATGCCTTTATCGATATTGTCTTGCCCTAAACTAGGTCCGACAGTACGTTCTTCAACAATATCAACTGGCGCTGCCAATGCCCCTGCTCTAAGTAAAAGCGACAAATTACGCGCTTCTTGTGGACTATCAAGCCCCGTTGTTTGGAAGCGTTTACTAAAGACACCTTGAATAGTGGCCACGCTGATGACTTTTTCAACTTTCTCTTTATGGCGAACTTTTTCACCATTCACAATGCGCGTTTCGTTTTTGTATTCAATAAATACGACCGCCATAGGCTTACCGATACTCACTTGCGTGAGTTTACCCATTTTTGACGCGCCAATACCATTGAGCGAAATACTCACGGAGGGACGTCCATCATCGTCTGAACTCGATGCAGAATCGACAATTTGATCGCCAGTAATAATAATGCGTTTATCAAGTAAAATGGGATTCCCATTTTTTTCATAATACAAACGACTACCAATAGGCGGATGACCTGAAACCGCTTGTTGAACGTCGTGTTCAGTATCGACTAAACGATATTCCAATGTGGCTGTTGTGCCCAGAATTTCTTTTGCGCGAGACGTATCTTGAACACCAGGCAATTGCACCATAATGCGATTAACGCCTTGTTGCTGAATGACCGGTTCTGCAACGCCTAATTCATTCACACGATTGCGCAGCGTCGTCATGTTTTGAGCGACCGCTGATTTCTTAATTTCTCGTGAATCAGCTTCTGAAATTTTTAGCCACACTTGCTCTGCTGCTTCGGGTTCAGTAACCGTCAAACCACGAAAATCTTTACCTAATAATGCTAATAATTCCGCTTTATCATTCGTGTCTTTGAGAATCACTTTAATAAAACCGTTATCTTTAGATACGTTTTGATAATGAATTTTGGCTTCACGAAGTGCTAAACGGAGATCATCGTTATAGCGCTCTTCTGCTTGCTTTACTGCCGCATCAATATCGACTTCAAGTAGAAAATGTACACCACCACGCAAATCAAGCCCTAAATACATCGCTTGCGCGCCAATTGCCTGTAGCCATGAAGGAGTAGTTGGCGCAAGATTGAGTGCAACCGTGTAATTATTACCCATTTTATCGCGGAGTAAATCCGCAATTTTCATTTGATCGTCAGTATTCGTCAAGCGCGCAAGCACGCGACCATCTTTAAATTGAAATGTTTTAAGTGGTGTACCCGTATTTTTAATCGTTGATTCAATATCACTTGCTTGCGCTTGCGTGAGTTTATTGACGATATGCGACACTTGAACGGAAGGATCATCACCATACAAATTGGGCAACGAATAAATAATAGAAATTAAAAACACCAAAATAATACTGATGTTTTTCCAAAGAGAGTAATGGTTTTGCATTGCGTTTATTCCGCTAATAATGACGTCTTTATTAAATTACTTTTTTATGCATCGCTTTAAACGTGCCTTTAGGCATCATGCTTTCGATACTGTGACGTTGAACTTGAATAAACGTATTATCACTAATTTCAATTTTAACAAAGTTATCATCTACATCAGCCACTTTTCCTAAAATCCCGCCAGAAGTGACAACTTCCACGCCTTTAACAAGTGACTCTACCATTTGTTTTTTTTCTTTAGTCCGTTTCGCTTGGGGACGTAAAAACAAAAAATAGAAAAATGCCAAAATACCTAAAGGAAACAGCATACCCTCAATACCAGGTTGTTGTGCAGCGGCTGCGCCACCTTCAGCTAAAGCGTCAGAAATGAAAAAACTCATGATTATCCTCGTTAATTTTTATAATGAAATGGGAAAAGAATTGAAACGGCAGTTATTATGCCATAGAAAATTTATCATACCCTGTTTTACAATCAACTAAACATAGGCTATTTTTATCAACATCACCTTTTTATCATAACGCACTGCGCCATAAAACGTGACAAATCAACGTAGCGTGCTACACTTTCGACTATTTTTTAATCATTTTACACATTGAGATACCCCATTATGGAAGAGAATTTCTCGCAAATTATTGAGGCCGTTGGCGAAGATTTAACCCGTGAAGGCCTTGTAGATACGCCAAAACGTGCGGCTAAAGCCTTTAAATTTTTGACTCATGGTTACGAAAAAACGTTGGAAGAAGTATTAAATGGCGCTATTTTCACTGCGGACAGTGAAGACATGGTTATCGTTAAAGACATCGAGCTTTATTCACTCTGTGAGCATCATTTATTACCTTTTATCGGCAAATGCCATGTTGGCTATCTCCCAGAAGGAAAAGTTTTAGGTTTATCTAAAATTGCCCGCGTTGTAGATATGTATGCACGACGTTTGCAAATACAAGAGCGTTTAACGAAGCAAATTGCCGATGCTATTGAGCAAGCCACTGGTGCACGCGGCGTTGCCGTTGGTATCGAAGCAAAACATTTGTGTATGATGATGCGTGGTGTTGAAAAACAAAACTCTGTGATGACAACATCCGCGATGAAAGGTATTTTCCGCAAAGAAATCAATACGCGCTCTGAATTTTTGAATTTAATCAGTCGATAATAGTTAACAGTGGAATTAAACGTAATGTCAGACAAAAAAATCGGTGTGTTACTTGTCAATCTTGGCTCTCCCGCTGCGCCAACAGTGCCTGCGGTGCGTAAATTTTTGAAAGATTTTTTATGGGATAAACGTGTCGTCAACATCCCACGCCCTGTTTGGTGGATGATTCTGCACGGCTTTGTTTTACCTTTTCGCCCTAAAAAATCTCTAGAGGCATACGCCAAAATTTGGGACTCACACAAAGGCTCGCCGTTGACTTTTTTAACCCATCAATTAACTGACAATATTTCAAAAAAACTGGAATCGCAGGGCATTTTAGTGAAATGTGCCATGAGTTATGGCGAACCTTCAATTCCAAGTCAACTACGTCATTTCAAAGAACAAGGCGTGACGGACTTTGTTGTATTGCCTCTTTATCCGCAGTATTCATCAACAACGTCTGCTTCCGTTTATGATTCATTGATTAAAGAATTTAACACGTGGTGGCATTTGCCGAATTTTAGATTTATTAGTGACTATCACCAAAATACAAAATATATTTCAGCGCTTGCTGAATCTGTTCAAGCTGCATGGCGTGAGCGCCCCAAAAATGAACTGCTTGTTATGTCATTTCACGGTTTACCCGCCATGCTAACAAAAAAAGGTGACCCTTATTTTCATCAATGCCACAAAACAGGGCAGCTTTTAGCGGATAAATTAGGCTTAAAAGAACACGAATGGCGACTGGTTTTTCAATCGCGTTTTGGCAAAGCCGAATGGCTAAAACCCTACTGCGTTGAAGTACTTGAACAACTTCCCAAAGAAGGCGTAAAAAGTGTTGATTTAATTTGCCCCGGTTTTACCGTAGATTGCCTTGAAACACTTGAAGAAATTGCGATGGAAAATCGCCACGTATTTCTTGAGGCTGGTGGAATTGGTTACCACTATATTCGCGCACTAAACGATTCGAACGCCAACGTAGATGTCCTTATTGACGTATTAACGAATGGTGGCTTTAGCGATAAACAGGAGGCAAAATGACCGCACTCGTGGGCATTATTATGGGGTCAACATCCGATTGGGAAACCATGCAATTTGCAGCAGATACGCTGAAGAAATTAGGAATTCCACATGAAGTAGACGTGGTTTCAGCGCATCGTACACCCGATAAATTATTCGCTTATGCAGAAAACGCAGAGCAAAAGGGACTTGAAGTCATTATCGCGGGCGCTGGTGGTGCTGCACATTTACCCGGCATGACAGCCGCTAAAACAGCCGTCCCAGTACTCGGCGTCCCTGTTCAATCAAAAGCATTGAATGGCATGGACTCTCTTTTATCCATTGTTCAAATGCCCGCTGGCATTCCAGTCGGCACATTAGCCATTGGCAAAGCAGGCGCTATTAACGCTGCGTTATTGGCTGCAGCTATTGTCAGCAATAAACATAAACACTTTCGCCCAGCTTTGGAAAAATTTAGACAGGAACAAACCGACACGGTACTAGCAAATTCAGATCCGCGTGGAGACAAAGCATGAAAGTAGGGATTTTAGGTGGGGGGCAGCTTGCTCGGATGATTGCACTAGCAGGTTATCCATTGGGCATTCGTTTTATTTTTTTAGACCCATCAGTAGGCGCTTGTGCAACAACACTTGGCGATCATCTACATGGTGACTATCACAATGAAACCCTCCTAGCTGAATTAGCGAAACGCGCGGATGTCGTAACGTATGAATTTGAAAACGTGCCCGCGAATGTCGCAGAATTTCTTGCTGCGCATACCAGCGTTTATCCTGCACCTAATGCACTCGCCGTCGCACAAGACCGTTTAGTTGAAAAAGACTTTTTAAATGAAATAGGCATTCCCACTGCGCCATACCAAGCAGTAGATAGTTTGTCCAATTTACAACAAGCTATGCAGCGTATTGGATATCCTGCCATTTTGAAAACTCGTACTCAAGGCTATGATGGTAAAGGGCAATCTATTCTACGTTCAGCATCTGATTTGCATTCTTCATGGCAAAAACTCGACGGACTACCTGCCATTGTTGAAGGATTTGTCGCATTTTCTCGTGAAGTATCTATTATTGCCGTTCGCAGTGTTTCAGGTGAATTAGCCTTTTATCCGCTGTCTGAAAATGTGCATAGAGAAGGCATTTTACGTGTATCCGAAAGCTGCGAAAATGATGCAATGCAAGCTAAAGCAGAAGACTATGTCACTAAGTTACTCACAGCATTGAATTACGTTGGCGTGATTGCGCTTGAGTTATTTGAAGTAAACGATGAATTAATTGCAAATGAATTTGCGCCTCGAGTTCATAATTCGGGGCACTGGACTATTGAAGGCGCTGAAACGTCACAATTTGAAAATCACCTACGTGCTATTTTAGATTTACCACTGGGATCAACTAAATCAGTTGGAAAAACCGCAATGGTCAATTTCATTGGCGGCAAACCTGAAAGTGAACGTGTGTTAGCCATTGAGAATACACATTTGCATCTCTATGGAAAAGCCCCTCGTAAAGGACGTAAAGTGGCACATGCCACCATACGAGTAGCTAATCATGACGCCTTAGAACCCCTTAAAAAGAAGTTGATTGCCTTGGCAAATGAGGTTGATGATTCGTAAATCGTAATTAAACGAACAATCACCTTTCCATTTAACGCTAACTCTTTTTTATGACAAATATTCATTCAGATAAAATTTTAATTTTAGATTTTGGTTCGCAGTACACACAATTGATTGCACGACGTATTCGTGAAATTGGTGTGTATTGTGAAATTTATTCTTGCGAATGCAGTTCGCAAGAAATTAAACAGTTTTCACCTAAAGGCATTATCTTATCAGGCGGCCCTGAAAGTGTCACTGAAGGCAATACCCCTCGTGCCCCGCAAATTGTGTTTGAATTGGGTATTCCTGTCCTTGGTATTTGCTATGGCATGCAAACCATGACGCAGCAACTGGGTGGTAGTGTTGAAACTTCTAATCATCGTGAGTTTGGTTACGCACAAATTCGTGCACGTGGTCATTCCAAATTGTTAAATGGTATTGAGGATCATTTATCCTCGGAAGGTTTTGGTTTACTAGATGTTTGGATGTCACACGGTGATCGTGTTGTCACTTTACCTGAAGGTTTTAAACTCATTGCAAGTTCAGAAGGTGCGCCTATTGCAGGCATGGCCAATGAAGATAAACATTTTTATGCGCTACAATTTCACCCTGAAGTGACACATACAAAACAAGGTGGTCGAATTCTCTCGCGCTTTGTACTGGATATTTGCGAATGCGCTGCACTTTGGAATTCAAACAATATTATTGAAGACAGCATTAAATCTGTACGCGAAAAAGTAGGCGATGATGAGGTGATTTTAGGGTTATCTGGCGGTGTCGATTCTTCAGTTGTTGCAGCGTTACTTCACAAAGCCATTGATACTCAACTCACTTGCGTTTTCGTGGACACGGGACTTCTTCGCTTGAATGAAGGCGATCAAGTGATGGCCATTTTTGCACAGCATTTAGGGGTGAAAGTCATTCGAGTTGATGCAGAAACACGTTATTTGGAAGCCTTAGCGGGCGTGAATGACCCAGAAAAGAAACGTAAAATTATTGGTAATTTGTTCATTGAAATTTTTGATGAGCAAGCTGCTAAATTAAGTAATGCAAAATGGCTCGCTCAAGGAACGATTTACCCCGATGTCATTGAGTCTGCGGGTGCGAAAAGTGGCAAAGCACATTTGATTAAATCGCACCACAACGTTGGGGGTTTGCCTGAAAATATGGCATTAAAATTAGTGGAACCATTACGCGAATTATTTAAAGATGAAGTACGCAAATTGGGAGTTGAACTTGGTTTACCTGCTGATATGGTGTATCGCCACCCCTTCCCTGGTCCTGGACTGGGTGTGCGTATTTTAGGTGAAGTCAAAAAAGAGTTTGCTGATTTACTTCGCCAAGCGGATAACATTTTTATAGAAGAACTTTATCGCCATGATTTATACGATAAAGTCAGTCAAGCTTTCGCTGTATTTTTGCCAGTAAAATCGGTTGGCGTTATGGGAGATGGTCGACGTTATGATTATGTAATCGCCATTCGCGCTGTTGAAACGATTGATTTTATGACCGCACGTTGGGCGCATTTACCTTATGACTTTTTGGATTTAATTTCACGTCGAATTATTAATGAAGTATCTGGAATTTCACGAGTAACTTACGACATTTCTGGAAAACCACCTGCTACTATTGAGTGGGAATAACAGGTTTTTATAATTTCCAAATTTTTCAAGCACTTGCTTTTTACCACTCAAATCATCTGGTAAATGCAAGTGCTTGATTTTGCTACACCCCACTCGCCCAAGTTACACAAAAACTTACACAAACG
>Ga0114974_10001742_pt1 | contig 17088 bp, 7 predicted proteins | sample S_130206_EF_Meta_FD_87318 | JGI IMG/M metagenome (GOLD analysis project Ga0114974, IMG submission 87318) | Freshwater microbial communities from Lake Simoncouche, Canada to study carbon cycling - S_130206_EF_MetaG | ecosystem: Environmental > Aquatic > Freshwater > Lake | place: Lake... | reverse complement strand
CAATTTCTTTTGCCCTACGCTGTGGTGATCAGCCACGCTGTGTTCGATCTACTTTGGCAGCTATGTCCTTGACAAGTCTAGAAGTCTTTTCTAAGTTTTGGACATTCCTAACCAATTCTGCCATTAGCTTTGGTCCCAACATCTCTTCTAAAAGGGCGTGACCAACAGCCTCATGCGCCAATACTTCTTGTACTCTTCTCTCATTTGGTAGGTTATCTGCAATTAAGTACACAGTTCTACCAGACAGCCACATACCTTCTACGTCTGCTGGCGCAGTATTGTCTGGTAATTCATCTACTGATTGAAGAACTTTAACTGTAATTCCTTTTATAGGAACAACTTGTGCTTCAACAGCTGCGACTGTTTGTCCTCCTTCTGCAGGTCCTCGTGATGCTAAACCTTTTTTACTTTCACTATCATCAAACTCCGCCTTCATTACTTCACGAGCAAATGTAGCGTTATCTGCTTCTACTGTAGCTGGATAATTTTTATGTAAGAACTTGACTAAAGCTATGATTTTTTCTGGATCTGTTAATGAATCCCCGCCTTCCATTTCATATGCTTTGTTACCTTTTTTGGCAAGCCCTCTTGGAATTAAAGTTTTGAGTATTGGTGCAGTTATTAATTTTTTTGGAACATCTCCTGCAATGATTACCTTAAAATTATTTGGTCGATACGGATCAATACGCAACTGCCACATTTGTGCTGAACCACGCAATATGACAGCATTTGTATTATTCTTTACTCCGTCATAAGGGTTTGGCAAATTAGGAATCATTAAAGATTTCAAACTATCACTTAACTCTTTATATGATTCGACTTGAGTATCGTTATATTTTGCTAGTACGATGCTATCCCACATAGCTAACAAATATTGAACTGCTGACTCTTGATTTCTTAAACGAACTGGCTGTTCGCTAATTGCCACTGGCACATACTTAGCTGGCATAACTACGCCAGATATTGCCTCTTTGCTATTTTGTAAAGTAAATTTAGCAATTTCACCGCCACTGGGACCAAACAATTGAGCAGCTCTTAGTATGTTTCCTAGAGCTATATATCTAGTCGTTCTTCCGCCAGTAACCGACTTTAATGCAAACCAATCTTCTAAGGGAGCATTTCCAGGATTATATCGCTCAATTGATGTACCTTCTAACGTTGCCAAAGTTGGAGATATCCTACCTTCAGGAATATTCCGTTTGATAATAATTTGGAAGTTTGATGGTGAATAAGGATTACCAGTTTTAGATTTTCCTATCCGTGCTTCATCTACCTTAATTCCTATGACTACAGCAGACGATGGAACACTGTTAACTATAAAAGAGTCAAATCCAGTTCCAATAGCAAAAGTGTTACTTAATGCCTGTAGCGTTTTATCTTTACGTTCATTTAATGTGGCAAATTGATTATCTAAAGCCGTTTTTTGTTTATTTAGTCCTTCTATATCTTTTTCAGTTGCTAATGGATTTTTTATATCCTCATCAATTTTTTGTTGTTTAAGAACAATTTGATTTCGTACTTCAATATAGACGCTGTTTAACTTTGTCTCTATTTCATTGACAACTTCCTGAGCTGTCCTGCCGTTCAAAGCAAGACTGATGTCATCCTTTATGTTTTGTACAGTAGGTATTGAGCCAATAATATCCACGTTAAACTGTGCCATTACTACATCAGTTAAGAATGGATTTGAACTATCTAAACCTTCTTCAATTAGGTTTTCTTTGATGATTTCCGCTTCTAACGGCAAAACTCTTCTTTCTAATGCATTTGTGCCTGTAGCATTTCTGAGATCTATTGCCGCTATATAACTAGCCTCAATCGAATCAAAGAATTCTTTTTGGTCTACCGAAGATAGCAACCCTGCTGTACCCGATGCTTTATGAGCCAAGTCAGAACCAGCTGCATCGTCAGGGTCTGAATATTCAGATGTATTTAAAAAGGCCTGTATGTCGGGATGTTCATTCAAATATTCGGCTGTTGCTACATCACCGTACATATTAATAAAATCTACTCCATCAACCTTTGTACTGCTAGAACCACCAGAAGTATTGGATTTTAAGCTAGACAACTTCTTACGCAGCATGGCTAAGATTCGTCTCTCAGCTGGTATTCCAGTTGCTAACATAGTAAACGAAGGCCATTCAACCTGACCTGTTCTATGTATCCTGCCTAATAACTGAATAAAGACACTAATGTCCCCGTGTGGCTGCAGAACAATCATATGCCGTGGGCGCTGGTCAAATGCATCTACTGAGGCATGTAACGATATTCCAGTTGCTCCTGCGGAGTTAATGATTAATACATCAATTGGACCTGCTTTAGATTCCTCGCCATTTTGATATGACGAAATCATACTTGTACGGCTAGGGTTGTCTAAAGTTACATACTTTGGTACATCTCCAGAATAGTCTATTCCGTTTTTTCTACCTGTAATCTCTTTTACAACTAAATGTCTTGCTTTTACACCTTCAGGTGGCGTATCACCAACTTGAGTTTTGCCATTGATGGTCCATACATATTTTTGTTCTAACTCTGTGCGTATGAAATCAATTGGTGCAGCTGGCAGATCAGACTGGAAATTTTCTAAATCATTTTCAACGTTTTCATATCCAGCTCGGATAGTCGGAGGCATTGCATCATAAGGAACATATACAACTTGATCCATGGCTTTATCGCCAGTAGCGGATTTTAACGTTACTTTTGTGGTGGATTTTACGGCACGTTTAATTAAGGTTTGCCATCCAAAGTCAGGAATGTCATCGCCTTTTTTAATGTTGTTTTGTGCAACAAAATCTTCTAATGCGCTGCCATTGGTGTTTTGCAATCCAACAACTACTTTTTCATTGTTGTTAAGTTTTTCAACAACCATGTCTACAGCAGTTTGAGTTTTAGTTGAAAGCAGCAACGATCCTATGTAGTTATGCACAACAGAAGTAAATGAATTAGCTTTTGCGTCATTAAATGCTGTTGGTCCAACTTTACCCATATACGAGCCTGGAGGACCTAACTTAACTACTGCATCTTTGCCGCCCTCAGTTTTTAACCATTCTTTTAAAGCTCGGTCTGCATTTACTAAGGATCTTAGTATTTCTGTAACTTTGTCAACTTCTCTAGTATCTCTGGCAGTATTTTTATCGTCAATAACAAAATCCATTGTTACGCCTTCATACGACCTTTCTCTGCGTATCATGGAGCCAGACTCTACCAACATCTCTGAAGATACTTGTTGTAGCACATCTGTTTTAACGCCTTTACCAAACAAGGCTGTTAACTCTTCTGGAGTGTCTGCGGCATAACGTAAGTTTGTATGAATATACAAAGGCATGTTATCTGGACGTTTTGCAAACGTAGCAGATAAGTAAACAGTTGGCGGTGGCTTCCAGCCTTCAGGTAATTCCTCACCTTTGCCTAATAAATTTTCACCCGTTAACAAAGACATAAAGAAGGCATTTTGGCCCATTGAGTCTTTATCGGTTGGCGTACCAGCAGCGTTATGGGCTTCGTCCATAATTAATACAGCATCTCCACTTGCAACTAAAGATGCTATTGCTTCCTGCCTTGCTGCAGATCCTACGCCACCGTTTAACTGAGAATATGCGGTAAATAAAACATCTTTGCCAGGGGGCAATTTTCTATTTTGTTTGATGTATTTGATTAACTTATCGTTATCACCTTTTTTATTCTCAAATACTAGTTCTGTCTTTCCTTCTCCAACGTCTTTGATTATTTTGGAGTCAGAATTAGTCATTGCTACTTTAATATCGCCATGACCAATGTTCATTAAATCGGCATACATTGCGGTATACAAAGAGTCACTGAGGGTAACAAAGATTGGTACTTTGCCTTGTTTCTTTGCCCAGACAATCATGGCGGCAGCTGTTCTACCTTTACCTACGCCAGTATCGTCTCCAATAATGAAGCCTTTGCCAAGTTTATTAGCTTGAATTGCTAAACCTAGCGCATCAATTTGATAGCCAGCAAGACCTTTTGCCATTTGCTCAATAGATGCATAGCCTAGCTCTTTAGCAACAAACTCATCTATATTGCCAACCTGTGCTTCTAAATTCTCTAATGCTGTATACGCATGCTGTGATTGAGCACGAGGCAAGTAAATGCCATCGCTTGCAAACCTTGATTTGCCTAAATAAACAACTCTTGATTCTGTATCAATTGGTTCACTTTGTACTGGAGTTTGATTTTTAGGTCTTCTTTGTTCGATTCCTCTTAGCTCATTAACATAGGTTCTTAAAAAACTTTTGATTAAATCACCAAACTTTTTAACCAATAAGTCATAAACCATTTGAATACGTTGCTTAGTATCCTTTACCTTTTGTCCAACAGCTTCCCAAACTTTTTGAATGATTGGTTTTACGTTGGCGTATTCTTCACTGTCTTTTCTAGAATACAGTCCACTATCAGGATCGTTGCTAGTATTTTTTGCATTTTGCGCTATGCGATCCATTGCTTCTTGAGCTTGCTTGTCTAGTCGAGCATCGCTGTTTTCTGGGGTTGGCTCTGTAATTGTTACTTTTGGAGCTTTGCCATTTAATGCTGCATCTAGTTCATCAAGTAAGCCTTCAAGCCCTAAACCTTCCAGTTCTTTAGGAATAACTGTTTTAGTCTTAGGTTCTGTTGTTCTAGGCGCTCTTGGACCACCAGTCCCTTTAGGCGCTCTTTCTTTTGTTTCGCCTGTTTTTGGCTTCTTACCTAAACTCTCAAATATATTGTCTAAATCTAGGTCAGAAAGTCCTCCCAGTTCATCTCCTGATTCTCCACCTGATATACCGCTTCCTGCTGCGGTGCTGGGTTTGCCACCTCTGGGTCCCCCTCGTTGATCTTCTCCGCTATCCTGCTGTTGTTCTGTATCACGAACTACACCAGCTGTTCCACGTCCTCTGGCATTGGGAGGTACGTTGACCCCTCCTGTCGTAGGTAATTGTTCGCTGATGCCAGCGCCCTCTCCAGTCCTCCCCACTCCTCCGCCAGTTTCGCCATCTTGTCGACTACCGCCTGTTGGTACTGCTGTGGTTGGTCTATCTGCACCGCCAGTAGGCGTCCGTTGTTTTCTGGTACCCACCACGACTTGTTCGCTACGATCACTGGTTTGAACATATCTGCTCCATAATTCATCAAATGACGTTAGTCTATTAACAACAAAATCATTTGGGTAAACATTGTCCGTTTGATTTCTTCCAGCAATAACTAAGACACGCAACGGAAAAGACGCACCTTGTTTACGATATAAATTTCCAGCAATTTCATAGTGGTCGGCAACGTTGTAATTGCCGTACAGCCAATTTAAAAACACTCTATCTGTCGATGTAATAGTGTTTGGCTTGATATGAGATCCCAGTATCAAAACTGCCCTACCGTCATTTGCCATGGTTCGCAATGATTCGGCAGCAATTAGTTGATCTAGCGCACCAATCTTGTAATTTTGTCCTGTCCAAGACTTAACATCTACAGGCGTTGGAAGCGATCCGAATGGAGGGTTAGTAAGAACTACGTCTACTTTTTGAGCTTGGATGTCTTTTATCTTTACTAATGCATCCCCTTCGATTACATCCCCCATTTGCATCAACTGCAAATTATTAACACGATGCGGGTCTATTTCGATTGTTGTTACGTTTTTAGGGTTAGCCGTAACCACTAACATTCCATTACCGCCAGTTGGATCTAATACTGTTGTAGTAGATTTAACACGAGATAACATGCCAGCAAGGTATGCAATCGGCAATGGGGTAGAGTAAGCATTATTAGTCATGCTTAATACTGACTTAACATCTAATGTAGGTTGATTTTGATACAAGCCGACAATATGGTCATAAATAGCTTTGGTATCAGAGCCTTCTGCTCTCATATCGGTAATGACTTGGCTAATGTACCGTACAGCTGCTGCCTCAAAGTCTTCTTGAGTTTGTTTTAATTTAACTCGATCACCTTCAAAATCAGCAATTTTGTAATTGTCTATTTCTTTTTGGTTTTTAAGAGGGTTAAATCCTAATAGCTCAGGCGATTGCAAATACGCTTTTATGCCATACTCAGCTAATTCACGGTTATTTTTAGGCCACCATCCTTGACGCATGTGGTAGAACATTGATTCAGCCATTGAACCGTTCTTAATTTCGGGCCACTTGAACAAGCCCATCTCTTCCATGATGGCATCAATACGTTGTGCCATGTTAATGATGCTTTGATTAACTTTGCTAATTTGCATTAGCCGTGGCGTTAATATCTCTTCTTTGCCGTCAAGCTGTTCCTTGGCTTGCTTTGCTTCTTCTTTTGTTTTAAACCAATTCAAGCCACCAAGTCGACCACGATCAAGGTAATACTGATCAACTACTACATACCCTAACTCTTCAACCTCAATAATTTGATTGTCTAGTTTGTATGTTTTTATCTCTAAAGTTTTGGGATCAATTTGATCCAACATCTGTTGGTATATTTCATTAATCTTAGGGCGCTCTTTGCCAGCTGGATAAGTAGTGCCTAGATAGCCATTCTTTTTAGTTACATACCCATCCGCTACTGTTGGTCCAACTAGGTATGGAGACCCACCTTTTGCTAGATCAAATATCAAAGATTCAAAAGACCTAGATAGCAGCTCTACTTGAGTGCTCCAATATGGCTTCTCTCTACTTCTATCTAATAACAAAGCATCTTTGTAAAATTGTGTATCAGCATACGAGCTACGATAGATGTCGGCTTCACCATATCGACTATTTGAAATAGCATTAAAGAATGCTTTTTTGGGTGGCGTATTACGGTTATTTTCGCTATTTGCTGTATTAGTTAAGATTGACCGTAAATTACTTTCTACTCTTTCTACATTGATCGTTCTTTGCAAAGTAGATGCTGTATCGGACATTAAAACTTTTCCGTTAGGAACTACTCTTAAATTAAAATCTAATGCGTGTTGCCATTCATGCGCTAATGTTCCATCACCTTTTGTTTTTGTTAAGTTAATTTCATTGTATCCAGAAACAAAATGAGCTGCGGTTTTGCCACCACGCCCTTGCGCACCTACAGCTAGTTTTAACTTTTCATTCAAGCCTAGCATCTCTGGTGCTATACCAGAAATATCTGCTAGGTCATACATTGCATCATAAATAGCGTTTAGGTGAGCTGTACGTTCTGACTGATTAACCCAATTACCAAAATCAATACCGCCTGGTAAAAATTTAAATGTTTGTAAAAAGTCTTGCACATCGACATCTCGACCCTGCCGATGGTCACGCATACCACGTCTAATAATGTTGCCTAGCTCTGGGGGCGTCTCTGCGTCCTTTTTTACAATTCTGTTTGTTTGATCAGTTGAGTTTTCATCAACACTAAACAAAGAAAATAGTCTTGGAAGATATCCATTTAACTTAACATCTACAATTTTATTTTTTAAATCTACACCCTCTGGTGTGTATATGTCAGGTATGCGGTCTGCATTCGGATCTTTTATATACTTTGCCATCAACGCATCGTATAAAGGCGTAACATTAGCATGCTCGTTGAGTACAGCTTGTAGAGTTTGTAAAGACGTTACATAATCTACTAATAATTTTCTAACCAACTCTTCTTTACCATCATCTATAACTAACTTAATAGCTTGGCGATGTCCTGCTTTAGAAGGAATGTAAGTATTAAACTGTCCGCCAGCTCTGGAAGGCAAGTTGATCAACTCAAAGAGATAGTCTCCAGGCGTTTTTATTTTGGATACCAGACCCTCTTTAAACATCATTGCACCAAATGTATTGTTTGGATTCGATTGAATGTCTAATAGTTTTTTGGGGCTTGCCAAATCTAACAGTTCAGTTACTAGCGCATCTTTTTGTTTTTCTGTGGCATCTTTTGGTAATGGGGCAGCAGTGATCTGCCCCTTACGGTTGGCAAAAAAATCAGCACCGCCACCCTGTACGCTTACTTTTTCTGGGTTGTATAACGCAGATATGGTAATTCTTGCAGGACCTACATAGGCAGCATCGTCTGTTGTTGCTGGAACTGCTCTATCAGTAATGCGGAACTTGTTTTTAACTAACTGAGCTTCTATTTCACCTACCAAACTTGATTCGACTGGAATACGCAAGAGCATTTCTTCTGGGAAGATAACTGGCAGTAAACTTTCATCAACAGCTTTGCCGTATAAGATTTCTGCAACTGCATCCGCATTGCCAGTTTCCATGGCAATCTTCATAGGGTTTGTGTTTAGTTCAGCTATCTTTTTTTTCTGCTCTTCCTTTTTAGCCTTTTCTTCATCGGCAGCTTTTTTCTCTTCTTCTCTAGCCTTCTTCTCTTCTTCTTTGGCTTGCTTCTCTTCTTCCGTTGGCGCTACCTTCTTAGGCGTAGATGGTCCACCAGTAGGGGCAGATGGCCCTCCAATAGCTGGACCACCAGTAGGTTTAGCTTTTTCTTGTTCTTCTTTTTCTTTTTTAGCTTTTTCAGCTTCTGCAGCAGCTCTTTGCTCTTCCTGACGAGCTTTGTTAATAGCAATCTGTTCTTCTTTGGTAGGTTCAATTGGAACTACTTTTACACTACCTCGATTAGTTTTTCCATTGTTTTCCCACTGCAAGGCCAGTTTGCCATCAGCAGAAGTTAAACGTTTCTTTTCAAAATCAAAAGTAGAATTTTTAAACTGTTCTTGATATTTATTAGTTAAAACAGATTTTGCTTCTTTTAATTCTTTTTCTAATAACTTTTGATCGTTTCCAATAACTTCAGCAGCAGCTTTAAATTGCTCTTCCATGCGAGCTGTGCTATCAGCAATATTTTCTTCTATAGTGGGCGTTGGTAGTGCTGCTCCTCCAGTTGTAACAGCTTCTGGCTCAGTAACTACTTCTTTTTCTTTTTCTCTTTCTTCTCGTCTTTTATTGAAGTCTTCATTAGACTTTATATCTTCTATAAGTTTTTTAGAAATACTTTTAATTCTTCCAGGAGGTAAACCAGTTTGATCTGAATATTTTTCTGGGTCACTAGCTAATTCTTTAGCAATAACTGCGGCTTGTTCTGGGTTATCTCCAGCAAATTTGAATATCGCAAAGTCTGCAGCGGAAATGTAATCAATACCAAGACGGTATTTTGGATTTCTTTGTTGCAGAATAGATGCTATCTCTTCTGCAAAATCTGATGTTGAAGGGATTTTTGGCTCAGTAGCTGCTTCTTCCGTTACTTGTGCTGCAGCAGGTAAAGCCAATAGTCTATCTGGCGTATAAGCCGATATCTCATCTATATTGCGAATAAGGAATGGCTGCTCACCCTGCTCTGGGAAGGCATATATTTGTTCCCCGTTAGAGAAACGAGCCTTTGCATCCATGCGTGACTCAATAACCTCACCAAACTCTTGCAATCTGTTAAGTAAATCTTGTTCTTGTGAAACAGGCGTCTCAACAGGAGATACTGGAGTTACTGGAGTTCCTAGAACTTCTGGTGCTTTAGGACTTATTAAGGCGGTAATTTCCTGGGCAAGCTCGGCTTCTCTTTCGGCATAGAACTCTAATTCACTCTCATTAAGTAACCGAGTAGGATCTGATTTCCTAGCTTCAATCATCTGAAGTTCGGCTTTAAGAGCATCTACTCTTTGAGCAGTTGCTGGGTCTAAGCCTACTGTAGATACCATAGCAGCTACTGGAGCTACTACGCTAGGAGGAACTATGGATGATGGCGCTACGTCATCTTCCTCTGCCATAGCAGCTGGAGCAGCTGGTGCAGTTGGAGGTACTGCTGGTGGAACACCTGTTCCAGTGACGTCAATTGGAGGAACAACTGGTGGAACACCTGTTCCACTTGGTTGGGGCGTAACTGCCGTGCCTTTAGTAAGCGCACCCTTTACACCGCCTACCCCACCACCACCAATAGCACCTAATACAAAATTAGCAAAAGCATCAGAACCAATTTCTTTTACAACTGTCTTATCAATACCTAAATCACTAGCAATGCCTTCAGCCATCTCCTGAAGACCTTCTTCAGTGGCGCCAATGGCAAAACCTTTGCTTGTTCTTGCAGTAATGTTTAAAGCTCTGTTTTTAACTGATGACAGTAATACATCGTCAAACTTACCTGTAATTAATTTAGCAGTAAAGTTACCGCCCACTGCTCCAACAATAGCTTGTGCAGTTGCAGAAGTATCTACTGCCTTTTCCTCAGTCATTAACCGAGCTGTTTTTGGATCGTAACCCGCTTTTAAAAGATCTTTAAAATAAGGGCTGTTGGCAGCCAGTTGAGTGTCATCTAAACTTTGTATGTATTCACGGGCATTGCTTACGCCCTCAGATCCAGCTTGACCAAAGCCAAATGCTTGCATGTACCTTGGATCTTTTGTAACAATCGTTCCAAGCATGCCTGGAGCTACAGAGCCAAAGATATTAGCAAACTGCCCAGCCAAGCCTAATGCTGTAGGTTTAGCACCAAAACTTAAGTTTTCTATCCTGCCATTAGCAATATCAGACAATGAGCCAGTAGGAACAAAGTTAGCCATTGCCAACTGGATTTCAGGAGATGCTGTCTCCTTAATGTCTTGACCTAGCTTTTGCCCATATGCGGATAAGTCTTTTAAGTTTTGTGATTTACCTTTAGCCCTTACCTCATCTAACAACAACTCTTGTTTTTTTAAAACATCTTCTGGTACAAGTCCTTTGCTTTCTTCGCCAAAAATAGGCTTAAAACCTAATGACGTAACAAACTTGTTAGCCAGCTTATCTGGGCTTGATAAGTAACTTAATGCCTCAGAAGGGGCTGTAAAAGTAGATTTTGATTGTTTTACAGCAGCAGATTCAATTGCTTCTGGTGCGCCCAGTATTCCTGGAACAGCTCCTGCAGCGGTTAATTTGCCCATGTCTTTGGCAAAGGTACCTGCTCCGTAACCCCCTGGAGTGGTAGGAGTATCTGGGGAAACTACAGTACCACCAAACTGAGCGGCTAATTTGGATAATTCATCTGATGGCTCTGCTTTTTGCTCTGGAACAATGCTTCCACCATACTGAGCTATCAGCTTATCTATATCTGCCATCAAATTGTGTCCTATTTAGTTACTGCTTTGAACTTAATTTATTTTACTATCATTTTATTCCAGCTGCCTTTTTAAATTGATCAGCCTGTTCTTTTGATTCAAACTGAACTTGTCTAGCTGGCATTCCATCTTTAGCTGGAATTGTTACAAATACTGGTGCAGGTTTTTTGCCTCCAGGCGCAGGAGCAGCCTCTGGGGTTTCCTCAATTGCCGTTGTTTTACCCAAAATTTCTAATCCTTCTTTAGGCATAAGGCGTTTAGCCTCAAGTTCGGCTGCACGGTTAAATCCAGCGGGATCTTTACGGAATTGCTGACCAAACTTATCTTGTTTAAGCATCTTGTCTTTAACATCGTCCAAGATGTCTTTATACAAGGTTCCATACTTAAGGCGTAAATTAGAATCCCTAGTGGCTGCTGCTAAACCAGCATTAGCTCTAGCATTAAGCATACCAAGTTCTTTAGCATCCATTTGACCTAAAGATGTAGTCAAAGCATTTTGCAGTGCAACATCTCTGCCAAACTTGGAGGCTTCCCTTTTTTCAACTTGACCCAATAAAGCTCTCTTCATCTCGGCTTCACTTGCTTTGCCTTTTGCATAAGTTCCAAATCCTGCTTCAGCAGCTTCACCTAATTCAGAAAGAGTGTTTCCACGTTTTGTTGGATCAGAACTTCCCTGCATCGCTTTAAACCCTGCACTAGTCAAGGCTGCGTAAGGGTTTATACGGGCGCTCTCAGCTAATGCAGCACGAATTTCTGCCTCAGAAGACTTTGATTCTTTAAATGGATCTTGGTCTTCAAACAAACGCTTAAACATTGCGCTTTCACGTTCTTGCAACATTTTTCTGCGTTCTGCAGTGGTATCAGATAGTTTTGGATCTTTTAGGTTTACTATATCGCCAGTTTTAAAAGCAACAATACCGCCTCCTGCACCAGACGTCATTTCTTCTGGAACCATGTCGCCAGTGCCAATAGAGGCAATACCAGAACGCCCTAGAGCAGGAGCCATGATTTGATCTGTCTGTGGGTTCATAGCCATTCTGCGATGCAACATTAGTAGCTTTTCAATTTCCGCTGCTAATATAGGATCGGTAGATGGGTTGTTTAACATTTCTGTTAATTCTTCATCTGACATTGAGGAGATGTCACCACCACCTGCATACGTTAAACCACCTTCTTTGTATCCTGGACGACCACCAAAGCCACCAGACATGCCGTAGATACCTAGGGCTGACATACCTAAACCGCCTAACTGCGAAATTTGGCTAGGTGGTGCGGTATATACCTGTTGGGCAGACTGAGATAAAGGAATACCACGGGTCATATCCGACATAAACGCCAACTGTTGATACGGATAGTTGCGTTGCTTAAGGAAGTCTTGGTATCCCAAGTCCAAACCTTGTTGAGCCTGAGCTTGTTGGATATTTCCAACGTTTTGGATACCTTGATTAATTGCTTGCTCTTGTCCAAACTGAGCAGCGCCAAGCTGACCTAATGTGCCAGCCATTTGACCAGCTTGACCATAGCCAGCTAATTGACCTTGAAGACCTTGCAATCCTAAGTTAGCACCAAACTGTTGGGATCTTTGAGCATCTTGGAAAGCATTCTGAGTTCCAGTGGCCTGAATATTAGCTAAACCTTGTTGTAAATTTCGATTACGTTCCTGCTCACCTAACAGTTGTCTAGCCCCACCATAGGTTCCTTGACGAGCAGATCCTAAATTTGCACCAATATTACGCATTTGGGCATCACGGACCGCCTCGTTCTTTTGTACATCTAAAACATTTTGCATGTACGGAGACATATATGCTTGTGTGGCATTTGGATTGGTAGCTTGGTTAGCATACTGCTGTCCAACTTGACCAAGTTGATTGGCTGTACCAATTGATCCCAGTCCAGAAACGCCAGCCATAGCAGTGCCTGTTCCTAACTGACCAGCTGTTTGTTGATTAAGCGTGTTTTGAAACGCTTGTTGTTGAGTAGGATTAAATGGTGCAATACGTTGACCACCATAGGCTTGATAAGGATTTTGATTAATGTCTGTTAATGCCTCAGTCTTGCCAAGCATTGACTCTACATATGGACGAGCATACTCAGGAATAGAAGTTTGAGTAACAGTCTGTTGTGCTGGAGGAGGAGGACTACCGCCACCACCGCCCTTACCACCGCCACCACAGATATATCCACCACCGAGCTTACGCTGGGTGACGCTATCGCCTAGGGTTTCACCGAAGGCTTCTAACTCTCTACGAGACCAATTCTGTTTCATTTTTTACACGCTCCCTAATCCAGCGACAGTCAGCTTTATTCATTTCTAAAACTACCAAATCTCCACCGTCATCATGCATACCTTCTAACCGCACAACCTCGGTAAAGCCTAATTTCTTGTCATAGTTCATAGCCCTAGTATTAAGACTATTAACTATGGCAATTATTTTCTCTACGCCTAAATAGTTAAAAGGAAAATCAAATGCTCCAAATAACAGTCCTTTTGGGGTGTACGACTCTACCAAGTTAATAACATGCATCTGGCAAGTCTTTCCTATAAAAGCCGTAAACCCTACTACCCATTCAATTTTATTCTCTTCGTCTACCCAAAACAAGGCTTCCAAATCACCGCAAGGTTGAACCCCAACATGTTCAAGCAATATTTGTGCTGCTCTTTGCTTGGCTTCATATGACTGGGCGCTCTGTATCATTTATACAGGTAGGTACTTCTTGGCTTTAATCTGTTTACCTTGCTTCTTAGTTCCTGTTCTAGCTTTACGTACTTGATCCATCATGGCATAAAGACGTTTAGCACCAGCATCGGTAGAGCCATTACCTAAATGACTTACTACATCCGCTGGAACAACGAATTCACCATCAGCCAATCGTGCGGGCTGTTTGTTGCCAATAACCCCAGGAATATCATCAGACATACCATCACCAGGACCTTTAAGCATCCTACCTCCATCTGAGTACCCTCCTAAACTAGCCATACCACCAGCCGCCATTGGTTGTGGATTTGTAGAATAACGATCAGTATTTGGATCAAAACTATAACCACCAAAAGATGGAGTTCCCATCATAGGTTGATCAGCAACACTATAACGTTGTGTGCCTTGATCAAAGTTGTATTTTGGTATTTGTGCTTGCTGGCCTTGTTCTGCTTGGCTGATCATATCTTCAATAAGAGTTAATCCACCAAATCCATATTTTTTTACTGACCCACCGCTGGCATATCCCATATTAAATAGACCTTTTTGGAGATTACCCTGATCCATACCCATGGCGGAGTCGTCACTGCCTAGTTCATCGTCATAGCCTTTCATAATCCCACCACCAGCAGCATTCACTGAACTACTTGAAGGCAATGGTATGTTTGGATTTACAGTACCAGTTTTGGCTGAATATGGTTGCATTGCAACAAATTTTTGATCAAAGTAATTGCGCTCTCTGGTATCCATAATTGGATTACCTGATGCGTCATACGATGCAGTAGCGTATGGGGATGGGTAAATTCCTGTTGGTTCATTTGGTGTTGATGTGTACTCAAACGGGCGAATCATGCCAGGATCTCCAGCTGATGCAGGAGCTTGTGCTCCTTTTCCTCTACCGCCTAATAACTGCATAGCTGCTGTACCAGCTAATCCATAGCCAAGCACGTTCATTCCTTTTGATGCTGCTGCTTTTTTAGCTGCTTCTTCAGCTGCTACCTTAGCAGCTGCTTCCTGTGCTGCATATTCCGTTGCCATACCAGCTTGCGCTCCACCCTCTGCTACTGCTGCTGCATCTAATAAAGCGGCAGTTTCTGCTGCCTTTTCAGCCGCAGTAATTGTATTAACAGTAGTTGCTGCAGGACCTACAGCTCCTAATCCAGTAGCTCCGCCAGCAGGACCAGCAACTGGGGCAGCACCAACTCCTGCTGCACTTAAACCACCAGCACCAGCACCACCAATAAGACCACCAGTTAGCATACTGTTAAGAATATCTCCATCACCAGTAAAAGCACTATAAGCACCGCCTACTCCAGCACCTATAAGAACACCTCCACCAATAACGGCAGCTGTTCCACTTAATCCTACAGCCATTCCAACGGCTGTTGCTGTTCCAACGAAAGCCATATTAGTTCCCTCCCTCTAATAGAGGTTTTGAATTATCTACACACATATTTTCTAGCTTTTCTATATCCGTTTCAGGCGTTGAATATATGTTCTGGAAGACTACGGTTTCTATAATGTAAGCCACTTTCCTACCTGGTTTAGCCATAAATGTCATAGGAGCAACTAGCTCTTTAGTTGATCCATCTTCTTGTAGGATTATCATACGCCCAGATACCATATTACAAAGGTGATCCATCCTATGGGGTTTGCCAATAATTAATGCACCAGCTGGCATGGTTACTTCTTTAATATAGATATTGGGTCCAAAATGGTGCTTCTCTTCGCACTGAATCTGAGGCCGTGCAATAGCAGCTTCATATAAAGTATTTACCTTCTGCTCTAACGGAGAAGTATCTTTAGGTTTCAGTGCAACAACACTCATATTTGTGCCTTAAACTTGTACTTGGTATTGTCCGACTGCATAACTTTTGCACCTAACTGTTGGAACATTTGTATTGTTACAGGTGCTGGAATAGAGTCATATACAGTATTAATACCTTTTTTCTTAAGGTAATCATAGAAATACTGAATATCATTAGCTAAGTCTTGTATTGTTCCAACTGTAAAGAAATGAATCTGAGCAACACCCTTACCTAATGGTTTAAAACCCATAACTGAACTTTCAAAAGGTATAAGCTGTAGCCCATTTGCTATTTCTTTTTTAACGCCTTGCAGAGCTGGCTCTACTGGCAAACCTTTGTTTTTAAAGTAATTAGCAATTACTTTCATAATCTGAGTTTGCTCAATCTGTTCATTAGCAGCAGTCAACCCACCTTTTGCCATAGCTTGAGGAGGCATTCCTGGCAATCCTGCAGGGGGCATTTGTGGCTGCATTGGCGTCATTGGCGCACCTTGACCACCAGACTGTTTGGCTAGAGTCTGGGCTTGATATTGTTCGGTAGGAACTAAACTGTCAAAGAATCCCATAATTGTCTTTCATTAAATAACCACCGTTACCGTTCCTACGTTACCCGTTCCTGATATACCTTGAACATTAATTAAAACAGAGTTGGACGTTATTGTGACACTGCCAACTGACCCAGTTCCCGAAACACCCTGTACATAAGCAAAGTCTAGCGAGACTATTTTTAAGAACTCGCCATCCCGAAAGACTGTGCCTTCTGGCAAATTGTACCCCGATGTTGGTAGATTTAATAGCCGTAACCCGTCTAATTGCAAGGCGGCATTGGAGTCGCTTTGCACAAAGTAAAGCCTTAATGCTCCAATTAACTGCGCCATGTGCTGTTGGTCGTACTCGACTGGAGCCAGAGGTAAAGCTGGCGCACGGAATCGTTGCATTCCCATTATCTACGCCCATCTGGTCTGCCATCCAATCTAGGACTACCTAACTGCCATTGAACATTTAAGTCAGAAGATTGAATCTGAATAGCCATCTGTCTAGCCCTAGCCCGCATAAAGATCTGCTCGGTGTATATATCTACCGAGGTCTCGATTACTGTGCCTGTCTCGGTGTTGGAATAGGCGTTGCCAGGAAAGTTTCGTGGTTTTATTAACATTGTGACCGCAGGCAAGGTTGCAGTCGATCCAGTAAAACTGAGGTCAGGGATAATCCGCTTAGTCAGGATAAACTGATCTCCGTCCACAAGATCAAAGTCTGATGAGGCAATATAAGAGGTCATTGCCGTTGTGTCATCGTTTAAACCCTGTTCGTGGTTATAGATAATGCTATCAGCAATCATTGCGGTCTGAACTACAAGCTGAGAAATATTGACGGTATAAGTGCCTATCCCACCTGTACCCGTGCCTAGAGCAGTAATCTTAGTTCCTGTGGCTACGCCAGTACCCGTAATGACTGAGCCTACTTGCAAACTACCAGTAGCTATTGCAGTTACAGTTAGGGTCGTATTGTTATTAAAAGAGCCTGTAAAAGACGTTGTGGTAACTGCTTGAGGGTATTCCCTTAGAGACGAGTCTGACCACGCAGTGCGATCT
>Ga0114974_10001741_pt1 | contig 17089 bp, 11 predicted proteins | sample S_130206_EF_Meta_FD_87318 | JGI IMG/M metagenome (GOLD analysis project Ga0114974, IMG submission 87318) | Freshwater microbial communities from Lake Simoncouche, Canada to study carbon cycling - S_130206_EF_MetaG | ecosystem: Environmental > Aquatic > Freshwater > Lake | place: Lake... | reverse complement strand
CCAATGGCGCCTTCAATGGCGGGCGAAACGGCACGCTGACCGGCATGGTGACCGACGCGATCTTTGTCGTGAACGAGAATCCCAATGTGCGCTCCTTGGGCATCACCGGCTACAAGGAACGGGGTGTCATCGGCTACGAGTTTAACAACGCGCGACTGCATCAGAATTTTCTCACGACCCCGAATGCGACGAATCCACTGGTACAGGACGGCATGGCGACTATCGGCAATCCGCAGGATTTTCTGCGACGCCAGAAGACGGGGCTGACCAGCGCACCCAACAGCACCAATTGGACGCCCACCAACATGACTTACAACTTCTGGAAAACTCCGCGGTATGTTGATATCGGCGTTTTCGACTATTTCACCCAAATGATCGAAGGGCCCAACAAGCAGGAGCGTTCCCGGTGGAAGACCTACAACGCGACCGTTGAACACCGGCTCGGCCGAAACGCGGGCATCGAGTTCGCCGCCGACTGGCAGTATCTGGACGCGTCCTTCAACAACCCCAGCAACTACACCATCAACGTCGACATCAACACCAAGCTGCCCGACGGCGCGACCAATCCGAATTTCGGCCGCCCCTATTACAGTGCCGTCGGTTGGGCTGCCTCCGAGACGCGCGACCGCAAAGGCGCCCGGGCCACGGCCTACTACGATCTGGATCTTCGGCCGCACGCCCAAGGATGGATGAGCAAGGTCCTCGGGCGGCATATTTTCACCGGTAACATCACTTCTGCAGACTACTTCATCCAATCCTTCGGCGGTCGTTCCCTCTACAGCGGAACCGACTATCTGGATGCCGAACAAGCCAGCAACGCGGGCACGACGACGGTCGTCAACCGGGCCTTCTCGGCTGATAAACGCGCGGTTTGGCCGCTCAACTATCTGGGGCCCTCCTTGGTCGGCTCGGCGGACGGGCGAAACGCCGGCATTCAAAACGTGCGCGTGAACACCAGCGCGAACGACTTTAGCTCCATTCTCACCCGCTACTATCAATCACCGGTCATCAATTCACAGGCCCCGGCGCAATGGCAGGACAAAGCGTTCAGCACGTATCATAATGCCGATGTCTGGGACTTCCAAGACGGCAACGGCCAATACACGATCAGCCGCCGGAGCAGTAAATCCCTCTCCAAGGTCTTGATCGCGAACAGCCGTCTCCTGAGCGACCATCTGATCACGACGCTCGGCTGGCGCAGCGATGATTTCAAGGCCCACGATGCCGGAGCTCCCAATCGGGATGTGAACAGCAATGTGGCGCTGACCGACTACAAGAATTGGCCCCTCCAGCAGGCTATCCATACGACCGTGAACACGTTTAACTACGGGATTGTTGGGCACGTCCCGCAATTTGTCGTCGAGAAACTGCCGGCCGGAATCGACGCTTCTCTGACGTATAACAAATCCGACAACAGCTCGCCCACGAGCCCGCGGACCGGTCTGGACGGCCAAGTGATCGCGGCGCCGACGGGAAAAACCAAAGAGTTCGGCGGGCGCATCGGCCTTTTCAAGGGCAAGTTCGAATTCCGCGTCATTAATTTCGAGACCACCGCCGGCAACTCGACCAATAGCAATCTACGCAACCCGCAGAATTCCATCCAGCGTCAAGTCAACACCACCTACCTGAACATCGCCGCGGGCGCGGCGAATCGCATCAATACAGATCCGCAACCTTACGATACCGGGTTGCCCAGCACCCCGGGCGCCGTCGCGGCCGTGAAGGCGTGGAACGACTTCTTCACCTCCCCGTATGGTAAGCAGTTCCTCGATACGTTCCTTTACAAAAACGTCGGCACGAGCACCCAGACCCACGATGACCGGGTCGATACGGTGGTCTCAACGTCCGACGTCGTCGCCAAGGGCTGGGACTACGAAGTGACTTACAACCCGACCAAAAATTGGCGCATCTCCGCGAACGCGTCACAATCCGTCGCGATCCGCAACAACACCGGGGCGGCGCTCAATGAATTCGGCGATCAAATCACCGCCCTGATGCGAGGACCAGCCGGCAATATTCCCCAAGGCACCAACTCGACTTCCGCGCTCCGGGACCAATTCGCTCAACAGGTGGTCGATATTAAAAAAGAACTGGCCCTCGATGGCAGCCCTTCCCCGGAAGCCCGCAAATGGCGCTACAATATCGTCTCCAACTACACGATCGGCGAAGGCCTCCTGAAAAACGTGAAAATCGGCGGCGCCATCCGCTGGCAGGACAAGGTCGCGATCGGCTACCCGGTCATCAATGTGCCCGTGGGCACCGTGACCTTTAATCCGCTCAACGACGTGAAGAATCCGTATTACGGACCAGCCGAAACCAATTACGACGCGTGGATCGGCTACTCCTACCGGCTGCCCCGCAATATCCGTTGGTCGATGCAGCTCAACGTACGCAATCTCGGGGTAAACCGGAAACTCATTCCCGTGGCGGCCCAGCCCGACGGATCCATCGCCGTCAACCGTATCGCCGAACCAATGACGTGGTCGCTGACCAATAAATTCGATTTCTAATGAGTCTTGGAGGCAGGAGCCCGCTTGCGGGCGATTTTCACCATGGGTGGGCCGCGGTCGCCGAAGGTTTTGTTGGACCGGAACCCTCCAGCGTCCACTCCCGACCATCGCGAAACGACCCTTTCCGACCCCACAAGTCGTTTAGACTTTCGGGAATGCTCCGGTTCTGACGCACCTATGCGCTTGACGCACATAATCGCCGACGCGGCGGTGCCGGCATGATTCAGGACTTCGCCCGTGAGCAAACGGCGCCGATTCACGCGGGTGAAGTTTCGCCTCGTCTGCAGCAGGCGATGCAGCAGGAGGCGCGGCGGAAGTTGTGGCAGCTGGACGCTGCCTGCGACCGACTTGGCTTTTCTGCGGGTCCCGCCGGGCAACCGGCTGGAAGCGCTGCAAGGAACCCGGGCCGGGCAGTATTCGATTCGGGTCAACGACCACTATCGCCTCTGTTTTGTCTGGGACGGCGAGCACGCGCACGCCGTCGAGATTATCGACTATCATTAAGCCCATTCCCTCCATGAAAACGAAACGACTGCCGAACATTCACCCGGGCGAGATCCTGTTGCACGACTTCCTTGAGCCGATGGGCATCACGCGTTACCGGCTGGCGAAGGCGACGGGCATCCCGCAGGCTCAGGTCTTGCGCATATGTGCGGGCACGCGGGCAATCACCGCGCAACCTCCATGATCGCGCTCACGGCATTCTCTGCGGCGGTTTCCGTCCGGCATCGTCACAAGCGAGAGCTTTTCATCCCCGTCAGTCCCCACCTAAAACCCCAACTATGACACCCCATCCCCGCACCCTGCTCGTCGCTTTCGTCGGCTGGCTCGCCACTACGCCCGCCGCTGTCGCCCAAACCACCCCCACACCCACGCGTGCTCCCGCACCCTCGAAAGAGGAGACCATCCAGTTGTCGCCCTTCGAGGTCGTGTCGGAAACTGATAATGGCTACAAAGCGACCGGCACCCTCGCCGGCACGCGGCTCCGTACCGATCTCCGCGATGTCGCCGCCTCGATTACGGTGGTCACCAAGGATTTCATGAACGACATCGGCGCCAATAATCTGGACCAACTGCTCAATTACACCGTTGGGACCGAGGTCGCCGGATTGGGCGGAAATTTCAGCAGCGCCGGATCGGACGCGAACTTTACGGACTTCTTTGGACCCGTGCGCAGCGTGCAGGGCTCGAATCGCGTCCGCGGTCTCGGCGGCGCGGATCAGACGCGCGACTACTTCATCTCGAGTCTGCCGATGGACGGTTACAACACGGATCGCGTGGAAGTAAATCGCGGCCCGAACTCCATGCTCTTCGGCTTGGGCAGCGCGGGCGGCATCATCAACACGGGGTTGATCAAGGCCATGCCCAACCGCACCAAGACGAAGATCGAGGGCCAATACGGTCAGCACGAGTCCGGCCGCATTGCGTTCGACCACAACCAAGTCCTCGTGAAAGACCAGCTAGCGCTGCGCATTGCCACGCTCTACGGCGAAAAGAAATATCAGATTAAACCGGCCTTCATTCGCGATGAGCGCGCCTACGCCACGGCGACCTGGCGTCCTTGGAAAACAGGGACGCTGCGGGCCAGCACGGAACTCGCGAAACAGTTTTCCAACAAAGCCTACAACACCCCGCCGACCGACAATTTCTCCTGGTGGTGGGCGGCCGGAAAACCGGTCTATGATCCGACCACGGGCATCGGCCGCTATCTCGGCACCGCGCCGACCGATGTAAACCTCCAGTCGTTCAATGCCACCGGCGGCATCATCGGTAGCCTGATCGCTGCGGCGACCCGGCAGCCGATCCTCACGATGGAGAACCCCAACGTATCCAAATTCGGCATCACCGGGCTCGATCCCGCCATCCAAGCCATCGAGGGTTCCAACAACCGCGTGCGGCTCAACGCCGCCGGCAACGCCTTCGCCAACGATTCGATGCGTAACCTAAACAATTCGAAAAATTACATCCAACGCCTGACGCAGACCGCCAACCCCGCGCTTTTCAATTTCTGGCGGGATTTCAAGCTGACCGATCCGTCGATCTTCGATTTCTACAACGAATCACTCGAGGGACCGAACAAGCGCGAGTGGGCCTTCTGGAAATCTTACAATGCCAGCTTCGAGCAGCGCCTCAGTGCGAATGCCGGTGTGGAAGTCGCCTTCGACAAACAGTTCTTGGACGCCGGCTACGTGCAGCCCTTCCAGTTCCGCAATCACGCGATCAACATTGATATCAATACCAAGCTCCCCAACGGCCTGCCCAATCCGAATCTCGGCCGGCCAGTCATCCTCGGCGCGGAGGGTTTCCAGAGCTACAGCACCACGGATCGCGAGGCCTACCGCGGCACGGCGTATTACGATCTCGACCTTACGCGCAGTCGGCAGGGTTGGCTGGGCAAGGCGCTCGGCCGGCATATCTTCACCGGATCGTTCACCGGTCAAAAGCGTTTTGGCCAGAGCTTCGGCGGTCGGCCTTATCAGCTGGGCGTCGACTATTGGCAGGCCGAATCGGCGAACGAAACGCGGTCCATCGCGGTCGGCGACGGCAACCGCGTCCTCTCCCGCCAGACCTATATCGGGCCGAGCCTCCTCAACGCCAGCGGCCCGCAAAACAACGGTCTCCAGGGCGTGCGCGCCAACAACGGAATCGATGGCGCCGCCTCCGTCACCACGCTCTACTATCAAATGCCAGCGGCCACACCCATCGCGCTCGCCCCTTGGCAGACCCGCACGTTCAACGTCGTCCCGACGGAAAAATACGATTTGAGCAACACCGCCTCGAGCCCCGGCCGCAACCGCGACGACGTCAAATCCCTCGTCTTCGTCGCCAACAGCTATTGGTGGGACCACACGCTCGTGAGCACGCTCGGCTGGCGCAAAGATACCTTCCAGACCTACGACGCCGGGACTTCCCTCACCGATCCTGCGACGGGCCTCAAGATCCAAGACCCCGCCCAATGGCGATGGACGGCGCCTTCGCTCGACGACTCCGCGCGCTCCTTCAACTACGGCCTCGTGTTGCACCAGCCGCCGTTCCTGCGCGGCAAACTGCCCCTCGGCGCCGATGTTTCGCTCACCTACAACAAGTCGGATAATTTCCGGCCGAGCGCGCAGCGCACCGACATGTTTGGCACCAACCTCGCCGCCCCCACCGGCAAGACCAAGGAGTGGGGCGCCCTGATTTCGCTATTCAACAACACGCTCGAGCTGCGCGCCACCAAATACGAAACGACGGCCGCGCTAGCCACCGCCACCGTTTTTAGGGAACTCCAAAATCAACTCGTGCGCCGCATCGACTCGCAGATGGAAACGAACTCCGGCGAAATTTACCAACAGGTCGCACCGCCCGCCGCACTGTCAGCGTGGAACCAGTGGCTCCTGAGCCCGGTCGGGAAGAATCTTTTCCAGACATTTAATTTCAAGTCCAACCCCGGCCCGAACAACACGATCATCGTCGACCACGACGACCGGATTGACCTCGCCGTGAACACCACCGACATCCTCGCCACCGGCTACGAGTTCGACGTCGTCGTCAATCCCGCGCGGCAGTGGCGCATCGCTTTCAACGCCGCGCGTCAGCAAACCGTCAGCGGAAACACCGGGGCCAGCTTCACCAAGATGATCGCGCTGCTTGATCCGATTTGGGGCGGCACCGCCGCCTTGCTCCCGGATTCGGCTACGTCGAACAATAACCTCGGCCAGACCTGGGCCGGCATCAAAGCGAACGCCGAGAAAGCCGTGCTGCTCGACGGCTCGCCCTCGCCCGAATTGCGCCGCTGGCGCTACAACGTCGTTTCCAACTACTCCTTCGATCGCGGCGTGCTCAAAGGCTGGCGCGTCGGCGGTGCGTATCGCTGGCAGGACAAGTCGGCGATCGGCTACCCCGTAAAAGTTCTCCCCGACGGCTCCGGGGTCTACGACGTGAAACGTCCGTTCTACGGCCCGACCGAAGCCAACGTCGACGGCTGGATTGGCTACAGTCGGAAGCTGAACGACAAGATCCGGTGGAGCGCACAACTCAACGTCCGTAACATCGGCGTGGGCAACCGGCTCATTCCGGTGAGCGCGCAGCCCGACGGTACCTACGACTCCATGCGTATCGCCGAACCACAGACATGGCAGCTCACGACGTCATTTGAGTTCTAGTTAAATGCCTCAAGGGGAAAGGTTGTCCGCAAAGTGAGTCTCCGGGGTCAAACGTTACGCTTTCCACTCTAAACCAGGCCACCCCCCCGAACCGCGGCGGGCGCCCCCGCGCGATCGCTCAGCCCTACGCATCCGGCCAGCCGCCGCACTTCCCGCCAACCTCGCTCCGCGCGACCACGCGAAGCTCGTGCCCGACCTGAGCGCGCGCGTCACGTTACTCGATCGCGACGAAAAGTGCGCCAGCTGGTAGGCGGGGAAATTCCTCCACTCGCACGACGCCTGCTGCGACGCCGCCGGCAACATCTTCGTCGCCGAATGGGTCCACACCGGCCGCATCACGAAACTGCGCAAGCTGGCGTGACGCAGTGGTGCCGCACCAGGCCACACCCAGCCTACACCCATGGGTTGCCGAGCGCTCATTCGTGGAAACCGGGCCGACTGCATGGATCCGGCGCAGTGGCTAGCAGCGTCCGGCCGTGGCGGAAGCGGAGACGCTGCCGATTCCGCGCGCAACCCTGAGCAGAAACCGGATTCGTCCGACCCCGCCGGCTGGGTTTGTTCTGGAGTTCGATTTCTCGCTCGCATTGCCTTTGCCTCGTTCCCGTTCGCCTCACCCGCCCGAACTCCCCCCATGCCCACCTCCCCCTACTTAAATCTGCTATTCGCTCCGGGTGTTCGCGTCGCCGCTTGGGCCATCGCCGCCTTCTCCTCAGTCGCCCCGGCCACGTGGGCATTCCTTTCGTTTACGACCGTCGTCGTTTCCGCTGCAAGCGCTCCGCCCAACACCGACTGGCCCACCTACCTCGGCGACAAACAGCGCAGCCTCTACTCGCCGCTCCAGCAGATCCACCGCGGCAACGTCGCGCAGCTCCAAGTCGCATGGACCTACGACACCGGCGAAAAGGGCGAATACCAGGCCAACAATCTCGTCGTCGGCGGCGTGCTCTACACCCCCACGCAGAGTCGCCGCGTTATCGCGCTCGACGCCGCGACCGGCCGCGAACTCTGGAAATGGGATCCGGCCACCACCCCCGCCGGCACCGGCGGCCGCCGCCAACGCGGCCTCGTGTATTGGCAAAACGATACCGGCGGCGAAGCGCGCCTCTTCACCGCCGTCGGTAAATTCCTCTTCGCCCTCGATCCGCAGACCGGCCAACCGATCCCCACGTTTGGGGACAACGGCTCCCTCCTCCTCGGCGCCGGACTCGACACGGACACCCCACCCAACGTCGGCCTCAACACCCCCGGTATCCTCTACCGGGATACCCTCATCATCGGCGGCATCGGCGGCCCCGGTGCCGTGCGCGGCCTCGATGTGCGCACCGGCGCGCGGCGCTGGATTTTCCACCTGATTCCACGCCCCGGCGAACTCGGCCACGACACGTGGCCCGCCGACGCCTGGAAGACGGCCACCGGCGTCATGCCGTGGTCGGGCCAGTCGCTCGACGAGAAACGCGGTATCGTTTACATCGCGACGAAGACGGCCGAGCCCGACTTCTATGGCGCCGACCGCCACGGAAAAAATCTTTTCGCCAACTCCCTCGTCGCGCTCGACGCCACCACCGGCAAGCGCCTCTGGCATTTCCAGATCGTCCACCACGATCTGCTCGACAAGGATCTGCCGTGCCCGCCGTTGCTCCTCACCGTGACCCACGGCGGAAAAAAAATCGACGCCGTCGCGCAGGGTACCAAGCACGGCCAGCTGTTTGTCTTCGATCGCGTGACCGGCACACCGCTCTGGCCCATCGAAGAAAAACCCGTGCCCGCCTCCGATCTCCGCGGCGAACAGGCGTGGCCCACGCAGCCGTTTCCCCAAAAACCCGCACCGCTCATGCGCCAGCGTTACACCGAGACCGACGTCTCCACGCTTTCCCCCGAGGCCCGCGCGCTCACCACCGACCGGATCAAACTCTCGCCGAACGTCGGGCCGTTTCCCGCGCCGAGCCTCAAAGAGTCGATCATGTTTCCCGGTTTCGACGGCGGCATGGAATGGGGCGGCGGCGCGGCCGATCCCGACGGCATCTACTACGTCAACGTGAATGAAATTCCGTGGATTCTCCAAATGGTCGAAACGCGGCGCGCCGACGGCTCACCGCTCGCGCGCGGCGAACGCGACTACCTCCTCCACTGCGCCGCCTGCCACGGCCTCGATCGCGCGGGCATCCCGCTCGCCGGCTTTCCCTCGCTCATCGACATCGAAAAACGCCGCACGCCCGAGGAAATCGCGAAGCTCACCAAGACCGGCTTCGGCCGCATGCCCGCCTTCGATCGCCTCACCGACGCGCAGCGCGACGCGATTCTCGACTACGTGCTCGGCAAGCCGGACCCCGCCGCGTCCACCCCGACCAAGGCAAAGGGAAAAGCCAAGTCCGGCGCACCGCCCGCCTCCGCCGCAACCCCGGCCCCGTATGCATTCGGTGGATTCCGCCGCTGGACAGACAACGCCGGCTACCCGGCGATCGCCCCACCGTGGGGCACGCTCAACGCCGTCGACCTCAACACGGGCGAGCTCAAGTGGAAGGTGCCGCTCGGCGAATACCGCGAGCTCACCGCGCGCGGCATCCCGCCCACCGGCACGGAAAACTACGGCGGCCCCGTCGTGACGGCCGGCGGCGTGCTCTTCATCGGTGCCAGCGCCGACGAGACGATCCGCGCCTTCGACAAGGATACGGGGAAGATCCTCTGGTCGGCCCCGCTGCCCTTTAGCGGCAACGCCACGCCGAGCACCTACGCGATCGGTGGCCGCCAGTTCGTCGTCATCTCCGCCGGCGGCGGCAAGTCCGGCCGCCCCGCCGGTGGGAGCATCGTGGCCTTCGCGCTGCCGGCGCCGTAAGGAGCTCACCGCCAGGCCTCGACCAAAAACCTAGCGCCTGCCACCGCCAGCACTCGCGCCGAGCTTCCGCACGCGTCAGGACCGCGATCTCGAACTCACGAGCGCGAGTCACGTTTACCCGAAACCCGGCCGCTACGTCGTCGCCGTGAAGGTCATCGATGTTTTCGGTAACGACACGATGACACTCGTGCCAGTGACCATCGGGTAGGAGCCCGCTTGCGGGCGATGGGCTGCGAGGGACGATACGATGGCACTCGTGCCGGTGACCGGTGGGTAGGAGCCCGCTTGCGGGCGATGGGTTGCGAGGGACGACTGCGGACGCGCTGAATCGCCCGCAAGCGGGCTCCTACCTTCCGATCCGATGCTCTTTATCGACGCTCTCTCAGCCCCTTCCCGCCTCGTCCCCGCGCCCGTGAAAGCCGCCGCGCTTACGGCGTTCAACGCCGGCCCAGCAATTCTTCGACCGTGAGGCCGATGTCCTTGGCAACTTGCCGCAGGAGTGGCGGCGCGATGTCTCGCCCTTTGTGCAATGGCACCGTCGTGCCGCGTCCGTCTGCGTGGCGATATTGAACGTGCGAACCGCGTTAGCGCACGGCGGCGAAACCCAACATCTCCAGCAACCGGCAAACTTCGCCGGGTTTGAGGACAGGGACGTTTCCCCTCGTCAGGCGACCGCGACGCTTTGCGTGCCGACGAATTCCGCCTCCAGCTTTGGCTCGCCGTCTTCCAGTAGCATGACAACGACTTCGCGCAGGTTGGCGTTCAGTTCGTCCAAGGATTCCGCCTGCGAGTGCGCACCGGGGAAGCCCGGCACATAGCCGATCAACAGGCCCGTCACGGGGTCGCGTTCCACGACGGCGGTGAAATTTTTCATGCCGAGATGCTTGCTCCGCCTGGCCGGAACGCGAGCCCACCGAACCTCGCTGAATGCCACGCCCCGGCCGATTCCGAGTTCACCCACATCGTCGGCACCTTCGCCTCGTCCCCGCGCCCGTGAAGTCTGCGGCGCTCGCGGCGTTTCGGCGCAGCCCGGTATGAGATCGCGACAGTAAACCGGGGCTTGCGGTAGGTAGCCTCCGCGATGATTTTCGACTCATGAGCAAAGCCGAAATTCTCGCCGAGCTGCCGAACCTTTCCGCAGGGGAGCGGGACGACGTGAGACGACGGCTGGCCGAACTGGACGAAGAGAACGCCGATGCCGTGGCGCTGGCCCGCGCCGAGGAACTGGGCCGAGGATCGGTGCCGCCAAAAACTCAGGCGGATGTCTTTCGCAACGCGCGCGCCGCGCTCTCGTGAACCGTTGGTTTCACCCGGCCTTTGAGGTCGAGCTGATCGAGGCCGCGCGCTATCTCGAACACCAACGCGGCGATTTTGGCCGGCAGTTTCTCAATGAAGTCGAGGCCGCCATCGGAACGATCATGGAGGCACCCGCCAGGTGGCGGCCGTGGCCCGGTGACATCCGGCGCTTCCTACTTTCCTCGTTTCGCTACACCATCCGCTATCGCATCCGCCGGGATGAAGGTTTGGTGGAGTTCCTAAGTATCGTCCATACCTCGCGCCAGCCCAACACGGGCGCGGATCGGTGACTGTGGCGAGCCTCAGCCAAGCCCTGCCCGAGCCCGAATTCACCCACCTCCTCAGCACCTTCTCGGTCGTCCCCGCGCCCGTGAAAGCCGCCGCGCTCGCGGCGTTTCGCGCCGCGCCGGGAGCGTAGGCGAGTTCAAAAACGGCGGACGTCCATGATCCGAACTTCCTTCACGGCGTGGTCGGCCCAGTAGGTGACACGGAAGTGCGCGGTGTAGACGACTTCGTTCGGTAACCGCGAGCTCCAGCGAGTGAACGGATCACCCTCGCTGGCGCTCGCGGCTACCCGGCAAATCAAAGTCTGAATCTTTTTGGCGATTGATATTAGGGGGTACCGGCCCACGTGTCGGTCACGTGGTAGCGACTGGGCCCGAGCGACCCAATCCGCCGCGACCGCGGCGGTGCGCGAGAGGCCCGTTGAGCGGCTCTCGATCGCGATCGACCCCGGGGTCTCGGCGAAGATCTCCCGACGATGGCACCGTCGGCATTCGTCTGAGCGCTGACGATTGCGGCGGTACCCGTGAGTAGCGCCACAGTGAGCACTCATCGGAACCGTCACGCTCAACAGCGGAGCCTTCAGCCGTGCGTTGATGGAATCAATCATATCCAGAATTTCAGCACGCACGCACAAGGGGCCATTTACGGCGAGGAATCGCTCGAGAACGTCCGCACCCAAGTCAGCACCGATGGGTTGTCGAGCAAGTGGCGCGAGTGGCACGACCTGCGGCGCACGGCTGCAAGCCAATCCCGCTCGACTCTGATCGGCGGGTTTCTCAACGAGCGGTGGCCACATCCCCAGTTAATCATCGCGCCCGGAATGCGGCTGAAACGCTAGTCTTCTACGCCGACGGCGAGGGAGGTGGCGGGCCTAAGCGGCGTCAGCACCACGCTCTCCTTGCGGTAGATCTCGATTCGCGCGTTCCTAAAAATCTGCGGGTAACCTGGGACACTGATCTTCGCTCCGTCGGCAAGGCTGCGGTCGATCAGCACGTAGCAGGGATCGCGCGTGACAATAGTCGGCTCCAAAGTCCGGCCCCGATAAAAGAAAGCCGAGGCGGCATTGGCGCGGATCCGGGCGCGCGTGGTGTCCATAATGTAGTTCGGGCCTTCGAACCACAGGCGGCGCTCCGAGAGTGCCGAGTAGTAAAAGTGAACACCGGTGAGCGTATTGTCGAGCGCGCCCCAGTGATCCTTCTTCATGTTTTCCGGCGTGCACGCATTTGCCACGATCACAGCATTGCGTTCGGTGTTCTTCCGAATCCACAGCAGGGCTTCATTAAGGTGGTGTCGGCGGTCGTCCATCCTGGGCTTGGCGGGAGTGGCCAGCCATTCGGCAAAACCCGCCCGGTTACGATCGACCCAAGCCCCCCCCTGCACCACGAAGACCAAGACAAACACGAGCCCGGCGAACCCGACGCTACCTTGTCGAACCCAGCGGCCACGGGCGGCAGCGGGCTCCGCCCCGAGTCGCGCGACGGACTCCGCCCGCCACATGCGCAACCGCCGGACCCCATCCACCATGCCCGCCGCCGCGAGCACCGACATGGGCAAACGAATCATCAAGATGAGATAGAGTTCGCCGTAACTATTCAGCTCCATCAGCAGACCCATGCCCACGCACGCGAGGAAAAATGCGCCCAGCCAGCCAACCAGCGGGTCGCCGTCCCGGCCCCCGCGCCACGCCAGATAGGGGATTGCCAGCAAACCCACCCCGCACGTGCCGGCAAAGATGACCAACGCGCAACTGACCGAGGCCACCGCCGCCGCCAGCGGAGCCGGTAGCCAAGTGCCCAGCGCCTGCTGCCAGGCCGGCAGGTTAGCCTGCCAAAATCCGGTCAGCTGAAAGACGTGCAACGGATTGAAACGGGCATCGCCCGTCCGCCATGACAACATGGTCGCGACGTAAACCATCGCAAACCCGGCGCTCAGCCCAAAGCCGATCGCCACCCACCGACCCGGAAACCGTCGGTCGCTCAGCCAGCGCCACGCCGCCCACAGCCCGAGCGCACAAATCAACACCGGCAAGACCGTGCCCTTCGCGCCGGTACCGGCCGCCGCGAGCAAGATCAGCCACGCGTAATGGTGCGGACCGCAGCGCGTCAGTCGCGCGCACCGCGCCACCCCGAGCAATAATGCACCGCAAAAAATCATCCCAAAGAAAAATGTCGGACTGACGAACAGCCACCGCGAAAACAATCCGAGAAACATCAACCGACCGTAGTTGTCGGCGAGCGACACTTCTCCGGCCATGACCAGCAAGAGCGCCGCAGCGACACCGCCCCACGGACTGCGGGCCACCTGTCGCCCGAGCAGATAGGCTTGCGCCACCAGCACCGCACCCAACGGCACAATCATGAGCCGCAGGAGCACCAGCGTGACCTCCACGCCAGTCGTACCCGACGCCGCCGCCGCATGCACGAGCATGAAGTAGTGATATTGCAGCGGGGTACCCGAAAGACTCGGGTCATCCAGCGGCCAGGTGTTCTTGATCACGCCGGCGCGGCTCACCAAGTAGACCCAGTCGTGGAAGATCGCGCGGCCCGGCAAACCCGCCACCAGCGGCGATTCCGCGAACATCTGACTGGCGGCGAGAAACACCAAACCCAGAAACGCCACGACCAGCCCCACAGCCAAGCCGGCATGCGCACCCGAAACCCGCAGTGGCACCGGACTCCGCCGCGATTGAGTCCACAACCCCGCTCCCGCCGCCAACCACAGCACCGGCATGAAACGATAGACCTCCCTCGCCCCGACCGAGGCCAGCCCGAGGTAACTCAGGATCTCCACCGCAAACCCCGTGGGCAGCGCCAGCGCGAACACTGCAGCGATCGACAGCGCGCGGCGGTTCAGCGCCCACAACAAAACGACTCCGGGCAACGCCACGTAAGCCGCAAAATAAGCACTGTAAGCCAGAAGCGCGACGAGGTCATAACCACACCCCCGGGCCACGATCGCGAGCGCACCGGCGAGCGTGATCCCCGCGATTTTCCACAGCGCACCCGGCGCGATCAACGGTCGTGGCGTAGGGACAAAGTAACGCGCTAACGAGGACACAGGGGGGAGGATTTCAGGGTGATAAGAGAACCGGCGATTAGGTACAGCAGAAGCATTCCTAATTCCTACAAAAACTCCTCGGAACCTGTAACGCAACGAAGATTCCAGCGTCCGACCTTCGGACGGTCCGAATAATCCGGATAGTGCCAGCCTCCGCCGGTCGGCGGCGGCCTCGGCCGAGCGTTGGCGAGAGGCGGCCGATCCCGGACACCGCCATCTAGCGGGCGCGACGGCGCGACGGGCCGTGTCTCAGCACTACCCAAACAACGCCGCGATCGGCTTGCCGCCGTCCGTGATCGGCACGGGGCGGTCGCCGTCGTAGAGGTTTTTCGTGTAGTCGATTCCCAACGACGCGTGGATCGTTGCGAAGAAATCCGGCACACTCACCGGATCGCGCACGATTTTCTTCGAGAGCTCGTCGGTCTCGCCATAAGCCCCGCAATGCCGCAATCCGCCCCCCGCGAGCACACACGAAAACGCGCGCCCTTGGTGTCCGCGCCCGCCGCCGCTATCGAACTCCGGCGGCCGGCCAAACTCACTCGTGATCACAATCAGCGTCTTTTCGAGCAGCCGCTTCGACTCCAGATCCGTGATCAACGCGGCAACAGCCGAGTCGAGATCACCGATGAGACCGTGTTGCTGTTTGATACCGCCATTGTGCACATCCCAACCGGTGCCGTTGATGAAATTCAAGTTGTGCGATACCTCGATAAAACGCACCCCGCGCTCCACCAACCGCCGTGCGAGCAAACAGCGTTGACCAAACTCCCCGCCGTAACTCGCGCGCAAATCCGCCTTTTCTTCGTCGAGCCGGAAGCTGCGGGTGAACTCGGGACTGCTGAGCTTCAGGCTCTGCTCAATCACCGCATCGTAATCCGTGAGCCGCGAGTCTCTCGTCGCGGGCGCAGTCTCGCGCAGCCCGCCCAACAAAGCTTCGCGCCGCGCCTGCCGCTCTGGTGCGATGCCGTCGGGGCGCGTGAGCCCAGCCGGTCCTTGGCTCGTATCAGTCAGATAGAGGTAACTGTCGCGCGCGCCAAGAAAGCCCGGGCCTCGGGTAACATTCGGATATCCGATCAACACGTAGGGCGGCACCCCATCAATCAAGGCCCGTCGTTCGTGCGCGATCGTCGAGCCGAGCGACGGATAGGCCACCGAGCCATTAACAGGACGCCCCGTGTGCATACGATTGGTCGCGGCGGCGTGCTCATCAATCACATCGTGGTGCACCGTGCGCACAGCCGTCACGCGATCCATCAACGGCGCGAGACGATGGAGGTGCTCGCAGACGCTCACCCCCGCGACCGAGGTCGGAATACTGTCGTAATAGGAGCCAGCGATCTTCTTCGCCGGATCGCCACGACGCTTGGGATCAAACGTATCGATCTGCCCCATCCCGCCGCCGAGCCAGATCGAAATCACGTGCTCCGCGCGACCCTTAATCAACGGGGCAGCAGGAACGGCGGCAGCGCGCGCCAATGCAGGAAGGAACGCGGCGCCGACGGACGCGGTGGTGAGGAATTCGCGACGATTCATAGTGGGGAAATAAATTCAGAGCATTGAACCACAAAGGAACAGTGATAAAACGGGACGCCCGTACCGCAGCGGATCTCGGGGCCCAAGAAACGGCCGCGAGCCGCGATCGCACGGAATTTCTCGCTGGATCCGCGTCCATCCGTGTCGATGCGTGATTTCATTTGGTTTGGTTTTCAGGGCAGCCAGACAAATTCGCGGGTATTCACCGCACTCCACACCACATCCTCAAACGCCTCACGCCACTCGGCCCGCAGACGCGGATCGGCCGGCGGCGTCGCCCGGGCGCGGCGCTCCATTTCCACCTTCACGGCGTTGGCCTCGGCCACGAGGTGATTCGACCACGCGACGGCAGGCAGCGGGGACCACGGCTCCGCCGATTTTACTTCGGAGGCCGGCACTACGCGCTGGGCAAATCCCGGCGTCAACGTGCGCACCAGCGGCGCCCGCTCGGCACCCGTGGGAGGGCGGCCGAAACAACGCAGAAAAACACTCTCCACCAGCGCCTCGGGCGAGGACGCGTTGACCGCGAGTTCCGCCAGTTCACTGCGGGGCGCGGCGCGTGTGACCCACACGGATACGGCACTGTTGGCGAGCACGCCGGGCTGGAGGACATTGGGATCGGTCTCGCGGTCAGTACGGGGATTCTGCCGTGACCCGTTCCAGCCGAAGGCCTCTAACACATCGGAGACCATCTGCGCGCGGGGCAGATTCAGACTCGGACGATCGCGCTCGTTGGAGAGACTCGCGAACATCCAGGCTCGGCGCGGTTGACCCAAAGAGATAAACGAATCCGCGGGCCGCTTGCCGTCGGCATCGAGCGTGATCTCTTCGACGTTGATTGGCTGGCCGGAAACGGCGAAGAGCGTGTCAACCACCTGCTCGCCCGTGAGTCGGCGTGGTTCCGGCGCGGCGAAAAATCGCTGCTCGGGCCCGGCTGCGAGATTTTTTCCGATGGGGGAGCGTTGATAAATCTCGGACGTGAGGATCCGCCGCGCGAGCTGGCGCAGATCGTAGCCGTGCGCCACGAAGTCCCGCGCCAGCCACGCGAGCAACTCCGGGTGACTCGGCGCATGACCCTCCCAATCGTGCGCCGGCTCCACGAAGCCCGCGCCGATGAGGCGTTTCCACACGCGATTGACGATCACTTGGGCGAAGCGGGTGTTCGCCGGCGCGGTGACGAGCGCGGCGAAACGCTCACGCGAGTCTTGCGGGTTCATCATCAACGCATCGAGCGCAGGGTCATCAGCCACTCCCGTAATCGCCGCAAACGGCCACGCGGGCGCAATGGACTCGCGCGGCTTGAGCGTGACCTTGATCAACGACTCCCGCGCCTTCTTCTCGAAAAACGCTTCGGGAACGGTGCTCGATTTTGGCACGGTGACGGCCTTGCGCTCGAACAGCGCCGCCAATGAAAACAGGTCGCGCTGTTT
>Ga0114974_10001740_pt1 | contig 17093 bp, 19 predicted proteins | sample S_130206_EF_Meta_FD_87318 | JGI IMG/M metagenome (GOLD analysis project Ga0114974, IMG submission 87318) | Freshwater microbial communities from Lake Simoncouche, Canada to study carbon cycling - S_130206_EF_MetaG | ecosystem: Environmental > Aquatic > Freshwater > Lake | place: Lake... | reverse complement strand
TTATTTTTGCTGATTGTGCTTCTAACACGCAAACAGCTTATGGATTTGCGTACACGTCGCACACTGAATTTTTTAGTCGTGACGCAACTATTAAGTGCGTTGCTCGTGTCGCAAATCCATCTATTATGGCGGACAAGTTATACGTTTTGGCAGCAAGCGCAAACGGTGGTGATTGTGTTGTTTAGTGTGTGGCTGATTTTTTTAATATTGCAGCGTATGTTAATTTTACTTAATGAAAAAGTACGCAATGCTAAAAATAGCGAACGTTTATATTATTCTCTATTAATGGTTGTCGCGTTTGCATTGATGAAAACCGTCATTTTAGCGTGGGATGGGCGTTACGTGGTTTTTCCTACTGCGGTCACGCAAATCATGGTGGCAGGCTTGCTTGGGCCCGTGAGTGTGAATCTCCTTTTTGGTAAAATGTCGTTTTCACGCAGTCTGCAATGGCAGGCTTTACTGGGATACACGCTCGAAAATAAGCAAATTTGCTCACAAGTTGCTGCTGTGTTTATGGGACTTGGCGTTGCATTGCTGGTGGGGGAAACATTCGCGTTTATGATAAGCCGCGATTTGATTATGGCGTACCCGCAATTTTTTACACGGTTGTTGACGGCAAGTTGGTTTACAATGAGCAATGGTCAGTTGCAAGGCTGGTTGCTCAGTTTGTTAATATTGGGATTACCCTTTTATATGAACAAAAAAAGCGCCTCATCCGAATGAAAATTATTGACGCAATGCGTTGACACCCCTATAGTTTGATGGCCTTTAAAATTTTTATTTTTATCTATCTGGAGAAAAAAACGTGAGTAGTGACGCTGTAGTGCATATCAATGACAGTGATTTTAACGAATTGGTTTTAGAATCTGAGTTACCCGTATTACTTGATTATTGGGCAGAATGGTGTGGCCCTTGCAAAATGATTGCACCCATTTTAGATGCGGTAGCAGAAGAATTTGAAGGTAAATTAACAGTCGCAAAACTTAACATTGATGACAATCCACAAACCCCACAAAAATATGGCGTTCGTGGTATTCCAACGTTGATGATTTTCAAAAACGGTGAAATTGAAGCAACCAAAGTTGGCGCATTAACCAAAGCGGCATTAGTTGATTTCATCAACGGCCATTTGTAATTTACGCACTCAATTCACGGATGATAACGCTAAACTTGGCTCAGCTAAGTTTAGCGTTTTTAGTTTTACGCAACGGATAACGAGATTTTAATGCAACGTTCTTTCAATACTATTGGTGTTATTTGTAAACTCAACGATCCACGTGTGGCGAGGACACTCACTAATGTGTGCGCATATCTGCGCGAGCATAATTATCACGTTTTTGTCGAGCAGGGTAGTGCGCAATTTGTATGTGATAGCGCTGATGTTAACATTGGCAGTGTTAAGCAACTCGGTGAAGCATGTGATGTCATAATTGTGTTGGGGGGTGATGGCACTTTTTTAGCGGCTGCTCGAGATATTGTCGCGAGTAATATTCCGCTTATTGGCGTGAATTTAGGTCGACTCGGATTTTTAGTCGATATCTCACCTGATAGGTTAACGCAAACGCTCACGCAAATTCTCTCTGGAAATTACACGCAAGAGCAGCGTTATTTGCTTCGCGCAAAAATTCTACGCAATGAACATGTCATTCACGAAGAAGCTGCTTTGAATGAAGTAGCGATTCATCGTTGGATTACGCCGAGTATGATTGAAATTGTCACCAAAATTGATGGTGTATTTCTCAACTCACAACGCTCAGATGGTTTAATTATCGCCACGCCAACGGGTAGCACTGCGTATTCACTTTCAGCAGGCGGGCCTATTTTATATCCATCACTTAACGCCTTAGTGCTTGTGCCACTCAATCCACATACGCTGTCTAATCGACCGATTGTGATTCACGATTCGGCTGAAATTGAAATTAGTTTTTGTCAGCGAGAACAAATTAACGCGCTGGTCACTTGCGATCATGTTGAAATTCCAGATGTGTTAATTAGTGATAAAATTCTCATTACCAAAGAACCGTTGCCAATTACTATTCTGCATCCAGCGGGACATGACTTTTTTGATATTTTGCGTAGTAAACTCAATTGGGGTTAATTGAGCGGCATTTATGCCATCGTCATCAATAATGAAAATGAAATTTTAATGGAGTTTGTCATGAGTTTGTTACCTGAAAATTTAAAATATGCGCTCTCACACGAATGGGCAAACGCGGAAGCTCAGCATATCGTTCGCGTGGGTATTACTGATTTTGCACAAGAAGAACTAGGTGATTTAGTCTATGTTGAGCTACCTGATGTGGGGCGCAGAGTGGACGCAAATGAAAGTTGCGCTACCGTTGAGTCAGTCAAAACAGCCTCTGATATTTTAAGTCCGGTCAGCGGTGAAATTGTCGATGTCAACACAGCCATCGTCGATGATCCTGAAAAAATCAACGATGATCCCTATGGCGCATGGCTGTTTTGCGTGAAAGCCGATGATATGTCACAACTTGAGCAATTACTCACCCTAGATGCTTACCAAAAAATGATTACAGGATAAAATGAAATGGCGTATCAAACGGCAACAGGATTAAAGCGAATTATCAATGCTGCACATTATTCAGCTGCAGGATTTAAAGCAACATGGGCGCATGAAGAAGCGTTTCGTCAAGAAGTTATTTTATTTTTACTTGCGGCGCCAACCGCTTTTTTTGTTGGCAAAAGTGCGGTTGAAATAGTATTACTGGTATCGAGTGTGATTGTGATTTTACTCGTTGAATTACTCAATTCAGCGGTTGAAGCAGCGGTGGATAGAATTGGTTTTGAGCATCATGAATTGTCAGGTCGTGCCAAAGATATTGGCTCAGCAGCGGTGATGTTATCAATTTTAGGCGCAGCGGCAACGTGGTTAATTATTTTATTTTATTAAATTGTAAAGGATTCAAATGAGTGCGTTAATTTGCGGTTCAATGGCTTATGACACGATTATGGTGTTTCATGATAAATTTAAACACCACATCCTGCCTGAAAAAATTCATATCTTAAATGTCTGCTTTTTAGTGCCTGTAATGCGTCGTGAATTTGGTGGTTGCGCGGGAAATATTGCCTATAATCTCAAATTACTTAAAGAAGAGCCGCTCATTATGGCCACCGTGGGACATGATTTTGAACCTTACGCAAAGTGGCTAAATCAACACAGTATTAGCGGTCAATTTATTCGCAGTCTTGATAATGAATATACCGGTCAAGCCTATATCACCACCGATGAAGACGGCAATCAAATTACCGCGTTTCATCCCGGTGCCATGAATTTTTCCCATTTGAATCATGTTCCAACGGTTGCGAATAGTGTCCGTATTGGCATTGTGTCGCCTGACGGTAAAGAAGGCATGCAACAACATGCGCAGCAATTCTTTGATCTTGAAATTCCGTTTATTTTTGATCCCGGTCAAGGTTTACCGATGTTTGATGGCGCGGAGTTATTAACGCTTATTGAGCAGGCTACGTGGCTTACGCTCAACGACTACGAAGCAGAAATGATGCAAGAGCGCACCGGACTTAGCCTAGAGGATTTAGCACAAAAAGTAGAGGCCTTAATTGTCACGCAAGGCGGTGAAGGGTCAACGATTTACGCTGGCGGTGAAAAAATTCATATTCCAGTGGCGCCAACGTCAACATTGGCTGATCCAACAGGTTGCGGGGATGCGTATCGTGCGGGTTTGCTTTATGGACTGCTTAATAATTTAGATTGGAACGTCACAGGCCGCATTGCATCGCTCATGGGCGCAATGAAAATTGAGCATCACGGTACACAAAATCATACGTTCACACTTGAGCAATTCAAAGCACGTTATGTTGAAAGTTTTGGTAGCCATTTTTAAATTATGCTAAAAAATACGCAAAATCTATTAGAAATCATGACGCAACTGCGTCATAAAGAAACCGGTTGCCCGTGGGATGTGAAGCAAGATTTTGCGAGTTTAATTCCTTACGTTATCGAAGAAGCCTACGAAGTCGTGGACGCGATTGAGCGTGAGGATTTAGACGACCTTCGCGCAGAGTTGGGTGATTTACTGTTGCAAGTGGTATTTCATTCACAAATTGCCAGTGAGCGGGGCTTATTTACGTTCGACCAAGTAGCCCAGTCGATTGCAGATAAACTGATTCGTCGACATCCACACGTTTTTGGGGATGCGGTGTTTGAAAATGATGCACAGCGTCACGCCGCGTGGGAACAATCAAAAGCCGATGAGCGAAAAGAGAAAGATCCTGCATCGAAAAGTGTTTTGTCGGGCGTTGCGCGTTCACTTCCTGCACTGTTAGAATGTGAAAAAATTCAAGATCGCGCGGCGCAACATGGTTTTGACTGGAAAACCGTTCCGCCTGTATTTGATAAAGTGCTCGAAGAACTTGACGAAGTGAAAGAAGCATGGGAATCTGGTAATCAAGCGCATATTCAAGAGGAAATTGGCGATTTGCTGCTTGTTGTTGTCAATTTAGCGAGGCATTTAAACGTGAATCCCGAAATTGCGCTCAAACAAAGTACACAGAAATTTTCAAAACGCTTTCATTATATTGAAAAAAGCGTTGCCGCTTCAGGGCGTGAATTAAAATCATGTGAACTTGACGAACTGGATGCGCTTTGGAATGAAGCAAAGCGGGAACTGAAAAGTGCCTAAACTTATCGTTAATTAAAGAGGCCTAACATGAACAAAATAATCAATATTGTTTCAATTGTCGCAGTTGTCGTGGTGGCAATTTATTTTGCACCGTTTTTAATTACGGTAATTTCCTCTGGAGTTGTTCAATTTTTAGTGAGTGTAGGAATGATTTATCTTATTGTCAAAACCGCATTAAAGTCTAACTCGAATGATTATGATAAGTATCAATAACTCAAAGGATTTCCATGGCCATTCGAGAAGCGGAATATAAGATCGTCGAAAAAGACGGTTGTTTTGAGTTGCGTGATTATGCCGCTCATATTCTTGCCGAAATAATGATTGATGCGCCTTTTGAAAAAGTGGGAAATAAAGCCTTTCATCCCCTTTTTGAGTATATTTCGGGCGCCAATCAGCTAAAAAATACGCTTGAAATGACAGCACCTGTCTCACAGCAGGTTGTCGGTCAACAAATTGAAATGACCGCGCCCGTGAGTCAACAGCGAAAAGAAGGTAAATGGGCAATCAGTTTCATGATGCCCGCGTCGTATACACTTCAAACGCTTCCCGCCCCAACAAATAGCGCAATTCAACTGCGTCAAGTACCCGCGCGACGTATCGCGGCAATCACGTACAGTGGTTTTTGGAGCGAAAAAAATTACCACCGTCATAAAATAAAATTGGAATCATGGATTACTCAACACCCGTGGCGCGTCAACGGTGAGCCTGTGTGGGCGCGTTATAATTCGCCTTTTACATTGCTGTTTTTTCGACGTAATGAAGTATTGATTCCAGTTGATGTCGATTAGTTTATCAATGCGATTCGCTACGCTGTTTGTGATTTTTCCATTTAGAATAAAAATAAGCACTACTTGAGATCACGCCAGTGACAGTGGCAACACCTGCAATAATTGGCGCTGCGGTAACAATAAGTGGCTCGGATGCAAGACCAAGCGCAACGCCAATAGCATAAAACCCGCTCGGCTCTGCGTAAGTGGCGCCAATTCCAACAATGGCGGAAATAACGGTTGCTGTCATGGCAATATCTTCAGCGCGTTTAGCAACCTTTTCGTGTGTGTGTTCGTTTTGGTCTGTCATAAATAGTAAAGTAAGTTATACCCAGTTTTTTCATCATTTTATCAAAAAATGGCTGCTAATTTAAAAAGCATCAAAAAATGACATTTCATTTTCGTCGTTTTATTGGATTGTTTTTGTAGAGTAGATGGTATCCATATTCATTTCTTCAATTTTGTGCTGAATTGAAATTTGGCGGCAACAAGGGTGGATTTGCCCAAACACTAAAAAAAGCATTAATCATAATACTGGAATCCTTTTTTTATGTCTAACACCTTATTTTTTAAACGCTAAAAAAATTCTATTTCTATTAACCTAACAGTTAATGAGAAAAATTAAATTATCAAAAAGTGTGAACTGCGTCACACTTTTGACGTAAATTCTCCATTCCCAAAAATATAACCGTTAAACTGTAAGTAGATTTAATGATACAAAAAACGTACATGATTGCCTGAAAGGCTCATGTATTTTTTATATCGTTATTCCAACATATTGGAATTTATAGATTCTTAGTAGATGAGATTTAACGAAAATGCCTAAAAAACTAACTTTAAAATTCACATTGATTTCTGCATTTTGTGGATTATCGTTAATTGGCTCTATCTTGCTCACGGTGATTACGTCGTATGAAGTAAAAAGTTTTATTCGTGAGCAACTGCGTCTTCGTATCACCGATACGGCAAATATCATGGCAACGCAAATTGACGGTGAGCTACATCAAAGTATTCAAACCGTTGAAGATGATAAAAGCGATGCGTATATAAAGCTCAAAAACGCGTTACAAATTATGCGCGAACACGGAACAGGCATTGCCAATGCGTATACCATGCGCAAACAAGAAAATGGCGAATTTGCCTTTATTGTGGATGGTTCGGAAAAAGATCAAAATGCAACGGGCGATATTTACCCACAGTCTTCTGTCACGCCCATGCTTAATAGTGCGTTAAATATCAATTCGGACGATAAATCTCCCCGAAGCGAGACCGATATTTATAAAGATGACTGGGGTGTTTGGCTTTCCGCTTATGCGCCCATTTTTACGAAATCGGGACAATTTGATGGTATAGTCGGGATTGATGTTTCTGCTCAAAGCATACAGGATCAAGAGTTTAAATATATCGTGACGATTTCCTCTATTTCATTAGTGTGTATTTTTTTAATGATGCCGCTTGGTTTTGTGTTTGCTAGTCGAATTCGGCGTCCTTTGGAGGCACTCACCACTGAAATGGAAAAAATTGGTCGGTTTGAGCTTAACGATGAGATTTTTGTTCCTACACGCATTTATGAGATAAATAGAATGGTGCAGCGACTTGAGAGTATGCGACGTGGTCTTCGGTCTTTCGAAAAATATGTTCCATCTGATTTAGTTCGCGATTTGATTGAGCTTGGACGCGATGCAAAATTAGGGGGTGAAAAAAAGAATTTAACCATCTTTTTTTCGGATATTGCGAATTTCACCTCTATTTCAGAGCGATTAGAACCTGAAAAATTAGTCGGCTTTTTGGGAGAATATTTGACGGTGGTGAATGATGCGTTGTCGCAAAATCAAGCGACGGTGGATAAATATATCGGTGATTCAGTCATGGCTTTTTGGGGAGCGCCTCGCAATGTAGAGAATCCCGCAATAAAATCGTGTCAGGCGGCACTTGAGTGTCAGCGAAAAATTAATTTGTTGAGTCAAAAGTGGCAGTCTAATGGGCTTGACGTTGAATTTAAAACTCGAATTGGTATTCATACGGGGGATGTCATTGTTGGAAATATTGGCTCTGAAACACGTATGAACTACACAATTATTGGTGATAATGTGAACTTGGCTAGTCGCATTGAATCAGCTAATAAATTTTATGGGACATCTATTCTCGTCAGTGAAACCACGCATCAGCAAGCAAAGAAACGTTTTGTCATGCGACTGATTGATTTTGCGGTTTTAAATGGCAAATCAACGCCTATTCGGCTTTATGAATTAGTAGGCTATAAAGGTGATATGAATAAAAATCAGCTTTATCAAATTGAATTATATGAAAAAGCGTTTCATTTTTACACAGAGAGAAGGTTTCCAATGGCTATATTTTTGTTAAATAGACTGCTTAACAAAAATCCATTCGATTACGCTGCGTATTTATTACTCGAGCGCTGTGAGAAATATCAACTTCATGCGCCAAGTAAAGATTGGCAAGGTGAGTATATTTTAGAGGTTAAGTAATGATGGAAAAACGACAGTTAATGACATAATAAGACTACAATGACAGTGCATTTTCACTTTATCAATATAAAGAGGTATTTATGTCCAAAAAAAGAGCGAAAAAATCGGTAACGATCGAATTACCCAGTGCGATCAAATCATTCGTGCAAAATCCTGTTGCCAAGTTTGCACATCATTTTAATAACGCTGTATTTTTCCGTGATCGCACATCGTATTCACGCCAAAACAAACACAAAGGCTCTGAGCCTTTCTCTCTATATTTACACGCGGTAGTGACAGTATATAGAGAAAGGTTCACGCACTTTTTTATAAAATCTTAAATTTCAAACAAAATATCCAGCATTTCCATTAGCGTCGTCACGCCGTAGATTGTCAAACCTGGAATAGCATTTTTGGGTGCATTGGCTTTAGGAATGACCGCTTTTTTAAAGCCATGTTTAGCCGCGTCATTTAAACGCGCATGACCGTTTGCCACAGGGCGGATTTCACCATTGAGTCCCAATTCACCAAAGAAAAACGCTTCTTGCGATACCACTTTGTTTCGCAAACTCGACACGATACAGGCCACAATGGCAAGGTCTGAGCTGGTTTCGCTAACGCGAATGCCGCCGACGACGTTAGCGTAAATTTCATCACTGGCCGTTGATAGACCTCCATGACGTGATAGCACTGCAAGCAACATGGCAAGGCGATTTTGATCAAGACCGACGGCTAATCGACGAGGATTACCGTATTGGCAATCAGTCACCAAGGCTTGTATTTCAACGAGCAGGGGGCGTGTGCCTTCCCAAAGAACAGTAACCACGCTACCTGATGAGGGGGTTTCAGCGCGATTTAAAAACATCGCTGAGGGATTTTTCACTTCTTTTAGACCGGCGCCGTCCATCGCAAAAAAACCTAACTCCCCAACACTGCCAAAACGATTTTTATCAGCACGTAGAACCCGATAACGTGCATCATCTGTTGAAGCAAGCATCACTTGTGTATCGACAATATGGCTAAGGGTCATCGGGCCTGCGAGTGAGTGATCTTTGGTGACGTGACCAACCATGAAAATCGACACATTATGTTGCTTGGCGTATTGGGTGAGATAACTAGCAGATTCGCGTACTTGCGAGACACTGCCAGCGGCTGATTCGCAGTGCGGTGCATACATCACTTGAATCGAATCAATGACAAGGATTTGTGGCGCAATATCGTTTAATACATCGCAAATACGCTCTACGGACGTTTCAGCGAGCATGAAAATTTTATCAGCAGGTAATTTCAACCGATTGGCGCGTTCTGCAATTTGCTGAAGGGATTCTTCACCCGATACATACAAGACTGAAATATCGCGTGCCGCAATGTTTGCAATGGCTTGAAGTAAAAGCGTACTTTTTCCCGCACCCGGTGCACCACCAATCAATACCACACTGCCGCGAACAATACCGCCACCTAAAACGCGATCAAATTCAGAAATTCCGCTGGAAATGCGCTCCGCTTGTGATAAATTGACATCAGATAAACGTTTTACTTCAGAGTGATTGCCTGCATAACCGCTACTTGGCGGGTGTTTTTCTAAGGCTGCGGGCGCAAGGCGAATCTCTTTAATGGTGTTCCATTCGCCACAACTCGCACATTGTCCGTTCCAGCGTGGATAATCTGCGCCACATTGATCGCAGACGAAAGCGGTTTTTGTTTTTTTGCTCATGGAGAGAATTCGTTGGATTAAGCGTATTTTTAACAAGAGTTTAGCTCAATTATACGATAAAATGCTTTATCATTTGTCAATTTTCCATTTTTCAGCACAGACGTTGGAGTTTATTCATGCACATTATTTTGTTAGGTGGCCCCGGTTCAGGTAAAGGCACGCAAGCGCAATTTATCACCGAAAAGTATCGTATTCCTCAAATTTCCACAGGCGATATGCTCCGTGCTGCGGTTCGCGAAGGATCGCCTTTAGGGGTTGAAGCAAAAAAAGTCATGGATGCGGGGGGTCTTGTGTCTGACGATATTATTTTAGGCTTAATTAAAGAGCGAATTACGCATAACGATTGTGCGAAAGGCTTTTTGCTAGATGGTTTTCCACGCACCATTGTGCAGGCGGAAGGCTTGAAAAAAATGGGTGTTGTCATTGATACAGTGATTGAAATTGATGTATCGGATGAGCAAATTGTTATGCGTATGGCAGGTCGTCGGGTGCATACAAAATCAGGTCGTAGCTACCATGTTCAGTTCAATCCACCTAAAGTTGAAGGTCTTGACGATTTGACGGGTGATGCATTAATTCAACGTGACGATGATAAAGAAGAAACCGTGCGTAAGCGTTTAGCGGTTTATCATGAACAAACACAGCCTTTAGTGGATTATTACGCCGCGCCTGAGCAAAATGTAAAATTTAGCTCCATTAAAGGAATTGGCAGCGTCGAAGAAATTTCAGCGAAAATTTTTGCAATATTAGGGTAGGAAAATGGCAGGGAAAACGTTATACGATAAACTTTGGGCAGACCATGTTGTGCATACGGAAGATGATGGCTCGTGCTTAATTTATATTGATCGACATTTAGTGCATGAAGTCACCTCACCCCAAGCGTTTGAAGGGTTGCGTTTAGCAAATAGATTACCTTGGCGCGTTTCACGTAACTTAGCAGTTGCAGATCATAACGTCCCAACGAATCATCGTGATCGTGGGATTGAAGATCCCGTTTCGCGTTTGCAAGTAGAAACGCTCGATAAGAATTGCGCCGAATTTGGCATTACCGAATTTGGTATGAATGATATTCGCCAAGGTATTGTGCATGTTATCGGCCCAGAGCAAGGTGCAACGCTTCCTGGTATGACGGTTGTTTGTGGTGATTCACATACGTCAACGCATGGTGCATCCGGTGCGTTAGCGTTTGGGATTGGTACATCGGAAGTGGAACACGTTCTTGCTACGCAATGTTTAGTGCAGAAAAAGGCCAAAAATTTATTGATTAGCGTCAATGGTCAAGTTGGTGCGGGCGTGAGCGCAAAAGATATTGTACTCGCCATTATCGGTCAAATCGGCACAGCCGGAGGTAATGGCTACACGATTGAATTTGGTGGAAGTGCCATTCGTGCGCTGTCAATGGAAGGTCGCATGACGGTTTGTAACATGGCTATTGAAGCGGGTGCGCGTGCAGGTTTAGTAGCCGTTGACGATATTACCATTGATTATTACCGCAATCGTCCGCTCTCACCTAAGGGTGATGATTGGTTTATGGCGGAGCGCGTTTGGCAACATTTACATTCAGATAAAGAGGCGGTTTTCGATAAAATCGTCAATATTGATGCAACGCAGATTAAACCGCAAGTCACATGGGGAACGTCACCTGAATTAGTCGTTGCAATTGATGCGAACGTTCCCAATCCAGCAGACGAATCCGATGCCGTGAAAGCGCAAAGTATGCAACGTGCTCTTGATTATATGGGGTTGCATGCGGGCCAAAAAATGACCGATATTCATATCGATAAAGTGTTTATTGGCTCATGTACCAATTCGCGTATTGAAGATTTGCGTGCGGCAGCAGTCGTTGTTGAAGGTAAAAAGGTCGCTGCGAATGTGAAACTTGCGTTAATTGTCCCTGGTTCAGGTCTTGTCAAAGCACAAGCAGAATCTGAAGGCTTAGATAAAATTTTCATTGATGCAGGGTTTGAGTGGCGTGATGCAGGTTGCTCAATGTGCCTTGCGATGAATGCGGATCGCTTAGAAGAAGGTGAGCGCTGCGCCTCGACATCGAATCGTAATTTTGAAGGTCGTCAAGGTTATGGTGGACGAACACATTTAGTGAGTCCTGCCATGGCGGCGGCGGCGGGGATTGCTGGGCATTTTGTGGATGTGAGTACATGGACGGGAGCATAAAAACATGAGAGCGTTTACAACGTTAACTTCCCTCGTCGCGCCACTTGATCGCGCAAATGTAGACACTGACGCCATTATTCCCAAACAATTTTTAAAATCGATTCGTCGCACGGGTTTTGGGGTGTACTTGTTTGATGAATGGCGCTATTTAGATCAAGGGCAACCTGATATGGATTGCTCACGTCGCCCCATCAACAAAGAATTTGTACTCAACAAACCGCAATATAAAACCGCGCAAATTCTGCTCACACGCGAAAATTTTGGCTGTGGTTCATCGCGTGAACACGCGCCGTGGGCACTTGAAGATTACGGTTTTCGTGCAATTATTGCACCGAGTTTTGCCGATATTTTCTACAATAATTGCTTTAAAAATGGCTTATTGCCTATCGCGCTCGATGCGGATACGGTGGATGCGCTGTTTAAAGAATTAACAGACGATTATGTTTTAACGGTTGATTTATCTGTGCAAACGATTACGACGCCAAGCGGCAAAGTGATTGCTTTTGCGGTGGATGAAAATCGCAAATTCCGTTTGCTCAATGGACTCGATGATATTGGTTTAACGCTCAAGCAAGCCGATAAAATTCACGAATATGAAGCACAACGCGCAAAACGTGCGCCTTGGTTGTTTGCTCAGTAACATTAGGTGCTAACGAATGAGTGAAATTATTTTTTTAGTCGAAGATGACGAAGAGGGCGGTTTTATTGCCAAAGCCTTATCTGCGTCTATTTATACGCAAGCAGATACTATTGAAGAGTTGCGTGTGAATATTAAGGATGCTGTATCTTGTCATTTTGAAAATAATACAAATCATTCCAAACTGGTTCACTTATATTTTTAATACGCAATCAAAAAAATTTAACAAAAAAGGTTTTTACATAGATGACAAAAAAAATTGCAGTTTTACCCGGTGACGGGATTGGAACAGAAATTGTTGAACAGGCAATTAAAGTGTTGGATTTTCTTAACACCGATATGAATTTAGGATTTGAGTTTGAAAATGGATTAATTGGTGGCGCGGCGTATGATGTGCATGGAACGCCATTTCCACAGCAAACCATTGATTTAGTTAAACCCGCTGACGCTATTTTGCTTGGCGCTGTAGGTGGTTATAAATGGGAATCACTTGATATTTCAGTTCGCCCAGAAAAAGGCTTACTCGGTCTGCGTTCAACATTGAATTTATTTTCAAACTTGCGTCCTGCCATTTTATATCCACAACTTGCTGATGCGTCAACACTTAAACCTGAAGTGGTTTCGGGTCTTGATTTAATGATTGTGCGTGAATTGACTGGTGGTATTTATTTTGGTCAACCACGTGGCGTGCGTGTACTTGAAAATGGTGAGCGTCAAGGTTTCAATACGGCAACATATACGGAATCTGAAGTTCGTCGTATTGGACATTCGGCTTTTAGAATAGCCCAAAAACGCCATCAAAAATTATGTTCAGTGGACAAAGCGAACGTGCTCGAATGTACGGAGTTTTGGCGCGAAATCATGATTGATTTAAGCAAAGAATATCCCGATGTGACGCTCTCTCACATGTATGTTGACAATGCAGCGATGCAACTTGTTCGTGCGCCTAAACAATTTGATGTAATTGTCACCAGTAACTTGTTTGGTGACGTGTTGTCAGATTGCGCATCAATGTTGACAGGATCAATTGGTATGTTGCCTTCTGCATCACTTGATGAACACGGCAAAGGGATGTATGAACCTATTCACGGCAGTGCGCCTGATATTGCGGGTCAAGATATTGCCAATCCATTAGCAACGATTTTATCTGTTGCGATGATGCTCCGTTATACGTTCAACAACGAAGTAGCGGCCTTGCGTATTGACAAAGCGGTGAATGATGCGCTGGATTCGAATGTGCGTACAGCGGATATTTACGCGGCAGGCACGCAAAAAGTGAGTTGTTCACAAATGGGTGACGCTGTTGTATCTGCGCTCAAAAACAGAGGCTAGGGAATGACCAAAACATTTAATATTGCTGTCGTTGGTGCGACAGGCGCTGTGGGCGAAATGATGCTCTCTATTTTAGAAGAGCGTCATTTTCCTGTGGGTGAAGTGTATGCGTTAGCGAGTGCAAACTCAGTGGGTAAACGTTTATCTTTTAAAGGCGGTACGCTTAAAGTTGAAGATTTGGCGACATTTGATTTTTCAAAAGTGCAAATTGGTCTGTTTTCACCTGGCGCGTCGGTTTCAGAAATTTATGCGCCTATTGCGGCGGCGGCTGGTTGCGTGGTGATTGATAATACATCGCAATTCCGCTACGACGATGATATTCCACTCGTTGTGCCTGAAGTGAATCCACACGCCATTGCGCAATACAAAACACGCGGCATTATTGCTAATCCAAATTGCTCAACGATTCAAATGCTCGTGGCATTAAAACCTATTTATGATGCGGTCGGCATTACACGTATTAACGTGGCGACCTATCAAGCGGTATCGGGAACAGGTAAAGAAGCCATTGAAGAATTAGGGCGTCAAACATCGAATATCTTCAATTTACAGTCATTTGAACCCAGTGTGTATCCAAAGCAAATTGCGTTTAATGTTCTGCCGCAAATTGATGTCTTTATGGAAAATGGTTACACCAAAGAAGAAATGAAAATGGTGTGGGAAACCCAAAAAATTATGGGTGACAGCAACATTTTAGTGAACGCAACAGCGGTTCGCGTGCCTGTTTTTTATGGTCACTCGGAAGCGGTACATATTGAAACGCGCGATAAAATTAGTGCGAGTGAAGTACGTGCTTTGCTTGAAAAAGCCGAGGGCGTAACAGTTGTTGATGAGCGTGTCAACGGGGGTTATCCAACCGCTGTGACGCATTCAGCAGGTCATGATGCAACATTTGTGGGTCGAATTCGTGAAGATATTTCACATCCACGCGGTATTGATTTGTGGGTCGTATCAGATAATATTCGCAAAGGCGCAGCACTCAATAGTATTCAAATCGCTGAAGTATTAATACGCGATTATCTCTAATGTTATCGCGGTAGGTTATCTTTCAAAATAAGGTGAAACGGTTCTATGCCTCTTATTAGTTTTATTATGACGTTTTGGCTGGTGATGTGCTCGCCAGTGGCTTTTGCAACAGATGTTACAGTTTCTGTGGATCGTCATCCGATAAGTTTGGATGAATCGTTTCAAATTATTTTTACGGCGCCAAGTTCACCCGATGCTGATCCCGATTTTAGTCCGCTTGAACAAGATTTTACGATCATCTCGCAAAGCCAAAATAGCAGCTCATCATGGGTAAATGGGCAATCACGTCAGAAAATTGAATGGGTTGTGAATGTCACGGCAAATGATTCGGGTAATTTAATTATTCCTGTGATTAAATTTGGCCATGATGCGAGTCACGCGTTGCCCATTTCAATTTTGCCTGGCTCGGCAAACAAAGGCGTGCAAGATGACGATGATTTATTCTTGGAAGTGACGGCAACACCCGAAAAACCTATGATTCAATCGCAAGTGCTATATACATTGAAATTATTTCGGAGAATTGATTTAGCGAAAGCGAGTTTGAGTGATCCCGAATTAAATGACGCGGTAATTGAAAAACTGGGTGATGATGCCAATTACACCACGCAAGTGAGTGGCGTGACATATATGGTCATTGAGCGTAAATATGCCATTTTTCCACAAAAAAGCGGTGTGATTACCCTAAATCCGCTCGTCTTAACCGCTGATGTCATTTCACGTGGCAGACAAAATCCCAATTCGTTTTTTAATTCACAAATGACGCAGCGTCGCATTGTCAAATCCAATGCCGTCACGCTCAATGTTCAAGCTATTCCAAGTACGTTCGCTGGGCATTGGCTTGCAGCTGAGCATGTTGAGCTGACTCAAACATGGTCAGATGATACGTCGCAGATGAGCGTCGGTGAACCGCTAACGCGGACGATTAAACTCGTGGCAAATGGGTCAACCGTTGGACAATTGCCTGAACTCAATACTGCAAAACTGGATCCACAGCTCAAAGCCTATAATGATCAACCCGTTTTGCAAGAAACGAAAAAATCCGATGGCTTAATGGCCATTCGTGAAGAAAAAATTGCCTTGATTCCATCTAAAACCGGTGACTATACGTTGCCGCCTATTCATGTTGTCTGGTTTAACACTAAAACGCAGCGCATGGAAAGTGCTGATTTACCGGAAACCGTGTTGCACGCCACCGCCAATGAAAACAGCTTGCAAACACAAGTCACGCCAGCCCAATCTAACCAAGCATCCACTGCAAATGAGTTTGCTCTCACGCCAAATCATTCATCAAATGAATCGGTTATTTGGAAAGGCATTGCAATTTTCTCTAGTATAGGTTGGCTCATCACATTAGGATTTTTAGCGGTAAGAGGGTTTATGTCGCGTAGCAAAGGCGTTGAGGTTATTGAAACGCCAGCGGAAATATCACTGAAAATGTGCTCAAAATTGTTGAAAAAAGCCTGTTTAAGCAATGATAAACAAGCGGCAAAAGAAGCATTGCTTCACTGGGGGAAAATTCAGTTTAACGCCACTAGTTTAGGGGCGATAGCGCCGCATTGTGAAGCGCGTTTGCGTGATGCCATTTTAGAACTCAATACCGCGCTTTACAGTCAACACAATGTCGCGTGGGAAGGTAAACCACTTTTTCAAGGATTTAGTGAAAATGCGGCTCGCGCTAAATTGTCTAGTCGCAGCGAAGATGACGTATTAAAACCGCTTTATCGTTTGTAATGTTTTTACCCAAAGATTTTATTCAAACCGCGCAAGGACTTTTATTTGCTGTTGTTGTCGCAGGCGTTGAAGAAAACAAAGTCCGTTGTTTTTTGCGTTATGTGCGCCATGAAAATGGGCAATGGCGAAAAATCGCTACCGATCAAGCCAATGCGCTATTAACAGCGCATTATCCCTTTTATTGTTTTCATTCTCCTTCGTTGGATGCGTTTTTGCATGGCGTGTCACTTGATGCGGTTACCCATCATCATCGACCTACTGAGCGATTAACTCAGCTTTTAAATGAAAAGACTCATGACGCGATTGAAAAAGATTGCGTGGATTTATGTCGATTATTTGAAACGCAGGGCGTAGATTTATCGAAAGTAGGCGTAACAGGTTCACTGCTTATTTCAGAGCAAAATGCGAATTCAGATATTGATTTAGTGTGCTATGACTTTTCAACATTTACGCAATGCCGCATTGCGCTGCGCGAATTACTTGCGCAACACACATTGACCGATTTAAGTGAAACGGATTGGCAAGCGTCTTATGAAAGGCGTGATTGTGACTTAGATTTTGACTCTTATGTGTGGCATGAGCGTC
>Ga0114974_10001735_pt1 | contig 17133 bp, 14 predicted proteins | sample S_130206_EF_Meta_FD_87318 | JGI IMG/M metagenome (GOLD analysis project Ga0114974, IMG submission 87318) | Freshwater microbial communities from Lake Simoncouche, Canada to study carbon cycling - S_130206_EF_MetaG | ecosystem: Environmental > Aquatic > Freshwater > Lake | place: Lake... | reverse complement strand
GGCTGGCAAGCCAACGCCAAGCTGATCCGCGATGACAGCGCTGGCAAGCTGACACTGTTCTTTGACTACTCGGACAAGATCGAGCCCAACGAAGACGCCACCGTCTTTCGTATACCGGCGACCAATCTTATTCAGGCATACACACCGGACACCAAGCCGTTCTTCTATCCCGACTTCACCGCCATGCGCTCGTACGTGGATGCCTATGGCAACTCTCCGCCCAGCGTGGGCAGCAACTACCGCAACTATTACTCTGACGCGCAGCGTACCGATCAGCTCGGCTACGCCCGCTATGACGCGCATCTGAGCAGCAATGTGGAATGGTCCAACACCGCTTATATCCACCACAATGACGGCGTCGGTGTTGTGGCTGGTCCGCTGGGTCAGTCCATCACCGTGGTACAGGCCTATCTGGACCCGAACTACGCCACAGGCTGCCGCTTTGGCAGCAACAGCAACGGCGCATTCGCCAGCTCTTGCACCACTTCTACTGCTGCACAGGCACAGGCTCTGGGCGCATCGCTTGTTGCTGCAACAGGCGGTTCGGGCTTGCTGACTCGGACCACTGAGTACCGCATCGATCGCCACGGCTTGATTTCTACGCTGTCCGCCGATGTCGGCGCACACAAGCTGCAAGTCGGTGGCTGGTTCGAAGAGAACAGCGCGACGCAGTGGCGCCGCTGGTATGGCTTTGACGCCAACACGCCATCCAAGAGCACGCCCTATATCCGTCCGTCCAACCCGCTGTTCACGCAGTACCAGGGCGAGGCACGTGTCAAAACTCTGCAGCTGCATGTGCAGGACACCTGGAAGCCAACAGATCGACTTACTGTCGAGGCCGGCTTCAAGACCAGTGGTCAGTGGGCCAACGCCTACTATGTGCAGCAGCCCAAGCTCGGCTCGTTGTCGGGTCTCACCGGCAACCTGCCCAGCGGCAGGATCAACACGACGGAATGGTTCCTGCCCGCTGTCGGTGCGACCTATGACATCAACGGCGCGGAGAAGCTCTACGCCAACGCCCAGAAGAACCTGCACCAGTTCATGGCGTATACAGCAGGTGGCTTATCACCTTGGTTCACGGGCAGCCAGGCCGCCTTCGATGCCTTTGCCGCACAGGGCAAGCCGGAATCGAGCTGGACGTATGAGGCGGGCCTACGCTCGCGTCGTAACCTTGGCGCCGACGTGAGTCTGGAAGCACAGGTGAACTACTACCGTGTGGTGTTCAGCGACCGGCTGCTGGGTGTTTCGAGCAATCCGGGCGGCATTGCCGGCGGCGCCATCGCCGGCGGTACAACGGTTCTGACTAACGTTGGCGCCGTACATACCGATGGTCTCGACGCAGCCTTCACGCTGCGCTTTCGCCGGATGGTATCGCTGTATAACGCAACGTCGTACAACAGCTCAAAGTACCAGAGCGACTACTCGTCAACAGCCAGTGGCATTGGCGCAGCAACCGGCACCTGCATCGGCGGCGTAACGGTTACCGCTGGTGTAGTGCCGACCTGTGACAAGCAGATCCCAGGTTCACCCAAATGGATGAACAAGACTGTTGCCTCGCTGACGCTGGATCCGGTTGAACTGCAGGTGATCGGCGATTACGTGGGCGAGCGCTATGCCACGTATACGAACGACACCAGCGTCCAGTCGTACTTCCTGACCTCGCTGCGCCTGTCGAGTCGTATTCCTGACGGCATCCTGCCGCTCAAGAAGGCGGAACTGAGCCTCAACGTTACCAACCTGGCTAACAAGACAGGCTGGTCCACAATCTCGGTTGGATCGGCGACGAACTCTTATTCGTCTTACCCGATCGCACCTCGGCAGTGGTTCCTGACCCTGTCGGCAGGGCTGTAATCGTGGCTGCACCCGTCTCGAGGCGCACATTCCTCCAGGCGGGTGCGGGCTTGTCGCTCGCAGTTGCCACAGGTGTGCGGGCGCAATCTACTGCAGACCTGTTGCCTACCGGCAAGGCGAGCGGCCAGTTACTACGACCGAATCGTCCCCTGTTAATGGCACATCGCGGATGCTCGGCCAAACGGCCCGAACACACGCTAGGCGCTTATGCGCAGGCAATCGCTGACGGTGCCGACTTGGTCGAACCCGATCTGGTCTGTACCAAGGATGGCGAGCTGATTGCCCGCCACGAAAACAACATTGCCGAAACCACTGACATTGCTCAGCACCCAGAGTTTGCCTCGCGCAAAACAACCAAGACTATCGACGGTGTAAGGCAGGAAGGGTGGTTCACGGAAGACTTCACGCTTGCGGAACTGCGTACTTTGCGAGCTCGCGAACGCCTGACAGGGATGCGCGAGGAAAGCCACGGCTATGACGGCGTGTTCCGCCTGTGCACGTTGGGCGAGATTGCCGATTTTGTTGCGGCAGAGTCCGCTGCCCGCGGACGACTAGTCGGATTGATCCCCGAACTCAAGCATTCCACATACTTTGCTGGCATTGGCTTGCAGCTCGAGCCGCGGCTCATGGCCGAACTTGCCGCCAGCCTGTACCTGCGTCGGTGCCCTGTGATCATCCAATCGTTTGAGGTCAACAACCTCAAGACGCTGCGTAAGTCTCTGCAAGGCTTTACCAACGTGCGGTTGATGCAACTGGTCGGTGATCCTCGTGAGCAGCCCTGGGACTTGCAGGCAAGCGGTTCGACACGTAGCTACCTGGACATGGTGAGCGAAGCGGGACTGACGGACATTGCCAGCTATGCCGACTACGTTGCACCCCCCACACGTATGCTCATCCCGATTGATGGCAGCGAGCGATTGGCTCGGCCCAGTGGCCTGGTTGAAGCTGCGCACGCGGCAGGGTTGCTGGTTGGCACTTGGACGTTCCGCCCCGAGAACCGGTTTATCGCTGCAGATTTTCGCGATGGTGGTACGCCCGACGCGCGCAACGAGCGCGGCAGCATCGCCGAGATGCAGCGCTATCTGGCAACCGGCTTGGACGGCTTTTTTACCGACGATCCGGCGCTGGGTTTGGCGGCTCGCAACCTGATGGGCATTTGACGCCGGGCTGCTGTGCACGTCATATACTCGGTTGATGCAAATCACCCGACGTGAACTGATTCTGGCCAGCGCTGCGGCTGCACTGGGCACCACGACATTGGGCACGGCGGCACTGGCTGCGCAGCCTAAGGCGCCAGTGCTGGGTCTGATCTTCCCGCCGAACCGCACCGCGATCCCCGAAGAGGGTGTGGCAATGTACGGCGATCGCTTGCGCTATGTCACCGTCGGACTGGGCATCGAGCGCATGACACCCGACAGCTTCGATGCAGCGCTGTCGCTCATACCCGCTGCGGCCAAACAGCTGGCGGCAGCTGGTGCAGAGGCCATCGAACTGACCGGTACCTCGCTCACGTTTTATAAGGGCGAGGCATTCAATCGCCAATTGCGCGAGACGGTGATGCAAGCCTCGGGGCTGCGTGCCACCACCATGAGCAACGGCGTGATCGACGGTCTCAAGGCCGTCGGTGCCACACGCGTGGCCGTGGCCACTGCTTACAACGACGAGGTCAACGCGCGACTGCGCGCATTCCTGCTCGAACACGACATCGAGCCGGTGGCGGTTGAAGGCTTGGGCATCGAAGCGATGACCGACATCGACAAGGTCACTCAACAGGACCTGATTAACTTTGGTGTGCGCGTGCAGGCCAAGGCACGCGGCACCAATGCGCTGCTGGTGTCCTGCGGCGGCTTTCGCACGCTGGAACTGATAGCGCCGCTAGAAGCGCGCACCGGCGTACCAGTTATCTCGAGCATGCCGCATGGCCTGTGGGCCGGTGCGAAGCTGGTGGGCCTTAAAGGGTCCGCGCCGGGTTACGGTCAGTTACTCTCGAAGACCTGAGCCAACATAGCGGGGGAACGATGATGCTGCGCAATCTCACTAAAGCCGGATTCGCTAGCGCTGTTGCAGCGTTGCTGATGACAGTGGCGACTACCTCTGCACAGGCTGCAGAGGTCACCAGCAAGACGGTCGTCGATCGCTTGCAGATACAAGACCTCATCACCCGCTACTACAACAACTTCGGGCGCGAGAACGCCGAGAACTTCGCCGACTTCTATGCAGAGGGAGCCGAGCTGATCCTGGGTGAGCGTCACTACAAGGGCAAAGACGGCATCCTAGAAGCCTACGGTCGCGGCCCAGCGAAGGAAGGCCAGCCACCTCGCACGCCGCGCCCTGCCCGCTACTCGTTCATCGTCACCATCAGCAATCCGCTCATCGTCGTGGATGGCAACAGCGCCAGCGCCGAACTGGTGTTTACCGAGTTCGAAATCGAAAAGCAGGGCGATGCCCCCAAGGTGATCGTGCAAGGCAAAGAGTACGCACGGTTCACCAAGGTCAAAGGCATCTGGCGCTATGCGGTGCGCCAGATCAAGAGCGGCACCGAGCCGCCCTTGGGCTGGAAGCCTTAGCGCCGCCCTTCAAAGTAAGGGTCAAACAGCTTCACGCGCTGCAGCAGCGGATAGGTGCGTGAGCTGGGTGCTGCATCAAAGACCATGGCCTGCGGGCTGGCTTCGGTAAACGCCGACCACGTGGGCAAGCCAGGGCCATTGGGGTCGCCCTTGGCGGCAAAGTTCACATACAACGAACTGATGGTATCGGCCAGCGCGGCGTCCTGCAGCGACGGTGCGCGCCGTGTTGCCAGTGTGCGGAAGGCAAACGGCACATCGCTGCCATGTCCCGAGCCCTCGGCCGGCGGCACTGGGTTATTGAAGTGGTACAGAAACACCTTGCCCTTGCCATGACGTGACTGCTCGCGGGCCCATGCCCAGGTGTTCCACGTAAAGCTGGTCTCGTTGCCCACATGGCGCAAGGCCTTGATGGCCTCGGCCTCAGTTGCGTGCGGATAGGCAGCCAGAATCGTATCCGCCTGCGCAGGGTAACGCTCGCGCATCTGTTTCTCAAAGTCTGCCGGCGTTACGGACTTAGGCCCGCCAAACACCAGCGTTTCATCTGACACATTGCCCAGCAACACGGGCGTGTCGTTGAAACGACCCTTGCCATACAGCGTGCGCAGGTCTGCGTTGATCAGATAGCCATCGGCAGCAGGCCGAAACGCCATGCCTGCAGTGGCTGCCTGAAGCGTCTGCGCATCTAAGCGCCGTGCTGCAGCAATATCTTTGACACCAAGCTTGTCTAAGAAAGCCTTGCCATTAGATTCGGCATACGCCAGCGCCGGAATGCCAAGACCCGAACCGTTCGCGGCCGACGTCTGCAGGGGGCCAAACGATGCGCCACTCATCGCGATGACGCGATGGAACAGACCCTTGGAGCGCGGACTGGCTGCCAGCAGACTGACCGCAGCGCTGCCTGCAGAATGGCCGAAGATGGTGACGTTGTCCGGATCGCCACCAAACGCTGCGGCATTGGCCTTCACCCATTGCAGGCCGGCCACCAGATCCAAAATGCCATAGGCACCGGAGCCGCGACCACTCTCACGGCTGAGCTGCGAATGCGCCATGAAGCCATACACGCCAAGGCGATACGCCACGCTCACCACCACCGCGCCCTTGTTAGCCAGCGCAGTGCCGTCATACATCGGGATGCTGGTGGAGCCGCCTACATAGCCACCGCCATGAATCCAAACGATCACCGGGAGCTTGGCTGCAGTAGTGCGCGCGGGAGTCCATACGTTCAGATACAAGCAGTCTTCGCTGACCGGCGCCGTGTTGCCTTGCGTGTTGGGTGCCTGCATGCAGGCATTGGCAAAGCTATCGGCCTTGCGCGTACCAGTCCAAGGCGCAACAGGTGCAGGCGCCTTCCAGCGCAGCGCGCCGACCGGCGGCGCCGCAAAGGCAATGCCCTTGAAGACAGACAGACCACTCTCGTACAACCCACTGACTTCACCGCCTGTGACCTTAACTGGCGGAATCTGCGCCACGATGGGCGACGTGGGCCAAGGCGGCGGCATGTAGTAAGGCGCGCCCAAGAACACGGCCTGAACCGCAGTAATGCGTCGGTCCTCTACTTTGAACATCTCAAGAAAGGCCCAGCTGTGCGGCTCGCGATACACAGACTTGCGCGGTGCGCCATCGGTCAGCACGTAGTCATCGAGCACACCCTTGTGATCGATAAAGCCGCGGGCAATCACCACCTGCCGCTCTTCGTCGATCAGCACATAGTCGCGATCGCGCACACGCTCATTGAAGCGATAGTTGCCGGTCTTGAAGCCCTTCTCAATTTCGGGAAACAGTAAGCCGTTCTCGATACGCGTGGCCTCGGGCGAGAAGGCAGTGCCACGGATCGTGCCGTCGTTCTGCTGCAGCGTCGAAAAATAGCCATCGGCATAGGTCACCAGCTGCTCGCGTGGCAAACGCCGCGCTGAATCAACTCGCGTCACAAAGTTGCGATCGGGTTTGTACTGCGCGTGCGGACCGATGGGCGTGGGCGGCGATGACAGATTGCGCTTGGTCGAGACGATGTGTTCGATCTCGGTGATTTCGCCGTCGGCGATCTTGAGGCGAATAGCTAGGTAGCCTTCGGTGTCACGACTCTGCACGGTGGCGGTGTACACGCCCACATTGCCGGTGCGCGGATCAGAGAAGGTCATGGCCGTGCCGACCTCGGCGGTGACGGTGTCCCAGGTGCCATCGGGGAACTTGAGCACCACACCGTTCTCGGTGTAACGCAGCGTGCGGGCCAGCGGCAGTCCTTTGGGATCGTGCTTCACATAGGCCGCGCGGTACTGGTCGGCGATGGCCTCCATGCAAGTCTTGTCGCAGGGCCCTGCCGCCGCCGAGGCGACCGATGCACCCACAACCAATAGCCCCGTAAACAGGATTTTTGCGTACCGCATGACCCACCCCATCGCTTGTTATTTGCGGCCAATTTAGCAGGTATTGACCGGCTATAGACTTGGCCGTCCAAAGGATCGAACATAGCTTGGATCAGCCCAAGCCCGGCAAGAGGCATTGGCTGACAGCTGCCGGTTTAACGCTCTGAGGGGGACTGCCTGATGCGTTTGAGAGTCACAGTAACGGTCGCTGTCATCGCAGCGGGTCTAACACTGCCCTGCTTGGCACAAGTGCCTGCAGAGCTGGCCGCCCAAATCCGCGGCATAGGTCGCACAGTCGACACGCTCAAGACCGGCGCCCTCTATGCGCCGCTGCAAGAGCCCCTGCCGGCCTCGATGCGCGCCACGCGCGATCTGAAGTTCGGTACAGACGCCAAGCAAACCCTGGATGTCGTCGCGCCCGCTGCGGTCAGCGGCACGCCGCGTCCGGTGTTTTTGTTCGTGCATGGCGGTGGCTATGTGCGCGGCGACAAGACGCTGGATGAGACAGGCAAGGCCAGCATCTTCTACGACAACCTCATGATCTGGGCCGTCAAGAACGGCATGATTGGCGTCAACATCAACTACCGGCTGGCGCCGCAGTTTCAGTATCCAGCGGTGCAACAAGACCTGAGTGCTGCGGTGAAGTGGGTGCAGGACAACATTGCCCGCTATGGTGGCGATCCAGCCAAGCTCTACATGATGGGTCACTCCGCCGGCGCAGCACATGTGGCTTCTTATGTTGCCCACCCAGAGCTAGGTCCCAACGGCCAACTGGGTCTCAAGGCGGCGGTGTTTAGTTCGGGCAACTATGAGTTCGCGCCTGCGCCGGGCCAAAAGGCCAACCATCCTTATTTTGGTCCTCAGGCTGCCGATCACTCATCCTTGCCGGGTTTGGTGGCCACCAAGACACCCTATCTGGTAATCGTTGCGGAGCTTGATCCAGTTGGCTTCCACGAACAGGCAGGCAAGTTGATGAACGCTGTTTGCGCGGCAGGCAATTGCCCGCCTTATTTGCTACTGCGTGATCACGGCCACATGTCTGGTAACTATGCGGTCAACACCGCCGACACATCGCTGTCGGGCACGGTGCTTGAGTTCTTGAAAAAATCCGGCGGACTCACGAGGTAATCGACATGAAGACCACACACATAAAGTCTCTGGCTGCAGGCATCTTGGCGTGCGGCGCACTGCTGATGCTGGCCGCAGGTCCGGTCTATGCACACCACTCCGGTGCCATGTTTGATCGCAATAAGGCTGTCGTGCTCGACGGAGTTGTAAAGGCTTTCCAGTGGACCAACCCGCACTCGTGGCTGCAGGTCGAAGTGTCAGACGGTAAAGGTGGCACCAAGGAATGGTCGGTTGAATGCGGTAGCCCCAACACACTGGCTCGCACTGGCTGGCGCAAGACCACATTCAACGCGGGTGACAAGGTCAAGGTGCGCATCGGCCCGATGATCGACGGCACCGCTGCCGGCATTTTTGTTGGCGCACAGCTGGCCAGTGGCGAAACCCTCGGTGAGATGAAGTAATCGTGAAGCTCAAGCACTGGTTGCTCTTAACCACCGTCGTGGCCTGCGGCGTGGCGCAGGCCCAAGCACCGGCAGGCGCTGGCTTCAACCCCGGTGACTACACCGGTGTGTGGCGCATGATGGGCGGCACCATCTTCGACAGATCAACTGCCGAACCGGCCAATGCTGCTGCAGGCCAGCCGGGCGCACGCGAGCGTCCGCCGTATAACGCCGAGTGGGAAAAGAAATACCTCGCGCGCATCGAACTGGTGAAGCAGGACAAGCTGCCCGACCCGATCAGCAACTGCGGCACACCGATTGGCTTCCCGCGCATCTTTAATGCACCGGATGGCTATGAGTTTGTGGTCACGCCCAAGCAGACGTGGATCCTGACCGAGAACGGCCCCAACACGCTGCGCATCTACACCGATGGCCGCAAGCATTTGCCGGATGATTTCATCTGGCCCACCTATACCGGTGACAGTGTGGGCAGTTGGCAGGGCGACACGCTGACCTTCACCACCATCGGCCTGCGCGGCGAGGACGGCACTATTGTCGATCGCACCGGCATCATTGTGTCGGATGCGGCGCATGCCACCACGCAGATCCGCAAGCCCACAGCCGACGCCATCGAGGTCAAGCTGACGATTGAAGATCCCAAAGCCTTCGTGCGGCCCTGGGTGGTCACCAAGCGTTTTACACGCATCCCCGGTGGTGACGAGATCCGCATCATGGATTACGCCTGCGCGGAAAATAACCGCAACCCGGTGGATGCAGACGGCAAGACGCTGACTCTGGATACCAACGGCAAGGTCATCGATGCAGGGCGCTCGCGGCCCTGATACCACTATTTCTTACTCGCTCAGGAGACCTCTGAAATGTCCTCGAAAGAAAAGCGTTCAGTTCCGCCCGAAGCCATCGAGCTCTACAACCAGTTCATCCACGGCGAGATCACTCGCCGCGACTTCATCAGTGGCGCAAACAAGCTGGCCGTCGCGGGGCTGACTGCCAGTGCCATCGTCACCGCCTTGATGCCCAACTATGCAGACGCGCAACAGGTCTCCAAGACCGATGAGCGTATACGCGCCAGCTACATCACCATCCCCTCGCCGCAGGGCAATGGCTATGTGAAGGGCTATTTTGTGCGGCCCTTCAGCGCCGACAGTCGCAGCGAAGCGCCGGTCAAGCTACCCGGCATCGTCGTAGTCCACGAAAACCGTGGCCTGAACCCGCACACCGAAGACGTCGCTCGTCGCTTGGCGCTGGCCAACTTCAACGTGTTTGCGCCGGATGTGCTCACCTCAGTGGGCGGCTACCCCGGTGACGACTATCAGGGCGGGCAGCTGTTCGCCAAGATTGATAACAACAAGAAGTTTGAAGACATCGTGGCCAGTGCGCTGTGGCTCAAGGCACGGTCCGATAGCACGGGCAAGATTGGCGCCACGGGCTTTTGCTATGGCGGCGGTGTATCTAATCAGTTGGCGGTACGGCTGGGTGCAGACTTGGGTGCAGCGGTGCCGTTCTATGGCGCAGCGCCAGAGGGCGCCGATGTAGCCAAGATCAAGGCCGCTATCCTGGTGCAGCATGGCGAGCTGGACACTCGCTTGGTGCAAGCATGGCCTGCGTACGAGAAGGCTCTGAAGGCCGCCAACGTTCCGCATCAAGGGAACATCTTCAAGGGCGCTGTACATGGCTTCTTTAATGACGCCACACCCGAGCGCTATGACGCGGTGGCCGCTGGCGAAGCTTGGAACAGCATGGTCGGCTGGTTCAACAAGTACCTGCGCAGCTAACCTGCCGCATAGAGATGCCAAGCCACCCGCAAGGTGGCTTGGCCCGGGCCGGCAACCTTAAACTGCCAACAACTCCACCTCGAATATCAGCGTCGCATTGGGCGGAATCACCCCGCCTGCACCGCTCGCGCCATAGCCTAGTTCGGGCGGAATGGTCAGCACGCGAGTGCCGCCAACCTGCATGCCCTGCACGCCCTCGTCCCAGCCGCCAATGACCATGCCGGCGCCCAGCGAGAAATCAAAGGGGTCGTCGCGATCTTTGCTGGAATCAAACTTGCGGCCACGATTCTGCGGTGCGGCAGCATCAAACAGCCAACCGGTGTAGTGCACGGTCACGTGCTGACCCGCAGCGGCCGTATCGCCCGTGCCGGTAACGGTGTCTTCGTACTGCAAGCCAGAGGCAGTAGTAGTCATAAGCAAGCTCCAGAGGATGAGGAAAATAAATTAGCGAGGTTCAAACGGCATCAGCGTCCGCGATGTCCACCAGCCATGCACCTGCATGTGCAAGCGGAAAGGCAGTTTGACGCGTGCCACAGCACCGGCAGCCAGGTTCATGGCATCGACCACCACCAGTTCGGATCGCAGCGCGCGAAAGTCATTCACCACGCCGATCAGGTAGCCCTCGGCTTCGCCAGCAGTGGGCGAGCGCGGCACAAATTGCGGCTCAGAGACGCCATAACTGTCGCCGGCAGAAAACTTATCGATATGACCTGTGTCGTGATCGAGTCGATGCCACGCGTTGGAAACACGCACCGCCAAGGTGTCGGCAAAGTCGCTATTTACCGGCAGCGAGGCATCGCTGGTCATCATGAAGCTGTAGCGGTTTTTGCGCCCCACATAGCGATCGTCGATGCGCGTGAAGCTGGTGACCTTCATGCCGCCGAACAGAATCTCTTCCTGCCAGCGGTCACTGCTGGAGTCCAGGTCAAAGGTCCAGCGACGCATGGTGGGCACATAGCGCGAAGGATCGTTGGGCTTGCCGTCCACGCGGGGGAAATAGGCGTGAAAGTTCTCGGCGGCAACCGGCGCTTCGAGGATTACCTTGTTGCCTTCGCTCCAAGCATTGGTGGTGTGAATAAGCATGGCCTGATCGGGTGTGCCGTGAAACCAGCGCACATCGGCAGCCGTGCCGTTGCGCGGTACGATCGCCACATGCGCCGGCACCGCAGGATCGTAAGCCCAATGCAGTTGGCCGCGCTGTAGACGCTCAAGTGAAGTCACCATGCCTGTCGTGGGCAGGATCACATGGCGGTCGGTAATGGCCATGTCGTGCATGGCAGAGACCACAGGAGCCTTGAACCAGATTTCATTGGTGACGACCCCGTTGCGGTCCATCACATACACCGCCAGATCATCGCTGCAGTCGCCCTTGGCCTCGTAGCAGAACGCAATCAACTCACCGGTGTGAGGATCTTGTTTGGGATGGGCAGTAAACGAGGTGGCGGTGAGCTTGCCGTTAAAGTCCCACTCGCCCAGTGTGTCGAGCGTGTCGGGATCCAGCCGCATCGGCAGGCTTTCCTCTTTCATGCTGAACAACATGCCGGCATGCACGATGGGTGTGGTGTTGGCCGTGTTGTGGCTGAGGTGCTGCACGCTGGGGTCTGAGGTAGAGCGATTGCGATAGCGGCCAAACAGGGCGCGATGGGCGCTGCGCTCCGCCAGAAACCGTTCGGTGCGCACGTAGCGCGAACGGTAATCCACATGCCCGTCGTAAAAGCGGAATTGATCTACTGCGCCGTCGGCGTTGTAGGGCGTGTCGTCCGCGTAGAGCGGCTCAAACCGGCGGTCGGCGCAGCTGCGATAGAACGTGCCCTGCAGTGCCTCGGGCAACGTGCCCTCAACCTCGCAATCCAGCACCTCTGCCTCAAAGCGCATGGGTGCGAAGAAGTCGCTACCGCTGGATTTGCTAGTCATGGGGGGTCACCGGAAGGCCTGAAGTAGGCCGAGCGGGATATTCTGCTGCCAATGCCGGCCGGTTGAAACACCGGACGACATTGGCAACATCAACAGAACGGGCGTCAGACCCGAAGTGGCTGACGCCTTGGGCCTGTGCTTACTGGCCGCCGGTCTTGCTGGGCGCGGTTTCCTTGAGGAACAGCGACACGACAAACCCGAGCGCCAATCCGCAGGATGCGAAATAGAGCGCAGCCTTGAGGCCGTAGATGCCGGCGAGGTGGCTCGCAATGATGGGGCTGATGCCACCACCGACGAACTCACCAGCAAAGATCACAAAGCCAGCCATCGAGGCCAACATGCCCGGAGGTGCAGCCTCTGCGGCCACCGGACCGGCAAGAATGGCCAGTGCAGCGAAGTTGAACATCGAGGCGAAGAACAACAGGAACCACAGCGTGGTGGTGTTCTCAGGCCCGGCCTGGGTGAAGAAGTACAACGCGATAGAGGCCAGAATGTAGGACCCCAACGTCGAGATCTTGCGGCCGATATGGTCCGACAGGGCCGGAATGGCGAACTGGCCAATGGCACCGCCCACACCCACTGCAGAGAACACATTGCCTGCCGTGATCGGGTCCAAGCCCAAGCCATTGCCGACCGGCGCGGTCAGGTAGGCCGTAAGCATGGCAGCAATCACGAAGATGCCACCCATCGCGCAGATGAGCGCCAGCGGGGCGACCTTGGCATTGCGATGACCGAACATGCTCATCAACGAGCCGCTGCCAGGGGTGTGGTCGGTGATCGCGGCCTTTACCGGCTCACGCACCACCAGCCAAGCCAGCACAGCCATGATCACTCCAGGGATACCCACCAGCATGAAGACGGTATGCCAGCTGTGGCTGTCGAGCAGGCGCGTGGCAATGATCGGGCCCAGCGCCAAACCAAACAGCGAGACCATGCACTGGAAAATGCCGTTGTTGAGGCCGCGGCGCGAAGGCTTGGAAGCTTCGACTGCCACCGCCACGCCGGTCGAGGCCACCGGACCCTCGGCGATGCCCATGATGACGCGCACGACGACCAGCGCCATAACCGAACCGGCCAGGCCGCTGAATACCGACATCAACGAGAACACCAGGATCGCCGGGATCAACACCGTGCGGCGACCGAGCTTGTCGGCCATGTAGCCCATCACGAAGGCTGACACACCCCAGGCCATGCCCAGATAGCCTGCCATCGCGCCGCCGTCGGCAGGCGTGAGGCCAAGATCCGCTGCCATCGTGGAGTTGGGCGACTGCATGATCACCGGCAGGATGAACCGGTCGAGGCCCACCAGACCGAAGGTAACGGCCAGAAGGGCGATGATCTTCCACTCGTAACTAGAATCCCAGGCTTTGCCGTCCGCCTGCGTTGTGCCACCGGTTGTTGTTTGCATCGAGCTCCCCTTTTTTAAATCCAGTCTCAGCGTGCCGGGCAGCCCTTTAGGCAGACCCCCGCGTTGCATTTAGAAGCAACTTATACCCGCAACGTAGAGGAGCCGAAGCCCCTTGGCAACCCTTACCGTATGACAGGCGCGATACGCACCGGATCGGTAGTGGCCCACCAGCGCGAAGTGGAAAGCGGCAGACCGGCAAAGAACGCGTTGATGGTACGGATCTGGCCGCCCCAGACCTTGAAGGCCTCGAAAGTGACCAGCGCGTTACCCTCGCCATAGGCCGGGCCGGTGTAGCCAAAATTCATCCACAACAGCACAACACCCTTGTCTTCATCGACGGCCGCAACACTGGCCATGACCGACGGGTGCAGGATGATGTTCTGATCGTACAGCCCACAATGTGGCGGACGCAGACAGCCCGCACCGGCCAGGATCGCGCCGTTCTCTACACGATAAGCATCGGTCGCGAACGGCGTGCCGGCATCTACAAAACTGCCAATGCGCAAGCCCTCGCTGTAGCTAAGCGCAGTGCGCACCATCGACTCACGCGACTGGCGCTTGCCACTGGGCACAGGATCTTCCATGCCGCGCACCGGCTTGCCCAGTTCTGTGGGTTTGAGTCTTGAGTCCGGCGTAACGCGTTGCACCAGTGCTTCAATGCCACCGATGCGACGCTCCTGCACATGCAGCACCACCGAATACAATACCGACGTGGCGCCCTCCAGCAGGTGCACATGCGTGGCGGCCTTTTGCTTGACCACATCTAGGTAGTCGTGACGGAAGGTGCCCTTGCCAGTCACGCTCTTCCAAAGACCCTCACCCAACTTGGCGTCTTTGGAGTCTTCGGTGTAGCGCACCGTAGGCGACGCCAACGACAGTCGTGCAGGGTCATGGGCAACCAGAGCGTCCACATACTGGTTGAGCAGGCCGCCCAGGCAGGCGCGGTCACAGACAGGCGCCTGAGCAGCAGCAGCTGTACTGCTGGCGACCCAGGCCCCCACACACAGCAGGGATAGCAATAAACGCGTTGTCATGCCCTGCCCCTTTGTTACTGCTGGAACTCCGGCGTCATGTCCTTGCAAGGCTGCTTCTGGAACGGCACGTCCGAGAGATACATGACGTCGTAGCTCTCGTACGGCGCTGCCAGATACACCGGATCGGTTACCGAGTAGTCGCGGCGCAGGGAGAACTTCTGCGGATCAAATGTAAAGCGCTCGACGATGTGCATCTGCTCGCTGCTGCGCGTCGGTGGTGACAACACGCCAGCCGCAAAGCCTACGGTGTCGACCACCAGCGTGTTGCCTTCCCAGTTGCCGATGGAGTGGCCGGCATAGCTAGGCTTGATGCGCTCCGGATGCTTGCTCATGCCGACATGGATGCGGCGCTCGAAGTTGTACAGACCGTAAGTGATATCGATGACCTTCTCGCCCGTGGCGGTGGTCTTTTGTACGAAATGGTTGATGGGCCAGTCTGCAGTCCAGTCGCGGATGACGCTGGTGGGCTTGCAGGCAAACCACGGATTGTCTTTAGGCGAGCGGCCGTTGAACGCTTCAGCGGCCTTCTGGCCGTCTGCCGTGTACACGGCCTTGGCGCGCGCTGGCTGCGTGGCCTGTATCTGCTGCAGGGTGATCTTGCCGGCCGCAAAGTCGGGCGACATGCTCTTGGGAATCATCGAGCCATTGCCGCCGCTGGGCGGCACTGTGAGCACCAACTGCTCCACGGCCCAGTCACCGCTGATGTTGGGCTGACCATCAGCCAGCTTCAGCGGACGCTTGGAGGTATCCACCGTGGTCTTGGGCGCGAATTGATCATTGCGATTGATCGCCGGTGCATCACCGATCTTGAAGGTCTCGATGTAGCAGGCGCCGGGGTCATCACGATGCGGACGCCCTTCGATCTCGATGTGCGAGCCGGGCTTAAACATGGACGCCGACCAACCCGAGCGGATCAGCAGCGCAGCGGCGCGCATTTCGCAGCGCATGTGCAGCTTCTTGCCGGTTTCGTCGATCGCATCGAGTTCCATGTAGGCATGCGGGTTGATCAGGTGCATCTTGGTGATGGTTCCAGACCACTTTTTCGAGATGGTCATCTGGAACAGGCCAAAACCATGATGGGCCATAACCGGTGTGGCAAGCCCTACCAGCGACGCGGCAACAACGGCCGCCGTTACAAATTTGTTCGACATGGAATGAACCCCACCCGTTATTTTTAAAATCGGTTGCTAGAAAGGCAGCGTGGCCAACTGCGTGCTGCGGAATGCAAACTCCAGAAACTGACTCGGATCACCCAATTGCTGCAGCAGCGGATTGCCAAGCAGCGGCCGCTCGGCCACCACAGGCACCACGCCCTTAAACTCCTTGCCCGCGTTGAACTGCGCCACGTCCACCGGGCCGAAGCCCTTGTTGAACAGCACGAAGAACTGTTTGAACAGTTGCCAATACAGATCTTTCATCTTGACCAGCTCGGCACCGGTCATCACCGGGCCATTGGCGGGAATAACGCGCGTGTCGGGCTTTACCAGCTCAGACAGCATGTCGTAGGAGCGCACGAAGCCGTGCATGAAGCCGCCATTGAGATAATCCATCACCGGCCAACGATCGGAAGTGACAGGACCACCGGCCACCAGCACGTTGCGCTTGGGGAAGTACACATACAGGTCACCGCCGGTATGTGCGCCAGGCAGGTGACGGTATTGCACTTGTTCGCCTGCGAAGTCGAACTCGCCAGCGTCATAGGTGGCCTTGGTAGGACGTGCCGCCTGCGACAACGGGCCGATGGTGCCATCGAACAGCGGTGAGCGCAGCTTGCGGCCCAAGGCCAACTTAGTGACCTCGTGGCTGATGATCGTGGCGCCATCCTTGCCAGCCGATTCATTAAGGCCGGTCTGGTCCGGGTGCCAGTGCGTATTGAGGAGCGTGCTGATACGCCGCGTGCCCAGCCGTGCGTGCACAGCCTGCAACAGTAGTGCCGCGTTAACTGCTTGGCCACCGTCAATCAGCAGCGCGCCTTGCGGGCTGTGCAAGCCGACCACATTGCAGCCACTGCCGGCGAACAGCGCCAGACCGCCAATATCCTGCTGCGTGATGTCTTTGGCAGACACCTTCTTGCCGACGAAAGGCTTGGTGATCTGTGAATAGTCGATGCCGGCCGGGGGCGCATCGAGCAGCGGCGCAGTGGCGGCCAACAACGGCGCAGCGAAGGTCAGTTGCGCGCTGCCGCTCAAAAAATGTCGACGGGAAAGGGTCATGAAATTCTCGTTAGCGCGTGACGACCGATTCGACCGGCCAAAGCACGGAGTCGTATACAGCCGTAGCAATGGGAGGGCCCTGCGGCGGCCAGTCTGGTGTTGCAGTTAATTCGACTTTGGCACCGAGCTTGCGCAGGTTGGCGGCCAGCGGGTTGTTGGGCGGCTGCGCCATTTGCAGGAACGCCACGTAGCCGCGCCCCATCGCGTAATCGAGCGCGGTGAGTCCGTCGTCGTCCTTGGCATTAATGTCGAGCTTCAGATCGAGCAGTGCCTGAATGAGCTGTGGGTTGCCACCGTTGCGCACCACATAGTGCAGCGGCGAACCACCGCGCGTGCGCGCGAGGAAGTGGCGCTTGGACATCAGATTGACGTCTGCGCCTGCAGCGGCAAGCAACTTGACCAGATCGACCTGCGGGTTGCTGCGCGCGCCACGCTGTGCATCGTCACCTTCGGAGGGCGGCGCTGCTTCAAGCGGACCCAAG
>Ga0114974_10001731_pt1 | contig 17154 bp, 15 predicted proteins | sample S_130206_EF_Meta_FD_87318 | JGI IMG/M metagenome (GOLD analysis project Ga0114974, IMG submission 87318) | Freshwater microbial communities from Lake Simoncouche, Canada to study carbon cycling - S_130206_EF_MetaG | ecosystem: Environmental > Aquatic > Freshwater > Lake | place: Lake... | reverse complement strand
GCCTCGAGCACGTCTGTGGATGTCGTCATTTCCAGGCCACCGGGAAGGCACATGGTCGACGCGTAGACCGCCTCGCCCGGCTTCTCGCTGCCAACGAATATAGGCTCGTGCAACACGAAGCCCCGGTCAACCTGCACCGGCCCGCCCTGGAACACCGGCGAATGCGTGAGATCGGCGCGCCCCAGCGGAAGAGCCACCTTGTCGAACAACACCTGAAGGTCGATGTCGCTGGGCTTGTTGATCACCAGGCCCAGTGCGCCGCGCTCACTGTGTTCGCAGACATAGACCACGCTGCGCGAGAATGCAGCGTCCTCAAGCCCGGGCATGGCGATCAGGAAATGATTCGTCAGGTTGAGGGGCGCAGTTTCACCGGGCATACTTCAATTTTAGCGGCCAAGATGCAAAAACAATTCGAAACCGGGCTGATGTGGTTCAGGCGCGACTTGCGCATCGACGACAACGCAGCATTGTTCCTGGGTTTGCAGTCATGCCGTCGACTTTACTGCGCCTTTGTTTTCGATACCGACCTACTGGCCCCGCTGCCGAGGGCCGACCGCCGCGTCGAGTTCATCCGCGAGTCACTGGTCGATCTGGAGCAGACATTGCGCGGCTTTGGCGCGGGTCTTATCGTTGGCCATGGTGCCGGCTGCGAAACGATCGTGGCACTGGCGAACGAACTCGGCGCACAGGCTGTTTTTGCAGCCAACGATTACGAGCCGCAGGCGCTAGCGCGCGACGACAAGGTCCGTGACGCGCTGGCTGAGCGTGGCGTCGCGATGAACACGGTGAAAGACCATGTGCTGCTGGAGCGACGCGAGCTGCTGACCAAGACCGCAAGCCCCTACACCGTCTTCACGCCGTACAAGAACGCCTGGCTACAGCGAATCGGCGCGACACCGCCGCGGGTGCACGACTGCACGCCCCATCTGGGGGCGCTAGCTGCGCCCCCAGATGCGCTGAAGACCGGGGTGCCAACACTGGCGCAGTTGGGCTTCGAGACGACCAACCTCGGGCAGTTGCAGATACCGACTGGAGCGAGCGGAGCGCGCACCTTGTTTGCCGAATTCTTCGAGCGCATGGACGAATACCACCGCACGCGTGACTTCCCAGCCACCAAAGGCCCGAGTTACCTGGGCGTGCATCTGCGCTTTGGCACGGTGTCCGTCCGCAGGCTGGTCGCCACCGCGATGCACCGGTCGGCACAGGGCAGCGCAGGCGCTGCCGTATGGCTGGGCGAACTGATCTGGCGGGATTTCTATTTCCAGATCCTGGCGAATTTTCCACACGCTGCAAGCGCGGCCTTCAAGCCGGCCTACGATGCGATCCGCTGGGAGCAGGGTCCGACGGCGCAGACACTGTTCAAGTCTTGGTGCGAGGGGCGCACCGGCTATCCGCTGGTCGACGCCGCGATGGCGCAGATCAACCAGAGCGGCTACATGCACAACCGGCTGCGCATGGTCGCGGGCAGCTTCCTAGTCAAGGACCTGGGTCTGGACTGGCGCTGGGGCGAGACTTATTTTGCCCAGAAACTCAACGACTTCGACCTGTCGGCGAACAACGGCGGTTGGCAGTGGGTGGCGTCGAGCGGCTGCGACTCGCAGCCCTGGTTCAGGGTCTTCAACCCGATCAGCCAAAGTGAGAAGTTCGACCCCCAGGGAAAATTCATCCGCCGCTACCTGCCGCAGTTGGCTCAGCTGCCGGCACCGGCCATCCACGCGCCTTGGAAGGCCGGCGCGCTCGAACTGCAGGCGGCAGGCGTCAAACTGGGCGAGAACTATCCGCATCCCGTGGTCGCGCACGACCTGGCCCGCGCGCGAACGCTGGAGCGCTACAGCGTGGTGCGCAAGCCGACGCTGGCATCGCGCGCCAGCGACTGATTGCGAAACGCCGACAGATCGTCCTGTGCGTCGCGCAGCGTGCGCTCAAGCCCAGCCTGAAGCGCTGCCAGCGCGTCCACCGACTCGCCGATGGCTCGGGTCAGTTCCCGCAGACGCAGCGGATGCGTGGGCGCATCGGCGTGCGGTGCTTGCTCCATGATGGGCTGCGCATGCGCCTCGAGCTCGCGCAGTTGTTGCGTCAGGCGCACGATCTGCGCTCCCATCTGCTCGATCGACAGACCCCACTGCTCCAGCCGCAGACCCGGGCCTGCCAGGGGCAAGGCGCCCGCGGACCCCGAATCCATGTCCGCCAGCAGCCGCTGCAACTCCTCGCGCAAGGCGGGGTCGGGTTGCTTCAAAAAGCCCGCTGCAAACTGGTGCAACAGGCGCCCTATGTCTTCTGCCACGCGGTTGCAAATTCGCGCCGGCTCCGGGCTGCGCCCGGCGCGGTGCTGCTGCAACTGGCGCACCACCTGTTCCAGCAAACGCGCCAGTTCGGCCAGCGCCGTGAAACCGACTCCGGCGGCACCAACTGCCAGCGCATGCGCCCAACCGACTGTCGAATCCTGCGGTGGCTGCCTTGGGTCAAGCTCCCATTCGCCGAGTTCGGCAAGCAGTCGGCGCGACCATTCGTCGGCGTCGTTCAGGAATGCGTTGTACATCGGAATGACAACCGACAGTTCACCGATTCGCTTGCTTTGCTCGAAGGGCCGGGTAGCTTCGAAATCGCTATGGCTGGCGGCTGGCGGCGGCGTTTGCGGTGGCTGCGTGGCCTCGCATGCCAACTGCGGCCCGGAGGCCGTTGCCGTGTCGTCCAAAGGCTGGCCGTCCCCGAGCCCATAGGCGTGGCGTACCGCGCACAGCACCTTGGCGTCGACATCGGACTGCGCCTGCGCGCAGTGAAACAGCAGATCGTGCGCAAGGTCGTGGTTGACGACGAATTCGCCGCGCGCCAACGCGGCGAATTGGGCCAGGGTGCGCGACGCGCTGCGCTTGACAAAGACATCGAGCGGTAGCAAGCCACGGCCCAGCGCGTCGAAGAATGCCGCTGCGATGGTCCACAAGACACGGTCTTCGCGCCGGGTGGCAGCCGCAGCAAGACCCAGAGCAATGTCGGTCATCGCCCTGGCCGCCTGCGGGTCCGCTCCACGCACCAGTTTGAGCACCGCCTGGTCGACCTGCGTGCGCAAGTGCGCGCTAACAGCCAACGGCGGCAGGGTCAGCGCCGCCGGCGCCTCGACCCATCGCCATCCATGCTGCCACAGGTCGGCAGGATGGACCCGTTCGCCGGCCACCAATTCGAGTACATCTCGGTATTGGGGGAACAGCGCCAGTGCGGATTGCGCAGCGCTGTCGGGCATTGCCGTCAGGTACGCGCCAAGTGCCTGCGCGGCGCATTCAAATCGTCTGGCCGCGTCCTCACCGCAACTCGCTGGCACAAGGACAAATTGCTGCAGCAGCAGGTCCAGCGCCCGCATTAGCTTGGCGGGCATCACGGCACCGCAAGCCTCAAGGCACTCCATCGCCTGTCGGATTTTCAGGGACGCAGTCGCCAGCCCACCCGCTGGGGCCTGGGGTCCGCCAGCGTCTGCGGGCGCTGCTGTGCCTAGTCCTTGAAATCGCGCCGTCTGCGCCAACGCCGCCACGCTTGCGCTCGCGCCGGTCAAGGACTTCTGTATCTCGTCGAGGGCGGACGCCAAAGGTCCGAGCGCATCGGACGCACGCCGGGCGCTATTCCCCGCGCTGGTGGGCACCGACACAAGGGTGTTCATGGGCAGGCCTCCCGAACTATGCACGCCAACGCCGAGCGCTTGGGCGCCCGGTTCCCGGTTCAGAGTTGAACCATCTCGAAGTCTTCCTTGCGCGCCCCGCATTCCGGGCAGGTCCAGTTCATCGGTACATCGGCCCATGCCGTTCCAGGCGCGATGCCGGACTCGGGGGCACCCAAGGCTTCGTCGTAGATCCAGCCGCAGATCAGGCACATCCAGGTTGTTGCTTCGTTCACAGGTTAAAAGGCCTTCGAATAGAATGCAATGATTGTACCGAGACCGTATCAGAGAATAGCGCTGCAGGCGCCAAAACCAACGTCATCCTGCCCGATGGGTAGACCAGCCTGACCATGTCCCTCGTGCCCACTAGCGCCGACGCCAGCGAGGATGCGGACTCGGCACGCCCGGCCTGTGTTCTCGTGTTCAATGCCAACGACCCCAGCGGCGCCGGCGGTCTTGCGGCCGATGTCAGCGCCATGGCGTCGGTCGGCGCGCACGCGTTGCCGGTGCTCACCGGCGTCTACATGCGCGATACGGCTGAAATAGTCGACCACCATGTGCTCGATGAAGAAGTGGTCGCCGAACAGGCCAGAACCATCCTGGAGGACGTCAGCGCACAGGTCATCAAGGTCGGCTTTGCCGGTTCAGCGGAAAACCTCAGTGCGATCGCCGAGATCGCCTCCGACTACGCCGATGTGCCGCTGGTCGCGTACATGCCCAACCTGTCCTGGTGGACCGAGGTCCAGATCGACCTCTACCTGGACGCCTTCCGCGAACTGCTGCTGCCGCAGACGACCATTCTGGTGGGCAACCACAGCACCCTGTGGCGCTGGCTGCTGCCCGACTGGAGCGCCGACAAGAGCCCGGGGCCGCGCGACATCGCGCGCGCGGCGCATGCGTTCGGCGTTCCCTATACCCTGGTGACTGGGATCGCGCTGCCCGATCAGGGCATCGACAACGTGCTGGCGTCACCGCATTCGGTGCTTTGCAGCGCGCGCTTCGAGCGCTTTGAAGCGGCATTTGTCGGCGCCGGCGACACGCTGTCGGCGGCGCTTGCGGCCTTGCTCGCCAGCGGCAGCGACCTGAACGAAGCGAGCAGCGAGGCACTGAGCTATCTGGATCGCTGCCTGGACGCCGGCTTCCGACCCGGCATGGGCCATATTGTCCCGGACCGGCTCTTCTGGGCCCAGCCCGACGCCGACATCGAAACAACGCAAGACCTGGGCGCAGCAGCGCCAATTTTTGAAATACCCACGCATGACACCAAACACTGAAACCAGCCCAGCCCAATCCAACGAGCAGCTCTTCGCGCGCGCGCAACGCGTCATACCTGGCGGCGTCAATTCGCCGGTGCGCGCCTTCAAGGCCGTCGGCGGAACGCCGCGTTTTGTCAAGCGCGCACAGGGGGCCTATTTTTGGGACGCCGCCGGCCAACGCTATATCGACTACATCGGCTCGTGGGGACCGATGATTCTGGGCCATGGCCACCCCGCCGTGGTGCAGGCAGTGCAGGCCGCCGTACTCGAAGGCTTTTCCTTTGGCGCGCCGACCGAGCGCGAGATCGAGCTCGCCGAGGCGATTCTCAAACTGGTCCCGTCAATGGACATGGTGCGCCTGGTGAGTTCGGGAACCGAGGCCGCGATGAGCGCCATACGGCTTGCGCGCGGCGCCACCGGGCGCCACAAGCTGATCAAGTTCGAAGGCTGCTACCACGGCCACGCCGACGCGCTGCTGGTCAAGGCCGGTTCGGGACTGGCGACCTTCGGCAACCCCACCAGTGCGGGCGTTCCGCCCGAAGTTGTTCGCCACACCATCGTCCTTGAGTACAACAACGTCGAGCAGTTAGAGCAGGCTTTTGCGGTGCATGGGGCCGAACTGGCGTGCCTGGTGATCGAGCCCATTGCCGGCAACATGAATCTGGTTCGGGCCTCGGTTCCCTTCATGAAGCGCTGCCGCGAGTTGTGCACCGAGCACGGCGCGCTGCTGGTATTTGACGAAGTCATGACCGGCTGCCGGGTCGCGCTGGGAAGCGCCCAAAGCGTCTATGCCAAAGCGCTGCCTGGCTTCGAGCCCGACATGACGGTCATGGGCAAGGTGATCGGCGGCGGAATGCCGCTGGCGGCCTTCGGCGCCAAGCGCGCGGTGATGGAGCAGCTCGCGCCGCTGGGCCCGGTCTACCAAGCCGGTACGCTGTCGGGAAACCCGGTCGCCACCGCCTGCGGTATTGCCACCCTGGCCGAGATTTCCAAACCGGGATTTTTCGAGGCACTGGCGGCCAGGACCCGCTCGCTGGTCGACGGCTTGCAGGCCGCAGCCAACGCCGCCGGCGTCGGGTTTTGCGGCGACTGCGAGGGCGGCATGTTCGGATTTTTTCTGCTCGATCGCCTGCCGCAGAACTATGCCCAGGTGATGCAGTCGGATAGCGCGCGGTTCAACCGCCTGTTCCACGGCATGCTGGACCGCGGTATCTATTTTGCGCCGGCACTGTACGAGGCCGGTTTTGTCAGCGCGGCGCACAGCGATGCCGACATCACAGCCACCCTGGAAGCGGCGCGCGACGTGTTCAAGACCTTGTGAGCAGGTACCGACTCGGCGAGCAGTTAGAAGACTTTACAAACAAGACGGAAAACCACCTGCGCAGCGGGAATACACTTCGGCCGATCCCACCTCCTGAAGGAAATACATGAAGACCCTCGCCGTACCTACCGCGCTGCTGCTCGCAGCGGGGCTTTGCGCTGCGCAGGACATCGGGGCCGTCATCAGCAGCACGCCGGTGCTGCAACCCGTGACGGTCGCGCGCCAGGTGTGCAGCAACGAAGCGCTACAGCGCTGCACGATGCACCCCATGGTCGAGAACCGGGTTGCGTATTTCCAGGTCGTCTACGAGCTCGCTGGCAAGCAGTACACGGTGCAGATGGACCAAGACCCCGGAGCCCAGGTGCAGTTGCAGGTTGCGCCCGCAGACACCGGGCCGCAGCCGACCAGTGCGCCGATCTATGTGCAGTCCGAATTGCCGCCACTGGCTCAGCTCATCTACGCCCAACCGGTTCTGGTCAACGCCGACCCATTATGGATGTCGCCTTATCGGTTGTACCGCGCGCCGATTGGCATCAACCTGCAGTTCGGCTTTGGCGGCCACCGAGGCCATCGAGGCCACTGGCGCTGACACGCCGGTCGCTCCCGCGAACCGGAGTCAATGACGGAAGTGGCGCACCCCGCTAAACACCATCGCTATTTGACGCTCATTGGCAGCCGCGATCACCTCGTCGTCGCGCATGCTGCCACCAGGCTGGATGACGCAGCGGGCGCCTGCGTCGACAACCACATCCAGGCCATCGCGAAACGGAAAAAAGGCATCACTGGCGACGACGCTGCCTTCCAGTGAAAGGCCCGCGTGCTGCGCCTTGATGCTGGCGATGCGTGCCGAATCGAGCCGGCTCATCTGACCGGCACCGACACCAAGGGTCATCTGGCCGGCGCAAAAGACGATCGCGTTGGATTTCACGTATTTCGCGACTTTCCAGGCAAACAGAAGGTCCTGCAGCTGCTGCGCAGTGGGCTGCAAGCGGGTGACCAGCTTCATATCGGCCAGCGTGAGTTCATGGTTGTCGGCGGTTTGCATGAGCAAGCCGGATCCGACCCGCCGCACGTCCACCGCATTGCGACCTTGGTCCCATGCGCTAGGCCCGCCCGGCGGCAGTGCAAGCTGGAGCAGGCGCACATTGGGCTTGGTTTTGAAGATCTCGAGCGCCTCCTTGGAGAAGGCCGGCGCCATCAGGACTTCCACGAACTGCTGCGCCACCGCCTCGGCGGCTGCGCCATCGACGCTGCGGTTGAAGGCGATGATGCCGCCAAATGCGGAGGTCGGGTCGGTTTGGAGCGCCTTCTGGTAGGCCTGCAGCGGATTCACGCCCAGCGCCGCGCCGCAGGGGTTGGCGTGCTTGACGATGACGCAGGCCACAGCGTCAAAGCTCTTGGCGCATTCCCAAGCCGCGTCAGCGTCGGCGATGTTGTTGAAGCTCAGCTCTTTGCCCTGGAGCTGCACCGCAGTCGCCAGCGAGCCGGGCGCCGGGTACAGGTCGCGGTAATAGGCAGCATGCTGGTGCGGGTTCTCGCCGTAGCGCAAATCCTGCAGCTTGACAAAACACCCGTTGGCCTGCCCCGGAAATATGGCGTGGCTTCCGTCACCGCGGATGCACGACAGGTAATGGCTGATCGCGCCGTCGTACTGGCTAATTCGGTTGAAGGCGGCGACAGCGAGCGCAAAGCGCATCGTTTCGCCGACCGTGCCGGCTGCAGCGAGTTCGGCAAGAACCTCGGCGTACTGCGATGCGTCGGTCAGCACCGCAACGTCTTTCCAGTTCTTGGCAGCGCTGCGAATCATGGCCGGGCCGCCGATGTCGATGTGTTCGATAGCGTCCTCCAGCGTGCAATCGGCCCTGGCCACCGTGGCCTCGAAAGGGTACAGGTTCACCACCAGCAGGTCGATCGCCTCTATGCCCTGGGCCGCCAGCGCGGCCATGTGGGCCGGATGGTCGCGGCGTGCCAGCAGCCCGCCGTGCACTTTGGGGTGCAGCGTCTTGACCCGTCCGTCAAGCATTTCCGGGAAGCCGGTCAACTCGGCCACCTCGGTCACCGCCAGGCCATGGCGGGCCAGCAGGCTCGCCGTGCCACCGGTAGAAATCAGCTTCACACCGAGCGCTTGCAAGGCGCTCGCGAATTCAACGATGCCGGTCTTGTCGGAAACCGAAAGTAATGCGTTCATGGCTTGGGGGGGTTAACCGAGCAACTTGTGGTCGACCAGCTTCTTGCGCAAGGTGTTGCGGTTAAGGCCCAGCCACTGCGCTGCGCGCGACTGGTTCTGCCCGGCCTGCTGCATCACCGACTCCAGCAGTGGCTTTTCGATCACCCGCACCATCATGTCGTACAGGCCTGCGGGCTCGGTACCGCGCAAGTCCTTGAAATAGACGTCGAGGCTGTCCCGCACGCATTCTTCCAGGTTTTTTTTGCTCATGGTGCTGCTTCCATATCGTGCGCCTGCGCGTTCTGAATCACAGCCGCCACAGGCTCCGGAAGCCGGTCCGTGTGCTGCGCGAGTTGGTCAAAGAAGCCGGACACCGCCGCTACCTGCGATCGACAGTCGCTCAGCGCGTTCATCCGGCCGCGAAAGTCCTCGCCCCCGGGCAAGCCACGCACATACCAGCCGATGTGCTTGCGCGCCGTCAGTACGCCGGTGAACTCACCATACAGGCTGTAGTGGTCTTCCAGATGCTCAAGCAGCAGTCGCCGGACCTCAGCCACCAGCGGCTGCGCCATCTCGACGCCGGTTTCCAGAAAATACGCCATCTGCCTGAAGATCCACGGCCTGCCCTGCGCCGCGCGGCCGATCATCACCGCGTCGGCGCCGGTCGCCGCCAGCACATCGCGCGCGCGCTGGGGCGTTGTGATGTCGCCGTTGGCGACCACCGGTATGCGCAGCATCGACTTGATATGGGCCACCGTCTCGTGTTCGGCCTGGCCCCCATAGCCCTGCTCGCGGGTACGGCCGTGCACCGCCACCATCTGCACACCAGCGCTTTCGGCAGCCATCGCGATGCGCGCCGCATTACGCTGCGACAGGCACCAGCCAGTACGCATTTTCAGGGTCACTGCCACCCGATGCAGCTGGCATTCGCGGACCACCGCATCGACGATAGACAGCGCCAACGCCTCGTCCTGCATCAACGCCGAACCCGCCCATTTGTCACAAACCTTCTTGGCCGGGCAACCCATGTTGATGTCGATGATTTGCGCGCCGCGTTCGATGTTGTAGGCCGCTGCCTGCGCCATCATCGCGGCGTCGGTGCCGGCGATTTGTACTGCGATCGGGCCCGGCTCGCCGTCGTGATTGGCTCGGCGCGAGGTCTTGAGCGACTTCCACAAGTCGGGCCTGGAGGTGACCATCTCGCTGACCGCATAGGCGGCGCCGAGCCTGCGGCACAGTTGCCGGAACGGCCTGTCGGTGACGCCCGCCATGGGCGCGACCAGCAGTCTGTTGGTCAGCGCGAATGGACCGATGTGCATGGGTTGGCTGGACGGAACAGGCAAAAGGGTAATAAATAAAAACGGGCCCATGTCACGCGCGCCCAGTCTCAATTCTAATGCCCAATATTTCAGCAGCGTTGTCGGCCGCGTGAGTCTGCGCTTGTGCGCCTGCCTATACTGGCGCGTCCCATGGAAGCCTGGATTGAACACCTGATTGCGCTGCTGGCTCTGCCGCAGTTTGGTCTGAGCACGGTTTTCGTCGTTTCCTTTGTGTCGGCCACGCTGTTGCCGATGGGTTCCGAGCCGGCGGTCTTCGGCCTGGTCAAGCTGAATGCCGCGCTGTTCTGGCCCGCGATCCTGGTCGCCACCACAGGCAACACGCTCGGTGGCGCGCTGACCTGGGCCATGGGTTTCGCTACGCAAAAGGCGCTGGCGGGGCGCGCGCGATCGGGCACGCACGCACGCGCGCTGCGGTGGCTGCAGCAACTCGGACCCAAGGCCTGCCTGCTGTCCTGGTTACCGGTAATAGGCGACCCGCTGTGCGCCGTTGCCGGTTGGCTCAAACTGCCGTTCTGGCCCTGCCTGTGGTTCATGGCGATCGGCAAGTTCATACGCTACACGACCATGACAGCGCTGTTGCTGTGGGTTTTCCCGGGCGGCTGGACCTGGTGAAACTTGCCCGCAAGCCTGGCCAAACGGTTGCCAACCGCCTGATGGCGGGCGTCGCATAATTGCTGCGATGGAAACCAAGTGGCTTGAAGACTTCGTCAGCCTTGCCGAGACCCGCAGTTTCAGCCGTTCGGCGCAACTGCGCCATGTCACCCAACCGGCATTTTCAAGACGTATCCAGTCGCTGGAAGCCTGGGCCGGAACCGATCTGGTCGATCGCAGTTCCTACCCGACACGCCTGACCGCGGCCGGCGAGACGCTGTACGGGCAGTCGTTGGAAATGCTGCAGGCCCTGCAGAGCACACGCGCGATGCTGCGAAGCCACACCTCGGCGGCGCAGGACGTGATCGAATTCGCCGTACCGCACACGCTGGCCTTCACTTTCTTTCCGGCGTGGGTATCGGGATTGCGCGAACAGTTCGGACCCATCAAAAGCCGGCTCATCGCGCTCAATGTGCACGACGCGGTACTGCAACTGGTCGAGGGTAGCTGCGATCTGCTAATCGCCTACCACCATAGCTCGCAGCCGTTCCAGCTCGATCCGCAGCGCTACGACATGGTCCACCTGGGCGAGGAACTTCTCGCGCCCTATGTGAAGCCCGACTCGCATGGCCAGCCCCTGTACAGCCTGCCCGGACGTGCCGGCGACCCGCTGCCCTACCTTGGCTACGCGCCAGGCGCCTACCTCGGGCAGATGGTCGACCTGATGCTGCACCAGTCGGCAACGGCCGTACACTTCGATCGGGTTTACGAGACCGACATGGCAGAGGGCCTGAAGGCGATGGCGCTGGAGGGACACGGGATTGCTTTCCTGCCCAGCAGCGCGGTGCAAAAGGAACTCGGAGCCGAACGGCTGGTCAGCGCGCTTCCTGCGACGATGCCAGCACTTCAAATCACGATGGCGATTCGCGCCTACCGAGAGAAGCCGGCAGGTTCGGACAGTACGCGCGACCCATCGCGTCCCGGCAAGAGGCCCGCAACCGTGTCCCGGTCCAGGGCCCATGCCGACAAGGCAAGCGCACGGGCCCTGTGGGACTACCTGTTAAACCAAGCGGCCGCAGCACAGGCCACCCACTGAACACCTGGCAGCATGACCACAGACACCCGCGCCTCGCTCACCATCACCCGCCCCGACGACTGGCACGTGCATGTGCGCGATGGCCAAGCGCTTCACGCGGTCGTCGGCCACACCGCGGCCCAGTTCGGCCGAGCCTTGATCATGCCCAACCTGCGGACACCGGTGACCACCGTTGCACAGGCGCAGGCCTATGGCGCACGCATTCGCGCCGCAGTTCCCGCGGGCCTGGCTTTCGAACCGCTGATGGCGCTGTACCTGACCGATAACCTAGACCCTGGCGAGATCCACCGGGCCAGGAAAACACAGGACGCAGGCACGGGCGCACGGGTGGTCGCGCTCAAACTCTATCCCGCCGGTGCGACGACCAACAGCGACGCCGGCGTCACCGATCTGCGCAAGACCTACAAGGCGCTCGAGGCGATGCAACGCGAAGGCCTACTGCTGCTGGTGCACGGCGAGGTGACTTCGCCCGAGGTCGACCTGTTCGACCGCGAAGCGGTGTTCATCGACCGGCAACTGATTCCGCTGCGACGGGACTTCCCTGGGCTCAGGATCGTCTTCGAGCACATCACGACCCGTGAAGCGGCGCAGTATGTGAACGAGGCGGGTCCGCTAACCGCAGCGACGATCACCGCGCACCACCTTTTGTACAACCGGAATGCGATTTTTTCAGGCGGTATCCGGCCGCATTACTACTGCCTGCCGGTACTCAAGCGCGAGGCCCACCGGCTGGCGCTGGTGCAGGCGGCTACCAGCGCCAACCCGCGTTTCTTTTTGGGAACCGACAGCGCGCCGCATCCGGCGCATCTGAAGGAACACGCCAGCGGCTGCGCCGGCTGCTACACCGCATTCGCCGCGCTGGAAATGTACGCTGAAGCCTTCGACGCCGTCGGCGCCCTCAATCGGCTCGAAGCTTTTGCAAGTTTCCACGGCGCCGACTTCTACGGCCTGCCGCGCAACCAGGGCAGCGCGTGCCTGCAACGACAGGCATGGGTCGCGCCGGAAAGCTTCGCCTTCGGCGAGGCCCGCCTCAAGCCGCTGCGCGCGGGCGAGACTCTGGGCTGGAAACTGCAGTGAGGTCAGGCCGCACTTGAGCAGCGCGCACTTGAGCAGCGCCGATGCCATGCGTCCGAAGCCTGCAACTGAGGCTGCCCCTGTTGCAGTGGTGGACTGGTCGCATCCCTGGTACGCACCTTGGCGTGACAACGGTCAGCGCATCGAAGGCCGGGTACGCGCCGGTGAACCGCTGTGCGAGGCACTGAATCAGGCAGGCAGTGCGCCCGTGCGCTTTGTGGCGCATACCGCGCTGCCTTCGGCAATGGCTTACGAGGCCTTCATTGCACAGACCCGCGATTGCCCGACGCGCCAGGGGTTGCACGACTTCTTCAACGCGCTGTGCTGGATCGGGTTTCCAAGAACCAAAACCCGACTGAATGCGTTGCAGGCGCAGCAACTGCGCTTGTCCGGCGTCCAGTCCGTGCGCGGCGCGGTGCGCGACGCACTCACGCTATTCGACGAAAACGCCGCCTTTCTGCGCGCGCCCGACGCGCTGTGGGATGCGCTGATTGCCAAGCAGTGGGGCCGCCTGTTTGACGAACTGCGCCCGCTTTGGCAGGACGCGCAACTGCTGCTGTTTGGCCACGCACTATTGGAGAAGCTGCAGTCGCCCAGAAAAGCCATCACCGCCCATGTCTACCGGGTTTCTCCAAAGGGGGACGACCTAGGGGACTGGGACCGATGGGTCGCGCAGGACCTGGACTGCAACAAGCTCGCCGCCAAGCCCTTCGCGCACCTGCCGGTGCTCGGCGTTCCCGGTTGGTGGGCGGCCAATGCCGACCCCGGGTTTTACCGCGATCCCGCCGTGTTTCGCCCTGCGCGGACGGTCGAAGCGGCTAAGCAATAACCGCAAAACTTGTGCGCATTAGACCGGCTGCACTTGCTATTCGAAGCCTTGCCCCTACCATTTGGGCTAGCGGCCCCTCGTCCGGGCGCTGTTCTTGAAGGAAGAAAAATGAAACGCATTATGCTTTTTGTGATGACCAACCTGGCCGTGGTCGTCGTTCTCGGCGTCGTCGCCAACCTGCTAGGGGTCAACCGCTACCTGAGTGCCAGTGGCTTGGATTTGGGCGCGCTGATGGGCTTTGCGCTGCTCATGGGCTTCGGCGGTGCGATCATTTCCCTGCTCATCAGCAAACCGATCGCCAAGTGGAGCGCAGGCGTACGCATCATCGAGCAGCCGCAAAACGCCGACGAGGCGTGGATCGTGCAGACGGTGCGAAAGTTCGCCGATCAGGCGGGTATTGGCATGCCGGAGGTCGGTATTTTCGATGCCGAGCCGAACGCTTTTGCAACCGGCGCCTTCAAGAATTCGGCGTTGGTCGCCGTGTCCACTGGGCTGCTGCAGGGAATGACCCGCGAGGAAGTCGAGGCGGTGATCGGCCATGAGGTGGCGCATATCGCCAACGGTGACATGGTGACGATGGCGCTGATCCAGGGCGTGATGAACACCTTCGTGGTCTTTTTGAGCCGGGTGATCGGCTACGCGGTGGACAGTTTCCTGCGCCGGGGCGACAGCCAGCAGTCCGGGCCCGGCATCGGCTACATGGTGACGACGATCGTGCTGGATATTTTGTTGGGCTTCCTGGCGGCCATCATCGTCGCCTGGTTCTCGCGCCAGCGCGAATTCCGCGCCGACGCAGGGGCTGCCCAGTTGATGGGGCGGCGCCAGCCGATGGTCAACGCGTTGGCTCGGTTGGGGGGGCTCACCCCGGCAGAACTTCCGAAAAGCATTTCGGCGATGGGAATCGCCGGCGGCATCGGACAGCTCTTTTCAACCCACCCGCCAATTGAGGAGCGTATCGCTGCGCTGCAAAACGCCCAAGGCTGAGCACGGGGCTTCAGGCGCTGCGCGCCGGGCTGGCCCTGATCGACCGGCGCAGCGGTCAGCCCGCCAAGCCTACGAATACATTTTGCACATCGTCGCTGGCGTCGATGGCGGCCAGGAAGGTCTCCACTTCGTCCAGTTGGCCGGCGCTCAGACTCGCCGGATTGACCGGGTTCTTCGGCCGGTAACCGAGCCGGGCCGACAACACGGAAAAACCATGGGCCGGCAACGCACGGCTGACCAGATCGAGGTCTGCGGGATCGGTCAGAAACAGAATAGTTTCCGCTTCTTCGCCCGCTTCAAAATCCTGTGCGCCAGCTTCGATCGCAGCCACTTCGGCGTCAGCGCCGGCGACTGCGGCTTCGGCCTCGATCATCCCTAGGTGCGTAAAGTCCCAAGCCACCGAGCCCGACGACCCAAGCTGCCCCTTGCGAAACAGGACGCGCATTTGGGGCGCGGTGCGGTTCACGTTGTCGGTCAGGCATTCGACCATCAACGGCACCTGGTGCGGCGCGAAGCCCTCATACAGGACGCGCTCGAAATGAACCGCCTCTCCGGTGAGTCCGGCGCCTTTCTTGATGGCCCGGTCCAAGGTCTCCTTGGGCATGGACACCTTGCGAGCCTGTTCCACGACCAGCCGCAAACGCGCGTTGGACGCCGGGTCGGCCCCGTTGCGCGCGGCGACCATGATGTCCTTGACCAGCCGGCCGAACAGCTTGCCCCTGGCATCGGCCGCCTGTGCCTTGCCTTTTGCTTTCCATTGCGCGCCCATGTCTGACCCTCCTGAATATGTCGCCCGATGCGTTGAGCGTGCCAGTTTATGCGAGCATGGCCAAAGAGGATGCTGCCAGCGCGTCCTGCGCCAGCGCCTCGGCCACCCGGATGCCGTCCACACCGGCGGACAGAATGCCACCGGCGTAGCTCGCGCCCTCGCCCGCCGGATACAGGCCGCGCACATTGATGCTTTGGAAATCCTCGCCGCGGCTGATGCGCAGTGGCGACGAGGTCCGGGTTTCGACTCCAGTCAGCACCGCATCGGCCATGTCAAAGCCGGCTATCTTGCGACCGAATGCCGGCAGCGCTTCGCGTATGGCGATGGTCGCATAGCCGGGCAAGGCGTCGGCGAGGCTGCCGAGTTGCACCCCCGGCCGGTAAGACGGCTGCACGCGGCCCCATGCGGTAGACACCCGGTCGGCCAGAAAGTCACCCACCAGTTGGCCCGGCGCCGCGTAGCTTGCGCCACCGAGCATAAAGGCGCGCGACTCGAGTTCGCGCTGCAGCACGATGCCCGCCAGCGGATGGGGGCCCGCGAACGCCATGGCAGCTTCGTCACCCAGGCCCGCCCGAAGCGCCGCCGGGTCGCTCGGGTAGTCGCCGGGGTCGACGCCCACGACGATGCCGGCGTTGGCGTTGCGCTCGTTGCGCGAATACTGGCTCATGCCGTTGGTGACGACGCGCCCGACTTCGGAGGTGGCTGCGACCACGGTGCCGCCGGGGCACATGCAAAAACTGTAGACCGAACGGCCGTTGGATGCATGGTGCACCAGTTTGTACTCGGCTGCGCCCAGCGCCTTGTTCCCGGCGTGACGGCCCCATCGCGCGCGATCGATCAAGCCCTGCGGGTGTTCGATCCGAAAGCCGATCGAAAAGGGCTTTGCCACCATGCGCACGCCGCGCGCGTGCAGCATCACGAAGCTATCGCGTGCGCTGTGGCCCAGCGCCATCACCACCCGCTGCGCCGGCAACTCGTAGCGCGTTCCCGTCCCAAGGTCGTGCACGGCGAGCGCGCATACACGCCGCACCCGGCCCTCGGCAGCGCCGGGGTTGTGGTCGAGCATCAGATCGGTCACGCGCTGCTCAAAGCGGATCTCGCCGCCCAGCGCGGTAATCTGCGCACGCAGGTTCTCCACCACCTTCACCAGTTTGAACGTGCCGATGTGCGGATGCGCGTCGACCAAGATGTTCTCCGGTGCGCCTGCGCGGACGAACTCCTGCATCACCTTGCGCCCCAGGTGGCGCGGGTCCTTGATCTGGCTCCACAGCTTGCCGTCGGAAAAGGTGCCTGCCCCGCCCTCGCCGAACTGCACGTTGGACTCTGGGTGCAGGATCCCCTTGCGCCACAGGTCCCAGGTGTCTTTGGTGCGCTGGCGTACGCTCCTTCCGCGCTCGAGCACGATCGGCCGCAAGCCCATCTGCGCAAGCATCAGGGCGGCAAAAATGCCGCATGGGCCGAAGCCCACCACCACCGGCCGGTCGGCGGCGAGCGCGCTCCAGTGGGCGGGCGCGCGGCACGGTGGCGCGTAATCCATGTCGGGCGTCGCCGACACCTGCGGCGCGCCCGCCAGTCGCTGGAGAACCGCCTGCTCGAGTTCGACGCTGGGCAACGCCACGTCGACGATATACACCACCAGCAACTCGGCCTTGCGCGCGTCGACGCTGCGCTTGAAGACCTGCATGCGCAAGGTCGACCCGGCTGGCAGCGCCAGTCGCTGCAGCACCAGTGCTTCCAACTCGGCGGCACTATGCTCCAGTGGCAGTTTGAGCTCGGTCAGGCGGATCATCGTGCTCAGGCGCAGGGCGGCAGAGATTGGCGGGGCACCGCGCGAAGCGCCGCTTTGAGACGATCAGGTGGGCAGGAAGCCTTCAATCGACAGGTAACGCTCGCCGGTATCGTAATTGAAGCCGAGCACGGTCGCGCCTGCGGGCAGGTCCGGCAGCTTCTGGGCGATCGCTGCCAGCGTGGCCCCGGAGGATATGCCCACCAGCATGCCCTCTTCGCGGGCGCAGCGTCGCGCCATCTCGCGGGCGGCTTCCGCATCCACCTGGATCACGCCGTCAAGCAGGTCGGTATGC
>Ga0114974_10001729_pt1 | contig 17162 bp, 14 predicted proteins | sample S_130206_EF_Meta_FD_87318 | JGI IMG/M metagenome (GOLD analysis project Ga0114974, IMG submission 87318) | Freshwater microbial communities from Lake Simoncouche, Canada to study carbon cycling - S_130206_EF_MetaG | ecosystem: Environmental > Aquatic > Freshwater > Lake | place: Lake... | reverse complement strand
GCCCTGCCCGAAATGACTGTGCTGAGGCAGCTGGCGCCCGGCGAGGCCTTTGACGCACAGGCCGCGCTGGCGGCCAAGCAGGCCAATGTTGCCGCCATTGTCACCGGCACGCTGGCCGCGCCCAAACTCACTGGCACCGCCGAGCGCATTGCCGAATGGCAGGGGCCGGTCTCGATGATGGCGGCACAGGCACTGCACCATGCGCCGCGCGAATACCCCCAGGTCTCTCTCGCCGCCACCGCGTCCAGCTCGGCGCAGGAACACCACGGGCAAGTGCTGACGGCGCAGGCCGGGCAGCTTCTACTGTTCCTGCTCACCATGCTGCTCGCGGGCATGGTGCTGTCCAATCTGGTCGAGGAAAAGGGCAACAAGATCATCGAAATCCTGGCCGCAGCAATCCCGATGGACGCGGTGTTCCTCGGCAAGCTGTTCGCCATGCTGGCCGTGTCGTTCGTCGGCATCATGGTCTGGGCCAGCGCCTATGGTGTGTTTTCGCTGGCGGCGGGACATGCCATGCCGGTTCTGCCTGAGCCGGCGGTCGGCTGGCCCACGTTCATTGCGCTGGGCATTGCCTATTTCGCCATGGCCTATCTGCTGATCGGCTCACTGTTCCTCGCGATCGGCTCGATGGCCTCGACCGTGCGCGAAGTGCAGACATTGTCGATGCCGGCAAGCTTTGCCCAGATCGTGTTCTTCATGCTCGCTGCCTTTGCCGTTTCGGCGCCGGGCAGCGTGTATGAGTGGGTCGCCATCGTGGTGCCGTTCTCCTCGCCCTATGCCATGCTGGCGCGGGCGGCGCAGAGCCCCTTGCTGTGGCCGCATCTGGCCGCCTTTGCCTGGCAGGCGCTGTGCGTTGCCATGCTGATCCGCGGCGGGGCACGGCTGTTCCGGACCCGGGTGATGAAATCGGGGGGAGCGGGACGCAAGGGCAAACGGGGGCTGTTTGCGCGGCTCTTCGCGAAGCCCGCCCGCGCGGCGGCCTAGATTTCCCGTAACCACTTGCATTGGGGCAGCGAATAGCGATCTTGAGGCAAGCATCCGCTTGCCCGAGGATCGAACCATGCCTGCTCACGCACTCCCATCCCCGATTCTGGCGCGCCGCCGGTTCCTTGCGCTGTTGGGCGCGTCGGCAGCGCTGCCCGTCGCCACTGCATGCAGCGGCAAAGCTGCTCAGCCCAAGGTCTTTCCAGTCAACTATAGCGAAGCCGAATGGCGCCGCCGCCTGACGCCTGCGCAGTTTTATATCCTGCGCCAGAAAGGCACCGAGCGCCCAGGCACATCGGCACTGCTGGGCGAACACCGCAAGGGCACGTTCGTGTGCGCAGCGGACGGCAATCCGCTCTATGCCTCCACCACCAAGTACGAGAGCGGCACTGGTTGGCCGAGCTTTTTCCGGCCCCTGCCCGGCGGCATAGAGACCTCGATTGACTTTGAAGTCGGTTATCCGCGCACCGAGGTTCACTGCACCCGCTGCGGCGGGCATCTTGGCCACGTGTTCGACGATGGCCCGATGCCGACCGGCAAGCGTTACTGCATGAACGGCGATGCGATGCTGTTCCGCCCGGCCTAGACGGCGCGGGTAGTCCGGCTCTCGGCGGCTGGCGCGCTGCCGACGTGCTGCAATTCCGCCGCCATCACCGCAAGCGCTTCAAGCGTGAACACCTGCTCGAAAGCGAGGCCATAGGTATTGCCCGAGCGCCAGCAGACCTTGGCCATGTTGAGCGGAAAGCGGTCGCCATTCAGCTTGACGCGCTGGCCGATCGCCAGAAAGCGGCTGCATTCGACGCGCGCGCCTTGCGTGGAAAGATCGCAGACCGTGGCGGCATTCACCTGGCCATCGACCGTCAGCAGCACCGGAAACTCCATGCGCAGCCGCATCTGGCGGCGCGGATATGGGCTGACTTCAGCGATGAAAGCATGGACATCGATCGGCGCGGCGAAGCGGAAACCAGCGTGGCTGTCACGCTCCCAGACCCGCTCGATGAAATAGTGCTCGCCGTTCGACAGTTCGAGCGCCATGCGCATATCGCGCGGCAGATCGTGAAACAGCCGCAGCCGCACGCCGGTTTCGGATACGTCGCGGATGATGCAAAGGAACTCGCCGCTTTCGCAGACCAGCTTGGCGGTGCGGATCAGCAGGGTGTAACGCTGCGCGCCGCGCATCTCCTCGAAGGAGCGGGCGGGCTGGGGGCGGGCGGTGTTGGTCATATGGTTCATCGCATCTGCTTCCAATCCTGCGCGAGCATAACCGTTCATGGCTAATATCGCGTTAACCACGCCGGACCTCGCCAATCGCCGGAATTCGAGGTTTCGTGATCTGGTAAACGGCGTGGTCATCGGCAAATTAAGCGGCCAGGCGCAATTTCCACTCTTCCCAATTCGGCTGGGCGGCATAGGGAGGCAGGCATGAGCGAGCAGAAGAGCACCCGGCTGACTATCCGCCAGCCCGACGACTGGCACGTCCACTTGCGCGATGGCGCCATGCTGGCCGATGTCGCGCCCTGGACCGCGCGCCAATTCGCCCGGGCTATCGTCATGCCCAACCTCGCGCCACCCTGCGCCACGACGGGCGACGTAGCCGCATACCGCGCGCGCATTCTGGCGGCGCTGCCGCAGGAAAGCACGTTCACCCCGCTGATGACGCTGTACCTAACCGACGCGACCGACCCGGTCGATTTGGAGGCTGGATTTGCGTTAGGCGTGCTGACGGCAGCCAAGCTCTATCCCGCGCATGCCACGACCAATTCGGCGCATGGCGTCACCGATCTGCGAGGCATCTATCACGTGCTGGACCGGATGCAGCAGATCGGCATGCCCTTGCTGGTGCATGGCGAAGTGACCTCCGGCCACGTCGACATCTTCGACCGCGAGGCCGTGTTCATCGAAAGAGTGCTAACGCCGACCTTGCGCGATTTTCCCGCGCTCAAAGTGGTATTCGAACATATCACCACCAAGGACGCGGCGGAATTCGTGGCCTCTGCGCCCGATACTGTCGCCGCGACGATCACGCCGCATCACTTGCAGATCAACCGCAATGCCATTTTCGCAGGCGGCATCCGCCCGCACATGTATTGCCTGCCGATCGCCAAGCGCGAAGTGCACCGATTGGCCCTGCGCCAAGTGGCAACTTCGGGTTCGCCCAAATTCTTCCTCGGCACCGATACCGCGCCGCACGAAGTCTCGACCAAGGAAAGCGCCTGCGGCTGCGCCGGCATTTTCAACGCGCCGCATGCCATGGAGGCCTATGCCATGGTCTTCGAGGAAGAAGGCGCGCTGGACAAGCTGGAAGCCTTTGCCTCCGAGTTTGGCCCTCAGTTCTATGGCCTGCCGTTGAACGAGACAAAGGTCGTGCTGGAGCGGCAGGAATGCCGGGTGCCCGAGCGGATTGCGGCGGCTGGCGGCGAGGTGGTTCCGTGGATGGCGGGCGAAGTGTTGCCTTGGAGCTTTGTGGGCATTCAGCCCCTCGGATAGCGCTCCCGCAATTGATCAAACGCCGTTCCCGGACCTTCCGCCAGCCGCGCCTCGATCATGCCGACCACGGCCTCGGGCCCGTTCGCCTCGGTGTCGATCACCAAATCGTAGATATCGTTGGCATAGACTGCCTCGTAGAACCACGGCCGCAGGCGATCCAGACGGTCGATGATCTTCTTCACCACATCCTCGCCCAGCAGGTCGACTGGCATTGGCTTATCCATGGTGCGATTGGCGATGCGCGCGCTCAGCACTTCGTAACTGGGCTTCAGGCAAACGAAGGTGACTGGCAGGCCTTCCAGTTGCCAGATCAGATCCTGCAGCACCGGCGGATCGGTCATCGCGAGATGATCAAGCACGATGTTGCAACCCTCGCGCGCAGACGTCGCGACCCAGCCATGGAGCGTGCGGAACGCCGCCTCGCCTTTGGGACCGAAGCTCCAGCGCAGGGGACCATCGGGATCGCTTTCATCGAGTGGATGGGCATAGATCCCCTCGCGGCAACGCGGGCCGTGGTGACCGAATTTGGCGGGCAGCGTGCCCGAGAGGAAATGGTCGATGCCATAGAGCAGCCAGAAATCGTCGGACTTCTTGGCGAACAATTCGCAGGCCGTCGATTTGCCTGAACCCGAGGTGCCGGTGACGATCAGGACCTGTCCGCTCATGCACCCTGTCCAAGCTTCAGTTCACCACGCGCGATCTGGCGGAAAGGTTCGGCTGGCTTGAATTCCTGGTTATCGCCCCAGTGGGTCACCCCATCCCAGTCCCATTCGGCGAGCGACCAGACCACGGTGTGATCGGTGTAGCCGGTGAAGATCAGCCCCGGATCGATAGTGCCGGTGGCGCGCATCGTGCGGCCGAGTGTGTCGGTCCCCTCAAACAGCACCTTGCTCGGGCCAAACTGGCCGAATTCGAGCACCGTCCGCTTGCCCAAGGCTAAGCTGGCCATCTGGCCGTCCCTCATCATGTAGCCGCCGATGCAATTGGCCTCGCGCCCCAGCCCGTCGCCGCTGGTCATGCACAGCGCGTGGAAGCTGCTGTGTTCCGCAATGCCCCAGAAATAGCCGCCGCTCGCCAGCGATTCGTATTCGCGCGCGCCATAGGAGGTGTCGCGCATCGAGAAGCAATCGACCTTGAACGCTTCGCCATGCCGCCGGATCGTGCCCGTCATTCGGCCCGGCTGTTCGATATGGAAACCAGCAGTCGCCTTCTGGCCGGCATCGCCGGTTACCAGTTCGTGGCACGGACCAGTCGCCTCCCAGACAAGATCGAGTTCGAAGCCCTCTTTGTCATACTGGATCGAATAGAGCTGGAGCGGCTCGAGCATTTTCACCGTCAGCGAATTGCGGGCCTGCATGTCGAACTTGCCATTGACCTGCGGCATCGCCTGCAGATGGCTCCAGTTGTAGTAGAGGCAGTTCCACTGGAACTGGCCCGATGGATCCCACAACGCCGGGCCGCCGTTAAGCATGCCCATATTGGGGCGGAAGTAATACTGGATCATGCCGTGCACGCGGCGTTCGGGGATCGAAACCGAGAACCAGACGCTCTCGTTCCAGTATGGACTATCGGTGCGGCCTTCGCCGAAGAAATCGGCCTTGGTGAGATCGGTCATGCAGGCTGGTTTCCTTCGGGCCAGGTAATGTCGAGGCTGAGCCGGGTGAGCAACAGGGTGGAGATGCGCCACTCGCCCTGCTCGCGGCGATAGGTTTCGTGATAGTGGCCGCGCCCTGTGATGGCCTTCCAGCCCTCGCGCGGATGTTTGTCGGTCCATGTGATGACGTCCTGCATCGCCCAGATCGCAGCGGCGCTGTTTTCATCGAACACCTCGATCTCGCTGGTCAGCCCCTGATGGCAGGAGACCGCATCGGTGAGGCCATATTCGAGGCTCGCGGCATATTTAGGGCCGCCTTCCATCCACACCTTGCTGTCCGGTGTGACGATCTGCAGGTCATGCGTGAACAGGCGGGGCAGCAAGTCCCACGCTTTGGTATCGATCAAACGGAAATAGCGCGCCTTGAGCTGGCGAATTGCCTCGATCGCTTCCAGCCGATCCAGCCTGTCCATTGCCTGTCCTCACCACCTTTAATTTGTCGCGCCAAAGCAACAGACATTTCCTTACAATGCAACAGTGACGCGAATCGCCTAGAAGGATTTGTCCGAATAGCGTTTACTGCCAGGCGAAGGGGGCTTTGACCGGGATGAAGCCGCATCCGTTCTTGTCGATGCCAGCGTCACTGGCCGCGCCGATGCTGTTGCTGGCCGGCTGCTCCAGCTCTGCTCCGGTCGATCCCTCGCTGCCGGCCTGGTCGAAGGTACAGATCGAGAGCTTGCGCAAATGGGCCTCCGCAGCTGCGGAAGACGCGTTGCCGCAATTCAGCACTGCTTCGCTCGATGCGGCAATGGACAGCGGCGACGAGAATGCCATCCGGCTCAAAGCGCTGGAACTGGCGGAGCAGCTTGCCACGGCCCACCTGCGCGGCTGCGCCGGGGCGGACGAGCGGGCCGAATGTTTCATGAAGGATGAGGCCGACAGCGCCAACCTGCATGGCAAGCTGATTGATGCGCTGGTCGGCGGGGCCAGCTTCGATGGCTTCTTCACAGGGCTGCGCCCTTCGCATCCCGGATATACAGCTCTGCGTGAAGCCTATCTTTCCGAGACTGATCCAGCCCGACGCCTGACCCTGGCGCGCAATATGGAGCGCTGGCGCTGGATGCCGCAAAATCTGGGGCAGGACTATGTGCTGGTCAATGTTCCGGCCTTCGAGGTCTACCTCTGGCGGCAGGGCGCACTGGAGCAGACCTGGCGCGGGGTTGTCGGCAAGACCGCGACGCCCACCCCGCAGCTTGCCGCGACGATCACCGGGGTAACTTTCAACCCCTGGTGGGACGTGCCGCCCAGCATCGCGCGGGGTGGCCATTTTTCAGCGCGCAGAGGTTATATCGTCAACCGGGGGCACGTGCGCCAGCAGCCGGGGCCGCGCAATGCGCTGGGTCAGATGAAAGTGGAGATGCCCAATCCTTACGCGATCTATCTGCACGATACGCCGAGCAAGGGCCTGTTCGGCGCCGAGACCCGCGCCTTCAGTCACGGCTGCGTGCGGGTCGGCGATCCCTTGAGCCTGGCGGCGAAGCTACTGGAAGGAGTCAAGAGCCGGAACGACATCGATCTTCTGCTTGGCAACAAACAGCGCGACGAAGCCAGGGGCCGGATTTCGAAGATTCCCGCCGCGCCCGATGGCTCGCTTGCCTTCCTGCCCGATATCTATGGCCGCGATGGGCGGATTATCGACCCGGCCAAGCCCGGCAAGTCCTGCAAGGCAGGTGCTGTCGCGGCGGCGGCGCCAACAGACTTGCGCAAGCCTCCCGAAAATGGGAACCAAGGCGATCCGGGGCCATAACCCGGAAGCTGGGAGCGGAAAGAAATGGCAGATACCCTCGCGGGCAAGACCGCGCTGGTGACGGGCGGCAGCCGGGGCCTGGGGCAGGCGATTGCCGGGAAGCTGGCATCTGAAGGCGCGCTGGTGGCGGTCAACTATGCCGAAAACCGGGCGGCAGCTGATGCCACGGTCGCTCGGATCGTGGACGCCGGCGGGCAGGCTTTCGCAGTACAGGCAAAGCTTGGCGGCGAGGCCGAAGCGCTGAAGCTGGCGGCGGCGATCGGCAGTGAATTCACCGCACGTACCGGCAGCGACGGGCTCGATATTCTCGTCAACAACATCGGCGGCGGCGAATATGCCCCGATCCTCGATGTCAGCGAACTCTTCTATGACCAGCTGATGGCCAACAACCTGCGCGGGCCGTTCTTTCTCACCAAGGCGTTGCATGGCACGCTCAACGATCATGGCCGGGTCATCAACCTGTCTTCGGTGGGCGCACGGCTGACTGATCCCGGGATCATTGTCTACACCATGGCCAAGGCGGCGGTCGATGCCTTCACCCGGGTCATGGCAGCAGAGCTTGGCCCGCGCGGGATCACGGTCAACGCCGTGGCGCCGGGCTTCACCGCAGGCGAGACCAATGACTATATCGTGCAGGATCCGGTGGCGGCGCGGAGCGTGACAGACGTCACTGCGCTGCGCCGCTTCGGTCAGCCCGAGGAAATCGCCGACATCGTTTTTGCGCTCGCCTCACCGCTGGGCCGCTGGGTGACGGCGCAGAGCATCGAGGCGAGCGGCGGGTTCAAGCTCTAGGACAAGCCTGCGGGAGGAGAAGTTAATGGCCAAGGTAGCCCGGTTCCACAGCTTCGGCGGCCCCGAAGTGATGCAGATCGACGATCTGGAAGTCGGCGATCCCGGCCCGGGCGAAGTACGAATCAGGGTCGGTGCGATGGGGCTCAACCGGGTCGAGACCATGGTGCGCTCCGGCCATTATGGCGAAGTCGCGCTGCCATCGAAGCTGGGCTACGAGGCGGCTGGCGTGATCGAGGCGCTGGGGCCGGGCGTGGCGGGTTGGGCCGTCGGCGACCGTGTGGCTGTATTGTTCGGCCTGCCGATGGATGTCTATGGCACTTACGGCGAACTCATCCTCTACCCCGCCGACATGCTGGTCCGCGTGGCGCCTGGCGTGTCGCTCACCGAGGCGGCGGCGAGCTGGATGCAATATGGCACGGCCTATGCCCTGATCGATGTCGGACAGATCAAGCCCGGCGATCATGTCGTGATCAACGCCGCCTCCTCTTCGGTAGGCCTCGCCGCGATACAGATCGCCAATCACCACAAGGCCGTGCCGATTGCCGTGACGCGCGGGCGGGGCAAGGCCGGGGCGCTTCTGGCGCATGGCGCGGCGCATGTCATTGTCAGCGACGAGGAAGACGTACCCGCGCGGATTCGCGAGATAACGGGCGGCGCCGGCGCGCAGATTGCCTTCGACGCCGTGGCCGGACCGGCGCTCGCCGGGCTGCTCTCGGCCATGGCCCCGCGCGGGGTGGTGATCGTTTACGGCATGCTAGGCGGCTATTCGTTCGAAATGTCACTGCCGCTGCTGATGGGCGGCAATCTGGCCTTGCATGGCTTTGCTGCCAACCGCCTGATCGAAGTGCCCGCCGACCGAGCCAAGGTCGTGTCCTATATCGAGAAGGGGCTTGCCAGCGGGGCGCTGTCGCCGGTGATCGACCGCACTTTCGACCTGTCCGAGATCGCCGAAGCGCACCGCTATCTCGAAAGCAATGTGCAGTTCGGCAAAATCGTCTTGACCACGGCGAGCGCGGGGGAATGAAATGAAGCGCCTGATCACACTAGCCGCCGCGCTGCTGCTCACGCCGCTTTCAGCGGCAACTCCGCCCAATGCCGACTGGCCACACTATGGCGGGCAATATGACGAGGCGGGCTATGCTGCGCTCGATCAGATCAACCGGCAGAACATTGGCCGCCTTGGCCTCGTCTGGTCGCTGGACCTGCCGGGCGAACAATCGCTCGAGGCAACGCCGCTTGCAGTCGATGGCGTGCTCTATTTCTCGGGCAGTTTTTCCGATGTCTATGCCGTCTCGGTCGCCAGTGGACGTCTGCTGTGGAAGCACGAGGTGCGGGTGTGGCAGCATAATCCCGACAAGATGCACTACATCTTCCCGCTCAATCGCGGGGTGGCCTATGCCGAGGGCCGGGTCTTTGTCGGCGCCACCGATGGAAGGCTGATCGCGCTCGATGCCAAGACCGGGCGTGAATTGTGGTCCGTCGAAACGGTCGAACACAATGACCGCCGCACCATCACCGGTGCGCCGCGTGTGTTCAATGGCAAAGTCATCATCGGCCAGGGTGGCGGCGATTCTGGATCGCGCGGTTATGTCACCGCCTATGATCAAGCTTCGGGCCGCCAGGTCTGGCGCTTCTATGTCGCGCCCGGCAGCCCCGAGCAGAATCGGGGTGATGCGGCGATGGAAATGGCCGCGAAGACCTGGGGCGCGGGCGATTACTGGAACTCTGGCACCGGCGGCACGGTGTGGAACGGGATCACCTTCGATCCGGAGTTGAACCGCATATACATCGGCACCGGCAATTCCGGCCCCTACAATCCTCGCAAGCGCGATCCCGGCGGCGGTGACAACCTGTTCCTTGCCTCTATTGTCGCGCTCGATGCCGATACGGGCAAATATGTCTGGCACTATCAGGTCAACCCGCGTGAGGCCTGGGACTACAAGGCAGCCGCCGGGATGGTGACAGCCACGCTGAACATCGAAAGCCGCCCGCGCAGGGTGCTGATGCAGGCGCCAACCAACGGCTTTTTCTATGTACTCGACCGCGAGACCGGCAAGCTGATTTCGGCCGAGAAGATCGGCAAGGCGACCTGGGCCGATCATATCGACCTTGCGACCGGTCGCCCGGTCGAGCTGCCGGGAATCCGCTATGAGAACGGCCCGGTCGTGATCTGGCCGTGGACCGCAGGCGTGCACAATTGGCAGGCGATGAGCTACAACCCCGGGACCGGGCTGGTCTATGTGCCGACCATGCAATTGGGCTTCCGCTTCACGCCCGCCCCCGACACTTTTCTCGGCGTGGTCGCCACGCCCGAATTCACCGACGATCCCCACGACGGCAAGGGCGCACTGGTGGCCTGGGATCCGATTGCCCAGAAGGCGCGCTGGACTCACAGGCAGAAATACATGTGGAACGGCGGCACCCTGTCGACTGCCGGAGGTCTCGTTTTCCAGGGCGATAACGAAGGCTGGCTGACCGCCTATGACGCCGCCGACGGCACGCAGGTTTGGCGCTTCAACGCCGGGCTCGGCATCATCGCTCCGCCGGTCTCCTATTCATGGCACGGCACGCAATATGTCTCGCTGCTGGTCGGCTGGGCCGGACCCAATCCCTATGGCCACGGCTTGATGCCGACCGGCTGGCGCTACAACGCCCAGCCGCGCCGCCTGCTGACCTTCCGGCTTGGCGGGCGGGCAAAACTGCCCCCCACTGCACCCTATGATGAGACCGTCCATCCGCTGGACGATCCGGCAGAGGTGCTCGATCCGGCGGCAGTGGCGGCAGGCGCCAAGCTGTTTCCGGTCTGCAGCGGCTGCCATGGCGGTCAGGCGCAATCGGCGGGTGCGCCGGGGCCGGACTTGCGCGAATCGGCGATTGCCATGGACCGCGCACTGTTCGGCAAGGTTGTGCATGACGGCGCATCGCTGGCCAAAGGCATGCCCCAGTTCGCCAACTACAGCGAAGCACAGCTCGACCAACTCTACAGCTATGTGCGGGCCATGGCTCGCGCGGAGAAGCAGCGGATTGCAGCGACTGGAGTCAGGTAAACCGGATCAGCCCCCAGCCCACTTCCTCTCGCAAAAGAGCCGCGTTTCGCGGTCGAGTTGAGCTTCCTCGGGCGAGCCGCCGCCGAAGGAACCGTGGGCGGCGGCTTCGAGAATGTGCAGCTCGGCCTCGATCCCGACGGCGCGGAGCTTGCGGTGGAACCGCACGGCGTTCGACAGGAACAGGTCGCGCGTGCCCGCCGTCAGGAAGGTCGGCGGGAAGCCCTTGCTGAAATCGCCGAACAGCGGCGAGAGATAGGGGTGATCGAGTGGCGCACCGCCGGCATAGAGCAGGTTCGCCTGCATCAGCGTTCCCATGGCATCGATCCCGGCGTTGGTCCTGAAGCTGTCGCCTGATTCGGTGAGGTCCGCTTCGGGCGATGAAAGCACGACCGCTGCGGGCAGGGGCAGGCCTTCATCGCGCACGCGCAGCATCAGGGCGCCTGCCAGATTGGCCCCGGCTGATCCGCCGCCGACGATGATTTCGCTCGGCGCATGATCGCGCAGCAGCGCCTTGTAGAAGGCCATGCAATCATCGAGGCTGGCAGGATAGGGATGATCGGGTGGCATCCGGTAATCCACCGCAACGGTCCGCACGCCAAGATTGCAGGCCGAGCCCGTCGCCATGGCCTTGCAGACCTCGCCCGATCCCATGATCAGCGCACCGCCGTGGATATCGAGAAAAACCCGGCGGTCGTCCGCCGACACGCCTTCGGGAATGATTTCATAGCCGCGCGCTTCGCCTTCGCTCAGATCGCGGTAAGTGCAAGGGACCGCTGGCGGGCGATGCATGTACATCGTCATGACCATTGTATCCATTGCCGCGACATGCTGCCGCCAGCCTTCTGCATCGTCCAGCGCCGGGTAGCCGCTGCCAGCCGCGCGTGGCATGGCGAGCCATGCCTGGGCCTCGGGGCTCAAGTGGTCCGGAACCGGAATATCGCGCGCGGGAACGTGCAGGGCAGTACTGTCAGTCATCGCTTCTCCAGTGCTCAATCGTAACGCTTGGCGCGCATCTGGTCCGGATAGTAGTCGGCGGCATTCTTTTGAGCAATGCCATGTTCCATGCGCATTAATTCGCGTTGACGCGGCGACATCTGCGCCCAGTGCTCCTCGCCGATATAGAGCCCCGGATCGGTCTGGAAGCGCATCCAGGCCCCGATCCGGTAGTGCCCGAAAATCGCCCGGCGGCGCCCCTGGCTGCGGTTGGCGCCGCCGCCATGCCAGCACTGGCCGTTGAAGATCATCACGCTGCCCGCCGGGCCTTCGGGCTGAACCGTCAGCGGCAATGCCATGGCTTCGGGCGGATAAGATTCAGCATGGCGGTGCGAACCGGGGACGATCTTGGTCGCGCCGTTGTCGGCGGTGAAGCCATCGATCATCCATACCGCCTGCAGCATCACCGGCGCACCCAGGGTGCGGCGGTGCACCGCCGGGATATCGCTGTGCAATGGCTGTTCGGGATCGCCCGGCCGCACGATGCGGCAATTCATGCTGCCCAGCACCAGATCCGCGCCCAGCACCTGTTCGATGACCGACAGCACCTGCGGATGATCGACCAGAGCCATGAACCCCGCGCTCAGCGCCGGAACGCAGGGGACCAGCCGGGCAAAGGCCTCGTCATAGGAATAGTCGATGCCGATCCGTGCGTCCGCCGCGTCGAGCTGGTGCGCAAGGTCGGCGGCTTCGGCCTCGGCGATCACCGCAGGCAGCACGGTGTAGCCATAGAGATCGAGTTCGAAGGCGGCCTGCTGCGGGCTCATCGCTTTGCCCTTTGTCAGCTCGTGCCGGGCAGCGCCCGGTCAACCCGGACATTGGTCGGGCCGCCGGGCAGAGCAATCCGCTCCGCGCCATAGCTGCGCTGCAGATTGAACGGGAACGGCGCGGGGCGTGCGCTGACTTCGTCGAGCCGCGCCAACTGGTCGCCGGTCAGCTGCAGCTCGAGCGCGCCGAGATTGCTCTCGAACTGTTCGGCGCTGCTCACTCCGTTGAAAATCGTCGCCACAGTCGGGCGCTGCAACAGCCAGGCCAGCGCAATCTGCGCTTCGCCCGCGCCCGTCTCGCGCGCGACTTCTCCGAGGCAGTCGGCGATCTGTTGCAACTGGGCAGGCGGCACGGTGACCAGCGTGGCGCTGCTATGCGTCAACGAGGACAGCGGCTGTCCCGCACGGCCATAGACTCCCGACAGCGCGCCGCCCGCCAGCGGTCCCCAGATCAGACTGGCGACATTCTGGTCGGCACCCAGCGGCACCAGCTCCCATTCGGCATCGCGCACCGCCAACGACATGGCGATCTGGTGCGAAACGAAGCGAGGCCAGCCGTGACGATCCGAGGTGCCAAGCGATTTCATCAGTTGCCAGCCGGCATAGTTCGAACAGCCGATATAGCGCACCTTGCCGGCCTGAATCAGCCCAGACAAAGCCGAGAGGGTTTCCTCGGGCGGCGTGCGGAGATCGAAGCTGTGAATCTGGAACAGGTCAATATAGTCAGTGCCCAGCCGCCGCAGGCTGGCTTCGCAGGCCTGGATGAGATGGTGGCGTGAGGCGCCCGTGTCATTGGGGCCGGGGCCGCAACGCAGCCCGGTCTTTGTGCCGATCAGCACCTGGGCCCGGCGCTTGCCGAGCGCCCTTCCCAGCACTTCCTCGGCCGGGCCATAGATATCACTACTGTCGAAAAACGCCGCTCCGCGCTCTATGGCCACATCGACCAGCCGCGCGGCGGCCTTGTCGCCGACGGCACCTTCAGGGCTACTGCCACCGAAGAAATTGGCCGTGCCGAGGCCGATGGCCGGTACATTCAGCCCCGAGGCTCCCAGCGATCTGTAGTCCATGCCTCTCGCTTCCCCCGTGCACCCGCCCGCAAGCATGACCGGCCATTGCACCATTATTGTGCCACCGCTTTGACAGGAAGCAAGCGCGACAAATAATCATTCGCACCAAGCAGGCCCCCGGAAAGGCAGGTCAGCCCCTCGCGCGGCGGCGGGTTGCCATGACCAGCAGGGCAAATCCCACAATCGAAAACACGGGCAAGGCAAGCTCGCCATAGAGCATGGCCACAGTGCCGAAACGATCATGCATCCAGCCGTCGAATTCGGTCATTGCGGCGATCGGTATGTTGGACAGCGCCGCCATCAGGCTGAAATTGGTGGCCACCGACCGCTTGCCGATTGCCTGCAGCACAACCGCCGAATAGCCGGCATAGGCTGCGCCGGTCGCCAGCGCATAGGCGAGCACGAAGACTGCAAACATTTCGGGCGCGCGCGGGGCCCAGGCCATGATCGTCGCCGCCAGACCAGCGGCCAGGCCGAACAGCAAATAGGCGCGCGTCGCATCGATGCGATCGCAGATGTAGCCACCAATCATCGCGCCCACGGCGGAAGCCAGCCCGCTCAGCAAGCCGCTGACCAGCGCAACCAGATTGCCGCTCGCCCGCCACTCTCCGGCTATAGCCGACCAGGCGACCGCGCCCGAGCCGGTCGGGAGCAGCATCACGACCAGCGCGAGAAATCCGGCCCGCGAGCGCGCCACTGACCAGACATCGCGCAACACGCCTTTCAGGCTATTCCAGTAATGCAGGGTCTCGCTGGTGCGGCGCACTTTGGGCACCGCCAGCACGGTGGCCCAACAGCCCATGCAAATCAGGGCCAGCACTAAGCCTGAGACCCAGGGACGGGAGACGTTCTCAACCAGAGCCAGCCCAAGCCCGCCGCCGATGCCCGCTCCGCCAAGATTGCCGGCCTGCGCCCAGCCGCTGGCCCGCCCGCGCATTTCGGGAGGGACGCCATGGCCCATGAATACCTCGGAGGCCATGGCGACCAGCGTCGAGGCCAGCGTTCCGAGCACCACCAGCGAGCCAAGCGCCGGAATCCCGCGCGCGGTGGCGGGCAGCAGGCTCATCAGCAGGATCGTCAAGGCTACGATCCCGGCGCCAAGGCCATACCACAGCTTGGGGTTGCCCACTGTATCGACCACCGGCGCCCAGAGCATCTTCCAGGTCTGCGGCCAGACCGACAGCGCGATCAATCCGGTGACGACCGCCGTCGGTACGCCCGCGTGGCCGAGCTGGAAGGCGAGCGTGACCGAGACATAGCCGCTGGAAATGCCGAAAGGCGCGAACAGAGGCAGGAATACCACGGGCCATTTGATCTGGTCGTGCGGCGCAGCAAGGTCATCGAGCTCGCCCGGGCCTGCCTCGCCGTGGATCATAATCGCGCAACTCCGCAGCGCGGTTTGCGCTGGCGGAATGGATAAGTCATTGCCCGGATTACACAAGCGCCCGGAGCGAGATTACACTGGCGGGGTCTCAATCGAGATTGGGCCGCAGCCAGCGCTCCGCCACGGCGAGATCGACCCCGCGCCGCTGCGCATAGTCTTCAAGCTGATCGCGGCCGATGCGGGCGACGCCGAAGTACTCGGCCTGGGGGTGTGCGAAATAGAAGCCCGAGACGGCGGCAGTGGGCAGCATGGCCTGGCTTTCGGTGAGCGTGATCCCGGCGTTCTGCGTCGCATTCAGCAGCTCGAACAGGATTGGCTTGAGGCTGTGATCGGGGCACGCCGGATAGCCGGGCGCGGGGCGGATGCCGCGATACTGCTCCTTGATCAGCGCCTCGTTGGTCAGCTGTTCGCCAGGTGCATAGCCCCACAGAGTGGTGCGGACATGCTGATGCAGGCGCTCGGCGAAGGCTTCGGCGAGGCGGTCGGCCAGTGCCTTGAGCAGGATGTCGTTGTAGTCGTCGTGGGCAGCCTGAAAGCGGGCGAGGTGCGGCTCGATGCCGTGGATGCCGACTGCGAATCCGCCGATCCAGTCGCCATCGTGGCTGATGAAATCGGCGAGACAATAGTTGGCGCGGTCGCGCGATTTCTTCACTTGCTGGCGCAGGAAAGGCACGTGAACGTGGCGCTCTTCCTCGGTCAGGTAGATCTCGATGTCGTCGCCGTGCCGGGCGCAGGGCCAGAATCCTGCCACGCCCTTGGCGGTCAGCCAATTCTCGCCGACAATCCGGTCAAGCATTGCCTGGGCGTCTTCGTATAGGCTGCTGGCGCTTTCGCCGACCACTTCGTCCTTGAGGATCGCGGGGAAGTTGCCCGCCAGTTCCCAGGCGCGGAAGAACGGGGTCCAGTCGATGCAGGCGCGAAGGTCTGCCAGATCCCAGCTTTCGAACACATGCAGCCCGGGCTGCTCTGGCGGCGCGCGCATGTCGCTCATGTCGGCAACAAAAGCATTGGCGCGTGCGTCTTCGAGGCTGAGCAATTCGCTCTGCCCCTTGCCGGCACGGACCTCGCGGACATGTTCGTATTCGTCGGATGTGGCCTTGATGAAGGGATCGGCCTGTGTATCCGACAGCAATTGCGAAGCGACGCCCACTGCGCGGCTGGCGTCGAGCACGTGGATCACCGGGCCATCATAGGCCGGATCGATGCGCAGCGCGGTGTGGACCTTGCTGGTGGTCGCCCCGCCGATCAGCAACGGAATGGTGAAGCCCGCGCGCTGCATTTCCTCGGCAACGGTGACCATTTCGTCGAGCGACGGCGTGATCAGGCCGGACAGGCCGATCATGTCGATATCTTCCTTCGTCGCCAGTTCGAGAATGGCGGGCCACGGCACCATGACGCCCATATCGAGCACTTCGTAGCCATTGCACTGGAGCACGACGCCGACGATGTTTTTGCCGATATCGTGGACGTCACCCTTGACCGTAGCCATAATGATGCGGCCCTTGGCCTTGGCACCCGGCTCCTTCGCTGCCTCGATGAAGGGGATCAGGTGGGCGACCGCCTTCTTCATGACGCGGGCCGATTTGACCACTTGCGGCAGGAACATCTTGCCGCTGCCGAACAGGTCGCCGACCACGTTCATCCCGTCCATCAGCGGGCCTTCGATAACCTCGATGGGGCGTGCGAAGGCGAGGCGGCACTCTTCGGTATCCTCGACGACAAATGCGTCGATCCCGCGCACCAGCGCATGTTCCAGCCGCTTGGCGACAGGCCAGCCGCGCCATTCCTCGGCGGCCTTTTCCTGCGCCACGTCAGTGCCGCGGAACTTCTCTGCGAGCGTGACGAGGCGCTCGGTCGGGCTTTCATCGTTGCCGCGCGCCGGGCGGTTGAGGATCACATCCTCGCAGGCCTCGCGCAGTTCCGGATCAATCTGGTCGTAAACGTCGAGCTGGCCGGCATTGACGATGGCCATGTCGAGTCCGGCGGGGATGGCATGGTAGAGGAAGATCGAGTGCATCGCCCGGCGCACCGGTTCGTTGCCGCGGAAGGAGAACGAGAGGTTGGATAGCCCGCCCGAGAAATGGACGTGTGGGCAGCGAAGGCGGATTTCCTTCACGGCCTCGATGAAATCGACGCCGTAATTGTTGTGCTCCTCAATGCCGGTGGCGACGGCAAAAATGTTGGGATCGAAGATGATGTCCTCGGGTGGAAAGCCGATCCCGGTCAGCAATTTGTAGGCG
>Ga0114974_10001728_pt1 | contig 17166 bp, 10 predicted proteins | sample S_130206_EF_Meta_FD_87318 | JGI IMG/M metagenome (GOLD analysis project Ga0114974, IMG submission 87318) | Freshwater microbial communities from Lake Simoncouche, Canada to study carbon cycling - S_130206_EF_MetaG | ecosystem: Environmental > Aquatic > Freshwater > Lake | place: Lake... | reverse complement strand
GTGCCAATACACCGGTTGTAGGCCATCACATTCAGGCCATCTTCGGAGTGCACTGTCGCATTCACCGGACAGACCGTCTCACATGGGGCGTTTTCGCAATGCTGACACATCATCGGCTGACTCACCATCTCAGGCTCGTCTTCGTCGCCTCCTTCGCTGGCAAAATAGCGGTCCGTGCGCATCCAGTGCATTTCACGACCGTTAATCACCTGCTCCTTGCCTACGATCGGAATGTTGTTCTCAGCCTGGCAGGCAGTCATACAAGCCGCGCAGCCGATGCAGCTATTCAAATCCACCGCCATCCCCCATCCATGCACGTCATCAAGCGGAGGATGCGTGTAGAGGGAAAAATTGGTTGGGGCATGGGCATCAATGCCCATCTTTTTAAAGAAATCTTTGTTCTCTGCGTTTTCGGTCCACTCCTGAGTCGTCGCCTGGCGTGTCAGATCCGCACCCCGACCCTCAAGAGCGCCGTGCTCCTGCGTTACTGCGAGTGCGTGGCGCTTGCCTGTCTTTGCAACAGTCACTCCCGTGAGAAAACGGCGGTCTGCAGTGGTCTGGAGAGGAAACACGTTAACTCCAACGTTCTTTCCGATGCTGCCGACCTCCGTGCGTCCGTATCCGACGGCTACAGAAACAGAATTGTCGGCATGGCCAGGAAGCACGAGCACTGCGATTTCTATGCTTTTTTCGCCCTGCGCGATCCGAACCACATCCCCAGTGTCAACGCCCAGCTTCCGAGCCGCCGCTGGGCTCATCAACGCCGCATTATCCCAAGTCAACTTGGTCACAGGATCCGGCAATTCTTGCAGCCAACCATTATTGGCATACCTGCCATCATCCACCTTGGAATCGGCAATAAATACCAATTCAAATTCGTTCTCGCCCAAACGAACTGCGGGCAAATCAGAAATCGCCTTTGCAACGGCATCGCCCCGGAGCGTTGCATTTAAAGTTTTAGAAGCCGAAGCAGCAGCAAATCCACTCTTCAATGTCTTGGCCCAAGCCGCGGAATATTCCCCGCTTGCTCCAGTCACCTCGGCAAAGGTCTCGCGAACCAGAACCAACGGATCAGCATCGACCCCCGCGACCTTAGCCAACAATTCGTTGGAGTTGATGCCACTATACAGAGGCATGATCACCGGCTGCCCGACAATATAGCTGCCATCGGAGGCGAGACTATCTTCCCACTGCTCCAGGTAATGGGCTGCAGGAATATGCCATTGAGCTTTAGCAGAAGTCTCGTTTTGTTCGAGAGAAAGATGAACGACGGTACCTGCTTTGGCCTGTGCCTCCGCCCAGTGCACGTCCGCAGGGGCGTTGAAAACCGGGTTGCCTCCGAGAATGAACAAGGCCTTCACACTACCCTTCCGCAGTTCTTCAGCAAGCGATGCAATTGAATCTGTTGGAACAGAAACAGCCTTGCGTACTTCAAGCGTTTTTCCAAGAGCTCCGAGCGAAGCATTCAGCGCGAAGGCAAGTGCTTGAACTGCAACAGGCTGCTTGTGCCCGGCAAGAACAAGACACTTGCCCTTGTTTGCCCACAAATCCGCCGCACACTCCTCGACCCACTTATCCTTGAACTTTACATCGGTCGCCTTCAGGCCCCCAGCCAGAGCATTGAGAGACTTGTCTCCGGAAAGTTTGGCGACCTCAATCGATAACGCCTTCAAAAAAGCGCCCGTACGGCTCGCCGCAAGACGCAAGCGGTGATCTGACATTCCGCCGGTCAGCGTGTAACGGTTTTCCACGACATAAAGGCGGTTCATTTTCGCCTTCGGACCGTCCACTTTACGCTTCGCCGCAAATCCCCGAACCGAGGCAATATCCCCTTCAACCCCCAGGATGTCGCGATCCACAGTCAAAACGATGTCCGCGCGATCAAGTCTGTTCACCACTTCGCTACCGACACCAAAAGCGACTTCTGCGGCCGCCAGCTCAAGGTCTTTTCCGTTGGGTTCGTAAGAAGCCCATTTGGCCTTCGGAAATTTCGCGAGGACGAGACGCCTCAAACGGTCGCGCGTGGGAGAAACCGCACCATCCGTAAGAAACGCAAGACCGGCTCCATCGCCAGCCGCCTTTAAAAGACCATCCAGATCCTTATTGAAGGCCGCAAAATCTGCCTTCTTTCCGCCAAAGAGCACTTCTTTGGACCGCTGCGGGTCGTAAAGATCAAGAACTGAAGACTGCGCCCAAACGTCCGTCGATCCCTTGTTGACGGGATGCAGAGGATTCCCCTCAACCTTGGTGGGGCGCCCGTCAAAAGTCGTCACAACGAGCGGCATTCCGCCATTGCGACCCGGCATCACCGAGGTGAAGAAAAGCGCCTTCCCTGGGACCGACCATTCCAAAGCCTTCGTGAAGGGAACGAGATTTTTGAGGGGCCGGCGGCAGGAGGCCAAACTTAGACCCGCAAGAGCGACGGACGCTCCCATGAACTGGAGAAAGCCGCGGCGGCTAACGTCATTCCCCTCTAGCTCGGAAGCTCCTTGAGGAAACTCACGCTGCATCCACTGCCGGAAGTCCGGACTGTCCTGTAACTGACCGAGAGAGCGCCAGTAGCGCTTGCCGGTTTGGGACTCCGCAGGATGTTGAAAAATGCGCTTGCTCATGTGGGTTAGCGATGGCAACCGGCGCAGTTCTTGACCGGGGGATTGATGTGCCACTGTTCGACCAAGGCCGAGCCGATCTCGTGCTGGGTTTTTCCTTCTTCCGGCTTCCAATCCAGATTGGTGACTTCGGAAACAGGGCGGATGAACTCGGAGGGATTCCGATGACAGGTCAAACACCAAGCCATCGAATGGGTTTCCGCGTGGTAAACCTCATCCATCTCATTCACCTTGCCGTGGCAACTCACGCAGCTCACCCCACGATTCACATGGACGGAGTGATGGAAATAGGCGTGCTCAGGAGTCTTGTGAATCTGCACCCATTCGATGGGCTTCCCAGTTTGCCAGGAATCTCGCACCGGCTGGAGCTTGGGGTTCTCGCGCTGAATCTGCGAGTGGCAGTTCATACAGACCTGCGTGGTCGGCACGTTCGAGTAAGCGGCTGTCTCCACAAAAGAGTGGCAGTAGCGACAGTCCATACCGAGCTGCCCTGAGTGAATTTTGTGCGAAAAAGGAACCGGTTGCGAGGGCTGGTAACCCACACGCATGTATTCGGGATTTAGATAATACCAAACGCCTGCACTCACCCCGCCTCCTAAAACAAGGAGGCAGAATATGATTTTGAAGGGGAGCCAGTTGCTCCAGCGTGGAAAAATATTCGCCATGCGACGGTCGTTTTCTGAGAGTTAAGAAAATTGAGCAAAGAGGTGCGCCATACAGCGGGGCGGAAAATGAGAGTCGATTAAAACCAGCGGCGCTTTGATAGGCAAGCGAGTTTGTGAAATTTTTCACAAGCGGCGGCAACAGCACCTTTTCGCGCTCCGAAAAAACATCCGGGACCAGCACCTATCACCCTCCACTCAAACGGGAAGGTGCGACTTGCAGTACTCGTTGCCGTCCTTAGCCACGCGGAACTCCAGATCCGGCGCACTGAGCTCGGTGCGCCCGCAGTGATGACACGCGTGAAGCGTCTCATGTTCCTGCGCAGAAGCCTTGTAAGCAGCCTGCCTCGCGGACTGTTCACTCTTTCGCTTGCGCGACTGAATCCAAGCCGGCCCGAAAAAGAGAAAAAAGTTGGTCAAGGCGGCGATCACCCCAGCGCGGTAACCCCAGCTTGAGATCAAAAAGGAGGGCACAAGCAAAATAACATCCAACCAAGCCAGCCACTTGATCTTCACTGGAATCACAAAAAAGAACAGTACCCGGAGCTCTGGGTAAAAGGAGGCAAAGGCAAAGACCAGGCTGTTGTTAAGAAAAAAACCACCAACGCTTTGGCCCGATAGAAACGCAGCTGCATTTGTCCCGATGATGCCGATCAAATAATACAGGTTCAGCCGAAAAACGCCCATGGCCTGCTCCAGCCCATCCCCCAGCCAGATGAGAAACATCAGATAAAAAACAGCCGTGATCCAAGAGGGAAAGACGCCCCCCAAGGAGGGGACAAACACGTGGGAGAAGAGGCGCCACACCTGCCCCTGAAGCACTAGGTTGGGGTCCATTTCCAGCATTCGCTCAAAGCCCGGCTTTACCTGACAAAGAATGAAAGCCAACCCGTTTAACATTGCGACATAGCGCAGCAGGTGGGGTATGGCTAAGTGCCCAAGTCGGCGTTCGGCGGCGTCTATCCAGCTCATGGTGGCAAATGTTTCGGCAAATTAATCCCGCTCACCGCGGAATCTGCAGCGCCCAGAGAACCTTTCTCCCGCCCAAAGCGCAAGTGTGCAAACTCGCGGCATTGACAGGATGGCCCCGCTCTCTAGCCTTCTCGACCAATCATGGAAGACCTCCCAAAACGCACCCCTCTCTCAGCCGTCCATGAAGCTTCGGGCGCGCGCATGATGGAATTCGGCGGATGGTGGATGCCGGTGCAATACAAGGGCATTCTGGACGAACACAGGGCAGTCCGTTCCGCGGTAGGTCTTTTTGACATTTCCCACATGGGGCAGTTGCTTGTAGGCGGCAAAGACTCCGAGGCGTGGCTCAATGCGATGCTCACCAATGATGTCCGGCACCTAGGCGATGGACAGGGTCAGTACACTCTTCTCCTGAATGAACAGGGAGGAGTGATAGACGACCTCATTATCTACAGGATCGAAGCAAATTCCTACTTCCTCGTAGTCAACGCTTCCATGATTGAGGCGGACTTCCAATGGCTCCAGTCTAGGATTTCGGGACATCTCACCCTGGTAAACCAGAGCGACCAGTGGGCAGGACTCGCCCTCCAAGGCCCTCGAGCGCAGGACGTCTTACGCCTTCTACTGGGCAACCAAGTCGAACTTCCCGTCCGAAACGGTCTTCTGAGCCTCCCCGTTCCCAACGGCCCCGTTCTCATCGCGCGCACCGGGTACACGGGGGAGGATGGCTTCGAATGGTTCTGCCCTGCCAACACGGCCGCTCTTTGGTGGAATAAAATCCTCGATGCCGGGCACTCCTTTGAAATTTTGCCCTGCGGCCTCGGAGCAAGGGACACCCTTCGTTTGGAAGCTGGCTTTCCATTGAACGGTTCGGATCTTTCTCCAACACATTCGCCCCTAGAAGCCGGTCTCTCCTCCTTTGTTAAATTCGACAAAGGTGATTTTATCGGCCGAGTACGCCTAGACACAGAACGTTCTGAGGGCGTTAAAAGGAAACTCGTGGGCCTTCTCATGGGCGAAAAAACACCCCCGCCCCGCCCCCACTACCCTGTGTTTCACTCAGGGAGCCCCGTGGGCGAGACGACCAGCGGCTCTCTCTCCCCTACCCTCGGCTCCGGAATCGCAATGGCCTACCTTCCTTCCGACATGACAACCCCAGGCACTCCAGTAGAAGTGGAAATCCGCGGCCGTCGTTTCCCGGCTACGGTAGCGAAGCGTCCAATGTACCGACGTCCAAAAACAGCCGCGGCTGTTTGACCCCGCCTTTCCCGTTTTTGACACATTACTTTTTTTACCGCTATGAACGTTCCAACTGACCTCCTCTACGCGATCTCTCATGAATGGCTTCGCAAGAACGCCGATCAAGCCACCGTGGGCATCACAGACCACGCCCAGCACGAACTAACCGATGTTGTTTACGTCGAACTTCCCGTCGTGGGAACCAAGGTGGATGCAGGTCAGCAGATTTGCGTGGTTGAATCTGTCAAAGCCGCCAGTGATATCTATTCACCCGCCGCCGGCACGGTCTCCGAAGTGAACGCAGCGCTCATCCAAGACCCTGCCCTCCTCAACACCGACCCCTACAACAAGGGGTGGATCTTCAAACTCCAGCTCGCTACGGAAGCTGATTTGTCCGCATTGAAATCACCCGAACAGTATTCAGAGCAGCTCAGCCATCTGTAGCCCCCCGCCCGGCGGCGTTCCCACGGAACGGCTTTCCGCAGGCTCCCGCACTGTGCGAATCAATGCTCGTACTCGCATCCAGCTCGCCACGCAGGCGCGACCTTCTCAGCCAATACGGCTACGCGTTTGAAGTGCTCACCACTTCCGTGGAGGAACTCGACGATTCATCCCTCGGCCCCACTCGTCTTGTGCAGGAAAACGCCCGGCTCAAAGCCCGGCCCGTCGCGAACCTGCGGCCAAAATGCGTAGTGATCGGAGCGGACACAGTCGTGGCTTTTGAAGACCGTGTGCTGGGCAAACCTGTGGATAGGATCGCGGCGGCATCCATGCTGGAACTTCTCAATGGACGGGAACACACCGTCCACACCGGCGTTTGTCTCATCCATCTTGAGACCGACCGAGAGATCGTTTTTGTGGAAACAACTCGGGTCCGTTTTCGTACACTTACCAAGCAGGAGCGCTACGCCTATCACCAGCGCATTCATCCTTTGGACAAAGCAGGTGCTTACGCGGCTCAGGACGACAACGGTGAACTGATCGCCTCAACGGCTGGCTCCTTCAGTAACGTCGTTGGACTACCAATGGAAGAACTGCAGGCGCACCTCAAAAGCTTTGGGCTGGCACCCGCGCTGGCGCGCAACGAGTAGGAGTCTTTAATCCGAACGCGCCCGCCCTTCAGGCCGGGTAATGGAGCGCTCCCTTCCCGCCCCGGGTTCGCTCTACCCAGGCTGCATGCCAAGCCCAGGCTCCACTCCAGGCAAGCGCCGCATGCCTCAAAAACAAACCGGCTGTGCGGGTTAGCACCACGCACAGCCGGTTCTTATTCAGCCTATTTATTCAGCCTTGAGGCCCGTTACCCCTTAGGCGTTTCCTTCGGGCTTGGCTTCAGCTGCAGCTTTTGCGGCCAGATCGCGCGCTTCCTGAGCCTTTTTGTTGGCGGCGGCACGCTGTTCCGTAATTTGAACAACGTTTTGGTCGAAGTCTTCGTAGCGTGAGCGTAACTGGTCAAACCCAGCCCTCTCGAGCACGTACATGTCACAGTATGCAGTGGCGCGAATGCTCGCGTTTCGTTTGTCACCGGAAACCAACGCCATTTCCCCGAAAGGTGATCCCGTTCCGAGTTGAGCGACCGTGTTGCCATTGACGATCACCTCCACGGCGCCGTTAGTGAGGAAATACATACACGTGCCAAATTCACCTTCCCGAATGATGTAATCCCCGGGAATGAACGTTTCCGTGGTCAACATGCCCACGACTTCGCGAATGAAAATTTCCTTAACGCCTTTAAAGAATTCTACCTTCTGGAGAATTTCCTGGTTCAGGAAAACCAGAACGTCCACAGACAAGGCATGCGGCAGGGAGCCGAGAACCTGTGAATCAGACACACCCTTTCTGGAATCCCACAGGTAGTGGTAGTAGTCCCGCACGCGATCCTGCATCGCCACCGGCAACTGCTTCACCCTCATGAACTCCCCGATAATCTCGTTCCGGCTGTCAAACGCAGCCCGAGCCGCATTGGCGTTGGCGATCAACACAGGAATGTTACCCACCACAAATCCATAGAACGACACCCCGGTGATCTGAGCAATGATCGTAAAAATGATCTGCTTGTTATTGTCCTTGCTCGGGCTGTAGTCCCCGTACCCAATGGTTGTCATTGTCGTCACCGTCCAATAGACGGAGCGCAAATAAATTTCGGGATTCGTAAACTTCCGGACCTCTGCCTCGGAAATTGTCTTCTGAACAAGCTGCCCCCCCTCCATCACCCACCCCGTTTTTGCAGGGGTTGTTTCCATCTCCTCAGGCGACCCGCCTACCCACCACCATCCAAGCGAGAAGGCATGAATTGCCTGCAAACCCCAATATCCTAGTGAAATGAGCTTCATCAGCGCCCCAGGCATCTGCAAGTGGGTCTGAAGGTCATCCAAAACCGTTGAGACCTTAAAGGTCTTCGAGAGCGGCAGAACCCGCAGAAGCAGCGTCCACTCACTTTCCCATTGGAAAACATCGGCCAGATACTCAAACGGGATCGCAGCAAGGATGTCAGGCACCATCCACCCGCGCAGGTACAAGCCAAAAACAGACTTCCAATCCTTCACCACGGCCATTCTGTGTTTCCGCGTGCTGGCCAAATCCAGCACAAGATCCGCCACCATGATGGAGATCATTACCCAGTAGAATAAATCGTGGATTATCTCCCCCGTACGCAACCGGTAGGAAAGCGTCATCCCGAAGAGCAGGTTCATCGGGACGAGAAAAAGTCCCCAACTACCTCTTAGTTTACCGTCGTGTCTGATGAGTGGCATGGCACTTAGAAATTGAAAATTGCAGCCAATTCTTAGCAGAAACTGGGCCACATTAGCTCCCATACGTTAAATTAAGAGACATCTCCCTCGTCATCCCCTTTTTCCTAAAGCATCCTAAAACGATTCCATCCTTTTAGCTTTGTCCATTCCCACACTGTCTCCCTAACCTGAGCTCGTCCTCTGAAGGAAATCTTTTGCACCTCATTCCTCATCGGAAGATTCTAACGTCCTAAGCCACCTGCCCCACTGCAAAATCGCTTAACCTTCCCCTGCCCTCCCTTAACTTTCCAATATGAAACACAGTCCCTTGTTCACTGTAGCGCTACTCATCGCGGTTTGCCCCAACCTGTTCGCGGGGGATTGCGTCATCCTACAAATGGAAAAAAGGGGCGCGCTCCTTCCTCCAATCGTCATCGAGACGCTTGAAGGCGATGCGCCGAAGCACTCTGCAAACTTCAAAAAACTCGCCGCTTCGGGCTTCTACTCGAACACCAGCATTCACCGGGTCCTTCCCAATGCGTTGATCCAAATGGGAGATCCCATCAGCCGCCAAAAAAACCCTGTAGACCTTGGCACCGGAGGCCCAGGCTACACCGTCCCCCCAGAGATTAAGCTCAAACACGCTGAGGGGGTCGTTGGAATGGGGCGTTTACCGGACAAAATCAACCCTGGCCGCCTTTCCAATGGAAGCCAGTTTTACATCACCCTCAGACCCCTGCCTGAACTCGATGGCACCCAAACGGTTTTCGGCAAAGTCACGCACGGATTGGATGTTCTCAAGGAATTGGGCAACGCCCCCACCGACACCAATGACGCCCCCGTCGACCGGGTCGTGCTGCGCCGAACCAAGGTCGTTCCAAAAGAAAAGCTCGATCGCTCCCTGAAAGACTTCCGCACTGGAAACCCAAGCTTCTGGAGCCGCATGTCCGGCTACCTACCAAAGCTCTTCTAGCCGCCCATAGAGATTTTCCGCATCTCCAATTCAGACCGTGCACGATTAAAACAGGTTCGCGACAGCATTCCACACTGTTAGTGGACCGGGAATTCTTTCCATTTTCTTTTCCACATCTCATCCCCGATGATTTTTTTAGGCCGCCTCCGCTATCGAATCCTCGCGTTCACCTGGCTGGTTTTTACGGGCATCTGCACGATTGCCCTCCAGCAGGAGGAGGCACAAGCCTCGCCTCATTTCCAGGCCATCACCATCCCGGGCAAAACGCTTGAGGGCAATCCGCTTGGCGATCCCGTCGAACGAAGAGTCGCCGTCTTCACCCCGGAACTCCCCCGCTTCACTTCCAAACTTCTCACCGTCTATTACCTTCCCGGATATGGCGGTTCCTCCGAGGATTTTCTCGGGCCTAATGGAGACCAGTTTGCCGCTTCCTTCCAGCAGTTGGCAGATGCAGGAATGCCTTTGCGCATGGTCGTGCCCGACTGCCGAACCCGATGGGGCGGCAGCCAGTATTTGAACTCCCCTGCGCAGGGCAACTACGCCGACTACATTCTGGACGAAGTCATCCCCCTCCTCGAAAAACACTTTGGAACACCAGCCACCCCCAGGGATCGCATCATCGCCGGTCACTCGAGCGGTGGTTTTGGGGCGCTCCGCCTCGCGATGATGGCTCCGGAGCGTTTCGGCTCCGTCGTGGCACTCTCTCCGGACACAGACTTTGAAATCACGCACAGGCCACTGGCTGAAGAATACGTTGTTAAAAGCATTACTCAAAAGCAGATGGAATCTTTCCTGTCTCATGGAAAACAAGTCGTCCGTCCCACAAGCAACCTTGTCCAAATCATGCTCGGACTTTCAGCCGCCTACGCGCCAAAAGGTCCCAACGAACCAGGTCAGTTCCATTGGCTATACGACGAAAAAGGGCACTGGCAAAAAGAGGTTTGGCAAAACTGGCTAGAGGAAGACCCCGTTTACATCGCTCGTCGCAACCCGCATCTCTTCATGCCCTACCACAAAATTTACCTCGATGGGGCTGAACACGATGAATTCGGCGCTCAAAAAGGCGCCAAAGTACTACGCGATCTGATCAAACCTTATACTAGAGTCCACTTTTACGAATCTCCTGAAGGCCACGCCGACTATATTGAAGAGCGCCTTGCCCGCGGCTTGGAATGGATTTTTGACCGCAAAATCAGGACAATTAAGGGCCAGTAAAAAACGCACCCACGCCAACCCTCGACATCTTTCTTTCTCTCTTGATCCGTTCCGCCGCCATTGTCTGCTTTCTTTGGACCGGCGCAGCGACTCTCCACGCCGCAGCCTCTCCGATGGAGGGCGCATGGGAAGAGGTTCTTCGTCTCGACTCCGGTCCAAAAGAACCGCGACTGACTCTCCCCCAAACGCAAACCCCGCTAAAGGACCGCTACACCGCCCACCTTGCGGCACAGGAAAAAGCCCTTCTCAAATTCTTGAGCTTTTCGCCAAAAGACCAGCGCTCCTTTGAAGCACGCTTCCGCCTTTCAAGAGTCTTAGCCCTCAGGGGCGAGGTTGAACACAACGCCGAAAAACAACAGCAAGCCACAGGCCTTCTCTCATCCCTCGAAGCCGACGCCACCCAGGAACAAAAGGCGCACATTGCCTTCACAAGGATCTCGCAAACAATGCGTCTCCAGCGTTTTCCAACCGAAGAACAACGCAACGTCCTCCTGACTACGGCTCGCGAATTTCACGCCAAATATCCCACCGACAGCCGCTCCGCCAGCCTGCTCATTGAAGTTGCCACACGATTCGACAGCGAACCCAAACTCAAAAAAAACATCCTTGAGGAGGCATCTCTTCTTTCGCGCGATCCCCGTTTACAGCTCCGCATCAAAGACGATCTCAAACGCACTGCGCTCCTTGGCAAAACGCTCAAGTTTTCAATCAATAAAATTGGTGGTGGAATTTTCCGCCTTGAGAGCCTCCGAGGCAATCCAGTGATCCTTTTTTATTTCAGCGAGGATTCCCTCCCTTCACTCGTCGCATGGGAAGCATTAAACGAAGGCCTCCGCTCCCAGAAGAATATCCTCCGCATTGCCATCAGCCTGGATAAAAAACTTAATTCCATCCAAACCCTCTTAAAAGATTATGTTCCGAACTGGACAGTCTGCTGGGATGGACTCGGCTGGAACAGTCCTATTGCGAGAGAATACGGAATCAACGCGGTTCCGACGGCATGGTATGTCGATCCGCAGGGTCGGGTGCAGTCGCTCAACCTGCTCGAAGATTTGCCGGCGCAGCTTCTCTTTCTCGAAAATAGCCGCTGATAAACTTTCCGAATGCGCCATTTGCTCGGCAGACCGCTTTCACGCCTTGTGCCCGATTCACACCACCTCTTTGAGGTGGGCTAAAGAGAACACCCCATCTCGCTTTCTGCGAAGTAGTCGGGTTTAGTTTAGTTCTTCTGATGCGGAGGCGATTGCTGATGACGATAAATCCGGCAGGCCCTGCTAATCGAGAATTCGAAGAAGCACGAATGCTCCCAGTCCCCGCACAGGGATGAGTTTCGAGGTGCAGGATCCTCTCATCTTCTACGCAGAGCGACCGACCAACTCCGGTATCGCCTTCCCTTCATTCACAAGAGCCGTTGGTCGGCCATTGAAATCTAAGATGTGCATCTTTGGATCAATACCAAGGTGGTGATAAATTGTTGATAAGAAATCTCCGGGGCTACACGGGCGCTCGATGACATCTTCCCCGCGCCTGTCACTTGCACCAATCACTCCCCCAGTTTGAATTCCACCACCCGCCCAGAGGTTAGAAAAAGCGCGCGGCCAGTGATCCCGGCCGGGTTGCATTGTTCCCACCGGACCGCTGGATCCGGCTCCAATCCCCAGGCTTTTATTAAAGCTGATCTTGGGCGTGTGCCCAAACTCACCAGTCACAACCACGAGCACCCGTTTATCCAAGCCGCGAGCGTATATATCCTCAATTAATGCCGTGACGGCCTGATCATAAGCGTTCGCTCTAAATCGATACGCATCGAAAATATGCGAATTCACCGCATGATCATCCCAGTTATAGGCATTCCCCCCGCATAAATCTCCGGTGAGGTCACTGGTGACAATATCAACTCCAGATTCCACCAACCGACGCGCCAATAAGAGCTGTTGCCCCCAACGATTCCGACCGTACCGATCTCGAATCCGGGCGTCCTCTTTTCCTAAATCGAAAGCATCTCGCGCACTCGGACTCGTCAAAAGACCCATGGCTTGAGCCTCAAACTCATCCACGGCTCCCAATTCCCCTTCCTTATCAAAGGCGCGTTCCAGTGTATCCAACCCTTTGCGCAGGGCCACCCTATCACTTAAACGTTTCGCCTCGCTGGCATTGGCCAGACCTATATTGGGCACTTCAAAATCCGGTCGATTCGGATCATTTGAAATTAAAAATGGTGAATACGTAGAACCGACATAAGCAGGCCCTCGATACTCAGATCCTAATACAGAGATACTATGCGGTAGCGGATTCACCCGTTTCGGACCTTGCGAACGCATAAAGTTGGCAACGGTCATCCAGTCTGGAAATTTAGGTGCGGGCTTATCCCCTACATCTGAATCTCCTGACCACATCTGCATAGAACCGGCCGGATGGCCAGGCGCAGTGTGGCACATCGAACGCAAGATCGTAAACTTATCCGCCATCGCGGCGTGCCTAGGGAACAGTTCCGTAATCCGCGTCCCGGGAACCTTGGTTCCAATGGTTTTAAACGGTCCTCGATATTCGATACCGCTCTCCGGTTTTGGATCGTACGAATCTAAATGAGAGAGACCGCCGGGCAGCCACACTAGGATAATTGCCGTTTTCTCTTGGGCCGGCTTGAGCGCATTTTCAGCGCGTAAACGGAGTAACCCTGGCCAGCTTAACATTCCGAAGCCAGCCAGCCCAACCCGCATAAAACCACGGCGGTTCAGCGGCCCCGCGCAATGAAGAGGAGAAGATTCAGGGAAAGAGGATTTCATAGGGGATTGCGCCTTTCGATTGTGGCTTTTTTGTGGCTTAAGCAGCGAATTAAAAATGGTTTATGCAAGGTATTACCTGGCTCCAAACTGCGCCAATTCTTTGCCCGTGGAACCGTCCAAAACACGAAAAAGAGCATCTTCCCCGCCCCCGACAATCACGCTCCCTGCAACATCACTGGCCGCTGAGTGCATGAAATTGGGGAGCCCCTTGATCGCCCGAACCTCCGTGCCATCATCTTTAATCACACGGATTAGATTATCCCCAGCAGAAGTCACTAATTCGGAACTCGCCCCAATATACTGCAAAGACGTCACCTCCTTTTTCCCCCAACCCTCTATTTTCTTCTTCCGTTCCCCCGATTGCATATCCCAAACGAGAACAACACCATCCGCGCCTGCACTGGCCAAGACCCGGCCATCGGAACGAAAGGCGACGCCCATCACGTAGTGTGTATGCCCTTCAAGGGTATTCGTGAGCTTGCCGCTTGCGACCTCGAAAACCTTGGCGAGTTTATCCGCACCGCCAGAGGCAAGCCGTTTTCCATCCGGAGAAAAATCCAATGCAAGTACGGAGTCAGAATGACATTCCGCCCAGTTCTTCAGGAGCTTGCCGCTCGCAACATCCCAGAGACTAACATCGCCGGACCGCGACGGCTCTCCTCCTCCCACGGCCAGCATTTTACCATCCGGACTAAACCGCACCACATTGACTCGATCGGCAAACGGCGACTCCCCTTTGCTCGCCCCAATCACTCGCTCCAAACTCCATCCGGATGCAAGTCCAGTGATCGCAATCGTTGCGTCCGCGCTGCATGAGACAAAGCGCCCATCCCGACAGCCCGTTACGGCTCCGGCTTTGATTGCACCGGCAACCGAAAACTGCTCGATCGGTTGCCCCGATGCAATTGCCCAGATGCGCTCAATCCCATCATTAAACAGCACGGCAATTGATTGCGAATTTGCGGAAAACGCGATGGAAAGAGGACGAAGCAACAACGCCTTATTTGCAGCTTTAGCCGCAGTGATATCGGCATTCGATTTATCCGCAGCCTGCTTGGCAGAAGTGCTTGAGGCTATCGCCGCGACAATTTTAAGCTTATTGTCAGCCACCGTCTTGTTGATGTGCGCCACGTCTGTTTCTGCATCCTTCACGTTCTGCTCAGACGCACTCAAGGCGGCTACGGCCGTGCTTTCAGCCATCGTGGCCGCCATCAGTTTATCCTGCGCGGCTTTAGCCTCTGCTTTCAATTGATCATTGGCTTTTGCATCCGGCGCAGCGGCGATTAAATCAGACACCGCTTGCAGTGCTTTTTGGGCAGCCAGCGTTGCCTCTGTCGCAGGCTGCACCGCCTTTTGTTTTAAAGGCAAACCCGTCTTGGCTTTTTCGATTGTCTCCATGGCTTTCTTCAGCAAGACATCGAGGGCCTTATTTTCCCCTTCAAGCTGTTGTTGCAGGCCGAGGAAAAATTTATGTTCAAGACCTTGAGTCGCCTCTGTCCAAGCCAATGCCCCCAGCCGGGAAGCGAACGCTAGATCGTCCCGTAGTTCTGCGATCCCCTTTCCTTCAGCGATCGTCAAAACCCGGACTACGCCATCCCCACAACCTGCGGCAAAGTAGGAACCATCCGGGGCTACAGCCAAGGCCACGACTCCCGTAACCGTAAACTCACGCTGCACTTTTGCCTCGGCAAGGTTCCATAAACGAACCTTGTTGTCTTCACTGGCAACCAACACCCCCGTCGAATCCGCCGTGCCCGCCAAAGCCACCACCTTGCCCGTTCCGCCTTTGAGCTCTTTTGGCCCCTCAAACGCAGCCACACCCCCAACAGGAACCGTCCAAAGCCGTACGATTTGATCATCCCCCGCGGAGATGAGCGATTTGCCGTCCTGGGTCCAAGTCAATGCGTTTACCCCTGCCACTCCGGACTGCGCCGCTATCAGATTGCCGTCTTTAAGCCCCCATAAGCTAAGCGTTGCATCCGCGCCATAGACCGCAACAAGGGTTGCATCTGGGGAGAAACTCAGCAGCTTTACGCTACTTGTATTTACAGAAGGAATACTTTTAAGGACCTTCCCATTGTGGGCCGACAGCAGGTGGAGTGCGCCGGCTTTATCGGCACAGAGAACCGACTTGCCATCGGGGCTCACTGTGGAAACTAAGGCCTCCAGAGCCGCATCTCCCTTTAGAACAACCGGCGTCTTCTTCTCCTGTTTCCAGATTTTCACTTCGCGAAAGCTGCTGCTAGCCAAACGGGTTCCGGCGGAATTAAACGCCAAGGACTGCACCAACCCTCGGTGCGCCATTTGCCCCGCCGGATCAGTCAGCCGCGCGTCAAAATTCCGTGTGGCCAAATCGTATAAAAAAACCTGATTGGCGCGCCCACACGCACCAAACCGCCCATCTGGCGTCATTGCGACGGTATAGATCGGATTTACATTCGTGGGGAAAGGTTCCCACGCCACTTCTCGCGCGGGCTGCACTGAATGTTTGGCCCCTTGGTTGATCCAGTTTTTCAACAAGGCAATCTCACTCAGCGTAAGGTCCACCGCTCCACCTTTATTGTTCTTCGGTGGCATTACATAATCATCGAGGTGCGAGGCCGCGCGCACGATAAGACTTTCTTCTCCTTTTCCTGCGACCAAAGCCGGTCCCGAATCGCCCCCTTTTTTTATCAACTCGGGCGTCTCCATATTCAAAGCCGCCTTGGTTGTGGTTTTATTATGACAGGAGATGCAGTTCGCTTTTACGATGGGGTAAATATCCCGGAAGAAATCAAGGTCCGCTGACTTTGGAGTTTCGGCCTTAGATTCCACTTCTTTGGCCTCCACGGCTTTGACTACAATCCGAATCGGCTCTACCACCAAAAGCTCCACCGTTGTGGCCGGGGCGGCAGCAGCGGTCACGCCCTTTAGTCGGTGGGTTATCTCCGCTTTCAGAGCCTCAGCCGCCTTGAGTTTCTCGGCTGCGCCTTTTGCGGCTTGATCCGCCCCCACTTTTGTCTCGGGTGCTGCGGTTTTGGCGACCTCTGTGAGGTTGGCGGAAGCGGCCTTCAGTGCGACGAGTTCCATTTCTGCCTTTTTCAGCTCTGCTTCGACGGCTCCGACCGAGTCCGGATTGTGCCGGTGTTTAAAAGTCACATCCCCGACCATACTCAGCGTGTATTCCCCCGGCGGCGTTTTCATCACGCCTAAATCTAGGACCGACTCAAACACCCCGGCCTTCATGGGGATATCAAATTCCGGCAGGCCCTTAAATGCGTCCCCAAATTGCTTTACCTTTACAGACACTGAGGACATTTCCTCTCTGACTGTCACGGTCAGTGGAATAGTCAGTTTCTCGCCCACTCGGGCTTCCCAGACTTTCCGCTCACTCGGAGCAATAGACACCGGCGCCAGCTCGACTCCACCCACGGACACGGGTAGATCGGCCATCAGGCGGCCCTTGGGACTCTGCCCCTCAGCGACCGCATCAATGATCGGCCAAATTTGAGAAGCCACCGCACCGACTCTGGTGAGCGTCGCTCCATTGACCTGCGCGCGGCCCACCACTTTTGCCAGCGCCAGGCCGGTGGGTGCTTTTTCATCAGCCGTAATGAAGAGCGAACTCGTGTTGCTCCCCTTTGGCACTTTGACCCCAGTCGCAATCACGCCAGGAGGAAGCCCCTCCAGAGCCAGTTCAATCTCCCCATCAAACCCGTCTTTGCGGATAACACTCACCTCAAATGGCATTGTAAAGCCGCCGCGTAACGCGACAGGTTTTGATAGAGCAGCGCGATCGCCATTTCTTAACTCCTTATGAAACGCCCAAACGACAAAGGCAAAGTCGGGTGCCGCTTTTCGAAGCACCAACTGATAAGCGTGATTTGGATCGTTTCGAGAGCCTCCAAACAAGTCTCGGATCTGGATATGATACCGCCCGTCCTCCTTGATTTCGAGCTTCCCCATTGGATCCAATGATCCGGCATCATACGGGGGGCCACT